>ERZ838399.3040-NODE-3040-length-11342-cov-4.185878_pt1 | contig 11342 bp, 9 predicted proteins | sample MGYA00519683_ERZ838399 | MGnify/ENA primary metagenome ERZ838399 (study PRJEB31850, sample SAMEA3708833) | human gut metagenome | biome: human gut; feature: human-associated habitat; material: faeces | place: China | collected 2014 ...
AGGAGCTGATCAGTAATATTGCAACAGAGCATGGTGGATATTCCATTTTCACCGGTGTCGGAGAGCGTTCCCGTGAAGGAAATGATCTGTGGACTGAAATGGGCGAATCCGGTGTACTTGAAAAAACAGCCTTAGTGTTTGGACAGATGAATGAGCCGCCAGGGGCTCGTATGCGTGTCGCTGAGACCGGACTTACCATGGCTGAGTATTTCCGTGATGAGCAGCATAAAAATGTGCTTCTCTTCATTGATAACATTTTCCGTTTCACACAGGCCGGATCAGAGGTATCCGCACTGCTTGGACGTATGCCGTCAGCCGTAGGTTATCAGCCGACACTGGCTACGGAGATGGGTGAGCTGCAGGAGCGAATCGCTTCCACAAAGAACGGATCTATTACTTCCGTACAGGCTGTATATGTACCAGCCGATGACTTGACAGACCCGGCACCAGCTACGACATTCGCACATCTGGATGCAACAACCGTACTTTCCAGAAAGATCGTTGAGCAGGGTATTTATCCGGCTGTAGATCCTCTGGAGTCTTCTTCCCGTATCCTTGAGCCGGATATCGTAGGCGAGGAGCATTACGAGGTTGCACGTAAAGTGCAGGAGATCCTTCAGAAGTACAAGGAATTGCAGGACATCATCGCAATTCTTGGTATGGAAGAACTGGCAGACGAAGATAAAGTTTTGGTATACCGTGCAAGAAAGATTCAGAAGTTCCTGTCACAGCCGTTCCATGTAGCAGAGAACTTCACCGGTATCAAGGGTGTATATGTTCCGTTGAAAGAAACAATTCGTGGCTTTAAAGCAATTTTAGATGGTGAGATGGATGAATATCCGGAGAATGCATTCTTTAATGCAGGAACTATCGAGGATGTTAAGAAGAAAGCTGAGCAGATGGAGCAGAACGCATAGCATAAAGAACGGAGATCATTATGGCAGGCAATACATTCTATTTAAAAATTATATCTGCAAACCGTGTGTTCTTTTCCGGAAGATGCCGTTCTCTGATCGTTCCGGAATATGATGGGCAGAAAGAAATTCTGGCTCATCATGAGGATATGGTCATTGCCATTGATGAGGGCGAGATGAGGTTTCAGCCGGAAGGCACGGATAACTGGGAATATGCAGTTGTCGGAATGGGATTTGTCGAGATCGTCAATAACCGTGTGACACTTCTCGTGGAGACTGCAGAGCGTCCGGAGGAAATCGATGTGGCAAGAGCCCGCGAAGCAAAAGAGCGTGCAGAGGAGCAGATGCGCCAGAAGCAGAGTATCCGTGAGTATTACCACTCAAGAGCTTCTCTTTCCCGTGCGATGGCACGTCTGAAAGGAACCAGCGGAAGAAAATAAAACAATAAAAAAGGATGCACGTTTTGTGCATCCTTTTTTTATCTGACATTATTCATTCATGGCAATCAGTTTCGCATACCATTGCAGGGAAGAAACCCATGCATGGGAAACATCCGGAATTTCGATGTTTTTAAGCACCAGCTGGCGGGAAACTTCCTGCCATTCTGCCGATTCGTATTTTACAATAAAGTGAAGCACTTCTGCCAGGGAACCGGTGCGCTCTAGAAGGGCGGCGCGGATCTTGCCCGATACACGTACCATGGAGAGGGCTTCTTCCATAGAACAATCCAGAATAATATCCAGAATCGAGAAAAGACCGGTCAGAAACAGTTCCTGGGAACGCATTGCCATGCCAAAGACCGGTGCAAGATTTTCTGCAAACTTGGCACGCAGCAGGGAAAGGCGCATCAGTTCATTCGGTTTGTCAGAACACAGTTTCTCAATGACGGTTGTCTGAATCCAGCGCGTCAGATCCTTCTGCCCCAGCATTGAGACAGCAACCCGCACGGAAGTGATTTCGGAATTAAAGGAGCGTGTATTTGCCAGCCGCAGCAGGGAGATGATAAGAGCCGTGTCCTGACTGATAATATCAGCCGCTTTGGTCAGGTCAAAATCATCTTCTTCAATCAGATTCAGAAGGGAAATGTAATTGATCTTCAGGGGCGATACTTTATGTTCGCCGCGTGTGACCGGCATACGGAAAAAGGTTCCTTCAAATAAAGAAATTGTTTCTGCAGGACTGAGTTTTCCGAATGTTTCCATGTCCGGAATGTTGCTGGCACAGATACAGATATCCGGATACAGTTTGCGGAAATAGAAAGAAGCCTTGACGGCATCTATTTTCTGGCAGTCAATCAGAATGTAGTCCATTTGTGACAGAATCGGTGCGTAGTCTTCGTAGCAGTGAACAGGAAGATTACGCATTGCAAAATGATATCCGAATTCGCGCAGTTCGCGGATGCGGTCTGTATACATGGATACCGGAGGAAATGTCTGGTCAATCAGGAGAATCGGTGCATGGTTTGTATTTTTGCACTCGGACTCCAGACTGCTGAAAATAGAGATATTATTTAAAGATACAAAAATCGGTTTTCCTCCGGAGAGTGTGGTGGTTCCAAGCTCCTGAATCAGTTCCAGCCCGTCTACATAGGCAGCTCCGTCAAACTGTCTGGAACCAAGAAGGCTTGGGTTCATAAGAAAGTTATTTTTTCTGGTAAACAGAGAATAAGCACTAACGGACATATTCCGGTCAAAAAAAGGAATGAGTGTAAGCATCATAAGCGTATCTCCTATTCTATCATGTAAATCCCTGATGTAAGTTTATCTTTGGATTTATTATACTATATAATGCTTAAAGAAACAAATATTTTGTGCAATGTGGTGAAAAAAGAAACAAAGCAGTTGACAAATGAAAGAGGATATGGGTAAAATACAAAAAGATAATAAACAGGGAGTAGTTTGCATCCGGTGTGTCCGGGTGTTGTGCAGGCCGTCATCACGTTACAGGAAAGCTGGAACCGGGCTGTACACGAAGAAACGAGACTTTTTATTGCATTATTCTGGTGCAAAAAAGTCCCGTTTCTTTTTTTGTACCACAACACAGGGAGGGCATGCCATGAAAAAATACTGGAAGTATTCCAAAGAGCAGCTAAGAGACGTATTTTCTACTACGGAGCAGGGATTATCCGAAATGCAGGTGAAAAAAATCCGGGAAACATGTGGGGAAAATATACTGGAAGAGGGAAAAAGACCCGGGCTTCTGAGGGTGTTTTTGTCACAGTTTGCAGATTTACTCATTGTCATTCTGCTGATCGCCGCGCTCATTTCCATGTGTTCCGGAAATGTAGAGAGTACGATTGTAATTGCAGTTGTCCTGGTGATGAATGCAGTTTTGGGAACGGTGCAGCACCAGAAAGCGGAAAAATCACTGGACAGTCTGAAAAATCTGTCTGCACCGTGTGCAAAAGTCATCCGGGAAGGGAAAAAGAAAGAGATCCCTTCGCGGGAACTGGTTCCTGGAGATCTTGTGGAACTGGAAGCTGGCGACATGGTTGTGGCAGATGGAAGGATTCTGGATAATTATTCCCTGCAGGTCAATGAGAGTGCGCTGACCGGAGAATCCACCAATGTAGAAAAGACACAAGGCAGTCTGCCGGAGGATCTGCCGCTGGCAGACCGCAGAAACATGGTATATTCCGGAAGCCTGGTCACTTATGGACGCGCACAGGTTTTAGTTACAGGAACAGGGATGCATACCGAGATCGGAAAGATTGCCGGGATGATGAATGATATCCGGGACCGTAAGACACCATTACAGGTGAGTCTGGATCAGTTCAGCAGAAAGCTGGCAGTTCTGGTTATGGGAATTTCAGCAGTGGTATTGGGGTTATGTTTATACCGCAAAATGCCGCTTCTGGATGCATTGATGTTTGCGGTTGCACTTGCGGTAGCCGCCATTCCGGAAGCACTCAGTTCAATCGTGACCATTGTGCAGGCGATGGGAACACAGAAGATGGTAAAGGAAAATGCCATCGTCAGAAAGCTGAAGGCAGTGGAGAGCCTTGGGTGTGTATCGGTGATCTGTTCGGATAAAACCGGAACGCTGACACAGAATAAGATGACCGTGCAGAAAGTTTATGTGGACGACAGGGAATATCTGCCCGAACAGCTTTCCATGGAAGAGCAGCTGCACAGATATCTGGTCTACGATGCGGTGCTTAGCAATGATGCAACATTGGAGAACGGAAAAGGAATCGGAGATCCGACCGAATATGCCCTGTTGGAAATGTTTCGTAAAATTCCAGCACCGAAAGGGGGAATGATGGGCGAAGGCGGTTACAGGGAAGAAATGCTTCGAAGCTGTATGAAACGTCTCGAAGAGGTTCCGTTTGATTCTGAGCGGAAACGGATGAGCACAAGATATTACCTGCACGGGGTCGGAACCATTCTGACCAAAGGAGCACCGGATGTATTACTGGAACGCTGTGAATTTGTACGGAAAAGTACCGGAATTGTTCCACTTGATCCGACGGAGGCAGAAAAAATCAAAAAAAAGATTGCGGAATTTTCCGGGCAGGGACTGCGTGTGCTGGCATTTGCGTATAAAGAGAGTGAAGGACCGCTGACCATAGAAAGCGAAGAAAATCTGATCTTTCTCGGGCTGATTGCCATGATGGATCCGCCAAGACCGGAAGCCATTCAGGCGGTTGCCGATGCAAAGAGAGCAGGAATCCGCACGGTCATGATTACAGGGGATCACAAAATTACCGCGCGTGCGATTGCAAAACAGCTTGGAATTTATCAGGAAGGGGATCTGGCTGTGACCGGAAGGGAGTTAGATGCCATGAGTGAGAAGGAATTGCAGGAAAAATTGGAAAAAATCTGTGTATATGCCAGAGTTTCGCCGGAACATAAGATAAGAATTGTAAAGGCATGGCAGAAAAAAGGACGGATTGTTTCCATGACGGGGGATGGTGTCAACGATGCACCGGCATTAAAATGCGCAGATATCGGAGTGGCAATGGGGATTACAGGAACAGAAGTGGCAAAAGATGCGGCAGACATGATTCTTTTAGATGATAATTTTGCGACCATCATTCAGGCGGTGGTGAATGGAAGAAATGTATACCGGAATATAAAGAATGCTATTTTGTTTTTGCTGTCCGGCAATATGGCAGCGATTCTGGCGGTACTGTATACTTCACTTGCAGGACTTCCAGTTCCGTTTGCACCGGTGCATCTGCTTTTTATCAATTTGCTGACGGATTCGCTTCCGGCAATTGCGATTGGCATGGAGCCGGCAGATGCAGCACTTTTAGAGGAAAAACCAAGGGATCCTTCTGCCGGAATACTGACCGGTTCGTTTCTGGGGAAAATTGTGGCAGAGGGAGCGTTGATTGCGTGTCCGGTCATGACTTCTTATTATATAGGGCTGCAGCAGAGTACCGCGCTTGCCGCAACGATGGCTTTTGCAACGCTGACACTGGCACGCCTGTTTCATGGGTTTAACTGCCGGAGCAAAAAGTCCATGGCGCGGGTTGGACTTGGGTCCAACAAGTACAGCATGGGAGCATTTTTGGGTGGATGTATTCTTTTGGGACTGGTACTTTGCGTTCCGGTTTTTGAGAGGCTGTTCGATGTGGCGGAAATGGGAGTGCTGATGTATGGGTATATTCTGCTGCTGGCATTTGTGCCGACATTGGTGATTCAGATGGTAAAAATGGTCAGGGAAAAAATGCAGGAAGGTTTGTAATTTACTCCTCTTTACTTTAGCATGATAACATGATAATATGGTAAACATGTAGTAAACAGAAGAATTAATAATTAATGGAGGAACATTATGAAAAAGAAACTTGCAGTATTGCTGGCAGCAGCGCTGACACTTGGTATGACTGCCTGTGGTGCATCCAAAGGAGCAGGAGATACCGGAAAGAGCGAAAAGGGCATGGTATATGCAGTAGAGGCAGGATCTGCCGGAGAAGAAGCTGCAAAAGAAAAGGGATTTCAGTACAATTCCGTTTCGTCCCAGGCAGATGCCCTGATGGAAGTTGCTTCCGGTACATCCGATGCAGCAATCATTGACCTTCTGATGGCAGGTGCCATGATTGGTGAGGGCACCAGTTATCCGAATCTGAAGCATACAGACGAACTTACGACCGAGGAGTATGGTGTTGGATGCCGGAAAGGATCGGATCTGGCTTCTTATATCAATCAGGTGTTTGCTGACTCTTATAAAGACGGAAGCATGGAAAAAATTGCCGAAACCTACGGTGTTCAGGAAGCACTTGTAGAGCAGAAAGATGCCACCTTTGAACAGTCCCCAAAAGACAGTGACGTGGATTATATCAAGGGAAAAGGAACACTGGTTGTTGGTGTAACTGATTTCGAGCCAATGGATTACAAGGATGACAGTGGAAACTGGATCGGTTTTGATGCTGATATGGCAAAACTGGTTGGTGAAAAACTTGGTGTTGAGGTGAATTTCGTTGAGATTGACTGGGATAATAAAGTGATGGAGCTGGATTCCAAAAATATCGATGTGGTATGGAATGGAATGACACTGACCGATGAAGTAACTTCTTCCATGGAGTGTACCAATGCATACTGCAACAATGCACAGGTTGTTGTTGTGCCGGAGGGAAAATAAAGATTTATGTTCTGGATAGTTACACAGTCGTTGCTGTCAGGTCTTGCAACGACATTTGAAATTTTTATACTGACTCTTATTTTTGCACTGCCGCTCGGACTGATTTTAGCGTTCGGGCTGCTCAGCAAATTTACACCTCTTAAGCGTCTGGTGCAGATCCTTGTCTGGATTATCCGTGGAACCCCGCTGATGCTTCAGCTTATCATTATCTTTTACGGGCCGGGCCTGTGGCTGCATAAGACCGTCTGGAGCGGAAATGAAACCGGACGTATCACAGCAACGGTTGTGGCATTTGTGATCAATTATGCCTGCTATTTTTCGGTTATTTTCCGCGGTGGAATCGAGGGTGTACCGGCAGGGCAGAGAGAGGCCGGACAGGTACTCGGCATGACAAAGCATCAGATCTTCTTTAAGATCACACTGCTTCAGATGATCAAGCGTGTCGTACCACCGATGTCCAATGAGATCATTACACTGGTCAAGGATACTTCCCTGGCTCGTATCATTGCGGCATATGAGCTGACGTTTGCCGGTGCTGCGTTTATGAAGTCGGACGGACTGACCTGGCCACTGTTTTACACTGGCGTATTTTATCTGATTTTTATCGGTATTCTGACGCTTTTGTTTGGTTACATTGAGCGCAAGCTGGATTACTTTAAGTAGGAGGAAGACATGGCAATCTTAGAGGTATCACATATAGAAAAGCATTTCGGCAAAACGAATGTGTTAAAGGATGTCAGCTTTTCCATGGAGGAAGGCACGGCACTTGCCATCATAGGTTCCTCCGGATCGGGAAAGACCACACTTTTGCGATGTCTGAATTTTTTGGAGCGTCCGAACAGTGGAACCATTACGGTAAACGGCGAGACGTTGTTTGACGCGGCATCTGCGGGAGCGGAAAAAGATGCGGAACTTCGCAAAAAGCGTCTGCATTTTGGAATGGTCTTTCAGTCCTTTAATCTGTTTCCGCAGTATACCGCATTGCAGAATGTAACACTGGCGGAGCAGTTACTGGCACAGGAACGGCCGGATTTTAAGGCTGATAAAAAGAAAATTTTAGAGGAAATCGATGCACACGGAAGACAGCTTTTAGAGCGGATGGGACTTGCAGAGCGCATGGATCATTATCCGCATCAGTTGTCCGGTGGACAGCAGCAGCGTGTGGCGATTGCACGTGCACTTGCCTTAAAGCCGGATATCCTCTGCTTTGACGAGCCGACCTCTGCGCTTGATCCGGAGCTCACCGGAGAAGTGTTAAAAGTCATCCGCACGCTTGCCGAGCAGAAGACGACAATGATCATTGTCACCCATGAGATGGCATTTGCCCGTGATGTGGCAGACCAGCTGATCTTTATGGACGGCGGTGTGATTGTGGAACAGGGAGATCCGCATCAGGTGATCGACAATCCGAAAGAAGAGCGCACGAAGCAGTTCTTGACCCGGTATGCACAGGGGTAATTCTTAAAAAAGAAAATATGGAAAAGCCATCGAGGTTCGTTACAGAAGACGGATCTGCGGTGGCTTTTTTAATTGAATGCAGCAAAATTGCAGAATATCAGGCTGATTTTAGGACTTATCGCCTATTGTCATGAACTTCATAAATGTTTACAATAAAATGGACAGACGCATTACAAAATGTGATCGATCTGGGGTAAATATGAATAAAAAGGAGAACATTATGAAGAAGAAATTAACCGCAATATTATTGGCGGCAGCGATGGCTGTCACAGGACTGTTTACCGCAATGACACCGGAAAAGGCAAACGCTGCGGAGTGGGAAGCATGTGATATACCTGTGATCAAAGATGTATCCGAATTTGATGCAGTCTCTGCCATGTATTCAAAGACAATTACGGTGACTAAGAAAGATAAAAATATTGAGCAGGGATATGGTTCTTTTCAGTTAAAATCTGATTCCTGGGTAATTTTAAAGACCACCTCCTCTCTTGTGACAAGTCAGGAAGATGGGCACCAGACACATATTGAAGTATTTTCAGATGCGTCTGCATCCAACAAAGTTCTGGAAACCGGAGACGGATATTGGGAATATGACGGTGATCAGTATACAATTTTAAAGAAAGGTACCTACTATTTTCATACAAAGTCATCCTGTCAGAATTATGACACGTTTACAGGGAACATTAATGTAGTTGCAGCAGCAATTCCAACGAGTAAGCTGATTCAGACAGGCGTTAAGAAAAACAGCAAAAAAACAAGCGCAACGGTTTCTTTTTCCAATGTGCTTGGAACACATGTAAGGGCTGTGCAGTACCAGAAGGGAAGTATTGGAAAATCCCACAATGAGGATAAAAAATACTGGAAGCAGTATATTATGAGTGGAATGTACAGTGGGGACTATGATCTGGCAAAGGGAAAGAGTCCAAAGTTTGTGACAGAAAAAGGAGAGAAGTATTCGTTTAAGGTAAAGAAAAACGGAAAATATACCATCTGGATCAGTGATGATAAGGGAAACATTTACACAAAGGTGGTTACCGTTAAGGGACTGAAAAAATAAAAATGTGGCAAATAGAAGGCCTCCGGCAGTTGCCGGGGGTTTTTCTTATGGATGATGGTATTCTGGCATTGGGCAGTAAAGAATTCATGGAGGAAAATTTGTCCTTTACAAATAATAAATAAAAGCATATGATACTTTTATAAAATACTTTATTTAAGAGAAAGATTATGCCGGAAAAAAGAGAAAAACGCAATATAGCAAGAACTGAAATTATAAATTACATGTTGAACCATTCCGTTACATCAAAGGCAGAACTGGCAAAAGAACTGGGGCTTAGTATGCCTACAGTTCTGACAAATGTCAATGAGCTGATTGCAAAGGGACTGATTGTAGAAAATGGAGAGTATGCATCTACCGGGGGAAGAAAAGCCAAAAGCATAGGAATTAACAAGGAATATTGCAGGGCAATGGGACTTGTAATTACCGCTAATCATCTGGAAATGGTACTCGTAAATCTGGGATATGAAATCGAACATCTGAAACGTGTCCGTTTAAAATTTTCACCGGATATCGATTATAGTGTAAAAATTGCCGGGCAGGTACAACAGTTTCTGAAAGAATGCAAAACGGAGAAAGATATTTTAGGGATTGGAATTGCAATTCCCGGAATTATCGATCAGAATGAGAAGACAGTTCTAAAATCGCATGCTCTTCAGGTAGAAAATTACAGTCTGCGTTTTTTGGAACAGGCATTGGGATTTCCGGTTTATTTTGAGAATGATGCTAATTCCGCTATGCTTGCGGAAGATACACAAAAATATAACAATGCGATATACCTCTCCTTAAATCATACTCTTGGAGGGGCATTTTGCATTGATGGAAAACTGTTTCGTGGACAGAACCAGAAGGCAGGAGAGTTTGGACATATGATCCTGATTCCCGGAGGGGACAGATGTTATTGTGGAAAGCAGGGGTGTGCAGATGCTTATTGTGCGGCAAGTGTGCTGACTGGGGACGGAAAAAATTCTCTGGAAGTATTTATGGAACAATTGAAACAGGGAAATAAGGAAGCTGAACAAAAATGGGAAAGATATCTGGATCATCTTGCTATCCTGATATCCAATCTTCGGATGGCATACGATATGGATATTATACTTGGGGGAGATGTCGGAGGTGTACTGACAGAGTATATGATTCCATTGGGACAGAGGGTATTGTCTTACAATGGATTTGACAGGGATATTTCTTATCTGAAAAATTGTTCTTATGAAAAAGAAGCATCGGCGGTTGGTGCGGCAAAACATTTTTTGTATGAATATGTAAAAGAATGCTGTTCGTAATGATGAAATTAAAAAAGTTCCTTCTTTACTGGCGTGTATATGCGGTAAAGAGGGAACTTTTTTGTTTAAAAATTTAGAAAAATTGTACAAAAAGTAAAATAAAAAATTGTGCAACTGGTAAAAACTCTCAAAAACTATTGACAAAACGGAGGAATGGGACAATAATGTAATTACTTTAATAAAACATTTTATAAAAGATAAAATAAAAGAAGAACAAATATAAAGGAGGAAACAATTATGTTACAGCAGGTAATGACAAATCCAGGAGAAATTACATTTAGAGAGGTTCCGGTTCCAGAAGTCAAGGATGAACAGGTACTGGTAAAAATCAGAAATATAGGTATCTGTGGTTCTGATATCCATGTATATCATGGAAAGCATCCGTTTACGAAATATCCGGTGACACAGGGACATGAGGTTTCCGGAGAAATCGCAGAAATAGGGAAAAATGTTTCCGGGTTTCAGATCGGACAGAAAGTTACGATTGAACCACAGGTTTATTGTGGACACTGCTATCCGTGTCGCCATGGAAAATATAATCTTTGCGAGGAATTAAAGGTTATGGGATTCCAGACCACAGGTACGGCTTCTGAATATTTTGCAGTAGATGCATCTAAGGTAACACCGATTCCGGAAGATATGTCTTATGAAGAAGGGGCGATGATCGAGCCTCTTGCAGTTGCAGTTCATGGAGTAAAGCAGATGGGCGATGTAAAAGGAATGAATATCACAGTAATCGGCGCAGGTCCAATTGGAAATCTTGTTGCACAAACAGCAAAAGGGATGGGAGCAGCAAAGGTTATGATTACCGATGTCAGTGATCTGCGTTTGGAAAAAGCAAAAGAATGTGGAATTGATGTATGTGTCAACACGCTGCACAAAGATTTTGGAGAGGCTATGGTAGAGGCATTTGGTCCGGATAAGGCAGATGTGATCTATGACTGTGCAGGAAATAACATTACGATGGGGCAGGCAATCAAATATGCAAGAAAAGGAAGTGTGATCGTACTGGTTGCAGTTTTTGCAGGAATGGCAGAGGTGGATCTG
>ERZ838399.3042-NODE-3042-length-11339-cov-2.867777_pt1 | contig 11339 bp, 10 predicted proteins | sample MGYA00519683_ERZ838399 | MGnify/ENA primary metagenome ERZ838399 (study PRJEB31850, sample SAMEA3708833) | human gut metagenome | biome: human gut; feature: human-associated habitat; material: faeces | place: China | collected 2014 ...
TGAGATAGATGGAATTTACAATTCACTCGAAATCTATAATTACAATACGGTAAATGAGAGTGGAACAGGATTTAATACCACATACTGGGATGAAATGTTACGAAAAGGTATGCATGTGAATGCGGATGCAGCGGATGATAATCATAATGGCAATTTCCAAGACAATTTTGGTGGCTATGTAATGGTGGCAGCGGAAAGTCTGACGCATGATAATATTTTGAATGCACTGATGGAAGGAAGGTATTATTCTGTTGGTGGAGTGGATGGACCACGGATAGATCAGATTATCATCGATGGAAGGAATGTAACGGTATCCTGCAGTCCGGTAGAACGTGTGAATATAATAGCCGGTGGCTATGTAGGAGCAGGAACTACGATAATGGCTCAAAAGGGAGAAAAGATTGCAGAAGCGAGCATGAAATTGACTGGCACAGAGACATACATCCGTGTGGAATGTGTGGATGAATATGGAAGAACAGCATGGTCAAATCCATATTATTTATAAGATAAAGAATGTACTAATCAGGGGAGCGAGCTGTTAAGGCAGCTCCCCTGATTTCAGCAAATCCATATAAAATAATGACAATATTGTGAAAGTGAATATTTCGTATATGGTCAAAGAAAGGTAACTTTTGCAGTTTATGTAAAAAAAACAACCATTTATGCCATTTTTCATTTTATAAATAAAATCCATGCTACCATTATGCTAACAAAAAATAATAGCAGCATGGGTTTTATTTTTTATTGTTGTGATTCAAATAACACACATTTTTGTATCAATAACACAACAAATAAAATCCGTGAGCACCAAAAGAACAGGAGAACGAAAAATGAGCTTAAAATATGGGGAAATCATAAAACAGATGTCTCTGGAAGAAAAAGCACTGATGATGTCCGGTAAAAATACATGGGAGACTGTAGATTTTGAGAAGTACGGAATCCCATCCATGGCAATGTCCGACGGACCTCACGGGTTAAGACGTCAGGCTGGTGCAGGAGACCACCTTGGATTAAATGCCAGCCTTCCGGCAACCTGTTTCCCGACCGCAGCAACGATCGCAAACAGCTGGGATGAAAAATTGGGGGAGGAGATCGGTACTGCACTTGCAGAGGAAGCGGTGACCATGGATGTCAATGTCATCTTAGGACCGGGACTCAACATTAAGAGAAGCCCGCTCTGTGGACGTAACTTTGAGTATTTTTCCGAAGATCCGTATCATGCAGGGAAAATGGCAGCCGCTTATGTAAAAGGTATCCAGAGCAAGGGAATCTCAGCATGTCCAAAGCATTTTGCGGCAAACAGCCAGGAACTCCGTCGTATGGCAAGCGACTCTGTTGTTGATGAGCGTACATTCCGGGAAATCTATACCACCGGATTTGAAATCGCAGTCAAAGAGGGAAAATCCAAATCCATCATGTCTTCTTATAATGAAGTAAACGGTGTCTATGCAAATGAGAATCGTCACATGTTACAGGAAATCTTAGTCGATGAGTGGGGATTTGACGGCTATGTTGTATCTGACTGGGGCGGAAGCAATGACCATGCACTTGGCGTTATGAACGGAAGCCATCTTGAGATGCCAGGTACCGGAAAATCTGGTATGCGTGATATTGTCCGCGCGGTAAAAGACGGCACATTACCGGAAGAAGTATTGGATCAGCGTTTAGATGAGCTGTTAAATGTTGTTTTTGCAACCCATCAGGCAACTGTTGATGGAAAAGGCAAAAAATTTGATGTTGAAGGACACCATGCATTAGCAAGAAAAGCAGCCGAAGAAAGTGTTGTTTTACTGAAAAACAGTAATAATATCCTGCCATTAAAACCGGGAACAAAAGTAGCAGTGATCGGTGATTTTGCAAAGACTCCGCGTTATCAGGGCGCAGGTTCTTCCCTTGTAAATCCGACCAGACAGCCGGAATCCATCTTAGATGTGATCGCAGACAGCGGACTTGTAATGACTGCGTATGAGCAGGGATATATCCGCAACCGTAAACCGAATGAAGCACTTGCAAAATCAGCAGTGGAAGCAGCAAAGAATGCAGACGTTGTTCTTGTTTTTGCAGGATTAGATGAGATCAGCGAGTCCGAAGGACTTGACCGTACCCATATGCATATGCCACAGGCACAGAATGAACTGATCGATGCGGTCACAGCCGTGAATGCAAACGTGGTTGTTGTTCTCTCCGCAGGTTCTTCCATTGAGATGCCGTGGTTTGACTATGTAAAAGGTATCGTTCACGGATATTTAGGTGGTCAGGCAGGCGCATCTGCAATGATGAATGTCCTCACCGGAAAGGTATGCCCATCCGGAAAATTAAATGAGACTTATCCACTTCACTATGAAGATACTCCTGCATTCCACTACTATCCAAGCAAGGAGCGCAGCAGCGAGTACCGCGAGGCTCTCTATGTGGGATATCGTTATTACACAACGGTCGGCAAAAAAGTCCGTTTCCCATTTGGTTATGGATTGAGTTATACAACTTTTGCATACAGCAATCTCTCCGTTGACAAAGATGGCGTGACCTTCACGATCAAAAACACCGGAGATGTGGAAGGAACAGAAATTGCACAGCTTTATGTCGGAAAACAGTCCGAGACAATTTTCCGTCCGGTTCGTGAGTTAAAAGGTTTTGCGAGAGTGACATTAGCTCCCGGCGAGGAAAAATCCGTGCATATTGCATTTGATGACAAGACCTTCCGTTTCTATGACACAAGAACGGATACATGGGAAGTAGAATCTGGTAACTATCAGATCATGGTAGGAACCGATGCAGATACTATGGTATTAGTAGGCAGCTTAGATGTTGCAGGAACTGTAGCAGAAGGCGGCTATAGCAAAGAGATTTTACCGGAATATTTCAGCGGTAAGATTGAGAACGTGGATGACATCGAGTACAGAGAACTTTACGGAAGAGAAATCCCGGATGGAAGCTGGAGCGGTGAGATCCAGATGAACGATGCAGTATGCCAGCTTTATTACGGAAAAGGTATCTTTGGCAAACTGTTCTACGGAGTGCTCCGCATTTTGTTAAAAATCAGCGAGTGGCAGGGTAAACCGAACTTAAATGTTCTGTTCAACTACAATATGCCAATCCGTGGATATGCAAAAATGACAGGTGGTTTTGTCACAATGGAGATGGCGAGAGCCTTGACAGAGATGGCGAACGGACACCGGATCAAAGGAACGGCACATCTGATCAAAGCGGCAGTGAAGAGAGATTAATGTAGAGGAACAAAAAATAAATTTTACACAAAACACACGTAAGGTGGCTATGGATTTTACATAGCTGCCTTATTTTTTTATGTATGGAAACAAATAAGATAAAAGTAAAATTGGAAGCGCCGATGGTGCAGGCGCGGTATCAGTATGCAATTGATGTGATGTTAACAAGACTTCGCATGATTGATGCAGATCTGACCGAGAAAAATGAACGCCCATTAATCAGAAATTTGTGTAGCAGAATTAAAACTGCCGAGAGTATTGTGAAAAAGTTGGAAAGAAAGGAACGTGAAGTCACTTTCGAAACAGCAGTCAATACTTTAAATGATATTGCCGGAGTCCGTGTGGTGTGTTATTTTGCGGACGATATTTATCAGATTGCGGACGCAGTGCGCAGACAGAAAGACTTTACCATTGTCAAAGAAAAAAATTATATCAGGAAGCCGAAAAAAAGCGGCTATCAAAGCCTTCATCTGATTGTGGAAGTGCCGGTAACTTATCTGGATAAGACAACCGCAGTGAGAGTTGAGATACAGATCCGTTCAGTCGCCATGGACTACTGGGCAGAATTAGATTCCCAGATGTGTTACAAAAAGGACGCCGGGCAGTTAGAAGCGGTAGAGAAGGCAACAAAGCAGTACGCAGACGTCATTGCGGGTGTGGATAAGAAGATGCTGGAACTTCGTAAGAAGATACAGAAAATGTGAAAGCATCCGGTAATCCCAAACGGCAGACATACATAAAATGAAACGATATCAGCAAAGCAGATCAGAAAAGAGGAGTAAAAAATGGATCAGGAAAAGACAAAGGTATGGGCACACCGCGGAGCCAGCGGTTATGCTCCGGAAAATACATTAGATGCATTCCGGAAAGCAGTTGAGATGGGAGCAGATGGAATCGAACTTGACGTGCAGATGACAAAAGATGGAGAACTCGTCGTTATCCATGATGAGACGATCGATCGTGTCAGCAATGGAAAAGGCTGGGTAAAAGATTACACCTATGAAGAACTGAAAAAATTTAATTTTAACAAAACGCATCTGGAATACACAAAGGAAGAGATACCAACACTTGAGCAGGTATATCTGTTGATAAAACCGACAAATCTTACCATTAATGTGGAAATCAAAACAGGAATTGTTTTCTATCCGGGGATTGAAGAGCGGGTACTGGAGCTTACAGAGCGTCTTGGAATGAAGGAGCGTGTCATTTATTCTTCGTTTAATCATTATACGATCCGGAAAATCAAAGAGTTAGACCCGCAGGCTAAGACGGGCATGCTCTATGAAGATGGAATCATTGATGCAGTGGATTATGCATGTGATGTTGTAAAGGCAGACGCACTTCACCCGGCCGGATATAACGTTTTTTATCCGGGATTTTTAGAGCGTTGTAGAGAGCGGAAAAGACTGCTTCATGTATGGACAATCAATGAAGAAAAACATATGAGAATGCTGTGTGAGGCAGGCGTGGATGCGCTGATCACAAACTACCCGGATATAGCAAAGAAAATCAGGGACGAATACCGTTTTGGAGAACTGCAGCCTGAACTGGTTCAAAGAATCCTTCAGAGTTGAGACAGTGAGAGATACCTATGATAGAAAAAAGAGCAGAGAACATCATGATACCAGAAGAAGCGAATTATCAGCGAACCATGAAACGTGATGTGGAACCATATCTGAGAAGCTATGAAAAAGACGGTTACATAGAAAGCTATGACAGCACAGCAATTTATTACCGCACATACCGGATTCCGCAGGCAAAAGCTGCTATTGTCATCAGCCACGGATTCTGTGAATTTGCAGAGAAATATAAGGAAGTCATCTATTATTTCCTGAAAAACGGATATTCCGTTTACGTCCCGGAACACAGGGGACACGGATATTCTGACCGGATTGTTGTGGATGGCGAAAAAGTTCATATCGAGGATTATGAGCAATATGTGCAGGATCTGCATTGCTTTGTGAAAAATGTGGTAGAACTCACAGAAAAACGAAAAATCTTATTCTGTCATTCCATGGGTGGAGCCATTGGAGTGCGGTATCTCGAAGAGTTCCCACTGACTTTTGACGCAGCAATCCTGTCAGCACCGATGCTTGGGATGAACACTGGAAAGTATCCGAAGTGGCTTGCGAAAGTTACCGCAGATTTTTTCTGCGCGATCGGAAAGGGAACGAAATATGCTGCCGGACAGAGTGGTTTTTCAGAAAAACCATCCTTTGAAACAAGCAGCTGCGTTTCCAGAGAACGATACATGTATATCTACAATATGCGCCTGCGGAATATCAATTACCAGACTTACGGTGGAACCTATGCCTGGGTAAAAGCAGGATTTAAAGTAATCCGCAAGCTGCGGAAAAGAAAAAACATTAACAGTATAAAAATTCCGCTTATAATCTTTGAAGCGGAAAAAGACGACATGGTTGACAATTGTGGCATTGAAAAATTTGCTAAAAAAGCCAAGACCGCACAGCTGGTAAGAATGAAGGATTCCAAACATGAAATCTTTAACGCAGGCGAGGCGGTGCGTGACGGTTACTATAGACAAATATTTTTATTTTTAAATCATGTGTATACGGCACAGGAAAGAATGAATGAGGAAAACGAATATGAAACAAAAACTGACGAAACTCGAAAAATACTGGGTACTGTATGATGTGGGAAACTCTGCATTTACGCTGTTAGTGTCCACGATCATTCCGATTTATTTTAAAAACATGGCATAGAATATGGGCGTTTCCGCATCGGATTCTACTGCATATCTCAGCTATGCGATCTCAATCTCTACGATCATTGTTGCAATTTTAGGACCGATCCTCGGCGCAGTCGCAGACAACAAAAATCATAAAAAGCCGTTATTTACATTTTTCATGATGATCGGTGTTCTAGGATGTGCAGCGTTGTCCATTCCGAAGACGTGGCTGATGTTTTTGATTATTTTTGTGATCGCAAAAGTAGGATTTTCCGGCAGCCTGATTTTTTATGATTCCATGATGGTAGATGTAACCACTGACGAACGCATGGATGAGGTATCGTCCCATGGGTATGCGTGGGGCTATATCGGAAGCTGTGTACCGTTTGTCATCAGTTTATTGCTGGTATTAGGCGGTGATAAAGTTGGCATCAGCACACCGGCAGCCATGACAGCCGCATTTTTCTTAAATGCAGCATGGTGGGGACTTGTGACAATCCCACTTCTGAAAAATTACGAACAGAAATATTATGTGGAAAATCAAGGCTCCGTGGTAAAGGAGTCTTTTGCCAGACTTGGAAGAAGTGTGGCGGAATTGAAAGATAACAAAAAAGTTGCCCTCTTTCTGCTCGCATTTTTCTTCTATATAGACGGTGTATACACGATTATCGAGATGGCAACTTCTTACGGAAAAGACGTTGGGATCAGTGACGCTAATCTGCTGATGGCATTGCTTCTGACGCAGGTTGTGGCATTCCCATGTGCGATTCTTTTCGGAAAAATGACACAGAAATTTGAGACAGGAAAACTAATTTCGGTCTGCATCATTGCATATTTTGCAGTCGCAGTTTATGCCCTGCAGTTAGACGCAGCATGGAAGTTCTGGATGATGGCAACTTTTGTAGGCGTATTTCAGGGTGCGATCCAGGCGCTGTCCCGTTCCTACTATGCAAAGATCATCCCGAAGGAAAAATCGTCTGAGTATTTCGGAATCTTCGATATATTCGGAAAAGGTGCATCTTTTATAGGAACTATGTTAATGGGAATCAGCACACAGATTTTTGATACATCCAAAGCAGGAGTGGTAGTGATTGCAGCCATGTTTGTGGTCGGATTCGTTTTCTTTCAGGTGCAGCGCAGGACAGAGGAGGATCAAAATGGTTTACCATCATTTTACAGACGTTTTACAAAGGGAGATATTTAGATTTTACACGCTGGCTTTAAAGTAGTCATTGTCAATGAGACAGAGACAAAAAAACAAAGATGGGAAACGCAAGATCCCATAAAGATTTGGAGGAAAATCAAAATGAAAAAGAAAGTAATCAGTTTATTCGTAACAGGAATGTTAGCAGTCAGCATGATCGCAGGATGTGGTTCTGATAATACAGCAGACACCAGTACATCCGCAGATACCACAGCAGATGCTTCTACAGATGCAGCAGCAGATACCACAGCAGAGGAAGCACCGGCAGCTACAACAGACTTTGATGCAAGTGAATATGTCAATGTATTATCCCGCGAGGATGGATCCGGTACAAGAGGTGCATTCATCGAATTATTCGGAATCGAAGAAAAAGACGCAGACGGAAATAAAGTGGACAACACAACAGAGGAAGCGATCATCACAAACAGCACATCCGTAATGCTTACATCTGTAGCAAGTGATGAGTATGCAATCGGTTATGTTTCCCTTGGTTCTTTAGATGACACTGTAAAAGCAGTCAGCATTGACGGAGCAGAAGCAACAGTAGAGAACATCAAAAATGGTACATACACGATTGCAAGACCATTTAACATTGCAACAAAAGGTGAAGTAAGCGACATCGCACAGGATTTCATCAACTACATTATGAGTGCAGAAGGTCAGGCAGTCATCACAGAGAACGGATATATCGGTTCTGATGATGCGGCAGCATTCGAATCCAACGGAGCAACTGGTAAAGTGACAGTCAGCGGTTCTTCTTCTGTAACACCGGTTATGGAAAAATTAAAAGAAGCTTACACAGCCGTAAACTCCGGTGCAGAGATCGAGATTCAGGAGAGTGACTCCACAACAGGTATGACAGATGCAGCAGCAGGTACAAGTGACATCGGTATGGCTTCCCGTGAATTAAAAGATTCTGAGACAGAGCAGGGACTTACCGCAACAACAATCGCTATGGATGGTATCGCAGTGGTCGTAAATCTTGACAACCCAACAGCAAACCTTACATCCGATCAGGTAAAAGGTGTCTATGTTGGAGATGTTACAAGCTGGGATGAACTTGCAGAGTAAATAAAAATAAGCTGGCATGAATATGAATATCAATAAATTAAAAGAAATTGTAATGAAATATGTATTTCTGTTTACCGCCATTATTTCCATTGTAGCAGTTGTACTGATCTGCGTGTTCCTGTTCGCAAACGGGGTTCCGGCAATGAAAGAGATTGGATTTGCCAACTTCCTCGGAGGAACAAAATGGAAACCTGGCAACGGCTTATATGGTATCTTCCCGATGATCCTGGGAAGTATCTATGTAACAGGCGGAGCCTTGATCATCGGAGTACCGATCGGAATTCTGATGTCTATCTTCATGGCACGTTTCTGTCCGGACAGATTACATAAGGTATTAAAACCGATCGTTGATCTGCTGGCTGGAATCCCTTCTATTGTTCGGACTGGTCGTTATGGTTCCGTTTGTCAGGGAGCATTTCAAAGGCAATGGACAGAGCATTTTGACAGCAGCCTTGTTACTTGGAATCATGATATTACCTACAATTATCAGCGTGTCCGAGTCATCCATCCGAGCAGTGGAGGAGAGCTATTATGAGGGAGCGCTCGCACTGGGAGCCACACATGAGAGAAGTGTCTTTACGGTTGTTGTTCCGGCAGCAAAATCAGGTGTGTTTGCAGCAGTTGTGCTCGGCGTAGGACGTGCGCTCGGTGAGACAATGGCAGTCATGATGGTAGTCGGCAATCAGGCGAGAGTGCCGGACAGTATTTTCAAAGGTGTGCGTACACTCACAACGAATATCGTACTCGAGATGGGATATGCCACGGATCTTCACAGGGAAGCATTGATTGCTACAGGCGTAGTTCTGTTTGTGTTTATTCTTATTATTAATATATCGTTTTCTATTTTGAAACGTAGAGGAAAGGAGTAGAGGCAGTATGGAAAAAAATATCACTCCGATCAATCAACTGTCGTGGAAAGACAGATTGAAATCTTATAAAAAACATCCGGGATCTTTTATTTTACTGCTTCTGGTGGGAACTTCGGCAGTGATCACCGTGACAGTGCTTGTTTATCTGGTGGGCTATATTTTGATCCACGGAGTTCCATATTTAAGACCAAGCCTGTTTTCACTGACTTACAATTCCGATAACGTGTCAATGATGCCGGCGATCATCAACACCATCACAATGGTATTGCTCGCACTGCTTTTTTCTGTTCCGTTTGGAATCGGAGCAGCAATTTATCTTGTGGAATATGCAAAAAAAGGAAATAAACTCGTTGAGCTGGTGCGTATTACGGCAGAGACATTGACCGGTATCCCATCCATTATCTATGGACTGTTCGGTATGTTGTTTTTCGTGACAGCGTTGCATTGGGGATATTCCATGTTAGCTGGCGCGGCAACACTTGCGATCATGGTTCTCCCGGTCATTATGAGAACGACGGAGGAAGCGCTTTTGTGTGTGCCGGATATGTACCGTGAGGGAAGCTTCGGACTTGGCGCAGGAAAGCTCCGAACCATTTTTAAAATCGTACTTCCAACGGCGATTCCGGGTATTTTGTCTGGTATCATCCTTGCAATCGGACGTATCGTAGGAGAGACAGCGGCACTGATCTATACGGCAGGAACCGTTGCGGAGGCAGCAGGTGTCATGGATTCCGGACGAACCCTTGCGATTCATATGTATTCGCTGTCGAGAGAGGGACTTCACACAAATGAAGCATACGCAACAGCAGTCGTTCTTCTGATCGTGGTGCTTCTCATCAACGGATTATCGTCCCTGATCGCAAGGAAACTGGAAGCAGCAACAAAGTAAATCCGAAAAAACATTCAGATAAAAATCTGAATATGGATCATTATAAAATAAAACGTCTGTGAACAGACAGATAAAGCAAAGGAAACAATATGAGTGAAAAATTTAAAATTTCAAACCTTGATTTATATTATGGTGATTTTCATGCGTTGAAAGATATCAATATGAGCATCCATGCAAACGAGATCACAGCTTTTATCGGACCATCCGGCTGTGGAAAATCCACCTTTTTAAAAAGTCTGAACAGAATGAATGACCTGGTGGAAGGATGTAAGATCACAGGAAATGTCCTGTTAGATGGCGAGGACATCTATAAAGGTATGGATGTCAATCTTTTACGAAAAAGAGTCGGCATGGTATTCCAGAAGCCGAACCCGTTCCCGATGTCCATCTACGACAACATCGCCTACGGTCCGCGCACCCACGGCATCCGCAGCCGCGTCAAGCTCGACGAGATCGTCGAGACCTCGCTCCGCCACGCCGCCATCTGGGACGAGACCAAGGACAGCCTGAACAAATCCGCGCTCTCCATGTCCGGCGGTCAGCAGCAGCGTATCTGCATCGCGCGTGCGCTTGCCGCAGACCCGGAGGTGCTGCTGATGGACGAGCCGACCTCTGCGCTTGATCCGATCTCCACCGCGAAGATCGAGGACCTTGTGCTCGAGCTCAAAAAGGATTATACTATCGTTATGGTAACGCATAATATGCAGCAGGCCACCCGTGTTTCGGATACGACTGCGTTCTTCCTGCTTGGAGACATGATCGAAGTGGATGACACCGAAAAGCTGTTCTCCATGCCGTCGGACAAGCGCACGGAAGACTACATTACGGGGAGGTTCGGCTAATGAGAAACCGTTTTGATAATCAGCTTGCGGAGATGAACAATGAGCTGATCTCGATGGGAGCACTGTGCGAAAACGCAATCGCCAGTGCGGTAAAGGCTCTGCTTGAGGGCGATATCAAGCTGGCGGCTGCCGCCATCCGCATTGATCAGGAGATTGACCGCAAGGAACGCGAAATCGAGTCCATGTGCCTCAAGCTGCTGCTGCAGCAGCAGCCGGTGGCAAGCGATCTGCGTCTGATCTCCTCCGTGCTGAAAATGATCACGGATATCGAGCGCATCGGTGATCAGGCAAGCGATATTGCGGAGATTGTAACGTATCTGTCCGGTGCGTGCGGTCACAACACGCATATCGACCAGATGGCGCAGGCAACCATTAAAATGGTGACCGACAGCCTGGACGCGTTTGTCCGCCGTGACCTGACCCTTGCATGGAGCGTTATTGAATATGATGACGTGGTGGACCGCCTGTTCGATGAGTGCAAGAGCGACCTTATCGCGGAGATCGCGCAGAACCCGGAGGACGGCGAGCGCGTACTCGATGTGCTGATG
>ERZ838399.3048-NODE-3048-length-11323-cov-88.825524_pt1 | contig 11323 bp, 12 predicted proteins | sample MGYA00519683_ERZ838399 | MGnify/ENA primary metagenome ERZ838399 (study PRJEB31850, sample SAMEA3708833) | human gut metagenome | biome: human gut; feature: human-associated habitat; material: faeces | place: China | collected 2014 ...
TTAAATATCTCTATTTCATTTTTCGGATTACCCCAACTATTGACATAGAGCCTTAAAATTTGCGATAGCATAAAGCATATGTGGGCGTTGCCCACACCCACAATCTTTGAAAAGGTTGACCAAACTTTTAACTTTGGGACGGAGAGCTTTATTTTTGCTTTACTTTGTTGCCTGATCGAAAATCGGCTAAATCATTATTTACAATGTTACCCCAACATTTAAAACAGAACCTGAAAAGATAACCACAATAAGTGAAACAGAGCAGCTCATTCTCCTCTCAAAAACGCAACTATTCTTTCAAACTGCATTGAATGTGAGGCTTTTACTAAAATTGTATCGCCCTTTTTAAGCAGATCTTTAATTTCGGGGAAGAGAGAGTCAATATCTGCATACCATTTTCCGCCACTGCCCTCGGCAAGTGATTTTGCGAGCGGCCCTACTGCAATTACAAGGTCAACGCCTTTTTCTTTTGCGTACTCTCCTGTTGTGCGGTGCATTTCAAGCTCGTTTGTGCCGAGTTCTTTCATATCGCCGAGAATCGCAACCGTTCTGCCCTTAAAGTTCACAAGTGTATCTATGCTTGCCATAACCGAGGTCGGGTTTGCGTTGTAGCAGTCATCTATGATTTTGTAATCTTTAGTATTAATAACATTTGCTCTGCTGCCTACTGTTTTGTAGGATTCCACACCCTTTATCAGCTCGTCATTGCTAAGTCCGCAAAGTTTGCCTACTGCAACGGCGGCAAGCGCATTTGATACCATATAACTGCCGATAGCAGGAATTTTTACAGAAAGCTTTGTGTTGCCAAAGCAAAGGTCGGCAAGCACACCGCCGTCTGCATTGTTTTGAATATTCTCGGCATAGTATTCGTTTTTGCTGTCAAGTCCAAAGAAAATCGGCTTTTTGCCGTTTACTTCTGTTACGGTTGAGAGCTTGTCATCGTCACCGTTGAGCACAAACTCCGCACCCTCGCTTGCAAATTTAAACATTTCTGTTTTTGCTTTTAATACACCGTTGCGGTCGCCAAGATTTTCAAGATGGCAACAGCCGATTATTGTAATCACGCAGATGGTTGGCTGAACCATTTGCGCAAGTCGGCTCATTTCGCCAAAATCTGAAATTCCCATTTCAATTACAGCCGCCTCGGTATCTTCCGGCATTGCAAGAAGTGTAAGAGGCACACCAAGCTCATTGTTTAGGTTGCCCTGCGTTTTGTGGGTTTTAAATTTCTGAGAAAGCACAGCATAAAGCATTTCCTTTGTAGAGGTTTTGCCCACGCTGCCCGACACGCCGACTATCGGAATGTCAAACTTTTTGCGGTATGCCATACCTATTTTTTTAACCGCCTCAAGGGTAGAGTCAACGAGTATGTACGGCTTTGTAGGATTTTTCGGTGCGTTTTCGCAGATAGCGCATACAGCGCCGTCAGCATAGCATTTTTCAATAAAATCGTGTCCGTCTGCTCGCTCGCCTTTAATGGCAAGGAAAAGTGAATTTTCTTTAATGCATCTGCTGTCACGCTCAACTGATGAAATTGCGGTTTGCTTTAAATTTTCGTCACCCACATATTTACCGCCGCAGGCAGCAGCTATTTCCTCAAGAGTAAATTTTTTCATATTATCACGCCCTGTTAAATTTTTATTTATACTTTTATATACTCTAAATATACCAAAAATACTGTATTTTTGCAATAGCGGTAATATTTACGAAGTGATGATTATTTTACATTATTATGCAGTTTTTGCATAACTGTTTGATTTATTAATAAAATAAGAATAATGCTATTTATTGACTAATCAGTCTATTTTTGATATTATTTTATCTGTAATAATTTTAGGTTTATTCTGAAAGGCGAGATAATATGCAGTTGTATAAGCAATTTTGCACCGAAGAATTTGACAACGATAATACATTAAAGAGCTTTAAGTTAAAATTTGAAGATAACTATAATTTCGGATACGATGTGCTCGACCAAATGGCAGAAAAAGCACCAAACGATATTGCTCTTGTGTGGACAAATCCCGAGGGTGAGGAAAGAATTTTTACATTTGCGGATTTAAGCAGACTAAGCAACAAGGCGGCAAATGTTTTCTTGAAATACGGCATAAAAAAAGGTGACAGAGTATTGCTTATGCTCAAGCGCAACTATGAGTATTGGTACATAGTTACAGCGCTCCATAAGCTGGGCGTGGTTGCGATTCCTGCCACAAATATGCTTACCGCCGAGGACATAAGTTACAGAGTAAATGTTGCAAATATTAAAATGGCGGTATGCACACCCGACAGCGACACCGTAGAGAATATTTTGCAGGCAAAGAATAAAGAAAATTCATTAAAAACAGTGTTTGTGGCAAGAAAAGATTTTGACGGCACTGTAAATATTACAAAAGAAATCGAAAGCGCAAGCGCCGAGCTTGAACGAGTAGAAACCAAGGCAACCGAGCCTATGCTCATTTACTTTACTTCGGGCACAACAGGCTATCCAAAGGCAGTGGTGCATAACCACATTTATTCCTTGTGCCATATAATTTCAGCAAAGTATTGGCAAAATGTTAAAGAGGGCGGACTTCATTTTTCAATCGCCGAAACAGGCTGGGCAAAGGCATCATACGGTAAAATTTACGGTCAGTGGCTTTGCGGTTGTGCGGTTATGGCTTTTGATTTTGAAAAGTTCTCACCGTCAAAAATCCTCAAGGTTATTGAAAAATTCAAGGTTACTTCATTCTGCGCACCGCCTACCGCATACAGATATTTTGTCAAAAAAGGTATGCAAATGTACGATTTAAGCTCGCTTGAATATCTCACAACAGCAGGCGAGGCACTCAACCCGATTGTGGCAGAGGCAGTGTATCAGCAGACAGGACTTCACCCAATGGAAGGTTACGGTCAGAGCGAAACTACATTGCTCATTGCAAATCTTAACGGCACTTATGGCAAAACGGGTTCAATCGGAAAGCCAAGCCCAATGTATGACATAAGACTTGTTGACTCAGACGGCAACGAGGTAAAGCAGGGCGAAACAGGCGAGATTGTAGTTATACCTCCAAAGGACAGAAAGCAGTACGGAATATTTACAAATTACATTGGTGACGAGCAAATGTATCAATATGCGTGGAGAAAGGGAATGTACCACACAAACGATACTGCATATATGGACGAGGACGGATATTATTGGTATGTAGGCAGAGCTGATGACCTTATAAAAACAAGGGGATACAGAGTTGGCCCTTTTGAAATTGAAAATGTGCTTATGAAACACCCTGCCGTACTTGAGTGCGCCGTAATCGGTGTGCCAGACGAAAGTCGTGGACAGGCAATCAAGGCAATTATAAAAACCGTTGACGGATGCGACACCGACAAAAATCTTGTAAATGACATTAAAGCTTTTTCAAACAAGCGCCTTGCATCATACAAATGGATACAGTACATTGAATTTACCGATGAAATGCCAAAGACAATCAGCGGTAAAATAAAAAGAGTTGCGCTCAAAGCAAATGCGTAATAGTTTTGAAATTAATTTTAATATATACACTTTTGTGCAAAATAAAAAATCACCGTCAGGTTATACTTGGCGGTGATTTTTGTATGAATTAAATGTTTGATGAGTAAATACCTGTAAGGCTTTGTACCAAGAGAGATACGGCAGTAATGGAAATCCAGCAGCATAGGCCGAGTAAAATAGGCTTTCCGCCGTTTTTTATCAGGTCAACAATATTAGTGTTAAGCCCGATGCCTGCCATTGCCATAGCTATGAAAAATTTTGCAAGCCATTTTGTAACAGAAATAAAGTGGCTATAAAAAAGAGTAAATCCACTTTCTGAAATAAATCCTACAAGGGTTGTGATTACTGACGCACCGATAAAGAATAGGATGAACCAAGGGAAAATTCTTTTAAACGAAAACGAGCCTTCACCTTTGTCTGACTGTTTTGCTTTTCTTGCTCTGTAAATGGCAAGACAAAGGGTAATCGGAATAATTGCAAGTGTGCGTGTCAATTTTACGGTTACAGCAGCAGAAAGAATACCTGTTGTATTGTAAATGCTTTCGGCGGTAGACGCAGCGGCTGTTACAGATGAGGTATCATTAACGGCAGTGCCTGCAAATACAGCAAAACCCTCTGTGCCAAGCCCTATTGAATATCCGAAAACAGGAAATATAAGTGCGGCAAGAATATTGAAAAAGAAGATTACAGAAATTGACCTTGCCACATCTGAATCGTCTGCATCAATAACGGGTGCGGTTGCGGCAATGGCAGAGCCACCGCAAATTGATGAGCCAACACCGATAAGACAGGCGGTTTTTGAGTTGATTTTAAGAATTTTCATCATTAAAAAAGCAATGATCAGCGATGTTGAAACAGTGCAGATAATTACAGGCAAACTTTTTGCACCTACAACAGCAATGGTATTGAGGTCAAGCGAAAAACCGAGAATTATAACTGCCCATTGCAATATCTTTTTAGATGTAAATTTAATTCCGCCGGCAAATGTGGATTTTTTTGCAAGAGTAGGCGAGATTAGTGAAATAATCATACCTGTTATAATAGCAAATACCGGCACACCTATAAGTTCAAATGAAAATCCGCCAATGCCGAACATACACATAATTTCGGCAAAAGCCGCAATTATAGCGCAAAGCAATATTCCGCCGCAATTTTTCTTAATAAATGTCATAAATTTCCCTCCAAATTTATATTACCTATTGATTGTAACACAACTTAGTAATAAAATATAATTATGATTTAATATGAAATGATAAGTAAAATTTATGAGGTTATTATGATAGATTACAGAATAAAAACATTTCTTGTGCTTTGCGATACGATGAATTATCGAAAAACAGCAGAGCTTTTGAATATGACACAGCCTGCCGTTACTCAGCATATTCATTTTTTGGAGAACGAATATAGGTGTAAGCTTTTTATATATGACAGACATACGCTAAAAGTTACCGGTGACGGAGAGCTGCTTAAAAATTATGCTGAAAATGTGATTTTTCAGGAGCAAAAGCTGCTTGAAAAAATGCAGACAGAGCGAAAGACTGTGCTAAGAATAGGCGCAACAAAAACAATTGGTGAATTTGTGATTGATGAAAAACTTGCAGGTTATTTAAAAAATCCAAATAATAACCTGCTGATTGATATAGACAACACCGTAAGGCTTTTGCAAAGACTCAAGAAAGGCGAGCTTGATTTGGCGCTGATTGAAGGCTTTTTCGACAGCAAGGAATTTGCGAGCAAAATTTATAAGGAGGAAGATTTTATCGGTGTGTGCAGTAAAAATCATCCGTTTGCAAACCAAGCAATTTCTCTTGAAAAAGCTTTCTCTCAAACACTGTTTATTCGTGAAAAGGGTTCGGGAACAAGGACAATCCTCGAACAGCTTTTGTCTGAACATAATTACACCGTTGAGAATTTTAGGCGAAATGTGTGCGTAAGCAATTTTGGATTGATGTCAAAATTAATTGCAAAAAATATCGGAATAACCTTTGCGTATAAAGCATTTTTGAAAAGCAGTGACGCACTCGCTCCTTTTTATATTGACGGTTACAAGACCGTACGCAATTTTAGGTTTGTGTATCTTGATACTCCGGATTCACTGAAAATAGTAGAGAGTTTTGAAAAAATACTTGCTTAACCAATTTTATGTGATATAATTGTGCTGTAAATATACCGAATAATATAAAAAGAAGTGATTGTATGCAAAACTCAATGCCAACCGAACTTTCTGTAAACGGCAGGAATTTTAATATAATAAAACTGCTCGGCAGGGGAAAGGGTGGATATTCCTACCTTGCAACAGACGGCATAAGCAATTATGTGCTAAAGCAGATTCACCATGAGCCATGCAGTTATTATAAGTTTGGCAACAAAATTCAGTCCGAGCTAAACGATTATAACCGCCTTTTGAAAATCGGTATTACAATGCCGGAAATGCTCGACATAGATATAGAAAACGAGCGTATTTTAAAGGAATATATTGAGGGCGACACTGTTTTTGAAATGGTGAAAACTGACAGCGTGAAACCCGAATATATAGAGCAGGTAAAGAATATGTGCGCACTGTTGTATGCAAACAATACAAATATAGATTATTTTCCGACCAACTTCGTAGTTAGAAATGAAAAACTTTTTTACATTGATTACGAGTGTAACGACTATATGGAGGAGTGGAATTTTGAAAATTGGGGCATAAAATATTGGTCAAAAACGGCGGAATTTCTTGAATACTTAAATACACATTAATTTTAAATCGGTGCGTTTTCGTGCCGATTTTTTGTATGCAGAATTTATAAAAATTTGGCTATACTATTAATGTAAATCTTTTTAGAGGTGCTTTAATGGTAAGAATAATAACAGATTCCGCATCGGATTTTGAGGCTTCGGAGCTGAAAGAATTAATGGTTGACTGCGTGCCGCTTTCAGTAAATTTTGGTGATGATGAGCATAAGGATAACGGAGAACTCTCGAAAAATGACTTTTTTGAAAAGCTGAAAAATACAACAGAGCCCGTAAAAACCTCTCAGCCGTCACTTCACGATATAGTGCAGGAGCTTGAGATTGCCAACAGCGGCAAAGACGGCGGTGTAGCAATTTTTATGTCATCAAAAATCAGCGGAACGGCAAATACGGCAAGGATTGCCTGTGATATGACAGGCTGTAAAAATGTGTATATAGTAGATTCTTTAACCGCCTCAGCAGGACAAAAACTGCTTGTGGAATATGCTGTCAAACTGCGCGGACAGGGCAAAACCGCAAAAGAAATTTTTGACGGACTTGAGAGCGTAAAGTCGAAAATATCATTGCTTGCCTGCCTTGACACACTTGAGTATCTGCATCGTGGCGGCAGGGTAAATTATACCAAGGCAATGCTTTCGGCGGTCGCTCATATAAAACCTGTAATAAGGCTCAGTGGCGGCGAGGTGGAATTGCTTGCCAAGAGTTTTAGCATTAAAAGAGGACTAAAGAGTCTTGCTCAAAGGCTCGAAAGGGAAGAACTCAATCCGCATTTTCCATTGTATGTAATGTATTCTGACAACAAAAGCCTTGCAAAAGAGCTTGCGGCAGACATAAAAAAACACCTGCCAACGGCGGCAAGTGTTAAGATAATGCAAATAGGCGCAGTCATTGGCAGTCATATCGGCTCAAATGCCTGCGGTGTTGCATATGTAAAATTGTAATCAATTATCCGAATACCCGAAAAACACCTCTTGTTTAGGGGTGTTTTCTTTTGTGAGAAATAATTTGAAAATTTTTTCAAACTTATGAGCAAAGTCCTGATTATTGGACAGGTAATGTGCTATGATTATTTTATAAATAAAAAAATATATAAAATAAACATATATTAGGAATATTGACAAACAATTTTGTTTACTGATATAATGCAAATTGAATATAAAAGATAAAAAACGGAGGTTAAATATGAAAATCTTATTGCGATTTATTACAAAGCATAACAAGTTTCCGCTTGACTATCGGCGAGTATGTCTTTCTTATTTTAAGCGGTCACTGTCAGAGATTGCCGAGGGAAAGTATTTTGAAAAGTATTATTTTACACCCGAACGCAGAAATTTTACCTTTGCGGTAAATTTGCCGATGCCTAAATTTTCAAAAACGGAAATAGAGCTTGGCAAGAATGAAATCAGTATCACTTTTTCTACTGCCGACAGCACAACGGGATATATTTTTGCATCTGCTTTTATAAAGCAAAAGGGCAAGCATATTCCTGCACCGCTTGGCAATGAAATGATTCTTACAAGCGTTAGTCAGGTGCAGGAAAAGACGGTTAGTTCAAATTCCGCACTTGTAAAAATGCTCAGTCCGCTTTGCTTGAGAATACATAACGCAGAGAGTAATTCGGATAAGTATGTTTCTGTTGCAGATGAAAATTTCAACGAGCTTGCCGAGCAGATAATAAAAAGACAGCTTAACGAAAACGGTTTTGATGAAAAGATACTTTCAAATATCGGCATAAAACCGTTAGATGCCAAAAAGACTGTTGTGTACCACTATAAAAATTATATAGAATGCAGTTTGGGCACTTTTATTATCAGCGGTGACAGGGCGGTAATAAATTACTTGCTCAAAAGCGGTATCGGCTCAAGAAAATCCGCAGGATTTGGTTTTGCCCAACTTATAGCCGAAGGAGATGAAACGAACTGATGAAAACAACTATTAAATACTATGGTTATGATACATTGCTGCAGCCTACCGATTGGAGGGCTGCGGCGGCAGTTGTAGGCTTGTGTAAGTATTTTGACCATTTTAGAATCGACTATAAAATTCTTTATAATGTTGACGAAAAGCCTGAAAATTATATTCATGGTTTTGACGGAATTATTTATAAAAGCGAGAGTATTACCGAAGAAAAGTATCTCGATTTTGTTGAGAGTTATTTTGAAAAATATATGACGCACTCAACTATATTGAGTATTCTTGGCAATGATGAGTTTAGTGATGAGCAGATTAAAATGGTTAATGACCTTGTAAAAAGCAAAACTGTTCTTAAGGATTTGCTTGGCAAGACAAAATTTGACGGAACTAACAAGGCTGTTTTTATCTCAACTATTGAGGAAAACAGGGAAGAAATTATAAAAAATATTTTTAAGAACGGCAATAATCTTTATAAGAATTACTGTAACGAACACCTTATTTTTACTGATGATAACAGCACTTGCAGGTTAAGAGGCTACAATGTTGACAATGATCGAAAAACAAGTATTCTCGGCTTTTGCTTTTCAAAAGAAAGTTTTGACGCTAACGATATTTTGGAATTTGATGTTGCTTTTCGCACAAAACGAAAAAAGTTTTCGTATAAAATAGAAAAAGTGCGTTTTTGTAAAAATGTATAATGTTGCAAAAAAATACCCACGCAGATTTGGATTTTCTGCGTGGGTATTTTCATTTTTTATTCATTTTTCTGTGTCCATTTTGCTCTACAATAAGGTTTTTGCCTGTCTTTTTAATCTTATTTGGTTTGTATTCAAGCAGTTCTGAAATGTCGCAGTCCAAAACCTCGCATATTCTATCCAAATGTTCAAGATTAATTCTATCACACATTTCATTATAAATGTCGCAGATAGTTGCAGGTCTGATACCTGTTTTCCTCGCCAATTCTGCTTGTGTCATGCGATATTTGCCAAGAATAGTAGATAAATGGATCTTAATCATAATAACGCCCCAAGTTATATAATACCTTAAAGCGTTATTATTTACATAAATATGTAATATTATTACTAATTTAGTAATTTGTAATAATAATTTCCTTGAACTCTGCTCGGTTTGAAGCTGTAACCGGAAGGAGGTTATATCTGCTTATGCTCTGAATCTTATAATCTTTGTAAAGATTTCTGATAAAATCACAATCGTTATAAGATAGTATAAAACGCCCTTTAATCGCCTTTAAAACGGCATTTAAACGGATATGGTCATTTTTAAAGCTGCTGTAATTTCGATTATAATAGCGTTCTGAGGCTACATACGGCGGATCTATATAAAACACAGCTTGTGGTCTGTCATATGTTTTAATTAATGATTCAAAATCTTTGTTTTCAATTATAACATTTTTAAGTCTTTCTTTGTATGCAGGTAACTCATCAATAATATTATTAATTGATTTAGTAGCTGTCGCAAATGAGCTGCGATTACTGCCAAAGCTACATTTGATAAGATACAAATATCGTGCGGCTCTCTGCAAGTCGGATAGTTCAATTTTATTTTCAATCTCATAACGATATTGGTTAAACAATTCTCGTGATTGTAGCCAGTCAATTTCTGACTGCAATTCCGAACAATTATACTTAATTTGCTTATACAAGTTGATTAAATCACCGTCAATATCATTAAAGACTTCCATTTGCTTTTTAACCTTATCTTTACCAAAGAGTACCCAGCCTGCTCCGCCGCATACCTCTATGTAACGCTCGCAATCAGCAGGAATAAGAGAAATTATTTGATTTTTGAGGTGACTTTTGCCACCTATCCAACCTATAAAACTTTTCATTGCTTTTACCTCCATAATATCTTTTGGGGCGTTATTATGGATTAAAAACAGATGATTTTATTTTACTTCGGGTAAGCCTTTAACGCTTGTGAGAATTGAAAGTAAACCTGCCAGAACGCTTGCAGAAGCAACCGTAACCCAGTTTACTTCACTCATCACAGCAGTCGTACCGATAGTTGCAACTGCCGTCTGTGCAACTGTCTTTAAAGCACGAATACCTGCAGCCTTTGCCCACTGTTTAAAATTGTTTTTATTCATTTTTTACCTCCAAAATTATGTCAATGTAATCTGCAAGCCGTCAATTTTAGTGTCGAGAAGTCCTGCGTAACCGTCCTGTGAGCTGTCTTTTTCTGTGTTGTGCTGCCAATCCCAAAAGCCTGCACCCTGCTCACGCACTCTGTATGTAGCTTTAAAATCGCCGACACCCTCAAACTCAACCTGCAATCCGTCAATTACTTTGCCCTTGATACCTGCATAGCCGTTTACATCATCGTCAATGTCATAGCCTGTCACCCACGGCAGCCAGTCACCGTTGAGCAAATGAACACGGTAGCGTAGGTTGCCCTCTGATACCTTAACCGCTACTCCTGAGATTGCCTGCTTTGCTCTGCCTGCAACATTGCCAAGACCCTTTACTTCATTGTACCAACGATTGTCTGCGTACACTCTGTATGTAATAGTAGGCTTTTTGGGCTTTACCTCGCTACCACCAAGTTTCTCAGTAACACGCTTAGCTAAATCGCCTAAGCGATTATAAAGCCAATCACCCGGGCAAGCCTTGTTGTCAAACCATCTGTGCACTGTAATAAGCATCTCATCTGATTTAGGGCTGTAATTAAGTGCCTTATTCTTATCATTGAACCACAAGAGCTTTTTCTTGCCATTACGCTTGCAAATATCAACACAGAGCTTTACAAGACTGTTGTAAACATTGCTGTTCATCTCGTAAGGATGATATGTTTCACTTGCACACTCAATAGTGACCGCTCTCTGGTCGTTACTATTACTTGAAGAACACCAAGAACGATTACCCTCGTCAACGCAGAGTAACACTCTACCATCTGCACCGATACCGTAATTACAGCTTGCCTCTCGGTTGGCATTCATAAAAATATTACCGAGCGTTTCAACTGAACACTGACCCACAACACAGTGTGGTGTGATACGGTCAATACTATGTGTTCTTGTTCCCGAATGATTCGGACTTAGCTTTGTGTAGTTTACAAGTTTTGAATTACTCATTTATTTTTCCTCCCATACTGCCATAACTGCATTAAAATATTCCTCAGAAAGCTGTTTTCTCAAAATCTCCCTATCACTCT
>ERZ838399.3049-NODE-3049-length-11322-cov-2.595367_pt1 | contig 11322 bp, 8 predicted proteins | sample MGYA00519683_ERZ838399 | MGnify/ENA primary metagenome ERZ838399 (study PRJEB31850, sample SAMEA3708833) | human gut metagenome | biome: human gut; feature: human-associated habitat; material: faeces | place: China | collected 2014 ...
TCGCAAAAGCGACCCGCCGCAGGCGGAGAATCTCGCAAGCGAGATTCTTTTTAAAGCTTGTCATAGATTTTCTGCTTGTCCGGAGTTTTTAGTAATAAATACTTACGAATTGCAAAAATTGCTCCAAGCGCAACAATTCCGATAAGCGTATCCACCATGGTTTCGTGGACGACGACCATCTGTCGTGCAAGAGCGAACATCAGTACTTCGAGAAGCGTTTCGGCAGTGTGTTTTGCAAGCATTTTTACAAACTCTACACCGATGAGTAAGGTGAGGACATTCCCCAGAAATGTGGTGAAATCGTGAGCCGTGATTTCAAGCAGAGGATGTTGTACAAAATCATATACGACGGGAATAATCAGTAGAACAATCACGGTCAGAATAATGAGAGATAGAAATATTTCCGTGTAGCGTGAGATTGTGTAGATGATTTCATTTAATTTCTTTTTTATGTTCACGCAAGAACCCCCTTTTATGATGAGTTTATAATACCATAAAAAACGTTGTGAAGACAACAAAAAAGAGTAAGGTTGTCTAAAAAAATAAGCACAAGAAAAGAAGTTAAATATTAATAAAATGTTACAAAATATAACATGAAAATTAATAAAAAATGAAAAAAGCTTGCATCTTTAAAAGAAGTGTGCTATTATGGACAACAGTGAAGCACAAAAAAAGGAGAGAGGTAAAGAAGTGAAAAAACGAATTATAGCTCTTAGCTTAGTTTTAGCGATGTCAGCATCTCTTACTTTTCCAGTTGCAGCAGCAAGAAAAGATGAGGTACAGGCTGAGAAAGCAGCAACAGAAAGTAAATTATCTGCGGCAGAAAGTAAGGCCGATGAATTAGAATCAGAAAAAAATGCATTACTTGGAGAAATTGATTCTCTTGATCAGAGTCTGGTACAGACGATGGCTCAGATTGAAATCTTAAACGGAGAAATTTCTGACAAGGAATCTGCAATTGAAGATACAAAACAGAAATTAGAGGATGCACAGGCTGAGAAAGATAAACAGTATGCATCTATGAAGAAAAGAATACAGTATCTGTATGAAAACGGTGGCAGTAATGCCTGGGCACAGATGATTCTGGAATCCGGAAGTATTACGGATATGTTTGATAAAGCCGAGTATACTGAAAAAATGTATCAGTATGACCGCGATGAACTGCAGAAGATGAAAGATGTTGTAACAGAAGTTACACAGCTTGGAGAACAGCTTACACAGGAAAAAGCAGAGCTTGAAGATATGAAACAGGCTCAGGAAGAACAGCAGAGTTCTCTGCAGACGCAGATGGATCAGAAGAAAGCAGAAGCTTCCGATTACGAAACTCAGATTGCAAATGTACAGGCTCAGGCTCAGGAATACAAAAACCTGATTGAACAGCAGAATGCAGAACTGAAGAAAATACAGGAAGAAGAAGCAAGAAAAGCAGAAGAGGCAAGAAAAGCCGCTGAAGCAAAAGCTGCCGAAGAAGCTGCTAAGAAGAAAGCCGCAGAAGCTGCCGCAGCAGCAAAAGCAGAGGCTGCAAAGAAAGCTGCAAGTACAAGTAAGAGCAACAGCTCTTCTAATGCAAGCAGTGCTTCTGGAAGCCAGTCCTCTAATACAGGTGCTTCTAATACAACAACTGAAACAACAATTGTACCGGAAGAAAATACTACAGTAGATGAAACTTATGAAGAAGAGACTACAACTTCTTCAGGAAGTACTTCCAGTGCAAGTGGAGATGCAGTCGTTTCTTATGCAAGCCAGTTTATCGGAAATCCGTATGTCTATGGTGGAAACAGCTTAACAAACGGAATTGACTGTTCTGGATTTGTACAGCAGGTATTTGCACACTTTGGATACAGCCTGCCACGTACCAGTGATGCACAGGCTGGTTCAGGAAGAGGAATTACCTATTCTGAATCCCGTGCCGGAGATATCATTGTATATTCCGGACATGTAGCAATCCTTACCGGAGACGGCGGAATTGTACATGCTTCCAACAGCAAACCATATCCACAGGGCGGAATTAAATATTCATCTAATGCGCTTTACAGACCATACATTGCAGTCAGACGTATTGTAGAGTAAGAAAAATACATAGATTGAGAGATAGAAAAGGGATTTATACATTCGTTTGTATAAATCTCTTTTTTGATTCATAAATAAAAAATTTTTTGCGTGTTGCAAGTGGAAACTCACTGCCTTTAGGTGACGAGTAGTTGACTGGAAAATATATAATAGAATAAAAAAGTCAAAATAGTAAAGTTTTAAGTAAAATTTTTGAAAGCATCTTAAAAAAAATTGCATTATAATAAACTTAAACGAAAAAGGTTTAAATAATAAGGAGCGAATGAAAATGGGATTGGAAAAATATGTATTAAATGGAAATCCAATGTGCTGTGCAGCAAATGTAGTAAGCGGCGAACATTATCGAATTTCAATGCTGACCACTGCGTTAGTACGCTTAGAATATAGTGAAAATGGAGAATTTGAAGACCGTCCGACACAGATGGTAGTGAATCGTGATTTTGCACCGACAGAATTTAAAGTAAGTGATGTAAATGGCGAACTTCATATTTACACAAAAGATTTAGAAATTCATTATGATAAGAAAGCGTTTACTCCGGGAGGCTTAATGATTCGTGTAGCCGGAGGAAAATCCAATGAAAGAGTGTGGCATTATGGAGAAGCACCAAGAGATTTGCTTGGAACTGCTCGTACGTTAGATGAAGCAGATGGAGCCATTCCATTAGAACATGGAATCTTATCAAAAAATGGATTTTCTTTAATTGATGATTCTAAGACAATGGCATTGAAGTCAGATGGAACAGTGGAGCCTAGAGTCGGAAATAAGAAAGATATTTATTTCTTTGGATATGGACACCGCTATCTGGAATGTCTGAAAGATTTCTATTATTTATGTGGAGAGACGCCATTACTTCCAAGATATACATTTGGAAACTGGTGGAGTCGTTATCATCGCTATACAGAAACCGAATATAAAGACTTAATTGAGCGGTTTGAAAGAGAAGAAATTCCATTTTCCGTGGCGGTTGTGGATATGGACTGGCATCTGGTAGATGATGTAGACCCGATTTATGGAAGTGGCTGGACAGGCTATACCTGGAATAAGAAATTTTTCCCAAATCCGAAGGAATTTATGGGATGGCTGCATGAGCATCACATGAAAATTACATTAAATGTACATCCGGCAGATGGAATCCGTGCTTATGAGGATGCTTATGAGAGAGTTGCAACAAAGATGGGAATGGATCCGGAAAAGAAAGAACCGGTATTGTTTGATGTGACAGACCCGAAATTTATGGAAGTATATTTTGAAGAATTACATCATCCGATGGAAGAAGAGGGTGTTGATTTCTGGTGGGTAGACTGGCAGCAGGGAACGGTAACAAAAGTTCCGGGACTTGACCCGTTGTGGATGCTCAATCATTATCATTATCTGGATAATAAATGGAAAGGCACAAGACCGCTGACATTTTCCAGATATGCAGGACCTGGAAGCCACCGCTATCCGGTTGGATTTTCAGGGGATACGGTGATTACCTGGGAAAGTCTTCAGTTTCAGCCGTATTTTACAGCAAATGCGAGCAATATTGGTTATGGCTGGTGGAGTCATGATATCGGAGGTCATATGATGGGATATCGTGATGATGAACTGACCGCAAGATGGGTACAGCTTGGTGTATTTTCTCCGATTAACCGTCTGCATAGTACGGATAATCCGTTTAATGGAAAAGAGCCATGGAAATATAATAAGATTGTAGAATCTGTTATGAAAGCGTTCTTAAAACTGCGACATGCGCTTGTTCCGTATCTGTATACCATGAATTACTGTGCCAATAAAGAGGGCAAACCGCTTGTTATGCCAATGTATTATTTAGAGCCGGAGAGAGAAGAAGCTTATCAGGTACCGAATAATTATTATTTTGGCAGTGAACTTATGGTTTCTCCGATTACAGAGAAAATAGATACAAAAACTCAGCTTGGAAAAGCAAAGACATGGCTTCCATCCGGAGTCTGGTACGACTTCTTTAATGGAAGAAAATATGAGGGTGGACGTATGGTTCAGTTGTTCCGTGGAATCGAAGAAATTCCGGTACTGGCAAGAGAAGGTGCAATTGTTCCACTGAAAAATATGGAAGTATTTGATAATGACACGGATAATCCAAAATCTTTGGAAATGAAAATTTTCCCTGGAAAGACCGGAAGTTTTACTTTATGGGAAGATGAAGAAGACAGTGTAGAAGAAAGCTGGGTAGAAACAAAGCTGGAAAAAGCACAGGAAGAAGGGAAAGACTGCTTTATCATTCACAGTCCACAGGGAAATACCAAGGTACTTCCAGAAAAACGATGCTGGAAATTGGATTTTGTAAAAATGAAGGAAAATACAGTAAGCGTGCTGGTAGATGGAAAAGAGACGGCATATAAAGCAACAGTAGAGAAAAATGGTATGTGTATAGAAATAACAGAAGTGCCGGTAAATGCAGAGATAAAAGTAGTATTTGAAAATCCAATCGAAGAAAGTTTGGCAGACCTTGCCCAGGAAGCTTATGAGATTTTAGAAAAAGCACAGATTTCTTATAATTTAAAATCAGATTTGTATAATCTTATTAAAGAACAGCAAAAAGGAGCGATTGCAACATTAGCTTCAATGGAATTAGAGCCGGCGATGTTTGGAGCACTGTGCGAGATTTTAACAGCAGAAAAATAAAAGAGAAATAAATTGTTCACGGAATATTATTTCAAAGACCGGAAAATAGAGCTGTAATCATCATTTGAGGAGACCAAAAGTCTCCTCTTTTTATTGCATAGAATTGTGTTCATGATCAAGTGTCGGAGCGGATTGCGAATGTCCGATTTACTTAATATACGATTATTTTTGCAAGTGAATCTCGTTTTGCTTCGGTCAACTGATAAAAGGAATCTAATAGCTGAACCTGAAAAGACCCAGGGGCTGTTGTCTTTTTCGCAGCGAGTTCTCCGGCAATTCCAAATTCAACAGTCGAAGTCAGAGCAGCGTTAAAAGCATTTGAGGCAGAAGCAAGATAGGAAGCACAGACCATCCCAAGCATACAGCCGGTTCCAGTAATATTTGCCATAGCGGGTGAACCATTTTGGACAAAGAAACACTCATATTTTGATACAATCATGTCTTCTTTTCCGGTGATGAGAAAAACTGTATTCCATTCATCGGCTTTTTTCTGAAAGAGTTTGGTCAGTCTATTTCGATTTTCGTCGGTGATGGAATCTTTTTCTCCGGCGTCGATTCCGACAGCGTGGGATTCTTCCTCTATCATGGCAAGCAGTTCTGACATATTTCCCTTTAAAACAGAAGGAACATGAATTTCCAGTAATTCTTTTGCAAAATTTTTTCGAAGCGTACTGCATGCAGTGCCGACAAGGTCAAGAAGCACCGGAATTTCTTTTTGTACCGCAGTCTTTAACGCAATCGGCATGGCTTCCATTCTTGCATCAGTAATATTTCCAAGATTTAAAGCAAGAACCTGTGCAGTGCTTGTAATTTCAGCGACTTCAAGCGGGTGTTCTGCCATAATCGGGCGTGCGCCGGAGGCAAGAACGATATTTGCACAGTCATGGATGGAAATTGGATTGGTAATGCAGTGAATCAGTGGTTTAGTGAGTCGATTTTGTTCTTTTAGATTTTCTAACTTTTTTATCATAAACTTTTGCTCCAAGATTTCTTTGAAACTCGGCAAGAACACCTGCCTGACTTAAGGTTTTTAAGAAGAACCAGGCAACTGTTCCGCCCATTGTCGTAGCAGCTAAAAACATTGGGGTATAGTAAAATGCGGTTAAACCGCCTCTTCCCATAAGAATTGCCATAACAGGGTAAGAAACCAGAGAACCGATAATTCCGGTTCCAAAGATTTCACCTAAGACAGCGCAGATGATTTTACCACCGGAAGCCCGATAAAAGACACCGGATAAAAATGCTCCAAATACGGCTCCGGTTAAGGCAAGCGGAGGAATTCCCATCATCATCATACGGATGATTCCGATTAAAGTTGCGCATAGAAGGGAATACCAAGGTCCAAGAAGCACGGAGCAGACAATGTTAATAAAATGTGCAGTCGGACACATTCCTTCGATTCTTAGAATCGGAGAGATGACAACACCGATGGCAACTAACATGGCAAGCATAACCATGCGAAGTAAGTGAGAATGTTCTGTTTTCATAAAGCGTATCCTTTCTTTATTTATAAAAATTTTTTGAATAAAGTAAAAATGCCCTGGATTTGGAAATCCGGAGCAGATATGGTTAAAATTATAAATTCTTATGATTTCCTACGCTGGTATTATCCAAATCAGGTGCGGTCGAAGCTAATATCTTCCTCTCAGCCTGTCACACAAGCTCCCGTATTGTTTCTACTTAAATCGTAAAAAGATTATCACAATAGAAATGTAAAGTCAACTTGTATTCTGAAAACACAGGTATTATACTTATAACAACTCAAAAAGTAAGAAAATGACAGGAGGATTAGAGGATGTTTCACTTTAATTATTATGCACCCACACAGGTAGTATTTGGAAAAGACACAGAAGAAAAGACAGGAGAACTTGTAAAGGCACAAAACTGTAAAAAAGTTTTGATTCATTACGGAAGTGGAAGTGTAAAACGGACGGGATTGTTAGACCGCGTAAAACAGGCATTGGAAAAAGAAAACCTTGCATATACAGAATTGGGCGGAGTGGTTCCGAATCCAAGACTTTCGCTTGTAAAGGAAGGAATTGAACTTTGCAAAAAAGAAGGTGTTGATTTTATCCTGGCAGTCGGCGGAGGAAGTGTCATTGACTCTGCAAAGGCAATCGGATATGGAGTTGCAAATGGTGGTGATGTATGGGATTTTTATTCTCATAAAAGAAGTGCGGCAGGCTGTCTGCCAATCGGTGTTATTTTAACCATTTCAGCAACAGGAAGTGAGATGAGTGATTCTTCTGTTATCACAAATGAAGATGGATGGATTAAAACCGGATATCACAGTGAATACTGCCGTCCGAAGTTTGCGATTATGAATCCGGAACTGACTATGACGCTGCCGGATTATCAGACTGCATGCGGATGCACCGATATTTTAATGCATACAATGGAGCGTTATTTTACCCAAGGGGAAAATATGGAGCTGACAGACAGCATTGCCGAAGCATTGATGCGTACAGTGATTGAAAATACAAAGATCTTAAAAGAAAATCCAAAAGATTACAATGCCAGAGCTGAAGTAATGTGGGCAGGAAGTCTTTCTCATAACGGATTAACCGGATGTGGAAATGGTGGAAATGATTTTGCAACACATGCACTGGAACATGAACTTGGCGGTATGTATGATGTGGCACATGGAGCAGGACTTGCAGCACTTTGGGGAAGCTGGGCCAGATATGTCTATAAAGAAATTCCAGAGCGTTTCCACAAATTTGCAGTGCGGGTAATGGGACTTGAAGATACCGGAGATGCAGAAGAGATGGCGATGCGTGGAATTGAAGCGATGGAAGCATTTTTTCGTGAAATAAAGATGCCGACCAATCTTCGTGAGTTGGGGCTGACTCCGAGTGAAGAAGAATTAAAAGAACTGGCACATAAATGCAGTTTAAATACAGGCGGACATAAGGGCTCTGCAAAAGTATTATATGAGGCAGATATGCTGGCAATCTATGAAATGGCAAAATAATAAGGAATGAAACGTATGAATGGTTTATTATTTCCGACATTAAAAAATTATAAAAAAGAATACTTTAAAAAAGATATTTTTTCAGGAATTATTATGGCAGCGGTGTCGATTCCGATTTCGATGGGATATGCACAGATTGCAGGACTTCCGGCAGTCTATGGACTTTATGGTTCGGTCTTTCCGATTTTATTCTTTGCACTGTTTTCTACTTCAAGACAGTTTATCTTTGGTGTAGATGCTGCACCGGCAGCGATTGTGGGAGCCGCACTTGTTTCACTTGGGATTGAGAGTGGAAGCAAAGAGGCAATGCAGTATGGGCCTGTGATTGCGCTTTTAACCGGACTATGGCTGTTGTTGTTTTATTTTCTAAAAGCCGGCAGGATTGTAGATTTTATTTCAACACCGGTTATGGGGGGATTTATCAGCGGAATTGCACTTACGATTATTTTAATGCAGATACCAAAGATATTAGGAGGTAAGGCGGGTTCAGGAGAATTACCGGAACTTGCTCACCATATTTTTGAAACCTGTAAGGAAATTAACTGGTTGTCAGTTGCACTTGGAGTCGGAGCGTTGGTTTTTCTTCGGCTGGCTGGGAAACTGATTCCGAAATTTCCGATGGCAATTGTGATTATGGCGGTTGGAGTAGTAGCAACGTTGCTGTTTCATGTGGATGAACAGGGAGTAGTTCTTTTAGATGCAGTAGAGAGTGGTCTTCCAAGTTTTCATTGTTTTAAATTTGCAGGGATTGACTGGACGCAGGCGGCAGGGAGAAGTCTGATGATAGCTGCGGTTATCATGTCAGAAACCTTATTATCAGAAAATAACTTTGCCTTAAAAAATGGCTATAAAATTGATGAAAATAAAGAAATTCTGGCGTGTGCAGCAGGAAATCTTGCATCGGCATGTGTGGGATGCTGCCCGGTCAATGGAAGTATTTCAAGAACTTCAATGAATGAGCAGTATGAAGGGAAAACACAGGCAGTTTCAATTACAGCAGGTGCAGTGATGGCAGTTGTTTTAGTTTGTGCAACCGGATTTATCGGTTATCTTCCTGTGCCGGTGTTAACTGCGATTGTGATTTCAGCACTTATGAATGTGGTGGAATTGCATCTGGCAATTCGCTTATTTAAAGTAAGTCGGAATGAATTTTATATATTTGTAGCAGCGTGCATCAGTGTTTTGTTTTTGGGAACCATTTATGGTGTTGTAATCGGATTGTTACTTTCTTTTATAGCAGTTGTGTTACGAGCAACCAATCCGCCTCGTGCTTTTTATGGTATGATTCCAGACAAGGAAGCCTATTATGATTTAAAACGAAACCGCAATGCTTATCCGATTAAAAATACAATTATTTATCGATTCAGCGAAAATCTGTTTTTTGCAAACATTAAGATTTTCCAGTCCGATATTGAAAGCAGCATCAAAGAAGATACAAAAGTAGTCATTGTAGATGCAGGAGCAATCAACAGTATAGATATCACAGCGGCAGATCGTCTGGAAATGATGGCAAAAAACTTTGACAAACAGGGAATTCATTTTTATATCACAGAACATTCCGAAAATGTAAATGAACAGATGAGAAGTCTTGGAATCGGACATTTAATTGAAGAAGGAAAAGTCCGCCGGACCATTCTTGCAGCTTTGCATGATGCCGGAATTCCTTCTCCATGTCCGCTTGAAATTTCGGAAAAGGTTCATGCAGTCCATGAGGCAATGATGCCGGCAGAAGAGGAAAATACCTTAGAAGAGTTTGCCTGGGCCTTTGGTGATGATGCAGTAGAAGAAATTGAAAAGAAAGTGCATCAAGTAATGGAGCAGCTGCATAAGCTACCGGATTTGGAGCGCCTTGCAGAGCTTGGAATTGAAGAAAAACTTAAAAACTGGCATTCGCTTGGAGCAATTGATGAGGATGAAATATTAAGAAGAATGGAATTGCATTTAGATGAACTTCCGGAAAACTTAAGAGGAGATCGCAAAGTAATTCTGCAATTGATTGAAAAACGAAGACGTAAAATTGAGCAGCAGTTATTGATTCATCATCCAGAGATTGTGGAGCACTTGAAGAAGAGCAGGGAAAGACTTGAAAAGAGACTGGAAAAACAAAATCCGGAAGCAGCAAGAAAATTACATAAATGGGAAGAGGAGATTCGGGAGAAGAAAGAATCATGAAAAAGCGGGGCTTTTACAAAAATTTTTTTTCAATTTATATTTTGTTAGTGCTCCAAAATGTGTTAACGCTTAGTGTCAACTTGACAGATAATATTATGCTGGGCGCTTACAGCGAAATCTCATTATCCGGTGTCACAGCGGTCAATCAAATCCAGTTTATATTTCAGCAGATGTTATCCGCATTTGCTGAAGGTGCCGTCATTTTAGGCAGCCAGTATTTTGGGAAAAAGGATACCGGTTCGATTAAAAAAATCGGCAATGTTGCAATGCGTTTTGGGATTGGAATTGCCTTGATTTTGTTTGGAATTGTGACCTTTTTGCCAGTATCGGTAATGCATATTTTTACAACAGAGACTGCAATTGTAAAGGAAGGCTGTGTGTATCTTTCCATCATTCGGTTTACGTATCTGTTTTTTGCAGTTACGACGATTTTGCTGGCTACGCTTCGTACAGTACAGGTAGTAAAAATTGCCTTGATGTTATCGATTGTTACGTTAGTAGTTAATTATGGAATTAATTATACTTTGATTTTCGGAAGGTTTGGTGCGCCGAGGCTTGGTGTGACAGGTGCAGCAATTGGAACTTTGGTCGCTCGAATCTTAGAATGTGGAATTGTTATTTTTTATAGTATAAGAAAAGAAAAGATCTTAGATTTAAAATTCCGAGATTACTTTAAGAAAATGGATCGAGAAATCCTTGCAGACTATGGAAAAGTAACACGCCCGATGTTCTTGGTACAAAGCCTTTGGGGAATCAATACTGCACTTCAAACTGCAATTTTAGGTCATATGACTGCACGTGCAATTGCGGCCAACAGTGTTGCCTCCAACCTGTTTCTTTTAGTAAAATCAGCAGCAGTCGGTGCGTGCTCCACAGCTTCTGTTATCATTGGAAAAGCAGTTGGAGAGGGAGATGAAGTGCAAGTGATTCGGTATTCCAAGCAACTCCAAAAGCTGTTTTTAGCAATTGGAATTTGTTCCGGGGTTACCTTATATTTCTTGCGAATTCCAATTCTTGGAATTTATAATTTATCCGAAGAGACAAGAGCGATGGCGAACAGTTTTCTTATTATTTTAAGTGCCGTCTGTGTAGGAATGTCTTATCAGATGCCGACCAATAATGGAATTATAAGAGGCGGTGGAAGTCCTCAGATTGTAGCAAAGATTGATATTATCAGTATATGGGGGATTGTGCTTCCGATTTCTTTCCTTGCAGCGTTTGTATTTAAGGCGTCACCGCAAATTGTAGTGTGCTGTTTAAATGCGGATCAGTGGTTTAAATGTATCCCGGCATTTTTGATTGTGAATTATGGAACATGGATTCGTAAGTTGACGAGGTAGAAAAGATTTCTTGCAATAAAAAAAAACCTATGTTATACTAAAAAATACATGAATGCGAAAATTGTTTTCATGCAAATATTTGCCCACCAAGAAATTGGTTAAGCCCATACGGACAGGCGGGG
>ERZ838399.3052-NODE-3052-length-11306-cov-3.064528_pt1 | contig 11306 bp, 9 predicted proteins | sample MGYA00519683_ERZ838399 | MGnify/ENA primary metagenome ERZ838399 (study PRJEB31850, sample SAMEA3708833) | human gut metagenome | biome: human gut; feature: human-associated habitat; material: faeces | place: China | collected 2014 ...
GCTTCAAGTGTCCGTCTCGTGAAATCCATTCACCTTCGGGCTTTGCCGCAATATTGGCTTATCCATGAACTGTAACATTTTTTATGATAAAATTAAGAAAAAACAATACTACCGTTGCCCATAAATGCCAGCTTCGATATTTGAATCCTCTAATACGTCCTTTTGACAAATAGTGAATACTTTGCCAACACAAAAATATAATTGTCCATACGGCGAGATATGGTACTGCCGGATGATAATAAATACTGTCAAACAGCCTGCCACAAAGAAGCGCCTTTACTGCTCGTGTACCGCCGCAGCCTGGGCAATACCAGCCAGTGAGGCTATAAATAAAGCATGGTGCTCCCTGTGCGATCCATTCAAGATCAAGTACATGCAAAATGCCAAGGCCGCCAACAAAAATAATTATACCAGCCACTATAATGCAAAAGAGGACATCTTCTGTCCTCTCTGCATGATCTTTATTTTTATGATCCATAATCATTCTTACTTTGCCAAACGAATCACACTGACAACTGGATAGTTTTCGCACAGCGCATCAAATTCATTTTCAGCCCACTCTGCTGTAATAAGTCCAAACTCATCTGCAATACCAGCATCTACGATCTGCTTTGCCTTAAAGCTTTCTGCTACAGCGTTTGCATCTGTTCCCTTTACACGCACAAAGTAGCTGTGTGTTGATTTTAAATGATCTGAAACAGTCATCTTTCCTAGCTCATATGGTGCAATCTCGGTAATCTTCGGATTTCTTGCTGCATTTACAACATCTGCCACTACAGCGGAAGCGGTTGGAAGCTTTCCTGCTCCTGCACCATAAAACATCAAATCGCCCATGCACTCACCGCGAACAAGGATTGCGTTCATTACATTATTAACTGCAAAAAGCGGATGCTCGTTTGTGATCATAACTGGGCATACCATTGTACTTATACTGCCATCCTCTTTCTTTTTGCTTGTTCCAAACAGCTTAATACGGCTGCCAAGAACCTTTGCGTATGCAAAATCAGCTGATGTGATCTTTGTAATACCCTCAGTATAAACATCCTCATAATCTACATATTTGCCAAATGCAAGTGAGGACAAAATTGCAATCTTTCTGCGTGCATCATGACCCTCAACATCTGCCGCTGGGTTTCTCTCTGCGTAGCCTCTCTCCTGTGCATCCTCAAGGACTGCATCATAATCAAGACCATCTTCACTCATCTTGGTTAACATATAGTTTGTGGTGCCGTTTAGAATACCGGTAATCTCGGTTACTGCATCGGAAGTAATGCTTGAAACAAGAGGACGAATAATCGGAATACCGCCGCCTACACTTGCCTCAAATAAGAAGCTTACATGATGTGCCTTTGCAATCTCAAGAAGCTCTGGACCATGCGCTGCAACAAGCTCCTTATTGGAAGTTGCAACATGCTTTCCAGCCTCAAGACAAGCCTTTACGAAAGCATATGCCGGCTTTGTTCCACCCATAGTCTCAACAACGATTGAAATTTCTGGGTTCTGTGTAATCAGATTAATATCCTTTACTACCTTATCTTCCATCACGTCGCCTGGGAAATCGCGAAGATCAAGTACGCATGCCGGCACGATCTCATCTCCTGCCTTCTTTGCGATTGTTTCCTTATTATTCAGCAATACCTGCACAACTCCTGAACCGATATTTCCATATCCTAACACTGCTACCTTAATCATACTTATGTCCAACCTTTCCAGTTATGTGATTTTTGAGCTTTGAGGGTCTTTTTACTCTCCTGTGTCCTCAGATACCTTCTCTCCTGTAGACAGCCATCTTAAATACGCGCTGATAAACAGATCGATGTCTCCATCAAGCACAGCGCCTGCATTTCCGCTGCTGGCACCAGTACGATGATCCTTTACCATAGTGTATGGCTGAAGTACGTAAGAGCGAATCTGATTTCCCCACGCGATGTCTTTTACCTCACCACGGATTCCGGAAATCTTTTCTTCATTTTCCTGCTGCTTTAACATATACAGCTTTGCCTTTAACATCTGCATTGCCTTGTCCTTGTTCTGGAACTGGGAACGCTCATTCTGACAGGTAACAACGATACCAGTCGGAAGATGCGTAATACGAATTGCAGATGAGGTCTTATTGATATGCTGTCCGCCGGCACCACTAGAACGGTAGGTATCGATACGAAGATCATCATCGTTGATTTCAACATCAAGATCTTCCTCGATCTCTGGCATAACATCACAGGAAACAAAAGAAGTCTGACGCTTTCCTGCTGCGTTAAATGGGGAAATACGAACCAGTCTGTGAACACCCTTCTCAGACTTTAAATAACCGTATGCGTTCTCACCATTTACCTGGAAGGTGACTGACTTAATTCCAGCCTCATCACCATCAAGCATATCAAGAACTTCTACTGAGAAGCCATTTCTGTCAGCGTAACGTGTATACATACGATACAGCATACTAGACCAGTCGCATGCCTCAGTACCGCCGGCACCTGCATTCAAACGAATGATGGCATTATTTTTATCATACTCACCATTTAACAGTGTGCTAAGTCTGAGTGCTTCAAGGTTTGTCGTGAACTCATCAAGAGACTCCTGAATGACAGGAATAACCTCTGGATCATTCTCCTCGTAACCCATCTCAATAAGCTCACTAATATCGTCATACTGAGTAGACAATGTTGTGTAGCTCTTTACGGTATCTTCCAGACTCTTTAACTCTTTTGTCATCTTCTGAGAACGCTCTGGGTCATCCCAGAAATCAGGAGCTTCCATATAACGTGAAAGCTCTGCAATTCTCTCTTTTTTGGCATCCAGATTTAAAGAAGCACCAAGCTCCTTTAACATCGGGACATAAGTAGACAGTGTGTACTTAAACTGATCTAACTCTACCACTTTTCTTCCTCTACTTTCTTTAATTCAAATTCAATATTTCAAGTTCAATATATCTTTGCGTCATTTACTCAGCAAATCTTCCGCAGCACTGCTTATATTTCTTGCCAGAACCGCATGGACACGGATCATTTGGCTGAATCTTCGGTGCATTTCTGCGAACCGGTGCCTTCACGCCGCTGTCATCCTTGTTTGTTCCTGTCACCTTTGCTACCTGCTCACGCTCCTCTGGCTTTTCAACCTTTACGCGGAACATCATCTTGACAGTATCCTCACGGATGCTTGCCATCATCTCGTTGAACATGTCATAGCCTGCCATCTTATACTCATTGAGCGGATCGCGCTGTGCATATGCCTGAAGACCGATACCCTGACGTAGCTGATCCATATCGTCGATGTGATCCATCCACTTGCGGTCGATGGTCTTTAACAGAACAACGCGCTCTGCCTCTCTCATGCTCTCTGGATCTGGGAACTCGCTTTCCTTGTCTGCATAAGCCTGCAGTGCCATCTCTGTAAGAGTCTCTTTTAATGCTGCCTTCTTCATGTTCTTTGTTTCATCTGCTGACGGCATATATTCGGTAAGCGGAATGATGGAACGAAGCTCGATATTTAACTGAGCGAAATCCCAATCCTCCGGCGCCTGCTCATCTGAGATTGTGCGGTCTACAACCTGGCTGACGATATCTCTAATCATCTTTAAGATAACATCCTTCATGCTCTCTCCATCAAGAACCTGACGGCGCTCCTTGTAGATGATTTCACGCTGCTCATTCATGACCTCATCATACTTTAAGACATTCTCACGAATACCGTAGTTGTTGCCCTCAATCTTCTTTTGTGCCTTCTCAATTGCAGATGTTAACATCTTGTGCTCAATCTGCTCGCCGTCCTGAACACCAAGCGCATTGAACATGCTCATGATCTTTTCTGAACCGAACAGACGCATCAGATCATCCTCAAGGGAAATATAAAATCTTGATTCACCAGGATCACCCTGACGACCGGAACGACCTCTTAACTGGTTATCAATACGTCTTGACTCATGACGCTCTGTACCAATGATCTTTAATCCGCCAAGCTTTCTTGATTCCTCATCAAGCTTGATATCTGTACCACGTCCTGCCATATTAGTTGCAATTGTAACAGAACCATGCACACCTGCGCCTGCAACGATCTGAGCCTCTAGCTCATGATACTTTGCATTCAATACGTTATGCGGAATACCGCGTCTTTTTAACATGCCGCTTAAAAGTTCAGAAGTATCAATATTTACTGTACCAACAAGTACCGGCTGTCCTTTCTTGTATGTCTCCTCAACCTCGTCGCATACTGCCTTATATTTTTCTTTCTTTGTCTTATAAACAGCATCCTGATGATCAATACGTGCAATCGGCTTGTTTGTCGGAATCTCAACTACGTCCATGCCGTAGATATTACGAAACTCTCGCTCCTCAGTAAGCGCTGTACCAGTCATACCGCACTTTTTATCAAATTTATTAAAGAAGTTCTGGAAGGTGATAGTTGCAAGTGTTTTGCTCTCTCTCTTTACCTTTACATGCTCCTTTGCCTCAATTGCCTGATGCAGACCATCGGAGTAGCGTCTGCCTGGCATGATACGTCCTGTAAACTCATCGACAATAAGAATCTCATCGTCCTTTACAACGTAATCCTGATCACGGAACATCATATAGTTTGCTTTGAGTGCCATGATCATATTATGCTGAATTTCAAGGTTCTCCGCATCTGCAAGGTTATCAATATGGAAGAACTGCTCTACCTTTTGAACACCCTGCTCTGTTAAGTTGATTGTCTTATCCTTCTCGCTGACAACAAAGTCACCAGTCTCAGTGATCTCCTCACCCATAAGAGCATTCATCTTGGAAAACTCTGCACTTGCCTCACCCTTTTCAAGACGCTTTGCCAGAATATCGCAAACCTCATACAGCTTTGTGGATTTTCCACTCTGACCTGAAATAATAAGAGGTGTTCTAGCCTCATCGATCAAAATGGAATCGACCTCATCGATGATCGCAAAGTGAAGACCTCTCATTACGAGCTGCTCCTTATATACGACCATGTTATCACGAAGATAGTCGAAACCTAACTCATTATTTGTTACATATGTGATATCGCAATTATATGCTGCTCTTCGCTCATCATTGTTCATGCTGTTTAATACACAGCCAACCGTAAGACCAAGGAATCTGTGAACTTTTCCTTCGTTCTCAGCATCACGCTGTGCCAGATAGTCGTTAACAGTAACGACATGAACACCCTCGCCTGCCAGTGCGTTTAAATAAGAAGGAAGTGCTGCCACGTTGGTCTTTCCTTCACCAGTCCTCATCTCTGCGATACGTCCCTGATGCAGTACGATACCGCCCATCAGCTGAACCGGATAATGCTCCTCGCCCAACACTCTTCTGGAGGCCTCACGAACTGTAGCGAAGGCTTCCGGAAGGATATCATCCAGTGTCTCGCCCTTTGCAAGGCGCTCTTTAAATTCTACTGTCTTATGCTGAAGTTCTTCATCTGACAGTGCGACCCACTGCTCACGCATGCCGAGGATCTTATCCACGATTGGCTTGATACGCTTAAGCTCATGCTGGCTGTGAGTACCAAATATCTTATTTATGAATCCCATATCTGCCTCCTAAATACATACCGATAGTACAACAGACTAATTCTATCATTTTTCCTATAAAAATTCAAGACATTTTTATTCCTACTTCAGTTTAGGGTTTTTCCGGAAAATGTAAAAAAGATGTATAAAAATTCTCTAAATTACGTCAAAATTATATTTACAAAATCATTGTTTTGTGCTATACTCTTGGTAAATAAATAAAGACACATTTTATTTATTTCTATGATTCTATCGGAAGGAGCTGATTGTATGAAGTATATCATTACAGGAAGAAATATCGAGGTCACTGAGGGCCTGAAATCAGCAATTTATGAAAAGATCGGAAAACTTGAGCGCTATTTCACACCAGATGCAACAGTTTATGTTACGTTAAGCGTTCAGAAGGATCGTCAGAAAATCGAGGTTACGATCCCAGTTAAAGGAAGCCTGGTTCGTGCAGAACAGGAAAGTTCGGATATGTATGTTTCGATCGATTTAGTAGAAGAAATCATTGAGCGTCAGCTGAGACGTTATAAAACGAAACTGATTGCCAGAGAGCAGGATGGCGGAGACTTCTCAAGTGCCTTTATTGAGGAAGAGGATGAGTTCTCCGAAGAGAATGAGGGCATCAATATTGCACGTGTTAAGCGTTTCCCATTAAAGCCAATGAATCCTGAGGAGGCTTGCCTTCAGATGGAGCTTTTGGGACATAACTTCTTTGTATTCTACAACTGCGATGAGGATCGCGTAAATGTCGTTTACAAGAGAAAGAATGGTACTTATGGTCTGATCGGACCTGAGTTCTAATAATTAAATTGTTACTTACAGGGCATCTCAAATGGAGGTGCCCTTTTTTTCGACACTTTTTTCCATTTTTTACCACTGTCAGATAGAGTTTTGTCTGATTATAGCTGTTTTTGTTGCTGTCAGCAAGTTATGCTTCCTATCTATTAGATATATTCTTATACTAGGAGGTAGGATTTATGGACTTTGAACAAATTGGAATGCGCATTAAAGCATGCAGAAAGCAAAAGCACCTGACGCAGGAGAAGCTGGCAGAATGCCTTGACGTTTCTTCTCATTATATCTATGAGCTAGAACGTGGCGTAAAAACGATGAGCTTATACACACTCAACGATCTTTCGACTTGTCTTGAGGTTTCGAGTGACTATTTGCTCTATGGCAAGGACAATACTGATTCAAACCCGATTCCCGAAGACGCCCTGTCCGTGATGATTAAGGATCTTCCATCGCAGCAGAGAAACAGGCTTGCTGATCTGCTTAAGGTGATGATGCCGTACATCTCTCTTGATGAGTCAAGCCAGACATCAGGCAATGATGCCGGCAGAAAAAAAGTAAATAAGTAAGCACAAAAATCCGAGGCAGTCATAATTCAGCCTCGGATTTTTGTATTTTTATCAGTTACTTTTATTTGACATTAAATGCCTTGATGCCTGGATATACAGCACTTGCTCCAAGCTGCTCTTCGATTCGAAGAAGCTGATTGTACTTTGCAACACGCTCTGATCTAGACGGTGCACCTGTCTTTATCTGGCATGTATTTAGTGCCACTGCAAGATCTGCGATAGTTGTGTCAGCAGTCTCACCGGAACGATGGGAGGAAATCGCGGTGTAGCCTGCCTTATGAGCCATCTTGATTGCCTCAAGTGTCTCGGATACAGAACCGATCTGATTTAACTTGATTAAGATTGCATTTCCTGCACCCAGCTCGATACCCTTGGAAAGTCTCTCGGTATTGGTAACAAACAGGTCATCACCAACCAACTGAACCTTGTCGCCCAGTCTCTTGGTGAGCTTCTGCCAGCCTTCCCAATCTTCCTCATCAAGACCATCCTCGATTGAGATGATTGGATACTTCTCGCAAAGTGCTGCCCAATGCTCGATCAGTTCCTCAGCTGTATACTCAGTACCAGCCTTTGGAAGCTTGTAGTAGCCCTTGCCTTTCTCACTCTTCCACTCTGAGGATGCTGCATCCATTGCAATTCTAAAGTCTTTTCCTGGCTCATAGCCTGCCTTCTTTACAGCCTCAAGAATAGTCTCAATTGCTTCTTCATCAGACTTTAAAGCTGGTGCAAAGCCGCCCTCATCTCCTACTGAAGTAGCCAGTCCTCTTGACTTTAAAATAGAAGCCAGTGCATGGAATACCTCTGCACACCATCTTAAGCACTCCTTAAATGATGGTGCTCCAACTGGCATGATCATGAACTCCTGTACATCAAGTCCTGAGGAAAGTGCATGACAGCCACCATTGATGATATTCATCATTGGAACTGGAAGACGATTTCCTGAAACACCGCCAAGGAAACGATACAGCGGAATGTCTAAGGAAGCTGCAGCTGCACGGCATGTTGCGATGGAAACTGCAAGAATGGCGTTTGCGCCAAGCTTTGACTTATCCTTTGTTCCGTCTGCTTCTATCATCGCCTTATCTACTGCATAAATATCAGAAGCATCCATACCAGTGATGGTATCGTTAATAATTGTATTGATATTCTCAACTGCCTTTGTAACGCCCTTCCCAAGATAGCGGCTCTTATCTCCGTCACGAAGTTCAAGTGCCTCGAACTCACCAGTAGAAGCACCACTCGGTGCTGTTCCTCTTGCTACAGTTCCATCAGCCAGAGTAACCTCTGCCTCTACTGTTGGGTTTCCTCTGGAATCAAGAATTTCTCTTCCTACAACCTTCTCAATCTCTAAATAATCCATGATCGTACCAAACCTTTCTTTTTCTTTCCACTGGTCTCCAACGGGAGAACACTCCCGTTTCAGCAGTATGGAGCCAATGGTTATTTTGCGTGAAGTTTGAAGTTGTATTCAGGCTTTTTGCATTTTCTTTATGTTAGCCATTACAACTATTGGTTAGTCTATACTAATTCTTTTCAAAATGCAAGGGGGTTCTGGACATTTTCCGGTTGTTGAAAATTTTATTCAGTTAACGTGTCAGGCAATACTACGAAACTCATTGCCCAGATTGAAAAGCCTCGTATACTTCCAGATAAAATCAATATTTAAATTTTACTTGACAGAAACTACATGAGGTAGTATAATCTTATCTGTGTTAGATGTATCTAACCAATATTATATGCTGCTAATTTCAGAGTAATTTCTTTCTGTGGTGTATAAATATATCTTTTTGTTATATCATTTTTATATGATATGGATTCGATTTTTTTAGGAGACAAGTATGGATCATTATTTGATTGAGCATTGTGCGCCGACGTTAGCATCTATAAAAACAGCAAATCTTTTCCGTGTCAGCTTTGATACTCAGAAAAATTTGTTTGATGCGGTACGCCGTTGGAACAATACACTTCGCGACAAAGGCGTTTTATGTTTTTGCCTGTGCCTTCATGAGCACACGGCTTTAATCTATGTGGTTCGTATGAGTCGTCTGCAAAATGATCTGTCTGATCCGGCTGTCGGTGACTTTCTTTCCTCATTTGGCTATACAAGCCAAAACGCAATCGACGCTCTCCTCATTCTCAGACAACATTTAATGCAGTCTGACACGTTTCCTCACGAAATTGGAATTTTCCTTGGATACCCACTTGCGGATGTGAAGGGTTTTATTATAAACCATGGTCATAACTGCCTTTGCTGCGGTGACTGGAAGGTATACAGTGACCCTGAAAATGCAGTTAAAACCTTTAGGCGCTACTGCAAATGCAAGCAGATTTACCGTAAAATGTGGGAACAGGGAAAGGATCTTCGCCAGTTGACAGTCAGCGCATAAGTGCCTGACTGATTTGACAAATAAATTTTATTTTAAAGGAGAATATTATGAGCAAAGTAGCTATTGTTTATTGGAGTGGAACAGGAAATACAGAGCAGATGGCAGAAAGCGTAGCAGATGGAGCTAGAAATGCCGGCGCTGACGTAACTACTTTTACTGCTGCTGAATTTGATGCTGACAAGATGGATGAGTTTGATGCAATTGCATTTGGATGCCCTTCTATGGGTGCTGAGCAGCTTGAAGAGGATGAGTTTGAGCCGATGTTTACAGCTTGCGAATCAAAGCTGTCCGGCAAGAAGATCGCTCTGTTTGGCTCCTATGGATGGGGAGATGGTGAGTGGATGCGCAATTGGGATGAGACCTGCCGCAATGACGGCGCTGTAATGGCTTGCGATTTTGTGATCTGCAATGATGCACCAGATGATGATGCGAAGGCTGCTTGCGAGGAGCTTGGAAAGGCTCTTGCGTAATTAGATAAAAAAGCTCGAAAGCAAATGACAAACTGCTTCCGAGCTTTTTTAGTTACTATTCTATTGTAAAATCTAAGCATGAGCGGATTGCAGTGTGCGGTCTTACCTTTCCATTTGCAACTGCAACGTGAGCCGGATGTATGGAGTATCCCTTTAATGCTGCCTCGTCAGTAAATGTAGAGTCAAGCATTAAATCGGCATTTGAGCTTTCCAGTCCATTTATGTTAACATGAATCTCTAACAGTCCCGGAATCTGACCTGCAAGTCCCTCAAGACCAGCTTTGATTTCTGCCTTGATTGCTTCTTTTTCTTCTTTTGAATATTCATTCTTTAATGTCCATAAAATTACATGCTTTACCATATGTTTTTTCTCCATTCTTCTGTTTTTAATTTATTTTCAATCTATATTCACGCTCTTACAAGGCGAATACGATCTAACTCAAACAGCTCTTCTTCTTTTTCTGCAAAGAACTGAAGCTCCAGTTCGTAGCGTCCGCTTCTTAGTGTACCGATTGAACTCTTCCACATATGCTGCCCATCAACACCTTCTGCATTGACAACACCAACTGACTCTCCATTTGCCAAGATGCTTATTCCACATTCAGAAAGAAGTGTTCCCTCGATCTCAATTGACCACTCGCCGTCTTCTGCAAGCTCTGCATAGCGCCATTTTACTCTGCAGCCATCGGTGATATGTACAAGTGGGAAGCGTCCTTCTTTCTCGGTAAGATATGCTCCGCCAGTCAGACCACACTGCCAGCCTGCTTCAATACCTGCTGTGGCATCTAGTCCATGTGAAAATCCCTGTGAGGTCATCTCTACCTGCTCGATAATTCCTCTCTCTTCATCTACCTCAATGCGCTCTACACGAGCACGGCGCGCATATTTTGTGTTGTTGGAGGAACCATGATAAAATACATACCACTGATTTTCAATCTTCACGATTGAACCGTGATTATTCCAACTTTGCGGATCAATTCCTGTATTGTCGATGATACGTCCTTTTCTTACATACGGACCAGCAATAGATTTGCTTACTGCATAATCAAGATTTGTCGGATGACCGCCATTACGATGTGTTTCATCAATAAATTCACTTGCATACACGATAACATAATGATCACCTACCTTGCGAAGTGATGATGCCTCATGGAAACCATGACCATCATCATCCTTATTGATCAATGCTTCCTCATATGTATCCGGATTCAGTGTACACATGTCATCATTTAATTCTGCCATATGGCAATGGCCCTGACCCCAGGTGTAGTAATATTTTCCATTGTCCTCCAAAACAGACGGATCAATGCCTTCGATTGGCTTTCCTCCCATCGTTATCTGCACAGCATCCTCAAACGGTCCGTATGGGTTCTTGCTTTTTGCAACACCCTCTGTTCCATCTGAAAGGCAGAAATAGAAATAATACCACTCGCCTCTTTTTGTAACATCTGGCGCCCATAAAAGTCCATTTGACCACGGCACGCCTTTTTTGATGCCCTCATTTTCGTACTCATCGGTTGATGCCAGCACTGGACCATGATCGGTCCACTCGGTCAAATCTGATACAGATGCTGAATATACATGA
>ERZ838399.3054-NODE-3054-length-11303-cov-10.000089_pt1 | contig 11303 bp, 12 predicted proteins | sample MGYA00519683_ERZ838399 | MGnify/ENA primary metagenome ERZ838399 (study PRJEB31850, sample SAMEA3708833) | human gut metagenome | biome: human gut; feature: human-associated habitat; material: faeces | place: China | collected 2014 ...
GAGCGGTAGCAGAGAAACGACCATTGAAGAGACGGACGCAACAAAATCTACGAAAGGAGCAACATCTTATGGAAAAAATAACTATGAGTGTACAGGAATTATCTGCACAGATGGGAATCAGCCTGCCAAAGGCATATGAACTGGTAAGGACACCGGGATTTCCGACAATACGAATCGGAGCAAGAATTTTGATTCCGATTGAAGCCTATAAAGAATGGCTTGTAAGAACATCTATTAACCATTAAACAGGATTGTAGAAAAGGAGGAGGTGAGCAAGATGGGAGATATGACAGTGGATGAATTAAAGGATAAAAAGCTGTGGTTTTTATGGTCAGCCAAACCCGGCAGGAATGGGAAAGTTACCAAAGTTCCATTCGCAGCAAACGGAGGAGCAACCGGAACAGATGACGCGCATAAAGGATCATGGGTATCTTTTGATGATGCAGAATCAGCCAGAAATCAGTTTCAGGCATCGGGGCTTGGCTTGAAGATTCCGAAAGGCTTCTTCTTATTAGATATAGACCATAAGGATATTTCAGATCCATTTGCACAGCTTATGTTATCTCGGTTTTCTTCCTATGCAGAAGTATCTCCAAGTGGCAAAGGGATTCATATTATTGGTCAGTGTGGTATTACAAAACTTCCGGTACATTTTGATGACAGAAGGAAGAGACTTGTGCTGGATAGTGAATATTATCAGAAACGCTCTGATATTGGATTGGAACTTTATATCGGTGATATTACAAACCGATATGGCACTTTTACAGGAAATATGATTAACAGTCTGCCGATAGCTGACTGTACACAGGCGGTTCTTACCACATTGGATAAGGAAATGAGGAAAAAGCCGAAAGCGAAGTACAGTGCAAAGCGTGATGGTGATAGGGCCGTATTTGATATTGTCTGTGATCTTCGTAAGCAGAAGAACGGAGATAAGTTCATCCGGCTTTATGATAAAGGTGATTTTAGTGAATATGGTTCCCAGTCTGAGGCGGATGCTGCTCTTTGTGCTTTGATAGCATTTAGGACAGGAGCAGACCCGGATGCGATTGATGAAGTGTTTCGCAGCTCTGCTTTATATCGAAGCAAATGGGAAAGGGACGATTACAGGGAAAACACAATCAATGCAGGAATTTCAGCCTGTAATGGTGTGTTTCACAGGTCGAAAATGGAACATCCTGATTTCATAAAGTTTAATGAACAGACAGGAGAACCATATGTGAGTGTACCGCTTCTTGCAAAATATGTAAGAGAACATCTGCAATATGTTTTAGTCAGAGACAACGGTAAACAGGGACTTTTAAAATATGTATATGAAGGTGGATGTTACAGGCTTTATGCAGATAATATGCTGCTTGGAATCATAAAAAAGTATATTGCTGATTATGACGAGGAACTTGTAAAGATGAGTAAGGTCAATGAGGTGCTTTTGCATATTACCACAGATCTTACATATGTAAGTCAGGATTCGCTGAATGCAGATGAGGATATCATCAATTTCCAGAATGGAATTTTGAAGATTACTGCAACTGATACAGAACTGATACCACATTCAGCAGATATATTTTCCACCATACAACTTCCTTGTGAATGGTCGGATGAGTATATTGATACACCTGTATTTGATTCTTATATGGACACGCTTACTAACGGAGATGAGATGGTAAAGCAGTTGCTGATGGAATTTATTGGTGTCTGTATTTCCAATGTGAAAGGCTGGCGGATGAAAAAAGCATTATTTCTTGTAGGGCAGGGAGATACAGGAAAATCACAGCTTAAAAGCATTGTGGAGCGTCTGCTTGGCAGGGGCAACTTTATAGGCATTGATCTGAAAGAAATTGAATCCCGGTTTGGAACAGGGGCAGTGTATGGGACAAGGCTTGCAGGAAGTTCGGATATGAGTTTTTTGTCTGTTGATGAATTGAAAACATTCAAGAAAATGACAGGCGGGGACAGCCTTTTTGCAGAATTTAAAGGACAGCAGGCTTTTGAATTTACATTTAATGGATTGCTGTGGTTTTGTATGAACCGACTGCCGAAGTTCGGAGGAGATGACGGCAAATGGGTATATGACCGCATCATGGTGGTGGATTGCCCGAATGTGATACCGAAAGAACAGCAGGACAAGCAGCTTTTAGAAAAAATGTTTGCAGAGCGCAGAGGCATTGTGAAAAAAGCTGTGAAAGCGTTGCAGACTGTTATAGCAAATGGATATCGATTTACAGAGCCGGATAGCATTGCAGAGGCAAGAAGAGATTACCAGAGTGCAAACAGTACAGTGATTTCTTTTTATGAAGAATGTATGTGTCCTTGGGAGAATGGCAAGATTGTCAGACATTGTACCACAGGAAGAATATACAAGGTATATCAGGCTTGGTGCAGGGAGAACAATCATGGTTATGCCAGAACTGCAAAAGAGTTCAGAGAACAGCTTGCAGGATATCTTGGTGGTACGTTTGCTGATGTGACAACAAGGCAGAAGGGTAATACCTATTACAAAGATTTCACGATAACAGAGGAAACCAAGGAATACGGATATGAGGAAACAGAGTTCCTTGCCGGGTAGCAGAGGTAGCAGTACGGGTAGCAGTGATTTCAAAGACTGCTACCTATGAAAAGTCAATAAACACAAGGATTTGATTATATTGGTAGCAATGGGTAGCAGAGTTTTTAACTTTTTAGCTGAAAAATAAAAAGGTTAATGCAGAAATAAAACGGCATATAAAAAGGGTAATTGTGATTACAAAATCGTGGTAACTGCTACCTTCTGCAACCGAATAGCCGGAAACCCTTGTTATATAAGGGAAAAACGGGGTAGCAGTTACAAGAATTGCTGCTACCTGTACTGCTACCTCGGAGGAAAGGACTGCTACCCACAGAGAAATGGAAGGAGAGAAAAAGATGACACACAGAATATTTTATGGAATTGATTTCAAGTTGACAAATTCTGATAAGAAGATGTTTTCAAGAGAGGGATATGAATGCAAGGATTTATTGCAGGGAAGGGCAGGATTGCCTGTGGTGGTATCTCAGAAGCAGGATAAGAATTTTCCAATATGGAAAGTGCAGTATGGATTTTCGTGTCTGGTGTTCTCTACTTATGAAGATGCAATGGATTTCTGCAGAGACAGATTTACAAGATTAGATGGAAAGGCGGTGTAGTGGATGCAGATGATAAGATACCATCCTCTGATTGATGGAGATACAGATGGACTGGAAAAGGTACCGATGTTTTTATCAACAGACAAGGAAACAGTACGGCAGAACAGTAGAATGTACCTGTCGGAGATTATTTCCAATTATTACAGGCTTTATTCAAAAGAGCCGATGAGCCAGAATGCTACTGACAGCATAGAAATTCACTGTCCTTTGTGCGGTGCGGTATTAAGGCAGATGGCTCAAAACCATGATGCAAATAAACTTGGTCTGTACACCTGTGACAGGTGCAGACAATAGAAAGAAGGAGGATTTTACTATGGTATTTCCATTAACAAAACTGAATAAGGAAGGAACATTGTTGAATGCGTCCCATTCCTATTATACTGAAGAATATGCACAGAGAATGTGCAGCTTGTATTTGACGGATGAACTGAGCCGGGATGAGACTGGAAAGATAAAGAAAACGTACAGACTTTATGCGAGCAACGATCATATAGAGGAAATGGCATTTGCGTATGAAATTCATTGCCCGAAGTGTGGCAATCATTTGAAACAGATTGGAAGACAGCTGACATTAAATACACTTGGACTTTATAAATGTCCTGTGTGTGATAGAAATTAAGGAGGAGAAAAGCATGATTAGCAATACACAGATTACGGCACAGCCAGAATATGATATTCAGTTCTGGAATGCGATGAGAAACAAAGAGGCGAGAGAGGATATTCTTGCAAAGGGTAGGGATATTAGTATAGGAACTTACAGTATGCCGACTGTTGCAGCCGGAAAGGTTATGAATGGAGAAGATTTTCTGGCATATTACGGAGAACGCAAGCTGATTCTTCGTGTAGCCTTTGAAAGGTATCTGCGTAACCATCCGGAACTAAGGAGGTGGGTATAATGGCAAAGGCAGGAAGAGGACAGACAAGGCGGGACTCCAAACGCAGAGTATTAAGACCGGGAGAAAGCGTAAGAGCAGATGGAAAATATCAATATAAATATCATATTGATGGAAAACCACATTTTGTATACAGTTGGAAACTGGAGCCTACGGACAAACTTCCAAAGGGCAAGAAATCATGCCTTTCCCTTCATGAATTGGAAAAACAGGTAAATACAGATTTGGATTTGCTTGTAAATATCGTGGACGGACAGATGACAGTATGTGAACTGGTAGACCGATATTTGAAAACAAAGACCGGAGTAAGGCAAAGCACAAAACAGGGATATGTAACAGTGCAGAGATTACTTGCGAAGGAAGCATTTGGTAAAAAGACGATACGAAGTGTGAAAACTTCCGATGCAAAGTTGTTTCTTATCAAGTTGCAGCAGGAAGATGGGAAAAGCTACAGTTCCATTCATACCATCCGTGGAGTGTTGCGACCAGCCTTTCAGATGGCGGTGGATGATGACATTTTGGTAAAGAACCCTTTCGGATTTCAGCTTGCCGGGGTATTGGTAAATGACGCAGTCACAAGAGAGGCAATTTCCAAAGACCAGATGAGAAAGTTCCTAAAGTTTGTGCATGACGATGTGGTGTACTGTAAATACTATGAAGTGGTGTACATACTCTTTCATACGGGAATGCGAATATCGGAATTTTGTGGACTGACACTAAAGGATATTGATCTTGAGAACAGAACTGTGAATATCGACCATCAGTTGCAGAGAACATCGGATATGCGATATATCATAGAAACCACAAAGACGGATGCAGGAACAAGAGTATTGCCAATCACGGAGGATGTGGCACAGATGTTTCAGGCAATCATTGAGGATAGAAATGCACCGAAAGTGGAGAAATCTATAGACGGATATAGCAGATTTCTATTTTTCGATGATAATGGAATGCCACTTGTTGCAATGCATTGGCAACACCGCTTTAATCATATGGTCGGCAGATACAATGACATTTACCGAGTACAGATGCCAAATATTACACCTCATGTATGCAGACACACCTATTGCTCGAATATGGCAAAATCGGGAATGAATCCTAAGACACTACAGTACCTCATGGGGCATTCGGATATATCGGTTACAATGAATGTGTACACGCATATCGGATTCGATGATGCTGAGGAAGAATTGAAACGGATGGAAGAGTTTAGGAAAGCACAGGCGGAGGTTGAGCAGAAGAAAGAGAAACCGATGTCGCAGAAGATGTTTAAGGTAGTTTAATATGGAAGTGGAATGACGCTCTGGCTTAGGCTGGGGCGTTTTTTTGTGGAAAAAAAGTGAAAATGACGATATAATATGTGTATATATTATGCAGAGTTGTCGATACAATAAGTGAAGGGGAAATATGGAAGAAAAAATCAATAATATTAAGGTTCAATTAATTATAAGTTACATAGAAAAAATAGATAATGTAGTAGAAAACTATGATGTTATAAATAATACGACTGATGAAATATTTGATTTAATAATTGAAATATCGAATGTTATGCAGAATGAACTACCCGAAATACGAGATTCAATATTACTAAGAGATGGAATAGAGATAAGAGATGCAAATACGGTTAGAGCAATGTTAGTAATGTATTTAGCCAATAATGGAATCCAATATACAGGAAAGAAAAAAGAGGAAAATGCTGAAATAAAAAGATTTTGGTCATCGTTCATTTTGTGGTTTGAAACAGAATTGGTTAGTATGGAATTGCTAAAATCGCAGTACCTACGCTGGGATAATTGGGATGGTGGGATGTGGTTTTTGGAAATAGATTATGACTACGAATTTCGGATCCATAGAGGTGTGAATTATCCAGATTCATTAAAAGAAAACACTGGTAACATGGAAGATATTAAAACTTTCATTGAATTGGCATATAAGTACTGGATTATCAATGATGGAAAATCACATTATGCATTTACCATAGAAGTAAATGAAAGATTAAAAATATTTAAACTCCCTTACCGATTACAAAATGGTATTTTATTAAAACAAGGATATAAGACTACGTATGGAATTGATAAGATTATTAATTATAGGATGTTTGAAAGAAAAATCAGATTCTCCGAGGATATGATAAATAGCCATGATATGATGGAAAAGAAAAGTGCATTGGATTTTATAATAGATGCCTTGCAGTACATGATTTCTACGCAGAAAGGAAATCGAGATAAGCAATATGGTGCCTTGGCAAAGTCTGTAAAAGATGATGGTAATAGTAAAGTATATGCGGTGGTTAAGCGCGAAATTGATGATTTGATGAAGATTTCTAATGAATATTTTGATATTAGACACAATGATTATTTAAACGCAGCCAAGCAGCAGAGAGAAGCATTAAATGATTCACAGTTCATTGAATATTTGTATAATCGGGCATATGCATTACTATATTTGTTAAGGCTGAAAGACAATAATAAAGAAAAACAATTAGAAGAGAAAGGTAATTATGATGAATAATAATGTGTTGATTATAGGAAATGGATTCGATTTGTATCATAAACTACCAACAAGATATACAGACTTCCTGTTTTTGGTAAGAAATTGGGAAAAGTTTTACTCTTTGTACACTGAACAACTTATAAAAAGTCATAATATGAGAAGTGAAACAGAGCATGAACAATTTAGTGTATCTGTAAACGAATATGGAAAACTGACAGAGGAAGCGTTAGAGGATTTTGCTAATCATGCAATATGTTTGGATAATGAAAGTATATCAATTTTAGGGGACATTATTTCACGAAATGTATGGATAAAATATTTTATAGAAACTGGATATTCCTCTGAGGGATGGATTGATTTTGAGGCGGAGATAGAAAAATTACTTGTTTTGGTAGAGGAGTTCTGTACATGTGAGATTTATAAGTGTGAAGGAAAAGTAATGTCACAGGTGATTAATCCAACAATGTATAAGGCGATAAAGTGTGTGATGACACATTCAAAGGCGATGCCTTTAAATGTGGGATTATATTCAAAAAGTGATATAGAGAAAATTGTGTATGAAGATGTGAAAATCCAATTACTTGCTGAATTAAAAATTGAGTTGAATGACTTGATAAGAGCATTAACAATTTATATGAGAGAATTTGTTGGTAATATAAAGGTGTCTTGTTTTTCACAACAAATTAAAGAATTGAAAAATATAAATTTGCTTAACTTTAATTACACATATACATATAAAAGTGTTTATGGCAGCGCAAATTCAAATCATCAAGTGCACGGTTCGTTAGCAAACGATGATATTGTATTAGGCGTAAGCGATAATGCATTCAATAATTTAGATTATGTTTATTTTCAGAAGTATTTCCAACGAATCCAAAAGAAAACAGGGGCATATTATAAAACATGGATTCCAAAAGAATTTACCACTTTGGAAGATACTCCGATTAAAGTATATATTATGGGTCATTCTTTGGGAATGACAGACAAAGAAATATTGAAGGATTTCTTTCTTGAAAAATATGTTTCAGAAATTACTATTTTCTATCATAGCCAGTATGCGTATGAACGGTTGGTTATTTCATTGATAGAAATGTTTGGTAAAGACTTTGTAATTGAACAGACTGGTAGTGAGAGAGTTAAATTCGTAGAACTTAAATCTGCGGAGGCGGAATGAGGAAAAAATCCTTAGTAGTCTCCCTTTCCCCTTTTACTACCAATTTTACTACTAACAGGTAGTAACAACATGCTCAATCTTGCTCTGATTTGCCACAATCTGTAATTTCAGAGCATATCACAATAACCCCAGAAAACCTTGCAAACAAGGGCATTCCGGGGCAATTCAAGGAGAAATAAAACAATGATAAAGGTACTTTTTATCTGCCTCGGCAGGATTTACCGGGAGTGAAAAACTTCTGTAAATCAAGCACCTTTTGTATTTCAAGCGAAGTTTTACCAACGATTTACCAATATTTCTGGAGAGCTGGACTTGCAGATTATGGGACTAAAATGAGAAGATTGCCCAATTGAAGAAATCGATGGGAGAGAAGAAAGTACCTACTAAATAAGCATTTACTAATACTAAGGAGGTAAAATATGAGCGTAGGCGTTTGTATAATAAATAGAAATGGTATTGCCTTAGCAGCGGATAGTGCTGGCACATATACCGGAAACAAAATGTTTTACAATTCCATGAATAAGGTTTTTTCACTTTCGAGAAAATATATTTATGGAGCAATTACATATGGAGCAACTATAATCTACAATGTTTCTATTGACCAAGTATTAAAGGAATTTCGTTCATATTTGGATTCCAAAGAAGAACGCTCCGATTTTTTTGAAATTCTTCCGCTGTTTGAAGAATTTATTTCCGAAAACAATGCTTATTACAAGTTTGATTCCGCAGAAAGGGAACATTGTGAATCACTTATTAAAGAACTCGTAGTTGAATGGGGAAATAAGATAAAATCTGTTGCTTCTGGTAATGATGCAGAAAACCAAATAAATGATATACTGAATGAATTGCAGGGGAAAATTAGTGACTCATTAAAAATTGACAATTACAATGTTAGTAACTATATAGAAGAAAAGTATTCTGATTATTTTAACTCGGTTATTAACATGATTGTTCCTGAGTTAAATGGTTTTACTGTACAAAAAGATAGGCTGTGGGGCTATATTTGCAACTATTTCAATTTGTCACTTGCAATTGAAACGAGTCATGCTTTAGGCCTGTTTTTGGCTGGATATGGTCAAATGGATTCATTTCCAAAGTTCATACATATTGAAGTATATAGAGTAGTTGGCGGAAAAGTAAAATATAAGCTTATTGAACAATATGAAGAAAGTAATAATCATGCTCAAATTGTTCCATTAGCGCAAAGAGATGTTATTCTGACTTTTTGTAAAGGAATCTCCAATACATTTATCAACTACATTCCGCAAAAGGTCGAATCAATTATTAGTAATAAGATAGATTCGCTTCCTCCAACGTACTCTGATGAACAAAAAAATGAGTTGCGTTCTATATTTGCTTCTTCGAAATTTGAAATAGAATCTGCAATTACTGCGACTATCCAAAAAGAGAATGTAATTCCTATTTTAAATAGTGTTCAGTTAATTCCATTGCCCGAAATGGCATTTTTAGCGGAAAATTTAGTAAATATAACTTCTCTTAAACGCACTTTTGCAATCGATGGAAATCAACAAACCGTAGGTGGGCCTACAGATGTAGCGGTAATGTCAAAAGGCGATGGTTTTGTATGGATAAAGAGGAAACTATATTTTGACAAACAAATTAATCCAAACTATTTACGAAAATTGTGCGAAGAATCTTGATTGATTTACATTTGATTAATGAATGGTCGCTGATGGATATAAAAACAATGGAGGTACTATATGTTAGAATTTAAGTATGACACACAGCTATTGATTGAGGGAAAGAATCTTGACGAAGATGTTATCAATGATTATTTTACCAACAATTTCAAAGGAGACTGCCTGTTGGCAGTTGGCGATGAAGATTTAATCAAGATCCATTTCCATACCAACGAACCGTGGAAAGTGCTGGAATATTGTTCAACGCTGGGAGAAATCTATGATATTGTAGTTGAGGATATGGACAGACAGGCAAGAGGGCTTCAAGGCTAATGCTTGCATAAAAAAGATATATAGCACAAAGTGCTTTATAGAAAACAACAAAGATAAAAACGCAACGTATATCCGTTGGATATTCCAGAGCCGGTAGGTAGCCCGGCCGTCCTGTCCCCAGACAGGGTAAGTAACCTGCCCCTCCGGGTTGTCCGTTCTTTGTTCATAAAATTAATTTGGAGGGATGATTATGGACAAGGCAACGAACAAACTGACCGTATTTTTCGAAAAACCGTTCTGGATTGGGATTTTTGAACGGATAGAGAATGGCAGCCTATCAGTGGCAAAGGTAATTTTCGGTGCAGAACCAAAAGACTATGAGGTTTATGACTTCGTATTAAATCACTACTATGAGCTGCGATTCAGCCCATCCGTTTCTGGGGCGGTCAGTGAAAAACCACGGAATCCGAAACGGGTACAGAGGGAGCTAAAAAAGCAGTTATCAAACATTGGTATTGGAACGAAATCACAGCAGGCATTGAAACTACAACAGGAACAGGTTAAAACAGAACGCAAACAGCATAGCCGGGAACTGAAAGAAGTGGAAAGTCAGCGCCAATATGAGTTAAGACAGCAAAAGAAAAAAGAGAAGCACCGGGGCAGATGATTTCCCCGATTGAACAACTGAATATGCCTATCCAAAGCTGCCGTTGCAGGAACCCCCATTCCTACAACAGCAGCTTTCATTTACGCTTCTTTCTCTGACTGATAGGCGTTCCCATTTTCTTTGACTTTTTGAGAATCCGAATCAGCCAGCGAAATTCTTCATCTGACAGATTTTTATAGTTGATGCCGAGCTGTTTGCAGTAAAGGACAACGAGCTTTTCATCCCGGCTGCCCTTGAAGTTTTCGACCGCTTCCAGATTTTCTTTCAGTTCATTGGCAACAGTGGTCTGGGGTGCACTCTCACTGTCCTTTTTATGGGCTTCTCGAATATCCCGGATAATGAGGTTGAGGTCATCCCGTACCATCTGACTGAAATATTCATCATCGCTGATATGGGCGGCTTGCAACACTTTCAAATGGGGGTCATCTTCGCCAGGGCGATACCGTTCAATGATTTCATGCCGGACGGTATCGACAAGGGCGTTGAGGTTCTGAATCTGCATGGTGGCAATCCCATCCACATAAATCTCAATGTCCGCAAGAAACTTGATAAAGTCCTTATGGGTGGCAAGTTCGCACAGCAGACGGTTGTTAATCCGACCGCTTTTCAGAAGTGCTACCATCTCATCACTCAAATGCAGCTCCCTTAATGGCGTGTTGATCTCCGCCCGGTTCTCTGTCCGGCAAAAGAGATAATCGAGGGACACCCCATAAAAATCTGCCAGCAGGATAAGGTTGCCATGATTGATTTCCTTATAGTCATCTTTTTCATAACTGCCAAGAGCCGATTTTGAAATACCCGTTTGCTCTGCCAGTTCTTCCAGTTTTAATCCTTTGTTTAATCGTAAATCTTTTAGCCGTTCCTGTATTGTAGTAGCTCCGTTCATTGAAGCAGTTCCCCCTTTCTAACGACATTTATAACCGTTGAATTGATTATACCATATCAATTCCGCAATCGTGGAAATTTCTGATTTTTACCCCTAATTCCTACTTTGTGGACAT
>ERZ838399.3069-NODE-3069-length-11260-cov-4.631325_pt1 | contig 11260 bp, 10 predicted proteins | sample MGYA00519683_ERZ838399 | MGnify/ENA primary metagenome ERZ838399 (study PRJEB31850, sample SAMEA3708833) | human gut metagenome | biome: human gut; feature: human-associated habitat; material: faeces | place: China | collected 2014 ...
GATAAATTCCGTGAAAAAACCGGACTGGTCATCGACGCATATTTCTCGGGAACAAAGGTAAAATGGATCCTTGATAATGTGCCGGGAGCAAGAGAAAGAGCAGAAAGAGGAGAATTATTATTTGGAACCGTTGAGACATGGCTGATCTGGAAACTGACGAAAGGTGCAGCACATGTGACAGACTATTCGAATGCATCACGTACGATGTTATTTAACATTAATACACTGGAGTGGGATGACGAGATCCTTAAAGAACTGGATATTCCAAAATGTATGTTACCGGAACCAAAACCATCAAGCTGCATCTACGGAGAGGCAGATCCATCTTATCTTGGAGGTCCGATCCCAATCGCAGGAGCAGCAGGAGATCAGCAGTCAGCTTTATTCGGCCAGACATGTTTCAATGCCGGAGAAGCAAAGAATACATACGGAACAGGATGTTTCCTTCTGATGAATACAGGAGAAAAGCCGGTATTTTCTAAAAATGGTCTGGTTACAACCATCGCATGGGGATTAGACGGCAAAGTAAATTATGCGCTGGAAGGTTCGATCTTCGTAGCGGGAGCAGCGATCCAGTGGTTAAGAGATGAACTTCGTATTATTGATTCTGCACCAGATTCTGAATATATGGCAAAGAAAGTTAAAGATACGAATGGATGTTATGTAGTACCTGCATTTACAGGACTTGGAGCACCACATTGGGATCAGTATGCAAGAGGAACCATTGTAGGAATTACACGTGGCGTGAACAAATATCACATTATCCGCGCAACACTGGAATCACTGGCATATCAGGTAAATGATGTTCTTGTTGCAATGAAAGCAGATTCAGGAATCAATCTTGCTGCACTGAAGGTTGACGGCGGCGCAAGTGCCAACGATTTCCTGATGCAGACACAGGCTAATATCATCAATGCTCCGGTAAACCGTCCGCAGTGTGTAGAGACAACTGCAATGGGAGCTGCTTATCTGGCAGGTCTTGCAGTTGGATACTGGGAGAGCAAAGAAGATGTAATTAAGAACTGGGCAATCGACAAGACATTCGAGCCAAAAATCGATGACGAACAGAGAAATAAGATGATCAAAGGCTGGAACAAAGCCGTAAAATACGCTTATGGATGGGCGAAAGAAGATTAAAAACTGAATAAAGAAAGATAGATAGAAAAAGGGGGAATTTTCTATGTTACCTTATATTGCTGAATTCTTGGGGACAATGATACTGATTATTCTTGGAGACGGAGTGGTTGCGAATGTGAACCTGAATAAATCCGGAATGAAAGGCGGCGGAACGGTTCAGATCACCATTGCCTGGGGTCTTGCAGTTATGCTGCCGGCATGCATATTTGGGGCTGCATCCGGAGCATCCTTTAATCCGGCACTGACACTGGCGCTGGCAATCGACGGAAGTTTTGCATGGTCTATGGTTCCGGGATATATTGTGGCACAGTTTGCGGGAGCATTTGTGGGAGGTGCAGTTGTATATCTTCTGTTCAAAGGACAGTTTGATGCAACCGAAGACCAGGCAACAAAGCTTGGAGTATTCTGTACCGCACCATCGATTCCGAATCTTGGTCTGAATATTTTCAGTGAGGCAGTCGGAACATTTATACTTGTATTTGCAATCAAAGGAATGGCAAATGTTCCGGAACTTACAGACGGACTTGGCAAATTTATCGTATTTGGAATCATCGTTTCTATAGGTATGTCACTCGGTGGCCTGACAGGATATGCAATCAATCCGGCAAGAGACCTTGGACCACGTCTGGCGCATGCAGTACTTCCGATCAAGGGAAAAGGAAGTTCAAACTGGGGATATGGAATCGTGACATTAATAGGTCCGGTAATAGGAGCTGTTGCTGCGGTATTGCTTTTTGGTGCTATTCCGTGGTAAAATAACAAAAAATAGAACAAGAGGCGTGAGAGAAGAGAGCCTGACAGGATAATCGCATATTCGTGATGCGTTTACTTGTCAGGCTCTTTTTTCAAAAAATCATACAGATATTAGATAAGGAGAGATAAAAATATGTATGATGTGATAATAATTGGAAGCGGAGTCTCAGGCTCTGCAGCAGCAAGGGAATTGTCCCGTTATAAAGTAAAGGTATGTGTATTAGAAAAAGAAGAAGATGTCTGCTGTGGAACGTCAAAAGCCAACAGTGGAATTGTACATGCAGGATATGATGCAAAAGAAGGATCATTGATGGCAAAGTTAAATGTCCGCGGAAATGCAATGATGGAGCAGTTATCGAAAGATCTGGATTTCCCGTTTCAGAGAGTCGGTTCGCTGGTAATCTGTCTGAGAGAAGAAGATATGGATAAATTGCAGGCATTGTATGACAGAGGAGTGGCAAATGGTGTTCCGGGACTTCAGATCCTGAACAGAGAAGAAGTGCTCGAGATGGAGCCGAATATTGTTGATAATGTATATGCGGCACTTTATGCACCATCAGCCGGAATCGTATGTCCATTTGGATTGAATATTGCGATGGCAGAAAATGCCTGTGAAAATGGTGTGGAATTCAAATTTGATACAAAAGTACAGAAATTGGAAAAAAAGGATGGTATCTGGGAAATTTACACAAATCAGGGTGTGTTCAAGACAAAATATGTGGTGAATGCGGCCGGCGTTTATGCAGACAAATTCCACAATATGGTCAGTGAAAAGAAGATACACATCACACCAAGAAGAGGTGATTATTGTCTGTTGGATAAAACAGCAGGCGCACATGTGAGCAAGACAATATTTGCTCTGCCAAATGAATTCGGAAAAGGAATTCTGGTTACACCGACTGCACACGGCAATCTCCTTCTTGGACCGACAGCGATCGATATAGAAGAAAAAGAAGGAACGAATACGACAAGAGAAGGACTGGATCAGGTACTTACAAAAGCAGGACAGAATGTAAAAGATATACCGATGCGTCAGGTAATTACTTCATTTGCAGGACTTCGTGCACATGAAGAAGGGCATGAATTTATCATAGAAGAAGTAGAAAATGCGAAAGGATTTATTGACTGTGCAGGAATTGAATCTCCGGGCCTTACCAGCAGTCCGGCAATCGGGGAGATGGTTGCAGGGATTTTGAAAGAAAAGCTTCATTTGGAAGAAAAAGAAAATTTCATTGCAACAAGAAAAGGAATCCTGGATCCAAACACTCTGAGTAAAGAAGAAAGAGTGACATTGATCAAAGAGAAACCGGCATACGGTAATATTATCTGCCGATGTGAGATGATCACAGAAGGTGAGATTATCGATGCAATCCATAGACCACTTGGAGCAAAGTCATTAGACGGCGTAAAGCGCAGAACCAGAGCAGGTATGGGGCGGTGCCAGGCCGGTTTCTGTTCCCCTAGAACGATGGAGATACTGGCAAGAGAACTGGATATTCCGATGTCAGAGATCACGAAATCCGGCGGAAAATCCAAGATTATCACAGGAACGAATAAGGATCAGCTGTAATAGAAAAAGGAAGATAGATTATGAAAACATACGATATAGTAATTATTGGCGGAGGCCCGGCAGGACTTGCGGCGGCCGTATCAGCAAGAGAAAATGGAATTCAGGATATTCTGATCCTGGAAAGAGATAAAGAACTGGGTGGAATCCTGAATCAGTGTATTCATAATGGTTTCGGTCTTCATACATTTAAAGAGGAACTGACAGGACCGGAATATGCCGGAAGATTCATCAAACAGGTAATGGATCTTGGGATCGAATACAAATTACATACGATGGTTATGGACATCAGCTCAGATAAAATTGTAACAGCGATGAACCGGGAAGAAGGATTATTTGAAATACAGGCAGGTGCAGTCATCCTGGCTATGGGATGCCGTGAGCGTTCCAGAGGTGCATTGAACATTCCGGGGTATCGTCCGGCAGGCATTTATTCAGCAGGAACAGCGCAGCGGCTGGTCAATATGGAAGGGTATATGCCGGGAAGAGAAGTTGTAATCTTAGGCTCTGGCGATATCGGACTGATCATGGCAAGACGTATGACACTGGAAGGTGCAAAGGTCAAAGTTGTAGCAGAACTGATGCCATATTCCGGTGGTTTAAAGCGTAATATTGTACAGTGCCTGAATGACTATGATATTCCTTTGAAATTAAGCCACACGGTTGTAGATATCAAAGGAAAAGAAAGAGTTGAAGGAATCACACTGGCAGAAGTGGACGGTAAAGGAAAGCCGATTCCGGGAACAGAAGAAGAATACACTTGTGATACGTTATTACTTTCCTGCGGACTGATTCCGGAAAATGAGATATCCAGAGGTATGGGCGTAGATATGAATCCTGTGACATCCGGACCGAAAGTCAATGAAAGCCTGGAGACTAATATCGAAGGTGTATTTGCATGTGGAAATGTACTGCATGTACATGACCTGGTGGATTTTGTGTCGGAAGAAGCGAAGACTGCGGGAAGAAATGCAGCAGAATATGTGAAGAACTTACAGGCAGATACCGACGATAGAGATAAGCATAGTAGGGAAGAGGCAGCGGAGATTGTATTGAATCCGGTAGAAGGCGTGCGTTATACAGTTCCAAGTACCATTAATCCGGTTCATATGGATGAGAATCTTACGGTGCGCTTCCGTGTGGGCGGTGTATACAAGAACTGTTATGTAAGTGTATATTTTGATGAAGAACGTGTGATACATAAGAAACGTCCGGTTGTTGCACCGGGAGAAATGGAGCAGATTAAACTTACGAAAGAACAGCTTATGAAGTATCCGGGTCTTAAGACAATTACAGTAAAGATAGAGGAGGCGTAGAGGATGGGAACAGTAACAACGAGAGAACTGATATGTATCGGCTGTCCGATGGGCTGCCCTCTGATCGTGACAATGGAAGCCGGCGAAGTGATCAGTGTAACAGGAAATACCTGCAAACGAGGAGACGTATATGCAAGAAAAGAAGTGACCAATCCGACCAGAATCGTAACTTCTACGGTAAGAGTATTCGGCGGTGATGCGGATATGGTATCGGTGAAGACAAAGGAAGATATTCCGAAAGGAAAAATCTTCGAATGTGTGAAAGCACTGAAGAGTGTGGAAGTTCCGGCACCGGTACATATCGGAGATGTACTGGTGAAGGATGTGGCCGGTACCGGTGTGGATATTGTGGCGACGAAAAATGTAGAATCTATATAAAATTTACAACCGCTACAAAATACATAATGGATATGAAATATACAAAATATGTGAAAATTTGCTATAATGGGTTCAGATTTAAAAAGATAAAAATGGAGAGATGATCGTGGAACCATATTATTATAGCAAGATGAACAAAGTACAGCAGGCAGCCTATCATGCAATTCGGCAGGGACTGCTTGAAATCTCAGATTCAATACAGATTCCAGGAATGGAGGCGGAGGAACTTTATAATGTATTCTTCCGCCTGCGTCTGGATCATCCGGAAATCTTCTGGGCAACCGGGTATAAGTACAAGTATTATCCGGATTCGCCCAATTTCATTTTTATCCCGGAATATTTATTTGATAAAAACAAAATAAAGGAACATCAGAAAGCACTGAAGTCCAGAGTAGAAAAGCTTGCAAGACCGGTAAAAGATAAATCCGAATGGGAAAAGGAAAAATATGTACATGATTTCATCTGTGAAAATGTACACTATGATAAATTAAAAAAGCCATATTCCCATGAGATCATCGGACCGCTCGGACAGGGTGTCGGGGTCTGTGAAGGAATTGCAAAATCAGTGAAAGTGCTGTGCGATGCACTCGGGATCTGGTGTATGATCGCAGTCTGCGGTAACAATCCGGAGAAAGGGATCAAATACCGTCATACTTGGAACATTGTGAGAATTGGTGGAAATTATTATCATCTGGATGCGACATTTGATAATACACTCGGAAATGACAAAAAAGAAATCCGCTACGACTATTTCAACCTGGATGATAAAAGTATTTTCAGAGATCATGAGCCGCTGATCGCTCCGGCACCAAAGTGCGAAGATGGGGACCGTTTCTATTATAAAGAAAAGAAATTGTCGTTTACAAAGACGGAAGATGTATATAAAAGAGCATTACAGACCGCAAAAAAAGGAAGAGTATTTACGTTTCACTGGCGGGGTGGTTATCTGACGAAAGCTGTTTTGGAAGAACTTCTGGAGCTGATTCAGAAAGCCGGAAAAGAAAAGCAGAAGAATGCAAGGATCAGTTTGAACTGGCCGCAGGCGGTATTGCGATTTGATTATGTAGAAGATCATGGGGAAGTGGAACCGGAAGTTGTGGTTGAAGAGGCAAATGAAGGAGAGAAAGAATAGTGGATGCATTTGTAATGTTGCAAGAGCTTCTGGAACAGGAACAGTTTGAGCTGATTTTTCCGGAGCGATCAATTTCAGGGCAACCGGATATCCGACTGGTATATCTGATGAATGATGCGGTGGAAAGCTTTCTTGTATTTCACAATGCCAGAATGACAGGGGAATACAGACCGGACTATGAAGGAGAGATATCGGCATCGATGAGTTTTGAAGATATGGAGTACATTCTTGTGGTCCATCAGGGAGATTCAGTCGTCACGATATTTTTCGAAGATCTGTTGACAGATGTCCATCTGTATGATTATGGGGAGATCGGACATTTCTGGATGAAGGATTATGAATATCTGCGGCAGCTGGAATACCGTCTGGCAATCATGAGAGACAAGTATGATTATCTGGGAGGGGAATACTGTACACCAGAGGAACGAAAGCTTGCGATGCTGGTGGATTTTCCGCCGCTTAATTACTGCTGTTATCCTGCAGTGCCGGAACAATACAGCAATTGCAAAAGGAAGGAAAAGATTCTGTTATTTTAAGAGAAGAACCATTCGAGATTGCAAAAGACAGTATCGGTTATCAGATTCATCTGATGATCTGGGAGAAGGGAATCTTAAACAGGAAAGTGAAAATAGAGAGTTATTCGCTGGAAAAGAATAAAGAATAGCAGATGCTTGTCCGCATGCCAGTATTAAAAATGGGCATCCACACCGGATGCCCAAAAGGAAAAAAGTTATGAAAAAGAAAAATGATATATATAAACTCGGTTGTTAGCTTTTATTAAATAACCGAAGGATTTTTTAGGTGAAGCCAGATCAGATAAAAGTTGCTTCATATTTCTGATACCTGAGTGACTTCTTTGTTGTTGATAATTATATAATACATGGCAAATGTTTCTAATTTGTGTTATAAGGCTAAAGAAAATATGAAAAATCTTAAGATAATCTGTAGGAAATCTAAAGTGAGCAATAAGACTTCCGATAGAAGAGGTTGAGAAGGTGTTAGCACAGTAAAAATTATCCCTGTGTAACTGCTGCTCTCTGCTGAGTTTATTCAGCTTTCTGATAGATCAGGCGGCTATCACCGCTTTTCAATGTAGTATGCCCACAGCATGTGAAGCCTAATTTGGCGAGCAGATGCTGCATCGGGATATTATCATCGTGTGTATCAATCTTAATATTTGGAAACTGTTCATAAGCCCAGTTCAGGCAGAAGGTGGCAATGCCTTTCGTGTCCGGTGCTGTGGCAACTCTGTGAACAACGGCGTAAGGGCAGGAATTCAACCAGGAACCGTCAATGTTCAGATAATCGGGATCTTCTTCCGGATGAAAATAGAATACACCGCCAATCCGTTCCCGGTCATTTGCCCGGATGATACAGACATGTAAGCAGCCGGAACGGATGTCCTGTGTAGTCAGTTCTAACGGAGGATAGTTGTCCTTCCACTGGTCAGGGTTTCCATGTTCTTTCATATATTCCCGGGCATAGGCATAGATTGCAAGGATATCCGGGAGGTCATTCATTGTCGCTTTTCTGATCTGCATAAAAATCTCCTTTATATAAAGCGTTCGTTTATTTTCGTAATTGTGGGAATATCTCGATACTCCGTTCCAGAATTCCCTTCATGTATGCAATCACAGTGCCGTAATTTGTGATCGGGATATCTGCATCATCGGCACATTTCAGGCGGTATTTCATCTCACGCTCGTTCAGCATACATCCACCACAATGGATGATTATCTTATAGCGGGTCAGATCCAGAGGAAATTCGGTTCCGCTGGTAAATTCAAAGGACACGTCTTTTCCGGTATATTCGCATACCCAGCGAGGCAGTTTGACAGTACCGATATCGTCACACTGACGATGGTGGGTGCAGCCTTCGCTGATCAGAATGGTATCTCCGTCTTCCAGTGTGTCTAATGCACGTGCGCCTCTGACAACTGTTTCCAGATTCCCCTTGTATCTTGCAAAAAGGATAGAAAATGAAGTTAAAAGGATATCAGAAGGTGTATCTTTGTCAACTTCTTTAAATGCCTGACTGTCGGTGATCACAAGCGCAGGTTTTTTGCCCAGTGAGTCCAGAGTACTCTTAAGTTCCGTCTCTTTTACCACAATGGCAGTTGTACCGGCATCGAGAAGATCACGGATCGTCTGCTGTTGCGGAAGAATCAGTCTTCCCTTTGGTGCCGCCGAGTCGATCGGAACCACCAGCACGACAAAATCCCCGGGTTTTACAAGATCACGCACAATGAATCTGGAAGAATCCTCAGAAGGAACCAGAGATCCGAGCCGTTCCTTCAGTTCATGAATATGAAGATGTTCTGTGGTATTGGTCCACAGAATATTTTCCAGAGGAATCTTATATTTCAGGTGTGTGGATACGATCATTTCCTGGTGTACATGTTCGGATACCAGATCAGCTTTATTGAGGACGAGCAGGAGAGGGATTTTTTTATCCTGTATACGTGTAAGAATTGCATTGTCCTGTGGGGTGATTCCGGTGGTTCCATCAACTACCAGTACAGCAATATCTGTCTTGTTCAAGACCTGATAGGCTTTCTGGATACGAAGTTTTCCGAGTTCTCCTGTGTCATCGAGACCTGGAGTGTCAATCATGACAACCGGACCAAGCGGAAGTAGTTCCATGGCTTTGAACACCGGATCGGTCGTGGTTCCGCGTACATCGGATACGATTGCCAGATTCTGTCCGGTAAGTGCATTGATCAGGCTTGATTTTCCGGCATTACGCCTGCCAAAGATTCCGATATGTGTACGTTCTGAAGAGGGGGTGCTGTTTAAACTCATGATGTATTCCTCGCTTTCTGACAGCTATGTGTAAAGCTGACCATATAAAAATGTTAAAACTGTATGAATCTGCGGTATTGTTTCAATGATTAAATATTCAGGGAATCTCCACGGTCTGTTACAACCTGATATCCAACGGATTTCATCCGCATTTCCAGACAATGTCTGCACTGGGCGGATTCATCTCCGGTACAAATTTTATTATCATATAGAAGATAATCTTTCCGGACTTCCGTCGGTGAGAGATTTGGCATTACGACATTGGCTCCGGCAAGGATTCCGAGTTCACGTCCTTTCGGATGGATGGTTCCAAGTGCAGTTGTGGCCGGAAGCAGAACCTTTGGAATCATCAGACGAATCAGACCAAGCATATATAAGGTAAGCTCCAGTGTTCCCGCAGCTTCTCCGGCAAATGGGGTATCATGGTGTGGGATGAACGGACCGATTCCAATCATGTGTGGATTCAGTTCTTTCATGAAAAGCATATCTTCCGCCAGATATTCCGCTGTCTGATAAGGCGATCCCACCATGAATCCGCAGCCGACCTGATAACCGATGTCCTTTAAGTTACGCAGACACTGCTGTCTGTGGACGGGACTAAGGTTTGATGGATGAAGCTGTCTGTAATGTTCGTGATTATAAGTTTCATGACGCAGAAGATAACGGTCGGCGCCTGCATCGAAGTAAGCCTGGTAACTTTCTTTTGATTTTTCACCGATGGAAAGTGTAATGGCACAGTCAGGGTAACGTTCTTTGATCATACGGATCAGGTGGGTGATGCGTTCATCTGTATAATAGCCGTCTTCTCCACCCTGTAAGACAAAGGTACGGAAGCCCAGTTCATAGCCTTCGTGACAGCATTTCAGGATATCTTCTTCCGTCAGCCGGTAACGGTGTGCGTTGCCGTTGCTTTTCCGTATGCCGCAGTAAAGGCAGTCATTTTTACAATAATTAGTAAATTCAATCAGACCACGGACATACACGTCGTGTCCGTAATAGCGATGACGTTCCTCACGGGCCAGGGAAAAGAGATATTCGGAAAGTTCCGGAGTGCGTCCCTCGATCAGTGTGATCCATTCTTCTTTGGTAAGTGTATGTTCTTTGTGTAATTTATCAATGAAACTTTTTGAATTTTGGTTATCTGTATGCATTTATAGTTGTCCTTTAATTGCTGGTTGTTGATAATCATCTCCATATAGTATATCATACTAATTAATAAGAGTAGACAATAAATTCATTGGAGACTTTGGAATGTAGTGTGGCAGCAGAAATAAAAAGGAAAGGAAACAAATTATGGGAATCGGCAAAAGAATATTAAATGTACTGATCGGACTGTTGTTTATCATAAGTGTAACGGTATTGGGATCAAGTTTTCTGGCAAAAAGGGTATTGGTGGATGCAATCAGTCAGGCAGGAGTCGATACTGCAATTTCACACCGGATGATGGATGCGGTATTCGGTTATGCAGGAGCGGATGATACGGAATGGATCGCGAAGATACAGAATAAGATCGAGAAAAACGGAGAAGTACAGGCAATTACGCAAAAGGTCATGAATGAGATGACCGAGGCTCTCTCAAGCGGCAAAGCGTACAAAAACGTAGATGTAACAAAAGAACTGAACCGGATTCTGGATGACAGTATGCAGGAAATCAAGGAGACGAATCCGGAATTAAGTGACGATATGCTGGCAATGATGAAACAGCAGTTAGAAGAAGAACTGGTTGATGTGCAGGATGTGCTGAATGGTTATGCTTCGAATCTATATGACAATATGAATAATACTGGTACGGTGCAGGGAAAGGTTGCAAAGCTTTATACAGTATTATTGTCTACACCGTGCCGGATGGCAGCGGGAGCAGCGATCCTGATTCTTACGGTTTTGACGGTTTTAGTGGGATATCCAAGGTACAGAGGCCTCTTTTCACTTGGTATAGAAGGGCTGATCTGCGGTATTATCTTTGCGCCGGGAATCGGACTTATGGGGAATAAAGTTCTTGGGGTATTGACGGACAGAATGCTGGGGCGGACGATCAGTGTGAATCTGAAAGCATTCTTCTGGATGGGATGTATCTTTGCCGGTGCCGGCGTGATATTCCTGCTTGCGGGACTGCTTGTGAGCTGGAAAGATGACAGATAACAGACAGGATCTAACAAAAGTGTGAACAGAGGAGAA
>ERZ838399.3072-NODE-3072-length-11245-cov-4.837623_pt1 | contig 11245 bp, 8 predicted proteins | sample MGYA00519683_ERZ838399 | MGnify/ENA primary metagenome ERZ838399 (study PRJEB31850, sample SAMEA3708833) | human gut metagenome | biome: human gut; feature: human-associated habitat; material: faeces | place: China | collected 2014 ...
TACAGCAAACTCCAGCTCACTGGAATTTTTGATTCTTTCATCCGTTATCATATGCAAGCCCTCCTTTTACGATAATTTTGAAAAATTGTCTATTAAAATCAAATAAAAAGCAGACGGATAAATCCCCTCTCTTAAAGCTATTCTACTAACCATTCTAAACTGTTTCATAAATTCTTCTTCACTTTTGGGTGTTGTCTGAGCCTTAATCAAATTCATAGCTTCTTTGCATAATGGCAACGCCATATATTCAGGAATTGAATTTGCTTCTTTCTCAATTTCTTCTTTTGTAATCGGATCAAGGGATAATGCATTAAAAAGTTCAAAAAACTTTTTAACTTCATCAGAATCCGGATATTTTCTACCACAATTATATCGTGGCTGATTCGCATCCAATGACTTCCATAACTGCTTAATATCTGCAAATTCATATGGTTTAGTCAATGGCAATTTCTTTGGCGGCTCACCATACGAATAGAAAACTACCTTATCTAATGAACTTTTTTCTATACAAGCAAATATATGACTGTCATTCTGTGGTGAAAGCCCTATAATATGCAATTCACCTGAAAGTTTTTCAAGTTCCCCAAAATGATAATCCGTGGCAATTTTCAGTTCTGGATGTTTGATATAAGTATCTATAATTTGAGCTTTTTCTGATTCTACACCTGCTCTCATTATCTCAAATTTCTCTACATCCGAATCATGTAATTGCTTTAGTCTTTGAAGTGCCTCAATTCCTTTCACTTTATCCTGAGCTTCTTTATATTTATTCTGTCCACTAAAATTAAGTAGCGCATTACAATAACATTGCGGATAATCTGGATTCATAACGATTTTTCCGTTTTGCTTGTTCAAAAATCCCTGAACTGTTTCAGGATTTTCAGAATCCGCAAGGACAGAATAATCCCCATGCAAATGGTAAATTGTTTTATTAGTCAGCTTTTCAATATTATTATCATAATTCAATGTAAATATCGAATCAAACGATTTGAAAAAACGTTTGACAGGCTTTTTCATTTTTTGATAAATTTCTTGAATTTTACCAGCATTATAGATAGCATCCAGAATCATCCATTCAAATCCTTGTTTTGATGCTTTCCACATATCACTCAAATCTGGATTATCCAAAAAGAATAATCGAAGTAACAAAAACCAATCTTCTAATGGAATTTCATAATAATGCTCAAATTTGCTGCGTTCTTCGTTTTGTGCCTCGAACTCCATTACAGCTCTTTTCACTTCATCGTCAGCATTGACTTTATCATATTTTCCATCAAGCACAGCATTTGCAGTAGGAAGAAGTCCTCGAAATATCTGTTCAATTTCACTTCCCGACAGCGTACCTTCAAAAAGACTATCATACTTATCGCACTGTGCGTTAAAGATAATTCTTGACAAAATGAACCTATTTGAATAGGCTTTTCCCCCAAACTGTATGTTTACTCCATTCCCCAAGAGAATAGATTTCTTTTGTTTCGATTCTATAACTATCCCTCCTTACTTTATTTTAGCCAACACATCCTGGAAAATTACATAATTCTTTTTCACGCCATCGTCCAGATCAATCGAAATCATCTGGTCAGCAAGGTGATGAATCTTTTCCTCATAGGTTCTGATTTCAGTATCCTGTGCCTGCAAGGTAGTCAGCTTTTTGTTCAGCTTCACACGCTCACCAGTGGAAGCATTGGCAATACGCTGTTCCAGATCGGCAATGGCAGTGCGATAACGAGCCTGCTGTTCATGCACATAGTCGGTACGGATACGGGCAATGGTGTCCGGCTGATAGCGGTGCATATAGATCAGTGCCTTGAAGCCGTTCTTTTTTCCACTGTCAAATAGCCAGTAAATCGGGCGTTTCTGATAAATCTTGCAGTGGTCGGAGTAGAAGTTGCTCAGGAAGTAATTCCGAATCACGTCCTTCGGCTGCCCCTTGCCGCCGAGGGCATCCGCAATGAATTTCAGATTTTCGTCCAGCGTATCTGCGCCGTAGACGGTTTTCACAAACTTCACGAACAGACCGACAATATCATCCTCGAAGTATTCATCGTCGCAGATGGGGATAATGTTATCCTTATCCGCAGCGAAAGAAGCATACTTGCTATTGTCCCATTCGCCGCCTGCATAGGCAAGCCCATCCACATCCAGAGAGTAACGACCAAACATACAGCCAACCGCATAGGAAATGAAAGAGCGAATATCTCTGACAAGGTCAGCCTTGCGGACAGTACCATCCTTATCCTCAACCTCCGGTGTCAGCTCATCCTGTAAACCATAAATGTCAATGAAAATACGGTTCAATTCTTCCTCATTGGCTTTCAGCTGATTGAAACGATTGTTACATTCAGTCTGCCACTGGTCAAAGGCTTCGGCAATAGTCGGAACTTTACGAAGCAGCGGGTGACGCTGAAAGTCCCATGAGGTTTCAAATGAGTCCCAATCGGCTTTGCACAAATTAACATTTTCTAAAGATAAATTATTTATAGAAGAATCCGCTACCTTTTCACTTATAATTGGCAAAGCCCCTATATTTCCAGATTGAAACGACATTGTAGGGTTCAAAACATGAAGAAAATAATCTCCAACCACTGAATTTATAAATGCAAGGACATAATTATATTCTCTATCTGGCATAAAACAACTTGAGCCTTTATCATCAAAAAGATGACCGTACTCGGAATTTCTACATGAGATCATTCCTGTTGTTAAAGTAGCCCATGTTATTGATTTACGGAAATATAGGCGTTCACTTCGTACACTTGCAATTTTTCTTCCCTGCTTAGTTGCATTCTTAATTGCATATCCATCATTTTCCCAAAGGACGACATAATCATTTAAGCCATACCATTTTCGGAATCCACCACCTTTATTATATGGGAACCATTTCTTTTCAGATTTTTTTGCTTCATCTGAATTATGACATCCCATACCAATTTTAGAATTTTTCACTTCGTGCCATAATCTTAAAAATCTGTCATTATCGCCAGTTGTCATTCCTGCTTTTGCTTCTCCAATATCAGAAATATGAGGATATTCCTTAAATGCTCTAAATACAGCATCACCAACCCAATAACCTACTGGAACTGACGGAAGGCTTGCATAATCTTTCTGCCTTTTGCTATACAGATTTTCTTTGCTTAAATACTTTTTCTCTTTATCATTCTGAGAAGTTTCTGCAACAAGTCTTACATATTTTCCGGCATAATCCAATATTTCACTATTATAGAGAACAAATGCTGTGGTTTGAACAACTTCCCCTGCAATTTCTTCGAAGGCTCTTGCCCCAAGATGTGCCATGTTTACAATAGTTTTTTTATAAATATCATCTCTCAGTTTCTCATAACTTCCCAAAAACATCCAAGAATGTTGAGTTATCAATGCTTCAAAAGCGTGCCTTTTTCCAAAGTGAATACATACTTGAATAAACATTGCATATAAATCACTTTTACTATTAGGATAATTCTTTTTTGCATAGTCAGTTAATTTGCTTCCCATTCCTGAACTACTCATATACGGCGGGTTCGTCACAACCGTATCATACTTCAGTGCCAGTGCTTCTGCCACCTGTACCAACGGCAGTAATCCTCTCAGTGCCGCCTCACGGGACATATTTATATCTTCTGTAATCTCAGCAAAGCGTTCATACAGTGCAGACCAATCTTGCGGTGTTACGGTCAGAATCGAACCATATTCCTTTGCATCATACAGTTCTTTGATGATGGTATCCATAGCGGCTGTGAGCTTCGCATCGCCATTACAGAAATAGTCCACGGCAAATTTATCTACATGATTGCTCTCCACGATGGCATAAACATGGGGCTGAATACCACGGCTGAAGAATCGGCGGTCATACTGACGGGCTTTCATCATCACCGCAAAATAAGCCAGCTGTGCCGCACGGTCATCAATATCCAAACCATAAAGATTATTCTCCACAATACTTGCCACTGCTTCACGGGTAGTATAGCCGTAGGATTCATAAATCTTCATCAGCACATCAAACATATATGCAAGAATATGACCAGAGCCGGAGCATGGGTCAATGACTTTCAGCTGATCCGGCGTCAGTGCGGCGTATTCCTTACGAATTTCTTCAAGCTGTGCCTGCACTTCTGGCTCCTGCTCAGCTTCTTCCAGATAGTAGTGCCATTTGGTATCTTCAGGGTCACGGTTTCCGGCAGCATAAGCAGACTGTTCTTCCTCGGTAGGAAGAAGCTGACTCTTAACATCTGGGCGTCCCTCCAGCCACAAACGACCAAGGCTGTTCTCTACCATGTAACGAACAATCCAGTCAGGTGTGAAAAGCTGGGTTGCTGCAGGGATGTTTTCTTTTGTGATTTTCACATTCTTTTTCAGAGCTGCGAAGACATCGTCTTTTTTCTCGCTGTTATAATATTGATACAGCCATCCGATGATCTGGACAGCATCCTTCCAGTCATCCTCCGGTATCAGCTCAATCATCTGCTGAATCACACTGCCTTCACGAAGCAGGTTGTCTGGCAGAAGAAGCTCCGTGTAATCCGCAATCTTCTGGAACATTCCCGGCAGAATCTTATTCAGAGCGTTACACTGCACGATCAGCAGATATTTATACAGTTCTTCAGTCTTTTCTGCATCTTTCAGCTCATAGACCTTTTCCATATCTAATCCATCCAAATCCAGATGAATGGCTTCGGATATAATCTGCGGCTTAAAGTTGTTTTCCTCATCCGTGAATACACGCACATGGGAAGGAAGATAACCGTTTACTTCCATGAATCGCAGAGCAGAGAAGCGGTTGAACCAAGTGTAGGCAACCTCCTCCATGACCTGTTTATATCCTTTATCGTTAATCTCGGCAATCAGAGCCTGACGTTGTTTCTTTTCATCAGCGGTGAGGACTTTGCCGCCAACGCTGTCCGCATTGGCATCCTTAATGTTGTCCTCTGTGATACCGTATTCCACACCTTTCAGTGAAACACGGGCGATCAACTCTGTTCTTGCCCAGACAGCAAATCTTTTAATCGCATTCTTATCCATAATTCTCTCCATCTTCTATTCGAACAGATAATTTCTTAATATCTTTATCAATATTCTCCATTGATTTTCTCAAATTATCAACACTATTCTTAAACTCATCCACTTCTGAAATATAGTTTAAAAATCCACTGTACTCTGAAAAATCGATTGCAATTTTTTCAGTATAAGATTTGTTTTTCCCATACTTACAATATTCATAACCAATCCTTACTGTTTTTTCTTCAAAATCGTTTATGATATTAAAAACATTTGTATCAAATGAAATAACCCATTTCTGATTTGGAAAAATCACAATACTCGTCGATTCTTTCTTTTTTAATCGTTCCTGCGTTTTCGTTTGCAACTGTTTGGTGAAAGTTTCATTAAAAGTCAAACTTTTTACTTCCAGTGGAACAGTCCCAACATTCCTTAAGACAACACACGCCAAAGTTGAACGAACAAGTTCAAATGATATTTGCATATAAGGGCGATTTTTTTCACTTCGTTCCTTGAGCAAAAAGAAAATTGTAACCCATGAAGCAATTAGTGCTAATATTGAAATCGCACTATCCCAGGGAAAAGCTGAATTTTGCTGTTCAACTGCAATAACCAATCTTTCAAGTAATTCTTCCATAGGCACACTCCTTAATTCAGCTTGATCTCGTCACAATTCTTCAGCAACTGTTTCAGCTGAGAACGAATCTTTTCTACATAATCATCAATGTCTGCTTCGGTCTGTAAGGTCTTTGCTTGGAATACAACCTGACGGTTATAGGCACGGACAACCTTTTTCTTTGCTGGAGCTACTTCTTTTCCCGGCTGTGTCGGCTGTACTGGCGGCTTCGGTGCCGGCGGAGCCAGAACAGATTCGATATTGCTGACGGTATCATCCTTATACTGGCACATCGGCAGGAACATGGCATCCAGAAGGGCAAGGCTCTTTAATTCTGCGATTTTCTCCTTGCACTGGCTGAAATATTTATCTGATTTTTCAATCAGATGGGATGCTTTGGAATCGCCGTTTGCGGCAGTGTGGGTTGCTTCCATACACTGACGAACCGTTTCCAGAACCTCGGCACGTTTTTCTTCCAGCATCTTGTCATGGGCAGTACGAACCGTATCCATCAACGGATTCAGTTCACGAATCCTGTTATAGTTGAACTTGCTTCCGGTCTGAACCATCGTAATCAAACGAATGGTATTTAGTGCCTTGTGTGCTTCCTCATTTTCCGCAATTCGGTCGAGGTCATCATGCAGAGACTTTTCAAACTGCACTGCCTGGTCGAGCACTGTTACCTGGGTTTTGAAGAAGTTTTCAATGCCGTTGCTCATGGCTTCTTTATTGTCGAAAAGAGCATCCTCTTTTTTCAGCACACGCTCAATCAGGGCAATATTGTCTTTCTTCTGAGAAAGTACATCATCCATCAGATGAATGGCTTCCTGAACTAATGCACGGTCTGGGTATTTATGTCCGTCATAACGGGCATCCAGAGAAGTATAGTAATCACGCTGTTCACCAAATTTCTCAGTCACAAAGCGAATCAGCCCATCTTCATCGTCCGGTACATCCATGATGTCGAAATACTCTCGGAGCATCGCTTTTACATCACGCATCATCGTAGCAGAAATGGTTTTACGCTTGCTGATGGAAGTCTTGCCGATCTCACTCTTTTTTCGGAGCATATCTGGCAATTTCGGGTCATCTGGCTGAATGGTATTGCCTGCATACTTGATGGTTACTTTCTGGGAATAAATCAGCTGTGCCGCAACCGCAGCAATATCAATTTCTTTCCATCCATACGGAATTGCACTATATTTGCTTTGCACGTCTGCCATAGAAGTCGGCAGCTTTTTCGCATCCTGCATTTCCAGATATTCTTCCATGGCAGAAGCAGCATCACGGTTCGGTTCCATGCCCGGAAGTGCTGTTACCGCACCTGTCAGAATCGCAATAATATCTGCGACACTGCCTGCATTATCTGTAATCAGGTCGAGCTTGCTATATACATGAGCAACCAGATATTCAAGCGACTGGTCAATCTTGCTCTTGGCATTTCCAGCTTTGATTTCCAGATGCTCACCGTCTACATAAAACTGTGCCCCTTCAATAGCATTTTGCAATTCGCTCATGGCACTCAGCTCATATTTTCCGGCTTCGTCCTGCTGGTCACTGATGATTTTCTGCACAGTTTTTGGAAGCTGGCTTACATTTCTCTGCTTTACATACTTGCGAATCTTCATAGCAGATTCCAGAGATTCATAGTAAGGCGTATCAGCCAGAACTACAATTGCTTCGTTGCCTTTGGATTCTGCCATCAGACGATAATCCGTTTTTTCAATAGCATCGGTAGCAACGGTCAGGAAACGCAGACACATACCGCCTGTTGCCACACCAACAGTAATACCATCTACCATCTGGTCGAAGGCAAAGTCATATTTTCCATAACGGAACTTCTTAGTTGTGAAAATATCACCGTAAATCATCTGAGCAATACGCTCTACGATAGAAGCAGTATCCACATTTGTATCCCTAATTTCACGCTGAATGTCCTGTTCTTCGTCAGTCAGGAAATTATAAGTATCACCGGTTCTGCCGATATAGTTCTGGCTCATCAGACGATCAAGGCATCCTCGGACAGCTTCACGCATGATAATCTTATCCACACGAATATCGTCTGCCATAAGGATTACGATATTGTCCAAATTGGAAGGAATATCATCAATATATCGAATCAAGTACAAAAGTTTCAGTACATCTACATCCTGCTGCTCGATGCCATCACCGTTGTCGGCAGCTTTCTGGCAACGCTCGATTACACGACGGATCGAACCATCCAGGAAAGTATGTACAGTATCATAAAAACGGAAGAACGGAACAAGTGCATATTCATCCTTCTCCTGAATTTTCTGTGCAGCTTCCTGGAAACCGGACAGCATGGAACGCTCACCACCAGACAGGTGCTTGCCAGAATTTCCGTGCTTGCGGATTTCAGCAAATACCTTCTGCATGATAATAAACTGATACGGCACGAATGGAAAGTTCTCGGTAAATTCCCTCGGACCGGAATAACCTTTAATATCCAGAATGGAACCGCTAAAGCTGAACAGGTTACGAAGAACAGAATCATTCTGCTCATAAACATCTTCCAGATTTTCAGCTGCTTCTGGTTTCTTTTTCAGAATACGTTTCTGGATGATTTCATCCACAGAGGAAGATGATAAACTCAATCTTGTTTTAAAACGAGCCTGAATACGGGAGAACTCATCGGCACGAACTTTGATGATTTCATCAATGGCTTCCTGCCCGGTGCAAATCACCCAAATCTTTCCTTCACACTCACTTCCGATTTTTTCTGTCAAAGACTGGAGGTTCAAAAGCATATCGGTGTCTGTGCCGACATACTGACCAACTTCGTCAATCATAAACAGCAGACGGAAGTTCGCTGGTTTAGTATCCACATAGGCTTTCATATCTTCCACAAGCTGTGCGATAGAAATTTCTGTTGCGGTTTTATCATTAAACCATGCTTTGGCATCGTCCTCACTCATATCCAGAACTTCCATCAGTGTCGGGATGATGAACTTGCCATTAAAGGCAAATGCACGGCGCATTTCCAACCAGGACTTGCCTTTCTTCTCTTCAAAAACTCTGCGGAACTCCTCGGTTTTTCCCTGCTGGTCGATATAACGTTCCATCATGGCAACTTTCAGATTTTCTCCGTAAAATCCCAGATGGTTATAGAACATCTTCGCAAATACACGAAGAACAGCTGTCTTGTCTTTATTGCTGAATCCCTCAATATCAATATTAAACAGAATTGTCTCTGTTGTTCCCTTTGTAGCACGGTCAATCAGCATAAAGGTTGCCGGATCGTCCTCAAACTTTTTACGGAAACGTTCTACACTCCGAATACCTTTTACCTCTTTATTTTCCAGAAGGTAGGAAAGCATTTTCAGAAAGTGAGATTTACCACTTCCAAAGAAACCGGAAATCCAAACACCCATATCAGCCGTAGGCTGGTCAAAGGCATCTCCATAATAGTTGAAGAAAGTAATGAAGTGTTTCTTCAATTCTCTGGTAATGACATATTCATTTAACTCCTGCTCGATTACATCATCAGCAGCCTGATCTACTTTAATTACACCATTGATTTTGCGGTTGATGTCATCCGCAAACATATCTCGAATCATCATGACTTTATCCCCCCTTAATCTATGACATTGAATGCCCGGTAATAATCATTTGGTGTCAGACGATTGAACAGTTTTACATGACGACCATCAAACTCACCCGGATACATAACCAAAATCGGAACATCCGAAAAATACGGTTGCAAGGCTTCCAGTAACGTATGGATTCTCATAAATGGAAACACCTCGCCTACACCTGTCAACATCAGCACATCACCTGGTTTGTGTGGCTCATACTGAATTTTATCAATGAACTCTCCATTGCCGATTGCGGAATTCAGCTGCTCCAGAAGATAAGCACTCCCGTCAGCTTCTTCCATATCTGGAATTGCATCTGTGATGTCCATATCATCGCAGATAGAAAGAAATATTTTATATAAATTACAAACAATCAAATGGCAATCTAAGGACTGATCTGTTTCCAACTGATTTACGAAATGGCGAACAACCATTTCATTTTCAGGTTCATAACAAAAGATTCTGATATTCACCTCATTGCTCAGTCCCTTGCCTTCCAGAAACTCTGATTCCTGGATCAATGCCCGAACTTTGTCCAGGCGCTCTTTTATTTCACTCATCGGGTTACCTCCTACACAAAGCAATTAAACGCCGGCAGTATCGCCATATCGCCATTGCTTCTGATGGCATTTTCCAAAACAGGATGCAGCCATACTGGATTCAAATGATCTGCCTTGAGATTATCGAGATATTCTGTTTCGACAAGCACTCTGGCAATAATCTGTTTTAACTTTGTTATCGTACTATCGCTCCAGGAAGCTACGGTATCATTTTGTTCCTGTAAACGCATAAAAAATGTATTCAAATCTATCTTACCAAAAGACGTGTCCCTTAATCTGTACTTCTCACCAATGACTGTCAGCATAAATTCCCAAACCAGTCGGCTCTGCTTCATCAATGCATACAGACAAATCTGTTTTGCTACATCCGTTGGCTGTGACGCAATTGCAGAAACCAGAGAATCATCTTCCAGTGCATGTAGCCGTTTTATACAGGCTTTCGCCATGCGTGTAATAGATTTTTCAGTTGGATACTGAAAAAGATTCTGCTCTACAATTTCTTTTACAATCTCATCATCGGAATTTCCTTCTACCATTAGCTTTGCGGTAGAACGCATTTCGTAGAAAAGGAACGGTTCTCTGGTCAAAGACGCAATATAAGGATAAGAATGATCCATGTTCCCGTACCTCCTTACTGCTCCTCTTTTTTATCAGGAACAAATTCCATGATGTCTCCTACATCACAATTCAAAGCAGAACATATCTTTGACAGAATCTCTGTACTTACATTTTCATCTTTTGATAATCGAGACATCGTTGTTGTACTAACTCCTGTCATCGCACGCAAATCTTTCTTCATCATTTCTTTATCAATTAACAATTTCCACAATTTCTTGTAACTAACTGCCATTTTTTCACCTCAATCTTATTTGCTTGAAATATCTGTTCACATGGTATTTATCATCATATCACAAAAATGCGTTTCAAACAATCTAATATATTAAAAACCGTAATTTAATTCCGAAATATCGCATTTAAAATCACAAAAAACACATCTTAATAAGACAAACTGAAAGTACAAGTGCCACTATATATCCGATTCCACAGAAAAATTTTATCTCGTTTATTTTCTCTGATTGCAATTTTATTCTTTTTTTCTGTTTTTGCACTTCCTTCTCAGCTATCTTTCTATTCTATTCCACCTGATACTTTAATGACTGTAATTGTTTCTCTGCTTCTTTTTGTTTTTTATATGCCTCATCCACAGCTTGCACAGATGATTTATTCACCTGTGTCTGTAGTTTAGAGTTCCGGTCCCGAACGTCTTTTATTTCTTCTTCGAGCTGCTCTTGCTCGCTCCTGCTCATCAATCCGTTTCTGTTCCTCAAGCTTGCTTGATAAAGATGGCTCTTTCATGGAAATGTATAGGGCGACAGCCCTACAGCGAGGGAAGTCTTTCCCGAGCTGTGCATGGCGTATGCCACTACTTCACAGGGATTTTTCACTTGCTTTCGCACTCGATTTTCTTGATTTGACCACAT
>ERZ838399.3085-NODE-3085-length-11197-cov-4.442560_pt1 | contig 11197 bp, 12 predicted proteins | sample MGYA00519683_ERZ838399 | MGnify/ENA primary metagenome ERZ838399 (study PRJEB31850, sample SAMEA3708833) | human gut metagenome | biome: human gut; feature: human-associated habitat; material: faeces | place: China | collected 2014 ...
AGTAAAAAAGTAATTATATCATCGACAGCCAAAGGTTTAGGGAAGCCGCACTGCTGTACATACTGTTTCACCTGTCGTCTGGATTCATCTGCATTAGGCTTTAATGTTCGCATGATTTTGTGCTTTTGTTGATAACGAGCGATAAATTCAGCTTCTGCATCGGCTGCACAAAGCAATTCTGTATCTAACGACACTAAAAGTTTAATCAGTATGTATGAGAATCCAACTACATCTCTTAGACTCACTTGAACTTCTGTTCCTAAAGCAGGTGCAAGAAAATCTGGGACTTCCGAGACACATAACGATGATGCAGTTGCAAACGGCAAGTAGTCTGTATATGCGTTTATCAATTTTTGATTTGCTATAGACCCATTGTGCATATAGCAGTTTCGCGCCTCTTTGAACACTCGATAACAGTGCAGTAAAGCATCAAGCTGTGCGTAACACCTGTCTCTTTTTCCGAGATAGGTCGAATAAAATGAGTTATGCAACATGGTGGATGAATTAGCTGTCAAACGGGCAACTTCTGCTTGTGCCTGTGTAGGAAATTGTAGGGCCTTGACATCCATATCCGTGAAATAGTTTTGTTTCAGTTCTTCTAACCAACCTTCAAAAATAGGTATTGTACTATTTAACAGAATCCAGGCGAATTTTGTTTGCTGCTGCGTCCATGTTGTTTGAATAAACGCTCGTTGATAGTTCACTCCATGTATACCGCTGCCCTGACTGAACTTCGCCGCTAATTCAGCCTCGGTGATTTCGGGAAATTCCTTCTTAACACCATTGACCATACAGCGAAGGTTCCATAGACCGACCGCAGTAGGCCAAACCATATCGTAGTTCGATGTAATATTATTTAGCGCTCGCTTTGTGGCAGTAAAGAATACATCCGTCATCCTAATCACCTCTTATTGATTATAACATACCTCCTATGGAAAATGTAGTATTTTGTCATTTTAGCAGTTCGGTCACCAGTGCCGGAAAACAGGCTCACATGGGTCAGCTCAGTCATAGACGTCCCCTCTGCCGTCCTGGTCATACGGCGTCAGGTGTGTCCTGCGAATGGCGCTTTCCAGCATATCGAAGCCTGTAACGCCCGTACTGTCCGGGATGCCCCACCTGCGGTACATCCTGCGGATCGCCGGATGCTCGCCGGAGAGATTCTTTTGCAGCCGTACAAGCTGCCGCTCCGTTTTTACATCCAGAACGCGATTGTGGAGGAAGCCATACTGCGCCAGCAGCTCAAAGAGATCGCCCACCAGCATACGGAAGGCGCTGCTGGAAATGATGTAGGCGGGATCGTGAGCGGCGGCACGCTGCTTTTCCTTATTTTTTGCGTCATGCTCTTTCAGTACGGCGGTCAGCGGCGTAAGCTCCACCTCCTTCAGCCCGGCAAGGTCGGTCCGGTCGCCAAACACCAGATAACGGCCGGGAATGAGCCAGTCATCAAACTTTTCCTCCGCAATCTCGCCGTAGTGCTTTGCCGTCTTGACCAGATTTGCCATGTCCTCCGCGTCCTTCACCTTCCCGGCGAGGAACGCGAGCTGATGCAGCAGACCGTAAAGATGCACCTCGTCACGGATATGCTTTTCATAGGTTTCGCTGTCGATCACATATTTCATATCTTGTCCCATCCTTTCCTTATCCGCTTTTCCCGTCGTGGGCGACCTCGCTGGGCTTGGTCGTGAGAAGTTTGTATAGCTCCGTATCCTTCGGGAACTCGTCCCGGAAGGGCAGGATTACATTCTGGAAGAACAGAAGGCCGCTGCCGGGGTCCGCGTTGGTCACAAAGGCAAGCTGCTCTGCGGAGATGTTCAGCCGCTCCGTCATCAGCTTGCGGTCGCCTGCGGAGAGGTTCAGCAGATAGATAAAATCGCTGTTTTCCAGAATGTTTTCGATCTCCGGTGAGGAAAGCAGGTCTTTGGGGTTCTGCGTCGCCCCGGTCGGGACGCCGCCCCACTTTCTGAAACGCTTCCAGACCTCCGCGCTGTATGCCGCCGTCTGTTCCTCCTTCAAGAGCAGATGAAATTCGTCCACGAAATACCAGGTGGCCCGTCCAATGGAGCGGTTCACCGTGACGGTGTTCCACACCGCGTCCTGGACAATGAGCATCCCCGGCTTTTTCAGATTCTTGCCGAGGCCCTTGATATCGAAGCAGACAAGGCGGTTTCGGATATCCACGGTGGTACGGTGGTTGAAGAAGTTGAGCGAGCCGTTTACATACAGGTCAAGCGCCTGGGCCACACGCTCCGCCTCCGGGATGCCCTGCGCCATAAGCGCGTTCAGCAGATCGCCCAGCACGGGCATATTCTCCGGCCGCGGGTCTGCGAAGTACGGCTGATAGATCATCTGCACGGCCCGGTCAATAACGGTTTTCTCGATAGCCTCCAGCCCCGTCTTGCTGCCCATGATAAGCTCACAGAAGGACAGTACGAAATCACTTTTCAGCGCCAGCGGGTTTTCTTCCTCGCTGTAATTGAGGTTGATATCCATAGGATTCACATACTGCGTGCTGGTAGGTGAGATTTTGATGACCTGTCCTTCCAGACGGTTCACCAACGGAAAATATTCAGCCTCCGGGTCGCAGATCAAGATATCGTCCTTTGTATTCAGGAACACACCCACGATGGAACGCTTTGCAGAAAAACTCTTGCCGCTGCCGGGCGTACCTAAGATCATGCCGTTGGGCGTTTTCAGCTTTTTGCGGTCAGCAAGGATCATATTGCCGGAAGTGGCATTGAGCCCATAGTAGAGGGCTTCGCCGCCGTGGAAAATCTCCTGTGTGGTGAAGGGAACGAACACCGCCACCGCCGAAGTGGTAAGCCCACGCTGTATCTTAATGCGGTTGACACCCAGGGGCAGAGCCGACACGAAACCGTCCTCCTGCTGGAAGTCCAGCCGCACCAGGGAGCAGTTATATTTCTGCGCCACGCTTGCCGCACGGAGAAGGTCATTCTCCAGCTTTTGCTTGCTGTCCGCAAAGTTCACCACCAGGAAGGTCATCAGGAACATTCGCTCATTTCTGCTTTGCAGATCACGGAGGATGTTCTTTGCCTCGCCTGCGTAGGTGGCAAGGTCAGTTGGGATGATATCCATATCGAAACCTTCCCGCACTGCCTTTTTCTGCGCATCGATCTTCATACTGTCAATGTCGGTGATCTTCCGCTTGACCGTTTTGATTGCCTCGTTCTGATCCATACTGCGGATATGGAGGCTGACAAGCAGCCCGCTGTCTGTATCCAGCAGTTCGGTGAGCATACGGTCATCCATTTCCGGTGCGCTGATCTGCAGAAAGGATACGGCACAGAATTTATCCGCCATCGTGAACTTCCGTGCTTCACCGAAGCGGAAAGAAGAAGGTGCGATAAAATCCTGGACCGACAGGCCGGAAGGGGCAAGCCAACTCCATTCAAAGGCAAACCGTTCCCCGTCCGGGTGCAGGATGCCGTGGAGCATTTCCAGCCACTCCTTGCCGCCAAGCTCCTTTGCCAAAGCACCCATGACCTTGAAATGGTTAAGGGCGTCCATGACGATCCGGGAAAATCGTGCCCGTGCGGTTTTGCTGTCCCGTGCCTCGATGGTGAGGGTCAGATACTTTGTTTTGATAAGACCGTTGTTGCCCCGTTCAAGCTGCTTGCGGAGCATTTGCGTGTAAAGCTCACGGATATGGTCGAAGTGATCTCCCTGCGCTGCGATTTCGATACGCTTTACAAAATCCTCCCGGTTCATGCGGCGGCTCACAAGGGAGAGCTGCATCCCGATAGAAGCGTCATGGGCGTTATACATATCGCAGAGGGCTTCAAAGATCGCCGTCTGGTCGTCAGGCTTTGCAAGCTGATAATTCACATCCTCGAACTCGATACACTTCGACCAGGTGTGGTCGTCCAGCTTGCACAGACCGTCCGGGTACATCTGGCGGAACGGTAAGGTATCCTGTGCGGAATGTACCTTGCCGTCACCTCTGGCAGTTTCCAGGATACGGCTGATTTCACGCTTTTCTGCGGCGGTCAGCTTTACCGCTGGTTTTGCCGTCTGCCGTGCCTGCGGCTCTGGCTTTCGCTTTCTGAACAATGGCTTTCACCTCCTTTTCCGCCTGGGCCTGCCGCTCCAGGGCTGCGTAGAAATTGTTTGTCTGGTAAGGCCGTTTTTTCGTCCGCAGGAACATACAGCGGATGATCTGCCCGGCTACTACCTCCAGGGGTTGGCCATGCCGCTCATACATGGCGAGTAGAAAGAACGGGAGCATGACGATAATCATGCAGAACGCGGCGGCACTGTTGCTGGCCGTGCGTCTGAGCAAAAAGAAAAGCGGTACTCCGATGAGTGCCGCCGCTCCGAAACATATAAGCTGCCGTTTGGTAAGCCCAAACAGCACTTTGGATTTTACTTTCGTCAAATCCTTTGGAATGGTTACATACGCCAATTTATCAAGCCTCCTTAATGCGCTCCGAACAGGCTCTTAGAGAGGCTGCCGGTCTTGAACAGGGCGAAGCACAGCAGGACCGTGTAGCCCATGCAGGCCCATATCGCGCCTGAGATGTTTCCGTCCGTGGCGATACTCTGTACCAAAACAGAGTAGATTCCCACGCACACCATGATTAGAAATGCTTGGAACGCCAATGCAAATAGGGATTTCAAGTAGTTCTGTCCTGTATGGCTCCAATCCCGGTTTGTCATAGTGGCAAGCGGAATCGGTCCAACGGAAGTTGTCAAATACACCTCGATCATGCGGCCGTAGATGACAAGCATGATACAGATGGAAAGGGCGTTCATGGTAAGTCCTACGAAAAGGGACTGGAACCACAGCCCGAACAGTTCTCCCGTGCCCAGGGCTTCAAGCTGCGCCTCCATATCCGTGATGACGCTGCTGATATCAATGGAGGTATTCCCAATGATGACGCCCGCGCTGCTGTTCACAACGCTTTGCCCCACATCGAAGATACCTATGACGATATTCCATGTGTTCGTAACAATGAGAACGGCACAGAAAGTCTTGAAAATCCACTTGAAGAACATCCAGGTATCTACATCGTGCAGATTGTTTTTCTCTGTCACAAGCTGGATCAGCTCATAACACATTACGAATGTCAGGATAACCCCGGCGATTGGAACGATCACCGTTTCAGAGAGGTTTCGGATCATAGAAAAGACGCCGCTGTTCCATGCCAGCGGCGTCTGTCCCACTTCACCGGCGATCTCGCCTACTTTGGTATTGACCGTATCGAACATGCCCGACAGGTTTCCCGTGATCCCCTCGATGAGCAGCCCTCGGAGCCATTCATCGAGTTTGTCGAGTATGCCGCCCATAAGCGATCACCGCCGGACGATCAACCGAACAGGCCGGAGAGCAGAGGTACAAGGGTGATGCCGATGAGGGCGACACCGCCGCCGGCCATCAACTGTTTCATACCCTGGCTTTTGGAAGCAGGGTTGTCCTGACCGTAACCTTCCAGAAGGTTGATAACGCCCCAGATACCAAGACCTGCGCCCAGGGCCACTACGAGAGTCTGCAAAACACCAACTGCGCTGTTGAAAAATTCCATAAAATAATCCTCCTAAAAAATGTTTTTGATTTTGGGTTAAGTTGTTGCGTCAATCTCGTACACATCGAAGGTGTCCGTGGGTTTTACCACGGCACGCTGCTTCTTCATGTACCGTTCCATGTCAAAGACATTTTTAGGGTCGGCGTCGGCCGTGTATCTGTAATTCGGGTGCTGGGTGAGATCGTACTTGTCCGAAAGGAACGGGCGCACGCCCCGCAGCATGAAGATACACTTGCCGCCGTCCATCACTGCCAATTCGTCCTGGGTCATCAACTCCTTTCCTAATTTTTGATAACTGAGGCCGTGGGAAACCTGGCTGCCCCGGTTTTCGGACTGGTTATAGAGATCAATGGTCTCTTTCCCCAGCAGCTCCGAAATTTCCTTGAGGGTGGATTTCTCCTTGCCTCCCAAAAACAAAGTGCTGTCACAGTTACCGACGATGGTATCTGCCGCGTCCTTGTAGATGGTCTTTAACTGGCTCTGCGACTGCAAAATAATAGAAGCCGATATCTCACGGCTTCGGATGGTGGCAATCAGCTTATCGAAGTTCGGTATCTGGCCGATGTTGGCAAACTCGTCCAGGATCAGACGGACATGGACAGGCAGCCGTCCGCCGTAGAAGTCATCCGCCTTGTCGCAGAGCAGATTGAAAAGCTGACTATACATGAGGGCGGCCACGAAATTGAAAGTGCTGTCCGTATCTGACAGGATCACAAACAGCGCCGTCTTTTGGTCGCCCAGGGTATCCAGTTCCAGTTCGTCATATTCCATCAGGTCCCGCAGCTCCTTGATATCAAAGGGAGCAAGCCGGGCACCGCAGGAAATGAGGATGGATTTTAAGGTTTTGCCCGCCGCCATCTTGAATTTGCGGTACTGCTTCACGGCGAAGTGGTCCGGCTCCCGTTCTTCCAACTGAGAAAAGAGCAGGTCCACCGGGCTTTGATAAGTCTCGTCATCCTCTCTGGCTTCACTGGCATTGATAAGGTCCAGAAGCGTGATGAAGTTCTTTTCTTCCTCCGTGGCCTCATACCAGATGTAGCCGATTAGTGCGGAATAATAGAGGCGTTCCGCTTTGACCCAGAAATCTTCCGAAGATTTTTCGCCTTCGCCCTTCGTGTTCATAATCAGGGCGTTCACCAGCTTTAAGATATCCTTCTCTGACCGAATATAGGCCAGAGGGTTGTATTTCATGGATTTTCGGAAGTTTATCAGGTTGAGGCACTTGATACGGTATTTCTTCCGTTCCAGGAAAGTGCCGATCTCCGGCAGCAAGGTTCCTTTCGGATCGGTGCAGACATAGGACGAATGGGCTTGCAGCAGCGACGGCTTACAGAAGAACCGCGTCTTACCGCTGCCGGAACCGCCGATTACCAGAATGTTTTTATTTCTGGCATACTTCGGCTGCTTTGGACGGCTCGCCATTGTGATCCGTTCTGTCTGCGTCATGGGGATGTTATGGAAAAAGTCCTTGTCCATGTAGGGAGCAATATCCGCCGCCGTACCCCAGCGGGCAGAACCATACTCGATCCCGTGGCGATACTTCTTAGCGTTCTTGCCTTTCAGGTAGACCGCCATGCGAAGGATCACCGCACCGGCTATGCCGATCAGCAGGTCCGTGGGATGGAAACTGAGCCACGGGGAGGAAAGGGCTGCCGTGAAGCCGTCCCCAATGGAGAGCAGCTTGCCGGAGAGGTCAGCACCGGGCGCAAGCCGGAAAGCCTGTGCCAGCTTATCGAAGGGATACACGAACAGAAGATACGGGAGATTCAGCAAAAACAGTTTTTTCATGTTCATCTCTGCACGCTCCGATCTTTGGCCTTTACTTTCTCCCGGTCAATGGTGCGGTGTTCCGTTTTCTCTGCCGCCTGTTCCTTCGCCTGGGTCAGCCGCTCCCGGATGGAGGGCTTTTTCTCACGGCTCATTTTCCGGCTGGCAAACTCCTGAAACGCCGCTGTGATGGCATCCGCGTCCCGGCTTTTGAAAAAGACCAGGTAACGGGGCTGCTCTGCAGCGGTGTCCTTCTTCAAGGCAAAATCCACATGGTATTTCTTCGCCACACGGGAGAAAGCCTTGATATTCTTGTCGCTGATCTCGATATTGGCAAGACCGGCGTTCTGGCTGGCAAGCTGTTTAAGGCTCTGCCTGCCGCGGTAGATTTTGGGTTTCTGGCTTTTCTGGATTTCCTCCAGGAACTTTTTGACGGCTTTTTCAAAGACTTGCTCGCTTAGCTTGGCTCCGTCAACAATGAGCGTTACGGCGCCCCGCGTTACTTCCTCTTGCATTTAGCCTCGCCCCCTTTGCCCGTCCCCGTACATATCGTGCTGCACCAGGGAAGAATAGTAGCTGTTGATGGTGGTCGGGGCGTTATACAGCGCCGCCAGAAGATATTTCTTGATATTGCGGACATAGGTGGTGTTGTCCTTCATACAGTCCATGACATACTGAACATGGGAACTGTCCAGCTTCATAAACCGGGACTTTACCACCTCTGCCGGATAATCGTCTCCGGCAATGCGGATGACTTTGCGGGCAGAACATACGGTATCCACGATCAGGTCAACGATTTCGTCAAGCTGCTCACGGTCGATATGGCTGTCCTGCACCAGATAGCTGTACTCGATGTTGTCCAAAATCACTTCACGATAACATTCTCTGGCTCCCATCCGATCCATTCCCATCCTTGCCCCTGCGGGGGTAGGGGGATTTGATGGGATAGGATTTGATATCTCCGTACTTGATAAATCAGTCTTTGTTTGATTAGTATTTAATTGTGCGGGGTTTTCCGTACACGGTTCCGCCGTATCCGGGATACCCATATCCGGGTTTTCCGTATATGGCTTTGCCGTATCCGGTAAAGGCGTACCTGGGCTTGACGGCGGCTCGCACTGAGGCATTTCGTAAATGACATACTCGGTATCCGTGATCTTGCCTTTTTCATCCCGAAGCTGGGTGCGCCGGATATACCCATGGGTTTCCAGCTCCTTCAATGCCGCACCGATGCTGTCCACACCTTCCCGGCAGATCGCCGCAAGGCCTCTGGTGGTGTAATTCCACTCGTCAGGGAGCGACAACATCATGGACAGCAGCCCTTTGGATTTCAGGGTCAGCGTTCGATCTTTCAAGTGATGGTTTGACATGACCGTATAATCACGGGTCTTTTCAATACGAAAAACAGCCATCTTCGCACCTCCTTCCTGTGAAAATAAAAAGTGTTGATTTTAAGCGGTTTATCCGTCTGTACGCCTCCATAACCTCCCACATGGGAAAACATCCACGCCCTGTTCAGAACGCAAGCCACAGAGGAAGAAACAGAAGATATCCCACTGATTTTGATACATTTCTCAGGTGGCTACCTCTCACGGTCTTTATGGTCATAGTGGAGATCGCCGGAAAGCACCTTCGCATGGTTACGGATTTTGATATGCCCCTTTTCCTGATTTTCCAAAGCCTTGCTGTATCCGGTGTCGGTCAGGAACAGGCGCATTTTCTCACCCTTCCAGCCAACAGGCGAGTCATGGGTAAGAACATCAAAGACGATCATGTGTCTGGTCGCCGGGTCGAAACGCTCCAAAGCCATAATGTCATGGCCGGATAACTTCTGCGCCCCGGATTGCTGTCTGGCCTCTGCCAGCATTTCCCCGATGGTGCGGGCTTTCTCCGGCAGACGGTATTCGGCCTGCACCTTGCGGATCAAATCCATGCACTCCTGATCCGACAGGGGGCGGAGCTTGTCCAGAAGGCCTTCCGCCGTTTCTTTCGTTGCCGGGTTCGGCGCATAGCGCCATGCCATGTAAATCTCATTCAGGGCAGCGTTCTGATTGGTACTTTCAATCTGAAACACCATCCTCATTTCTGCTTCTGTCAATTTCATTGCCAGCCTCCTTCAAAATGGGTATAAAAAAACGCCATAGGTTTTTTGAGCCTACGGCGTTTCTTGCGATATTCACAATTCCAAACTTTCCAGCCACTCGTCAAAAGATTTCTTGGAGACGCGGATCGCATTTCCTATGCGGACGATCCTGAACTCCTCCTGCTTGACGAGCTGATATGCGGTTGTGCGGCCAATGTTGAGCATGGCTGCAATCTGTTCCACGGTATATGTGCGCGGTTCCGGCAGTGACTTTTTCTCTTTCTTGTCCATAGTAACCTCCATGTATTTGCCTTGTCATTTTGACTAAGGGAGTGAAGAATGGCAGTAGCAATCGGCTTTGGCGGGGTGTCCTCTTGCTAAGAATTTGCTAATAGGACCACCCAACGGACACATAAAACTGCGTCAGAATAGGTGTTTTGCACCATAAAGTTCGTTTACTACAAGTCATTCTGCGTAAGGGATGATATTGGAAGTTACATCTGAACCGTGTATCACATGGTAAGCCATACTCCTAAGCACTAGTTGAGGGTTCGATTCCCCCTGGGAACGTGCATTTTTTGCAGCAATGATCGTAAAAGTTCATTGCTGCTTTTTCTTTTTTCCGATGCTCGTGAGCACCGAGAGAACACTTAAACGCAGATATTGAGCACCGAAATTTCTTAACGGGCACCAATGCAATGATTCAATCCTGGTACCGAACGGAGATAACTACAGCGTAGGATAAGGATTGGGGTGTCAATGAATGTAAATATGGTTTTCTTGCCTGAACAAAACAGGCCTGACGGATCTATCTGCTCAGATTAGATTAAGAATCTATTCTGGGCGGATTTTTTCGTTACAGATATTTTAGAGGAGGATAGCTTATGGATAAAAAAACGGATGTAAGAGATCCGGATGAAAAAGTTGTTGAGATTGAAATGGAACGGTTAAGAGCATTTCCAAATCATCCATTTAAAGTGATCGGAGACAGTCAGATGATAGAGCTGCAGGACAGCATAAAAAAGTATGGTGCACTGAATCCATTGATTGTTCGTCCAAAGATTGAAGGCTACTACGAAATTATTTCTGGCCACAGAAGAAAATATGCGGCTGAGAAGCTGGGATATAAGAAAATTCCGGTAATCATTCGTATGTTGCAGGATGATGAAGCAGTAGTGATCATGGTCGATTCCAATTTGCAGAGAGAGCAAATTACACCAAGTGAAAAGGCCTATGCCTATAAGATGAAATATGATGCCATCAAAAAAAAGGCAGGCAGAAAGAATTGTAGTCAAGTTGACCACAATACAGGAAAGAGGAGTATTGACGTAATCGGAGAACTTTGTGGTGACAGTGCGAAGCAGGTGCATAGCAGTATCAAATCAAAAAGGTGGAGTTGGAAAGACGGTATCGTGCGTGAATTTAGGAATCGGATTGGCACAGGAAGGGAAAAAGGTTCTTCTGATAGATGCAGATCCGCAGGGCAGTCTCACAATTAGTTTAGGGTATGAGGAACCGGATGAAATGGAGTATTCTCTTGCAACGCTGATGCTAAATATTGTGAATGATGAAAAACTGAACATGGAAAAAACAATCCTTCATCATAAGGAAGGTGTGGATCTGATACCGGCCAATATAGAATTATCAGCGATTGAGGTATCTTTGGTAAACGCAATGAGCAGGGAACTGATTATGAGGTCACTTATTGAGAGATTAAGGGAATTTTATGATTTTATCATTATAGATTGTATTCAGAAGTAGTAGATACGAATGGAAGCGGACATGGTGCATTGGCAGGAGTTCT
>ERZ838399.3088-NODE-3088-length-11171-cov-3.837442_pt1 | contig 11171 bp, 6 predicted proteins | sample MGYA00519683_ERZ838399 | MGnify/ENA primary metagenome ERZ838399 (study PRJEB31850, sample SAMEA3708833) | human gut metagenome | biome: human gut; feature: human-associated habitat; material: faeces | place: China | collected 2014 ...
GTACACGGAATCCTCTGTTTACCTGAACCTGTCCATTGTCATCTACCCATGGAACACGGAATTTAATCTGTCTTTCAGGTTCAACAAGTCTCTCAAGAAGAGCATCTTTTCTGAATTTTTCCTCGTTTGCCTCTACAACTACTCTTAATGACTCTAATACCTCTTTTACTGCCTGGTGGAATTCTGGCTCTGCAGGATTCTTAGCTACTACTTTCTCCAGTACTTCATCAACATATGACATAGCTTTCTACCTCCTAAATAATATACGTATCCTTTTCAAAGGCATACTTTACTATAAAAAAACAGATGACTTACGCCATCTGTTTTTCCCTGACGCCTTTGTCCTTTACTATTGTAAAGCAAACAAGTGTATCTGGCAAGATATTTTTACAGTTTTTTGTTATTTTTGCAACTTTTTACAAAACCCTTGCAGATTTTGCAAGGGTTTTGTGCTTTTTCTTGTGTTTTATTCATTTTTTTGAAACAGAACGCACTCTGAATTGCATTTATCACAATACATAGAATTCTGCTCTTCTCTCTGTCTGTTTCATTATCTGAAGTATTTTACTCCGGATTCGAAGATCTTCATATCCTGTTCTCCGTAAATGTTCATTGCCACGCTTCTGTTTCTTCTTTCTGAGTGTGCCATCTTGCCAAGTACACGTCCATCCGGGCTTGTAATACCTTCGATCGCACAGTAAGAACCGTTGACATTCCATTCTTCGTCCATCGTGATATTTCCTTCCGGATCACAGTACTGTGTTGCAACCTGTCCCTTTGCAAATAATCTGTCCAGCCATTCTTTATTTGCAACAAATCTTCCTTCTCCGTGAGATGCAGGGTTTGTATATACGCCGCCAAGCTCTGCCTCTCTAAGCCATGGAGATTTATTCGTTACCACTTTTGTATAGACCATCTTGGAGATATGGCGTCCAATCGTATTGTATGTAAGAGTCGGTGAATCCGGTAACTGTCCTGTAATCTTTCCACCTGGTACCAGACCAAGCTTGATCAGTGCCTGGAATCCGTTACAGATACCAAGTGCCAGTCCGTCACGCTCATTCAGTAATTTTTCTACTGCTTCTTTCATCTTCGCATTCTGGAATGCTGTTGCGAAGAATTTTGCTGATCCGTCTGGTTCATCACCAGCACTGAATCCGCCAGGGAACATGATGATCTGTGACTGTCCGATTGCTTTTTCGAATACTTCTACCGAATCAACGATATCAGATGCACTCATATTTCTGAATACCTTTGTGATCACCTTTGCTCCTGCTCTTTCAAATGCTTTCGCACTGTCATACTCACAGTTTGTTCCTGGCATTACCGGGATAAATACTGTTGGCTGTGCGATCTTGTGGCTGCAGATATAGATATCTGATGTATCATATAATCCTGTCTCCACCTTCTCGTCCTGTCCTTCCGCTCCGGAATTGGTCGGGAATACCTTTTCCAGCGTCTCTTCCCATGCAGATACTGCCTCTTCTAATGCAATCTTCACATCTTTATATTCGATTGCCGCACTATCTGTCACTTCACCGATCACGGTATAGGTAATTCCAAGTTCAGATACCTTATCCGCAGGTACTTCTGCAATGATATCTCCGAATGCCGGTGCAAATAAATCTCTTGCATCTACATTATGCTCAATCTTCACACCCATGCCGTTACCGAATGCCATCTTGCTGACTGCTGCCGCGATACCATGTCTGTCTAACGCATAAGCTGCTACGATCCTGCCGCTGTGGATATCTTCGGTAAACTTACCATACTGTTCCATAACCTTTCCGTATGCAGGAATATCGTAATTATCCGTCTCAATACGAAGCCATACAAGTTTATCTCCGGCTTTCTTAAGTTCCGGTGAAATAATGTCTTTCTCTTTTGCAATGTCTACTGCGAAAGATACCAGTGTCGGCGGTACATCAATGTCTTCAAACGTTCCTGACATACTGTCTTTTCCGCCAATAGAAGGAAGGCCGTATCCAAGCTGTGCACTGTAAGCACCAAGAAGTGCCGCAAACGGCTGGCTCCATCTGTGTGGATCTTCTGTCATACGACGGAAGTATTCCTGGAATGTGAAACGGATCTTGCTGTAGTCACCACCTGCTGCTACGATCTTTGCGATAGATTCTGTCACTGCATAGATTGCTCCGTGATATGGACTCCATGTTGACAGATACGGATCGAATCCGTAACTCATCATACTTACAGTATCGCAGTCTCCTGTTAATACCGGAAGTTTTGCCACCATTGCCTGTGTCTCTGTCTTCTGATATTTTCCACCATGCGGCATGAATACAGAAGCTGCTCCGATCGATCCGTCGAACATCTCTACCAGACCTTTCTGTGAGCATACATTCAGGTCTTTTAACATACCAAGCCATTTTTCTCTTACATCTTTCACATCTTCTCTTACAAGGATACTGTCTTTTCTGTTCGGGATGTCAACTGCTACCGTTGTCTCCTGGTGTGCTCCGTTGGTGTCAAGGAATGCACGCGAAAGATTTACAATCTCTTTTCCTCTCCATGAAAGTACCAGTCTTGGATCTTCTGTTACAACTGCTACTTTTGTTGCCTCCAGGTTCTCTTCGGATGCATATTTCATGAATTCATCTACATCTTTTGGATCTACAACAACTGCCATACGTTCCTGTGATTCAGAGATTGCGATCTCTGTTCCGTCAAGACCGGCATATTTCTTAGGTACTTTATCAAGATCGATCTGAAGTCCGTCTGCAAGTTCTCCGATAGCAACGGATACTCCGCCTGCACCGAAGTCGTTACATTTCTTGATCAGCTTGCTGACTTCTTCTCTTCTGAATAATCTCTGGATCTTTCTTTCTGTCGGTGCATTACCTTTCTGCACTTCTGCCCCGCATGTTTCGATGGACTCTTCTGTATGTACTTTGGAAGATCCTGTTGCTCCGCCGCAGCCGTCACGTCCGGTACGTCCGCCAAGAAGAATGATGATATCTCCAGGATCCGATGTCTCTCTGATAACCGCACGTCTCGGTGCTGCTCCAAGCACTGCTCCGATCTCCATACGTTTTGCAACATAATTCGGATGATAGATTTCTTTTACCGCTCCGGTTGCCAGGCCGATCTGGTTACCATATGAACTATATCCATGGGCTGCTTCTCTGACCAGTTTCTTCTGTGGAAGCTTTCCTTTTAATGTATCCTTTACAGATACGGTAGGATCAGCGGCTCCTGTCACGCGCATTGCCTGATATACATAAGTACGTCCTGACAATGGGTCACGGATAGCTCCTCCAAGGCAGGTAGCAGCACCACCGAATGGCTCGATCTCTGTCGGATGGTTATGTGTCTCGTTCTTAAAGTTTACAAGCCACTCTTCTTCCACTCCGTCTACCTCGATTGGAACAACGATACTGCATGCATTGATCTCATCAGACTCTTCCTGATCCTGTAACTTTCCTTCACGTTTTAATTTTCTCATTGCCATCAGTGCAAGATCCATCAGGCAGACAAACTTATCTTCTCTTCCTTTGAAAATCTCACTGTGGTCAGCGATATACTGTTTATAAGTTGCTTCCATCGGCTCTCTGTAATCACCATCGCCGAACGAAACATCTGTAAGTTCTGTCGAGAATGTTGTATGACGGCAGTGATCTGACCAGTAGGTATCCAGAACACGGATCTCTGTCATAGAAGGATCTCTGTCTTCTTCTGACGCAAAATAATTCTGGATATGCTGGAAATCCTTAAATGTCATGGCAAGTCCGAGAGAATCGTATAATTCTTTCAGTTTGCTTTCTTCCATATCTTTAAATCCGTCAAAGATTTTTACATCTGCCGGCTCATCGAATACAGTAACCAGTGTCTCCGGTTTTTCTTCCTGTGCTTCTCTGGAATCTACAGGGTTAATACAATGCTCTTTAATTGCTTCGAATTCTTCATCCGAAACAGTTCCGTTTCCACCATGGATCACGTAAGTAGTCGCAGTACGGATTACCGGCTGCTCGTCTTCTTTGATAAACTGAATACACTGCACAGCGGAATCTGCTCTCTGGTCAAACTGTCCCGGAAGAAATTCCACGGAAAAGATTCTGCTTCCTTCTTCTGCCTGAAATTCTTCTTTATATAATGTATCTACAGGTGGTTCAGAAAAGATGCCGTTACATGCTTTCTCGAATGTCTCATCCGATACGTTTTCCACATCGTAACGGATCAGTACACGGACGCTGTCTACGTCTTTGATTCCAAGATAGCTTCGGATCTCGGTCTTAAGTTCCTTTGCCTGTACATCAAATCCTGATTTTTTCTCCACGTACACTCTTTTTACATTGCTCATAAGTAATCCTCCACAAATGAATTTTTACACATTTTCTATTGTTAGTATAACACAACAATCATTATTTAATACAATTAATATATCTAAACACTTTTATAATTCACACTTATTAATCAACTTTTTTCTCTTCCTTTTTGCAATTATTTTTTCCAAAAAACAATACAATCCATATCAGAAGCAGCACTCCACCAAACACTTCACTGATGCGGATCACCATATCCGAAAAGAATCCTTCCGGCAGCATCCGTATCATATAATCCGTCTCCGGGTCGAATACCCACAGATTATTGGTAAAAAACAGCTTATGAAAAATCGTAAAACACGTTGTAAAATCTACACGGAATGCAATCCCCAGCAGTACGCCTATGACCAGCCAGGCACTCAGTGCGATCGAATATGTTCTGAAATACAGTCTCTTCCAGTCTTCTTCCCGTTTTCTCAGTACCGCCAGTATAACTGCTGCCACAGCCAGACAGATTACTCCGACTTTCATTCCTCCCAGGAACAGATTCCTTACATCACGCATATGCAGCCGGTCTCTTTCATTAAAGAAATCCTGCTCTCTTCCTTCCACTGTCGTCACAACCGACAGCTCCTCCTCTTTCCCGATCAGATAATTCATCATATGTTCTGTCACATACATGACATGGTCTATGCTCATATCCAGATCTTCCGTCACTTCATAGCGCTGATATTCTTTTTTGTAAAATCTGTAATTACTGTCTCCATATACGGCCAGCCATATACTAAATATCAGTGCTGCCATCACTGCACACATCATGGCCATAACAGATATGATCATTGTTAGCTTCTTCAAGTCTTTTTCCTCCTGCTTTTCATTATTATAACACTTCTATTTATAAATACGGTTGTAATTTTCTTTCATTTCACTTATAATACAGTTAAGATTCATTAGGAGGACTTATCATGGATATTAACTATGAATTATATAAAGTATTTTACTATGTAGCTTCCACCTTAAGCTTTTCGGAAGCCTCCAAGCAATTGTTCATCTCACAGTCGGCTGTCAGCCAGTCCATCAAGGCACTGGAGAAGAAGCTGGATCAGACCTTATTCATCCGGAGTACCAAGAAAGTCCGTCTTACTACCGAAGGCGAGATCCTTCTGCGCCACATCGAACCGGCGATCAGCCTGATCAAGCGCGGCGAAAGCCAGCTCCTCGATGTCGGCGCACGCGGAGGACAGCTTCATATCGGAGCCAGTGACACGATCTGCCGTTATTTTCTGGTACCTTATCTGGAACGTTTCCACCGGGAATTTCCCGGAGCGCATATCAAAGTTACCAATGCGACATCCATTCGCTGTGTAGAACTCCTTGAGACCGGACAGGTGGATCTGATCGTTGTCAATTCACCGAATGCTTATCTCGGGAATGTTCCGAATGTAAAAAAAATCAAAGATTTTCAAGATGTATTTATCGCAGACAAGGCATTTGAGGAATTAAAAGGAAAGAAGCTCTCTTTCAAAGAACTTCTGAACTATCCGATCCTTATGCTGGACAGAAAAAGTACGACCAGTGAATATCTGCACAATCTGTTTCTTCAGAACCAGCTGGATCTGGTTCCGGAGATTGAACTCAGCAGTAATGATCTTCTCATTGATCTTGCCCGCATCGGACTTGGAATTGCATTTATTCCGGATTTCTGCCTTTCCCAGACCTCCGATTCGGATTCGCTTTTCATTGTCGAGACAAAAGAAGTACTTCCGGAAAGGGAGCTTGTCATCGCATATAACGAGAAAGTCCCGATATCCAAAGCCGCGCAGGAATTTTTATCTTATTTTTAATACATCTTTCGGATGCATGACGGGAAATACCATAGGAGCATATGTTCCTCATGGTATTTTTCTTTTTAATGCTGCTTATTTCATATCTGTCTGTTCTTCCTCCTTCCAGAATTTTGCAATCTTTTCTTCAATATTTTCACTGTTACAGATTTGGAAATCATTCCACTCCCTCGGGAACACCTCCTGGCACTGTCTGTCCATAAACCGGTCATCCAACAGTGTGATCACACCTCTGTCCTGATCGGTCCGGATAACTCTTCCTGCGGACTGTAACACCTTATTCATCCCCGGATACAGGTAAGCATAATCGAATCCGTTCAGATTCTTCCGGTCGAAATAATACTTTAAAAGTTCCCGTTCCAGGCACACTTGCGGAAGTCCTGTCCCGATGATCATTGCCCCGATCAGTTTATCTTCCGTCAGATCAATTCCTTCTGAAAAGACACCACCCATCACACAGAAACCGATCAGACTGTGTGCTCTTTCCTGTTCGAATTTTTTCAGGAATTCTTCCCGTTCCTGCTCCGTCATATACTGGGACTGTACTACAACTTCCATCTGTTCCTGCGGCAATTCCATGAATACTTCCCAGACTTTTTCCTGAAATCGATAAGACGGGAAAAACGCAATATAATTCCCTGTTCTTCCTTTTATCACATGCATCACGTATTCTGCATACTTCCGGTACATCTCCGGTCCTCGCCTGGTATACTTCGTGCTGACATCATTTCCCAGAAGCAATAATCTTTTGCCTGGTTCAAATGGAGATTCCGCATAGATTGCATAGTCTTCCTTTGTTGTAGATAACAGTTTTTTATAATAATTGATCGGAAGAAATGTTGCCGAAAATAATATCGTACTATTTGCTTTCCCCATATATTCCTGCAGACATCCTGCCGGATTGACACAGAACAGATGCAGGTAAAACTTTCCTTCTTCACTAAGTTCTGAATAGATCAGATAATTTTCATCCTGCCGGTCATGAATATATATGAAATTACGGATACCAAAGTAAAACTCCAGCACCTCTTTCCGTATCACTTCATCTTTACAGTCTTCTATAAACTCTTCCAGCTTCGTCATCAAAGACAGCAGCTTAATATACACATGTGACACACTGTTCAGTATCTGGCAGCCGTCACATTCTCTTTTTAATTCCAGAAGCTGCTTATTGCAGCTCTCCAACGCCGAGACAAGTTTCGGTTCCCCGTATTTTACCAGCTTTTTGATCTTCAGAAAATCCTCCTTGCAAATACTGCTGCTGTACATTGTCCTGCCGCGTTCTACCAGATTGTGTGCCTCATCGATCAGGAACAGGTATTCTCCTTTGACGCCGTCTCCGAAAAAGCGTTTCAGATGTGCATTTGGATCAAAAACATAATTATAATCACATATAACTGCGTCTACCCACTGTGATACATCCAGTGCCATTTCAAATGGACATACATTCCATTTTCTTGCCTGTTCTTCCAATACTTCCCGGCTCATCTCGTCTGTCGATGTGAGCAGTTCATAAACGGCATCATTTACACGGTCAAAATGCCCTTTTGCATATGGACACCCATCCGGATTACAGATGGTTTCTTCACAGAAACAGATTTTTTCTTTTGCCGTCAATGTAATGACCTTCATCTTCAGATCCTGTTCTCTCAGAATCGCGAATGCTTGACTTGCCACCGTTCTGGTAATCGTCCTGGCCGTCAGATAAAAAATCTTTTCTCCCAGTTCTTCCCCGACAGCTTTCACCGCCGGAAATACGGCCGCCATCGTCTTGCCGACTCCGGTAGGTGCCTGGATGAATAATTTCTTTTTTCTTAAAATGGTCCGATATACAGACTCAACCAGTTTCTTCTGTCCATCTCTGTATTCGAATGGAAATTCTACGGTTTTGATGGAAGCATTTCTCTTTGCTCTCCATGTCATCTGGTATCTTGCCCATTTTTCATATTCAGATACCAGCTTTTCGAACCATTTCTTAAGTTCTGCCCGGGTATATGTCTCGCGGAATCTGCGGATCTCTTCGGTATCCAGATTACAATACGTCATCTGCACTCCGATCTCTTCCAGATTTTTTTGTTCTGCATAAATATATGCATAGCATTTTGCCTGTGCCAGATGCAAAAGCTGTGGCTCTTCTAGACGTTTCAGATCTTTAAATACACCTTTGATCTCGTCGACCACCACACGCTTCGGAAGTTCTATGATTCCGTCCGCTCTTCCTTCTACACTCAGGATAAATCCATCACACGGGATCTGATATCTTAACGGAACTTCTGCACGGTACTCTGCCCCCTGCTGTCTCTGGATTTTCCGGTGTATGCGGCTGCCCTGCTGCATGGCATCCTTATCTGCCCCTCCGGTCCGGTTGTCAATATCTCCATGTCTTAATATAAATTCCACCAGATTCCGCACCGAAATGCGGATACACGGCTGTTCCGGATTCATGATCTGCTTTCCCCCAATCGTTCTTCATACATCGGTCGAATCGCTCCCGTCATCCCTGCGATCACATCGATCACCGTCATGATATCTCCGCTCCGGTTCTTCTGGTAAGCATGATAGCTCCCCTGGATACAATAGCTGAGCATCACATTCATTGCTGTATCTTCTTTCAATTCCGGGTATTTTTCAAAGATCATCTGCTTAATGCTCCGCTCAATACTATCCGCAAAATGATTCGCCTGACTGCCGGAAAACAAAATTGCCGTCAGGGAATTCTGAGATACATAAGCCATCAGAAGTTCCCGTGCAAACTCTGCCGGATACTCCAGCAGATATTCCGGATGCTGGATACTGTTCGTAATCGACTGTACCACTTCTTCTTCCATCGCATCTGACAAATCATAGATATCTTTATAATGCGCATAAAAGGTAGACTTATTGATTCTTGCACTTTCACATAGTTCTTTTACTGTTATCTTTTCCAGAGATTTTCTGGAACGCAATTCGATAAATGCATTCTTGATCCCCCGCTCTGTTTTCTCAATTCTAAGATCCATCTTACCTCCCATTTTCCCAACACTTTCTCATATTTGTCGGTTATCCATCCTTTCGTCGGTTTTGTCGGTGGATACCACCTTGCATTTTTCTTATAATATGATTATAGAACAAAAAAGCAACTACTGTCCATTATCTTTTCGACAGTTAATTATTAACGTTGCATTTTTACGGAGGTTACTATGGATTTTTACGGATTTTACACAGGAAAAATATTCGACGCTTATGAATTTCTCGGCGCACACCCGGACAAAGACGGAACCACATTCCGTACCTTTGCACCTGCTGCATCACGCATTACAGTCATTGGGGAATTTAACGACTGGCAGGAATGGGAACTGAACAAAACTTATGACGGCAATTTTTGGGAATGCTATGCCAAAGGTGCAAAGCCGGGCATGATGTACAAGTACCGCATCTACAGACAGGACGGAAACTGCGTAGAGCACTGCGATCCTTACGGCTTCGGCATGGAACTACGCCCGGCCTTTGCTTCCATCATCCGCGATCTGTCCCACTATAAATTCAAAGACAGCAAATGGATGCAGAAACGTTCGGTATGCAAGGACAAGCCGCTGAACATCTATGAACTGCATTTCGGATCATTTAAAAAGCCTTCTGAAAAAGCAGACGACTGGTATACTTATGTGGAAATGATCGATATCCTGATTCCTTATCTGAAAGAAAATGATTACAATTATATTGAGATTATGCCGCTCAGCGAACATCCATGTGATGAATCCTGGGGATATCAGAACACCGGATTCTTCAGTCCGACCGCCCGCTACGGAACTGCTGAAGAACTGATGAAATTCATCGATGCCTGCCATAAGAATGACATCGGTGTCATCATGGATTTTGTACCGGTACATTTTGCCGTTGATCACTATGCACTGTCCGACTATGACGGAACTGCACTCTATGAATATCCACACCAGGATGTCGGTGTCAGCGAATGGGGAAGCTGCAACTTCATGCACTCCAGAGGCGAGGTCCGAAGCTTCCTGCAGTCTGCTGCGAACTACTGGTTAAGCGTATATCATGTGGACGGAATCCGTATGGATGCAATCAGCCGTATCATTTACTGGCAGGGTGAACCGGCAAGAGGTGTCAACAATAATGCAGTAGACTTTATTCGTGAAATGAACCGCGGATTAAAAACACTGCACCCGACAGTTATGCTCTCTGCCGAGGATTCTACTTCTTTCGAAGGCGTAACAAAACCTGCTGATCAGGGCGGACTTGGATTCGATTACAAATGGGATATGGGCTGGATGAACGATACACTTGACTACTTCCGCACCGCACCAAAATACAGAAGCCGCGATTATCACAAGCTTACGTTCTCCATGATGTACTATTATAACGATGATTTCCTTCTTCCGCTTTCACATGACGAGGTGGTTCACGGAAAGGCAACCATCGCCCAGAAAATGCATGGAGAATACGAAGAGAAATTCCCACAGGCACGTGCCTTCTATATGTACATGTATGCACATCCTGGAAAGAAATTAAACTTCATGGGGAATGAGATTGGACAGCTCCGTGAATGGGATGAAAAACGTGAACAGGACTGGGATATCCTGAAGTATCCAATTCACGATGCATTCCATCACTTCATGCAGAAACTGAATCATCTGTATATGACAACTCCGGCTCTTTCCGCAAAAGACTATGAAAACGCCGGCTTCCATTGGCTGGACTGTCATCAGGAAGAACGCTGTATCTACGCTTTTGAAAGAACGGATGGCAAAGAACGTATTGCCGCTGTCTTTAATTTCTCGGATGAGGATCAGGAAGGATATGAGCTTCCAATAACGGATGCAAAGGAACTGGAAGTGATTCTGGCTAGTGATGATGTAACATTTGGAGGAAGTAAGAAGTATACGAAGAAGAAAGTGAAGGTTACGGATGGGAAAGCTGTGCTGGATCTTTCGGCGTATTCAGCGGTGTATTTCTTAATACATGATGCATTTTAATACTCTTATAATTTTATACTGCAAATCGTAACAAAAAGGGATTCTGATCTCAAATACACATTGTCCTAAAT
>ERZ838399.3095-NODE-3095-length-11153-cov-7.231033_pt1 | contig 11153 bp, 8 predicted proteins | sample MGYA00519683_ERZ838399 | MGnify/ENA primary metagenome ERZ838399 (study PRJEB31850, sample SAMEA3708833) | human gut metagenome | biome: human gut; feature: human-associated habitat; material: faeces | place: China | collected 2014 ...
GTTTAAGAAGGCAGTATCTTCTCAGCTGTTACCACAAACATGCATGAAGACTCTATTTTTAATAACCTTATAGTTTAAACGCATAAAAAGTGCACCACCCGTCATGGGTGGTGCACTCCGGCGCTGCCTTCTCGCAGAGGCTCTTCTGAGAGTCGCGGCGCACTGCCGCCCGGACTGAGGCAACCGGGTCCGGGTGGCACAGCCGCCGGCTCACAGTCGCGCCCGGCGCCTGCAGAGGCGTTTTTACGGCATCCACATCGTGTCGTCGCCGAACCACTTCTTGAAGATCTTGGCGTATTCGCCGTTGTCCTTGAGGGTCTTGAGCGCGGCGTTGAGCTCATTGGCAAGCTCGGTATTGCCTTTTTTCACCATCATGGCCGAGAGATTGTTCGTGAGCAGACCCGGGAGAATCGTCGTCTTTTCGGCAATCTTGGGCTGCATCGTGAGCATGTAGGCCGTCGAGGGCTTGGAGTTGATCACGGCGTCCACACCCTGGTTGCCGAGCTCAAGGAGCGCTTCACCGACCTGATTGAAGGCGGTGATCTTCGCATCCGGAATCTCCTTGGCCTTGTCGTGACCGATGGTGCCCATCTGCACGGCGATCTTCTTGCCCTTGAGGTCGTCAATCGTCTTGATCTTGCCTTCGCTCGACTTGTTGACGATGATGGCCAGACCCGACTTGTAGAACGGATCCAGAAAGTCGACCTTCTGTTTGCGTTTTTCGTTGATGGCAAAGCCGGCGGCACCAACGTCGACCATGCCGTTCATCACCGAGGGAATGATCCCGTCAAAGTCCATGTTCTGCAGCTCGATGTCGTAGCCGGCCTGTTTGGCCATGGCGCGGATCAGATCCATTTCAAAGCCGACGATCTCACCGGTGTCGCTTTTGACGAATTCAAAGGGCGCGTAGGTGGCGTTGGTGGCAACGCGCAGCGTCTTTGCCTCACCGGCAACGGAGACAGTCATCAGAGCGGCGGCAAAAAGACCGAAGAGGGGGAGTTTTTTCATGATGTGTTCCTTTTTTCTCTTCTTATCCGCTCTACACATGAGCGGATAAGGTCAGGGGAGAGTTTTTTACTGTTTCAGCAGGGGCTGTACGTTATTCCAGACCGAGCGCCTTCATGTCGGGTTCGGCGTTAAACCACTTCTTGTAGATCTGAGCGTATTCGCCGCTTGCCTTGATGTCGGCGAGCGCCTTGTTGAGCTCGGCAAGAAGCTTGGTGTTGTTCTTGTTGACGATCTGACCCACGGGCTGAGAGGTGAGCCAGCCGGGCAGCAGCTCGGTCGTTTCGGCAATCTTGGGCTGGACGTTGAGCATGTATTCGGTGGCGGGCTTGGAGTTGATCACGGCATCCACACCGCCGTTGACGAGTTCGAGAATCGCCTCGCCAGAGTGATTGAAGGTTTTGATCTCGGCATCGGGCACTTCCTTGGCCTTGTCATAGCTGATGGAGCCGAGCTGCACAGCAAGCTTCTTGCCCTTGAGATCTTCAAAGGACTTGATCTTGCCCTTCTGATCCTTGTGAATCAGGATGGCGAGACCGGACTTGTAGAACGGATCGACGAAGTTCACTTTTTCCTTACGTTTGGCGTTCACGGAAAAGCCCGATGCGCCGACGTCAACATTGCCGCTCATCACCGCGGGAATAATGCCGTCAAAGTCGATGCTCTGAATCACCACATCGTAGCCGGCTTTTTTACCCATGAGCCGGATAATGTCCATTTCAAAGCCGGTGATCTGTTTGCTCTTGGAGTCGACGAACTCAAACGGTGCAAACGTGGGATTGGTTGCCACGCGCAACTCTTTGGCGTAAAGGGATCCGGAAAGAGCGATGCCGGCGGCGAGCAGGGTAAGCGTGAGTTTCTTCATCATTCGGGTTGCCTCATTGTCTGGAGAACCCCTCAAAGGCGCCGGAGTTGCTGGCAGCCTAAGAGGGGCGTGGTTACGTCGGTAAACCCGGGTGAGCCGCCGCCGTCTCGAGGGGGAGGGGAGCCGGTGCGGGGCGTTTTTGCCCGGGCGATGAGGAAAATATACGGACTCTTTCGGCAAGAAGCCGGAAAAAGAAACAAGTCTTTGGGCTGGAATGAGCGGGGCTAGGGGTTTACCCTATTTGCCCATGAATGGTTGAAAAAGAGCGGGTATTTGTCGACATAATTTCCGCGCGCAGCGGGCGTTTCGTAAGGGCCGCGAGCGCAGGGAGGCAGTTTAAAGAGGGGCTTGAGACTGAGGGCGGGGCGGCAGCGAACAAGGCAGCGGACAATAAAAAGGCCGACACTCTAAAAAGGCCGACACTCGTCGAAATGCCGGCCTTTTCCCCCTCTGAAAGATCGGGTGAAAAAAATTCTGTCAGCCCGTCTTCCCACACCAGACAATGGTGCCGGGTTGATTAACCCGTAACACCGAGCGCTTAGAGAGACTCGATGCATAGGGTGAATCATACACACTTTTGTCCTTTTTGTCGAGTAGTTGGATAAATTGTCGACAAATAAAAACTTTTCTCCGTGCGCGCTTTTCTCTACAATCAGAGTAAGGTGCCGGATCGGCCTGAAAGAAAACCGGCACAACTGAATCGAGGTGTGCACGTGAGTGAGAATACGGAAACAAAAAAGGAAGTGATTGCCGGAAAAATCGAGGCACTGCGCCGCAATGAGTGGCCCGCCGTGCGGGATCTGCTGCGCTTTCTCTCCGCACGGCTTCAGGAGACGCATGTGCCGGAGGTGGCGAGCTCGATGACGCTCACGACGCTGCTCTCGATCGTGCCGCTGCTCGCGGTGAGTCTGGCAATCTTCTCGGCGTTCCCGAGCTTTGCCGATAGCCGCGCCGCGCTCGAATCCATGCTCTTTGAGAGTTTTCTCCCCGCGCAGTACTCCGAGGTGATCGTCGGGTATCTGCGGAACTTCTCCGAGCACGCCTCGGGACTTGGCGCCTTCGGTCTGATCGGTCTGGCGGTCACCAGCCTGATGCTGATCAACAAACTCTTCACCACGATCAACCTGATTTTCGGCGTGCATGAGCCGCGCGCCATGGCGCAGCGGCTGCTGCTGTACTGGGCGCTGCTCACGCTGGGGCCGATGGCGGTCGCGTTTTCGCTCACCGTCTCCACCCAGGTGCTCTCGGCGGCTGCGCAGGGTATCGAGGCGGGCATTCTCACCAATGTGCTCGTTTACGTGCAGGGGGCGCTGCAGACGCTCGCCTATGCGCTCCTTTTCCGGCTCGTGCCCAACTGCTTTGTGCGGTTTTCCCACGCGCTCGCGGGCGGGCTCTTCGTTGTGCTTGCCAACAGCCTTGTGCGCATCGGGTTTGAGCACTATGTGAGCGCCGGGACGATGGGCAACATCTACGGCGCCTTTGTGGCGCTGCCCGTGCTCATTCTCTGGATCTATATCGGGTGGTACCTCGTCTTCATGGGGGCAGGGGTGGCCGCAACGATGCCGCTTCTCACCTCGGGGCGCTTCCGTGACACGTACCGTGCCGGGAACCGCTTTCTCACGGGGGTAGCGCTTCTCAAGGTGCTCTTTGAAGAGCGCCAGGCCGAGCGCGCCGTGGTGAGCATCCCGACGCTGTGTGCCCGGGTGGGTACACACCCGCAGATGGCCCGCGACATTCTCTCGGATCTCGCCCGCGCGGGCTACTGCATGGAAAGTGCCAGCGGCCCCTCGGACAAATCGCCTGACTGGACACTCGTGGCCAATCCGGAGACCACCACACTGATGGGAGCGCTTAATGTGCTGCTCCTGGATGCGGAGAACAAACTCATTCAGGGGGATGCTAAAAAGCATGCCGATGAGGGGATTCTGGAAGACTGGTACGCCTCGCTGGTGAGCTCGGCGGCGCTTTCCGCGCCGCTCGCGGTGTCGCTCGGCGCTGAGGGGCCTGCGATCCCTTCTGAGGAGCGCGTGCGCTGACGGGCGCCACGCACCCCGGGGAAAAAGGGTAAAAAAGAAGGCCGGACCTCCATGCGGGAGGCCGGCCTTCTCTCTTAATGCGATTTTGTCAGATTACTTGACATCCGCACCGCGGATCACTTCCTGGAAGTGCTGCTGAACACGCTGGTTCATGAGCGCCTGACGAAGCTGCGCCTTGAGCTGGTCAAACTTCGGGAAGAGCTGGGCGGGACGGGTGGCTTCGAGTTTGATCACGTGGAAGCCGTCCTGCAGACGGATGGCCTGCTGGGACACATCACCCGACTTGAGAACCGAGAAAGCGGCACCGAAGGTGCTCGGCACGGCCTTGGGCACGATCCAGCCGAGGTCACCGCCCTTGGTCTTGGTGTTGGCGTCAGCACTCAGCTCACCGGCGAGCTTGGCGAAGTCCTGACCCTTTCCCAGACGGCTGATCACGTCCTTGGCCTGTTCTTCGGTCTGCACGAGGATGTGGCGGACATGGTATTCGGTGTCACCGTAGCTGCGCTTTTCGTTGTCGTAGGCCTTCTGCAGGTCCGCGTCAGAGACCGGATTGGCTTCAGCCCACTGCTGGGCGAGCGCATTGATCAGAATCTGTTCCTGAGCATTCTTGAGCGCCTGCTTGACCTTGGGCGAGGATTCCACCTTGGCCTTTTTGGCTTCCTGGAGCATGACGGTGCGCTCGATCATGATGTTCTTCACGACGCGTTCGAGATCGGCACCGGCAGGCTGACCGCTCTGCACGAGCTGGTCATACACAGCCTGCTGCTCGGACACGGACACCGTCTCACCGTTGACCTTAAAGGCGGCGAGCTGGGCCTGGGCGACAGAAGCCCCCATCAGAGAAGCGAGACCGAGGGCAATCAGTTTTTTATCCATTTTAGAAATTTCTCCGTATTCTCAGTGCCGTCTGCCGGGGCAGGGCGGCTCAGTTCTGAGTGACTTGTGTCAGTGTGTCTCACTGACGGTTCTGTATCACACCGTGCACGGGTCCAACCTGTGCGGCATGACGACCATTTTAGCGAAATGTACGGTACACAAACACCCGCAGTCTGCGAGTGAAGCGCAACGAGGCATTGCTGATGTGAGTTAATTTTGCCGATCGCGTTGATCACGGGCGATTAAAAAGGCAATCCCAAATGTAAAAAGAAGTGTCAACCCCGCGAGCCCGAAGAGTTTGAAGGAAACCCAGAAATCGGTCGAAAAACTGTAGGCGACAATGAGGTTGAGTACACCGATGGCGATGAAAAACTCGGTTGCGAGCGTGGCGACCTTGTCCCAGGTCGCGCGCGGGATATTCGCAAGCTCCTCGTCACTTTCCTTCGTGAGGAGCTCGGCGACGAAGTTTCTGCCCCTGATGCGCCCGTAGAGCAGAATGCCGGCAAAAAGCCAGTAGAGGATGGTGGGCTTCCACTTGATGAAGGTTTCATTCTGGAAGTACAGCGTCATGCCGCCGAAAACCAGCACAAGCACGAGCGAGATCCAGACCATCGGTTTGACGGGGCGACCCCGTGAGACGAGCAACACGATCTGCACGATGGAGACGAAGATGGCTGTGGCGGTGGCGAGCATGATCGGCGCGAGCTCGGGCGTCACCCCCGTCGAGAGGATTGAATTGAGCCAGTCGGCTGAGGCGGCACTGTTGGCCTCCGCGTACTTGAAAACGCCGAAAAAGAAAATAATCGGCAGCAGATCGGAAAGGAAATTCATGGCGTGTTATATCCGGGGCAAAAAAAACGCGCCCGCCGGCCGCGCGCCGGCAGGTCGCAGAGGCAGCGCATACGGCCGCCCTCTTTAGCGGAAAAAACCTTAGCACAACTCAGAGCCGCGTGCCGGAGAAAAATGCGCTGAAAATGCCGCAGATTGTGACGGCGGCAACCTTCGGGTGCCCGACCTGACAACAATCGTTTACTTTCTCAGACAAGGCAGGGGCTCATGAGCGTGTGTGCCGGCGCAGGCGCACTGATATTATTGAACCGGTTTCAGGTACGCAAACGGTGCCTGTAGCGTATTATTCAGACTGTCGGATTCACGCTGCCTGCACAAGGCTGCTGCGAGCACACGGGAAAAGTGTGCCTGTTGCGCGGCCCGCCAGAGAGGCAGCCGGACAAAGTGAGGATCCAAAGCGAATGTTTTCAATGAAAAAATACGGGCTTCTGGCAGCCGTCGCGCTGCTCGGAGCCTCTGCCGCCTGTGCAGCTCCGAAGGAGAAAGTTGTGTCACAAAACGCCTTACCCGTTGCCGTGGTTACGGTGGAGGGGATTACGGAATACGCCCTCCCGAACGGCCTTAAAATCGTGCTCTACCCTGACAGCAGCAAACCCACCGCCACGGTCAATATGACCTATCTGGTGGGCTCGCGCCACGAGAACTACGGGGAGACGGGGATGGCGCATCTGCTCGAGCATCTCATGTTCAAGGGCAGCAGGAATTTCCCCAACCCCACGGCGGAATTCACCCGCCGGGGCTTTCGCATGAACGGGAGCACCTGGCTTGACCGCACGAACTATCACGTCTCCTTTACCGCCACCGATGACAACATGCAGTGGGCCATCGCCTGGCAGGCCGATGCGATGGTCAACTCCTTTATCGCGCGCAAGGACCTTGATACGGAAATGACGGTCGTGCGCAACGAGTACGAAATGGGCGAGAACCGCCCGAGCTCGGTGCTCATGAAGCGCATGCAGGCCGTGATGTACGACTGGCACGCCTACGGGCGTCCCACGATCGGTGCGCGCAGCGACATCGAAAATGTGGAGATTCCCAATCTGCGCGCCTTCTACGAGCGCTACTACCAGCCCGACAATGCCGTGCTGACGATCTCCGGCAAGTTTGACACCGAGAAGGTGCTGGGCTGGGTCGCGAAGAGCTTCGGGCCGATCCCGCGCCCGAAGCGCGAACTCCCGCACGAATGGACGGTTGAACCCACCGCCGACGGCGAGCGTGACTTTGTGGTGCGCCGCCCGGGCGAGACGAAGATGATCATGCTCGGCTACCGTATCCCCTCGGCGCTCGCTGCGGACTATGAACCGGTCAACACCGCCGTGTCGATTCTCGGGAACGAACCCACGGGGCGTCTGTACAAGGGGCTCGTTGAAACCGGCATGGCGAGCCAGGTGTTCGGCTGGACGATCGCCGGCAAGCACCCCGGGTTTGTGATCTTCGGCGCGATGCTCAAAAAGGATGCCGATGTTGAGCCGGTGAAGGCCAAACTCATCGAAATTGTGGAAAACACCTTTGCGGGCAAACCCGTCACCGAAGAGGAGCTTGACTTTGAAAAGCGCGATCAGGCGCTCATGTTCGAGCGTCAGCTCGCCGACCCGGAAACCTTCGGCATCGAGCTCTCCGAATATATTGCGCTCGGTGACTGGCGGCTTTTCTTTGTTGACCGCGAGGAAAACGAAAAGCTCACCCGCGAGGCGGTCGATGCCGCCGCGAAGAAGTATTTCGTGCGCGACAACCGTGTGACCGGCGTCTATCTGCCGAGCACCGATCTCAAGCGTGCCGAGGTGGCACCGGCGCCCGATGCCGCCCAAGTGCTCAAGGGCTACACCTTCAAGACCGAAGGCAAGGTGGTCGAGGCGTTTGACGCAACGCCCGAGAACATCAACGCACGCACCCGGATGGTGACGGCGGGCGGTGTGCACCTGGCGCTCCTTCCCAAGAAGAGCCTCGGGGACACGGTTGAAGTGCGCATGCTCTTTACCAACGGCAACGCGAAGACCGCCGGCAACATGGCGCTCAACCGCGTGGCGGCCGAGATGTTCATGCGCGGCACGAAAGAGTACACGCGCGAGCAGATTGAAACACAGTTCACGAAGCTCAAGATGGAGGGCAACCCCTTTGACTTCACCACGGACCGTGAACACCTCATCGAGGCGATCCGCTTCGCGAGCCACCTGATTCTCAACTCCACCTTCCCCGAAGAGGAGTTCAAGGTGCTCTCCACGCAGCTCGCCACCCGCACGAAGGCCGCCTCGGACGATCCGCAGACCCGTGCCCGTGATGCGATCACCGCTCACTTCAACACGTACCCCGCCGGCGATGCCCGCCACGGGGAAACCTCCAAGGAGCTCCTCGGTGAAATCGAGGATCTCACGGTCAAAGACGTGCGTGAGCATATCCGCAAGGTCTTCCAGACGGGTGAAGGGTATATCGCGCTTGTCGGGGACTTTGATCCGGATGAGGTGACGGCGGCCCTGAGCGAAAATCTCCTTGGCAAAAAGACTGCCGATGTCGCTTTTGAGCGTCCGGTGGCTGAATACAAGCCCGTGGAGGCTGCGCGTATCGTGATTGACACGCCGGAGAAGGAAAACGCGGTGCTCTTTGCCCGTATGGACTTCCCCGCCAACAAGGACGATGCGGATGCCGCGGCACTTTATGTGGCCGACTGGATTCTCGGCGGCTCAACCGGACTCTCGAACCGTCTGGTGAACCGCATCCGTCAGAAGGAGGGCCTCTCCTACGGTGTGGGCAGCACGATTTCGCTGCCGCGCTTCGGAAACCGCGCCCGCTGGTCGGTGGGCCTTATTGCCGCCCCGCAGAGCCTCAAACAGGCCGAGGCGAGCCTGATCGATGAGATCAGCAAGGCTTATGCGAACGGCGTCACGCAGCAGGAGCTCGATGAGGCCAAACGCGGTCTGCTCGACTACCGTGCCATTAACCGTGCCCAGGACCGCATCCTTGCGGCCCAGTGGGTCCGTCTGATGGAAAAGGATCAGGACTGGCTTACTGCGAAGGCGCTCGATGAGAAAATCGCCTCCCTCACGCTCGAGGAGGTCAACGCGGCGATGCGACGCTTCACGGATGTGAAGTCACTCACCGTGGTGATGGCGGGCGACGTGAAAAAGGCCCGTGAAGCCGGACACGATTTCTCAAAGCGCTGAGAAGCAGCGCCGGCTGACTGAATCCGGATCCTGCCGTTAGCGGCGGAAAAAGCAGAACATGTTGTTCTTTGCCTTTTCCGCCTGCGAAGGCAGGATTTTTTTTGCCCGAAATTTCGCAGACGGAAAATAAAAGCGGCGCAGGTAAATTCGCAAACGGATTTTCAGCCTCTCCCGCTCTATAAGTCTGATTCAGCAGGCTTTTTTCCGTTTTTTCCGCCCGTCTCCCGCGTCATTTTCTTTTTCAGAATCCGGCCGCACGCAAATCCGTCTGCCCGGATTTCGCACTGCGAAACCCGGCATGGCATCCGGTTTCAGAGCACAATTTCCTGCGAGCGCCGCCGCGCGAGGCGTAGCTGAGCACCCACTCACCCCCTTTTACGACTGCCGCAGGCTTTTTGCCCGGAGAGGCTCACAATAGGGGCACTTAAAACCACATTCAGATTCGCATCCGGATTTTATCGGACCCCGCCTGAATTCGAAAACGGAAATTGGAGAGCAGGGTTTAAAAATAAAGTAGAACAAAAAATAGAAAATATTGGACATTATTTTCGTTTTGTGTAAAAATTCTTCAGGCTGAAGACATCAGACAGGAATTGGACCGGTTAATCGTTCAAGATGGCAGCAGTTATCTTTAACGCATTCGAGGTTCTTCCATGCAGATGTCCAGGCTCCAGGCGATGTCCGTCAGCGACTGCTGGCACGACTATGCTCTAGGCAAACTGACCAGATTCGAGTGTCTGTTTCGAGACTTTCTTATGGACGAAATTTCCTGGCCGCAGTACGGCGCTGCTGAAATTATCCGCCTGCGCGAGCGGCATTCGCTCACACAGGAGGCGCTCGGGCGTCTGCTCGGCGTATCCGCCAAGACCGTTCTGCGCTGGGAGACCGAGGGCGAGACAGTTCCGCAGCCGGTTCACATTGCGCTTGCTGCGCTCGACCGTATGGGCGAGGGCATTTTTGAGCTGATGTCCGGCACAGGATCGTTCCGCGAACTCGAGAGCAGCCTCTCGCCTGCGCCGGGGCTGGTGCGCGGTTTTGAGACCGGGCGCCGGCCGGCTCCTTCGCCGGAAGAAGCCAGTGTTCCGGAGACTTTCACCGGACAGACCGTGCGCGAGCTGCGAGCCCGGCTCCGAATGAGCGTGCGGGACTTTGCCGCCGCACTCGGTGTGGCCACGAGCACAGTGAGCAAGTGGGAGAGCGGCGAAATGCTGCCGCGCGGGGCATCGCTCACGTTAATGCAAATTCTCTGGCAGCATGGAAGCACGGTGCTCCCAAAGACTACCTGAGCCTCATTTGAAGGATGACTCGAATGTTGTTAAAAACTCTCGGAGCTGTCGCCACTGCGGCAGCTCTTCTCACGCTCACGGGCTGCAACGCCGTGAACAGCCTTGTGAACGAACGTGTGGAAACGGTAGAGTACTACCGTATCTACGATATCCGCACCGATGCGAAAATCACACCGGTTGTCAACGCCGCGATTGAAGGCCTGAGCTACACGACGCAGCCGCGCTCGCAGCGTCATATCCCGGCCTGGAGTGAACTGCCGGAGAAACCGGGCCGCTTCAAACTCAAGAATATGCTCAATCCGGATTCCGGCCTTGCGCGCATGATGGCTGCGAGCGGCCAGACGATGGGCAAAATCGCCGACTGCGAAGGCGCCATCTGGACGGCGGTGGCCGACCGCGACAGCAAGGAGTCCGGTGCGCACCTCTATGCGTGCCTGTGGCCGTACAAAGGCGGCTACCACCTCGATATGTACGCGACGTTTATGAAGCGCTCAGGCAGCCTCACCGAAGTCTCCCGCCAGCTCGCCTACGCCATGGTCGGCACACCGGAGCAGTGGGTGGAAAAGATGTTCATGGATGCGCCGCGCGAAATCCGCAAGAAGACGGGCGCCGAAGTGACGCTGATCGAGGCCTATCCGGAGGTCGGCTCCACGACGTGGCTTGACGAAGGTGACGCCATCAAGGATGAGTCAAAGAACAACAAGTTCTGAGATACGCGCTCTCTGACACTTACTGACTGATACAGCCGGTCTGCGCCTTTGTGTGCGGGCCGGTTTTTTATGCGCTCTTAGTCGTGGCAATAATTTTTTACATCCATCTATTTGCGAATGATTCTCATTTGCGTTAATATTCAATTCAACAGTTGAGGACACACTGCTGACAAACACCGGATGAGGGGTCGTCCGGAGCGGTGTTAAAGCCATCCTTTCTCACTTATGGCCAGAAGCGTCAATCTCCGCGACTTCGCGTCTTCAACCTGCAGTCCTTGGCGGCGGCATTCAGAGTCTGGGTCTCTGGGTGCCGCCTTTTTGTGTGCTCGGCATGAGCATGTGTTAACGGGTGAAAGTCCCGAGAGGAG
>ERZ838399.3096-NODE-3096-length-11150-cov-3.327535_pt1 | contig 11150 bp, 26 predicted proteins | sample MGYA00519683_ERZ838399 | MGnify/ENA primary metagenome ERZ838399 (study PRJEB31850, sample SAMEA3708833) | human gut metagenome | biome: human gut; feature: human-associated habitat; material: faeces | place: China | collected 2014 ...
TAATCCCAGGCCTGCATCGTGAGATGCCTGTTGCAACCCCGCTTGTCCTACTGTCTCTAGAATTTTTGTTGATGTCGCAAATGTATTTGCACCAATCCTTATTTCTTCATACGTTTTCCCCATAAAATTGCCTCCTTTTTCTTTTATCGTACCTCAGAAGTCAGCAAAAGAAAAGCCCCCATCTCTCGACAGGTGCCTTACACAGGAGGTTATTATGACAACATAGCGAGAGCAGGATTTGAACCTGCGACCTCCAGGGTATGAACCTGGCGAGCTGCCATCTGCTCCATCTCGCAAATCGGAATGGGAGGATTCGAACCTCGATCGCTCCGCAGAGAGTCATCAACTGCGCTGCTTTACCCATTAAGCTACATTCCGATAATTGACGCCCGGCAGGGGTACCAGACGTCTCACGCTTTAAGGAAGGTGTCGGAAGCCGCTGGCTGTATGCCTTTGGCTTCAGGTTACACTATAACATTTTGAAAACGAACAATGCGAACAAAACGAACAAACTTTTAACTAACATTCATAAACCTTACATATTCGACTCTTACACTATCTCCAGTCGCCCCGCGCCCCATGCGTATAGCTACCTGCTCCCATGTCATTCCCTCGAAAATCCGGTACCGGATAATACGCTGCATCCGCACCGGAATCGTATTGATCCACACTTCCACATCCTGTTTTATCCGCGCCGCATTCCGCAGGCGCTCTTTTAACACTTCTTCCAGACGATCCTCTGCACCTGGCTCTTGCATTGATGCATACGCAAGTCCCTCAATCCGATACGTCTGCATCGTATATGGAAAATCATGTGATGAGCCTTTGACAGCATCCTGCTCTTGCCGCTTTTTTGCTCTCCTAATCTTTTCCAGCTCTGCTTCTGTCTCCTTGACCTGGGCGCAGGCATCTATGTACTGCTCCAATATCCGTTTGTCCAACGGTACCACCTCCCTTATTTTTTCTGCAATAGTGGAGAATCTTTAGTCTTGCCTTGTCCCACTCTTCCAGGATGGGATCCGGAAGTATCCGATAACGTCCGGCAATCAGCCGTTCCTCATCGTCCGCCAGCTTGACCGCCGAAATGGAACGTCCTATCATTCTGCCTATTTCTGCATAGGAATAAACTCCCGGCACCTGCTGCCCCATTTGCTCATCATAAAGGCCATGCAATAAATTCATCCTTTTTCCCTGTTCATACGGCTGCTTCATTTTTCATTCATCCTCTCCTGCTGCCAAGGAACGTCTGCATCAATTTTCTTTTCCACTCCGGATATACCGCTTCCTTAGTGGCATCCACTCCCTCCGCCTCAAAAATACCACTCTGTTCCACGTCACTTCCATATGCCTCCGGCAGATGCATCCATGCTTTTACCTCTGGCTCTTCCCATTCCGGATATCCATCTATAATCCATCCAACAACTGGATCATATACAGCCAATCCCAAAGCATCTTGAAAAATCATTCCACCAAAATGCCCTGACACCGTAACGAGCACCGAATCTCCGCTTTCCGGCAACTTCATTTCTGGCAGAATCCAATGATATTTAGCTCGTTCTGCTGCCAGCTCTTTAAGAATCGTAACAAGCTGTGAACGTTCAAACTCATTCAATTTTTTAATTTGCTCTGGAGAAAGCCCCGTTTCTTCGTAGGCATATAATCTCTTTTGCAATTCATACATTTCATTAATCATAACCTTCCAGTTTCCGCCATACTCATTTGAACAGGTTGATTTTTCTCTTCTACCGCCCGCTTCTGTCTGATTTCTTCCAGCTCTTCCAGACGTTCCGGCTCCAACCATTTGTCAGCTTGCATTTGGTCTACAGTCTGTAAATTCTCATATCCAAAGGTAATCAGTTTCCTTTCCAATCTCTCGATTTTCTTTTCCTGCGCCTGCTGCCGCTGCTCTTTCTTCCTCGTTTGCTCGGACTTTTGCAAATCTGATTCGTGATATACAGTGATTCCATTCTGGATATCCTGTAAATCCTGCATCAAATCCCGTGCTTCCGTCCTGGCTGCCCGAACATTGAGGACTTCTGCTTTTAGGCTCTTATCTATCAGGCGATAGGAGGCGTTATTCATTTCCCACTTCTCCAAGATCTCATCCCGTTGCACTTTTACGTACGCCCGGCAGATATCCAGGCTGACAGGCTTATCAAATACCTTCAATCCTTTTGTGATGGTCGTCCACTCTTCGCCGCCAAACAAGGATAGCTGCTCTCCTTCGCGTCGCCTGCCACTTTTTTTCAGGTCGTAATATACATTGCCTTTTTTCTTGTCCAGTTCTTTGCCAAGTATCGGGCAAAAGCCATAGTTTCTTTCGCACCAGTGCGTGCACCGTTCAGGTCTATAGTTGATATGCCATTCTCTTGCGCGTTCGTTATAATATGCATGATTTCTGCACACCCGCCCATGACGTTTTTCGACCAGTTCCTTATATTTTCTTTTTTCTTCTTCCAGACGCTCGTCGTTCTTTTTCTCAACACTGGAGTCGTAATTATAATCATCCTTTGTTCGATGGCATACGCACCAGCACTGTATACACAGTCCGCCGCCTTGCATTCCATACAACTTCGGATCGTTTTGTGGACAATCTGGCTTGTCATACGGACATCTTATAAGAGGGTTATCATTTTCATGGCACCAGTCAATTCCGGCCGTTGACATGTTTCCAATCACATTTCTGCCCTTTACATACAAGCCGCAACCTGTTTTGTAGACAAAATTATCACTATATCTACGGACGTATTCAAAACCCCCATAAATGTTCTCCAGTGGGCTTTTACCATAACATCCACCGGGCAGCCTAACCTTGTCTGTCGGGAAATTGTCCACGGTGTATCCTGCTGCCAGAAGGGCTTGTGTCAAAAGATTGTACTCCGCCACTTTTCCACCTTCTTTAAATCCCTTGGCAAGGACGCATCCCGAAAAAGTTTTCCATTTGCTCCCGCAGCTCCCCCGGCGTCTTGTCATATTCTTTTGCGATGCACTTTTCGCAACATGGGTATTTGTACGCCAGTGTCTTGGATATTCTGGCATCCCAGCTATTCAGGCGCGCACCACAGCTATTGCACTCTTTATCTAACCACTTAACCCTCTTCATCTGCTATGTACTCCTCGCACGCATCCTCATCCCCCGCCGGATGCCAGTCGCAAAATTCGTCATACCAGCAGTTCCAGCATTTTCTATCATGCTCTTTCTCGTTCATCTTATCGTCTACTCCTTAACATGCAAAACAATAGTTCAACCATCGACCGCTTCCGGCGACCGCCAAAACACTTGATGGCGATCGCCAGTTTCCATTTATCCAGGTTCCCATCCAGCGGTGTCGGATTCTGAAATTCATCTTCGAGCATTCTCGTTTTTGGAATAGCCACTATGATTCCGTATTCTGTCGACGATCCTGGATCGATACTACGGATATGTGCGTCAAGTGCCCCGCTTAGATAATCCTCTTTAATGTCTTTATAGCACTGCATCGTGGTTACTATGTAATTCTTTTCTCCGATGAAATTCAACCCATTCCCGCTATATACATCTGCCTTGCAACTCTTGATTTCGTAACAGGTAAAGATTCCCTTTTCGATGTCCGATATATTACACTGTCCCGCTGGCTGGAATAACATATAGTCGATCCGGCGATGCGTCCGTGCTGAGCCCGGATCGATGTTTACCTCTTTCGCCCAATGTTTTCCCAGCCCACTTAAATACTGCCGTTCCAGCAACTCGCCAAGAAATTTTGTCGTTTCTGCTCTATTCATCTCAAAACCTCTCCATGATAGTCTTGTAAAACGCATCACAGGCAGCGTCCCATCCTCTGGCATATTCATCGCCCGCATCACAGCCACCCATCTCTTTTATCAGCTCCAGCACTGCCGCTTTGGGGATGCTGTCCTCCGCATCTTTCTTCATTCCTTCCACCTCCCCAGCAGCCTCATATATCTGCTTATCTCTGCCAACGTTTTACGGCGATACGCGTAGAAATCGTCCTCGCCCGCCGGTATCTGCCGCCCTATCCGCAGGAGTGTCCGATATCCGGAGCCACTGGTAATCGAATCATATATTGCTATTTCCAGCCCTGGAGCTGCAGAGATCGCGCATTGAAGAATAATAAGCCGTTCCTCTGCAGACGCTTTCATACAGCGCTCCCGGGTCTTCTCCTCATCGCTTTTCAACATTCCATAATCCGCATAAGTCTTATAACGCGTTCTCATGCAGTTCTCCTTCTCCTTTCCGCCTATACCGACATTTCTACCGCCGATCCAGAATCTTCCCGCGGTAATACATCGCCAATTCCGCGTATGTACTGCTGCTTCCGTCGGATGTCCGAACTAGATACCTATGCTTGCTGATTACCCGAACCGTCCGGCGCACGGTCCGCACCTCGCCTTTGGTACGGGTGTCGGCAAGCAGCATTACTTTGAGCGTATCCTCGACTTGCACGCGGTTCCTGGTCTTTTCCAGTTCATCCGGCCAGATGCCGTCTACCATCCGACGATTATCTGGCTTGTCCAGTTCCTCGTCGTTTTCCTCCTCGCCTACACGCGTCAGCAGGTAAACCGCTTTCTGACCGCGCACACCATCGCCCTCCTGAATCAGTTCGCCCAGAGCACACATTTTCTTTACCGCAGCTCTGGTTCTCTCCCGTTCCTCGCCAATCGCTTCCGAAAGCTCCCGAAGGGTATTTCTCTTGCCGCCCCGAAGCTGCTTCTTGATGGCTGCCCGGCGTTCATCCATGCTTTTCATAACACACCGCCTTTATCTTCCAGTGCTTCAGCCTGCTGAAACATTTCTTCGATGGCTGCATGCACCGCCTTTGGTATCTTAGCTTCGTCCTTGATGCGCTTCACGGTTGCCTCATAGGTGCGGATAAAATGACTCTGCTCGACTGTATCCACGCGGTCGATATCAAGTGCTGCCATCTCCCGAAGATTCGAAGAGCCGCCAATTGCTCTCCGCACTGCCTCCGGAAGTTTCTCGTATTCCGTCTCGGCATTGTATGTGCTATTTCTGAGAGCCTTGCGGACCAATATCCATGCCTCCATGCCGTTAAGCTCTGTTCCTGCTGCCGGCGGCATCACCTTGTGGATATTATCGATGATCTGCCCTGGTGCTGGTGGAAATCCCTTCGTGTCAGACACCAGATAAGTCTTAAGTCCTGCGGATGCCTGGGAATACGGATAATCTTCCAGTGCCATCTGCCAGGCCATAATCATGTTCTCGTAATCGCTCTTCGAGAACGTGGCAAAGTATTTTGGATACGTGGCCTTAATCACGAAGATGAGCTTTGTAATCTCCTGTTTCGTCATGTTTCCCCTCCGTTAATGATTCCGAGTAAGTAATCGTCTACCGAGCTTGCAGGCATGCCCCTAGGCTCCGCAGCTGGATCTTTTGGTGCGTAGACTGTCTGCCAACCGTGTTCGATGGCTGTGTTAATAAGCTCGATCCGTTCCGGCACAGAATCCGCCATCCCTTGGAGCTTGATAATAAGCAGCTGGATCGCTCTGTCTGTCATAGGCTTACGCAGCTTCTTGCGATGCTCTACGAAGTCAGAAATAGCCGCATTGAGAGCCGGATCGCTCACATAGGCGCTTGCCGCCGCTCTTTTTTTGCTTTGTTTTTTTCTTTCTGAGGTTATTTTATTCTCAGATTCAGTATCAGTATCAGATTCAGTATCATACTCAGTATCAGTATCAGGTTCTTTAGCTTTTTCAGAAAACCTTTTGGTTTTTTCGGAAACCTTAAGGTTTTTATCTTCCTCTTCATTAACCTTAAGGTTTTCATCAGAACCATTTGCTTTTGGTCTGCCACCCTTTTTACCACCTTCGGATCTGGCAGCACACACTTCTTCATAGCGCTTATTGTCTTCTTCGAGCTTCTGTTTGATAATCTCGAATACGAATGCAATAGCAGGATCCTCCGGTACTACGTCCGGATTCTTCTGAAAGGCATAGATAGCTTTGATGAGTTCGCCAGCCTGCTCATTATTCATTTTTTCAATGGCTGCTCCCCAGCTCTCATACATTACAAAACTTTTTTTATCTGCCATCTAAGCCCATCTCCTTTCCTGCCTGCCAGTCCCTGTAGTAGCAGATCCACGCATCCAGCAGCAAAGTTATGATTCCACCGCGGATCCGCGCTCTCAATTCGTCAAAGATGTCATCAGAATACATTTTCTGAAAGTTCTGCAGGTACATAGACACCTGCCACGGCTCCCGGTTGCGCCGGTGCATTACCACCGGAATCTCGCCCGCCCTTGCATCCCTGGAAGCCTGCTGTAATGCTTTCCGGAGTCTCAGGTCTTCCACCCGTTTGACCTCGATATGTACATCTGGAAGTCCGATCACATCTGCATCGCCAGAAGTCCCACAATACTGCTGACCCCGGCGGCAATTATATCCATAATCCCGCAGGATGCCAGCAAGCTCACGCTCTCCGCGTTTTCCTTTTTCTCTCTGCATCTTCCCCATCCTGCTTATCCTCCATCTCTGAACATGCTGAGCTGTCCATATACGCCTTTAGGCTCTCTCCGGCCCATTCCGATAAATTTAAGTGCTCCTGCCTGCGATGCATGAATCGCTTGTACTCGACGTTCCTGCCGCTCATGCCACCGTTTTGTGTCCGCGCGCCCTGAATCCGTTTCTTCTGGAAGATAATAACCTTTTCCATCATCGCGATTCAAAACTGCATAATCAGCCCGCAAAACTTCTATTCCATCCCGAAGCATTCGATCATCACATCTAAGGCGCTTACACAGCTCCTTGCGCGTCTGCGCATTTTTATGTCCTACTCCCAGCGCGTTGTATAAAGCACTGGTAAACCGCTCCATCTGCGGCGTCACTTTCTTCTTCGCCAACTTGCTTCCTCCTTCCGGAGCGGGAGGGTCGGCCTCCCTCCCGGTAAACCAATGGCATCCTGTAAAGGTTGGTAATATATAACACGGTAAGGCGTGCCAGGATGCTGTCTACGGGTTACTATGTACTAGCCCTGCGGCTGTTGTACCGTTATAAATAACTCTTGCCAAACTCGGCAATAAACTGTTCTCTGGTGCCGATGTGCGCGTCATATTGTGCCAGTCTGACCGAAGTGGAACGATAAAGCCATATCGATCCGACAGACTCCGGCAAGGACCGTTAAATACATGATGCATTGCCACCTCCGGGCTTCCCGTCACGATGCAATGCTGCAGATCATCCACCAGCACACTATGTATCTTCTTTCCTGTGGTTTTCTTCATATTCTGCCATCATCCGAGCCAACTCCTCCGGCGGCAGGGTTTCAATCCCCTGCTCTTTGCATTCCGATACCAGCCCATTTATCAATTCACTCATTTCCTTAGTGTCGTAGGTACTGGATCCGGCAAGCAGGATATATGTACGATAAGTCTCTCCGTCCTTTCCTGCCTTTATTTCGGTGGTTGGGCGGGCATGAAACATTTCTTCCTCGTCTATCCTCTTTTCTGCTTGTGGCGTATTCGGAATAACCAAATACGACAAACCGCCCGAAGCCATATCATTCTGACCGTACCGCCGAAGCATCAGATTATGCGCCTGCGGCTTGGATGTGCCTGCCGCCTCCGCCAGCCGTGAGAGAAGCACCCAGTAATATGCATTCGCATCCAGGCTCCGCTTCTCCCGCCACTGCTTCACGGTGATCCGCAGGGGCTTGTCCTTCATCTTGTCAATCAACGATGACACATCCGATTCCAGCTCAAACGTCAGCCGCATCCGACCGGTTTTCCAGTCCATCGACACATCTTTCAGTGTTCCCTTCGCTTCCATAGGCTACCGCTCCGGTGTATTCCAGGGGAGACCTTCGCCTACATCATCCGGCGGCGTGGTATTGACTGGTTTCAGATTCACATCCGGTTTCGCTTTCAGCTTCTCCATAGCATCCTTCCAGTTCTCAAAACTGAGCTCATGCACATCAGACACGCCATAGCATTTCAGCAGCCCTTTAAGCCCTACCCCTGTGCGTTTCAACTCCAATGCAAGAGCGTTCACATACTTTGTTTCAAGCTTATCCGGCGTCGGAATCTCTTTTCCTTCCGTTGTCACAGGCTTCATGGAGTAGACCACCTTGCCCTTGCTTTTAATTACCAGATCATTGATATTACGTTCATCATCGTATCCAATCCGGCTAACATTAAAACGGTCATAGCAGGTATAAACTGTATTGCCTCTTACGTCTTTTCGACCGCTGTCTGCCACCTTGCAATCTCCTGCCGGGATCCAGATAAACGGAGCTGTGTAAAGTTCGCGGCCAATTCCCCAGTTGAAGCAAGCACGTTTAAATGAATCCGATGCAAGCCCCTTTTCTTTCTCCGTGTAACTCTCTGTGCCTGTATCTTCTTTGGAGATCCACTGTTTCTTTTCATCGTCCCACAGGCTGACCGTACAGTTCGCATTATCGCGGCTGTGACTTCTCTGCCAGTTCATCGGACCGACCGTCTCATCCAGGATGTTCTGGTCCACGCGGGCGTCTTTATACAGCAGCACCGAAACGCCCTTCTGGCTGACCGTAGCAATGCGGCAGTCAATCTCCGATGCTTTCAGTAATCTAAATTTCAGATCCATCTTTGTCCTCCTCTATCCAGTCGCCGGAAAAGAAGAACCTAACAAATTCTTTCTTGTCCTCCTCCGGCATCTCATCCAGATGCTCTTTAGCATATGCGTATGCATTTTCAACTCTTACTACTTTCCCGGCTTCTGGTGTGCCGGTCATTCCCCTGTAAACACCGCAGCATTCACATCTTCCCAGCATCCTGTAACTCCTTTTTCTTGTTCGCAAGCTCTTTCAGCAGTCGCTCCATATCTCCAGACTGGTCGAGGAGGGCTTGAACACTCCAACGTCCTTTCATGCCGCGTGTAAAGCTCCATCCATTTTGATACACGATAACATCTACGTCTGCTACGTGACCCGAAAACCAAAAGAACGCCGTAGGCTTGCGTCCAGTAAGCTCCTGACTTCTTACCTGTGTGGTATTGATCTCCAACACCATCTCCAGCGCCTCATGAATCTTCTTCCGGCGCATCTTCTCAATTTTCTTTGCCAGTCTCTTCTTCATCAGAATCCTCCTCCCGTGCTACTTCCGCAGCTGTGTGAAATGCTGTATGGAAATCTGCATACGCTTTCTCCAGCTCTTCTCCCGAAAAATACGCTTTCAGAAACGCCACTGCCATTCCTGCCAGGGCTCCCGGAAGAATTGAACGTTTAACATCACCGATGATAAACGCCTCTGAATTACCGATTGCATCATACTGGATCGTGGTACCAAGGATCATATCCCACTCCAGCTCCATCGACGCCCTTTTACCTTTAATTGTTGCTTTTACCATTGCATCCTCCCGAATCTCTTGATATAATCAAGTTGTTAATATTTTTATTGATTCGACCGTTCAGCTCTGCCAAGCTGGCGGTCGTTTTTCTTGGCTTCCCATAACCAGTGTACCGGCTGGCGTTTACCATCGCCCCGGCGCGGTTGGTTCCGTTGGTTCTCCTGCTCATCGTTCGCTCCCTACTCCGTGTGTCCCAGCTCATCCGCCGATTTCTGCCGCGCTTCTTCATACGTAAGAAGTGTGTTAATCAGGATACGAACAGCACCTTCGTTCTGCTCTCGATTCAAAATGAATTCGAAGGCCTCTATCCAATCAACAAAAATCGTCCCATCAAAATCTGGATATCTTTTTAAAATTTCTTCCTTGAGTACCGGATACAACGCTTTTAATCTTTCTATCTGACCTTCCGAAATCGGAATACAAACTACTGCCGTCTCCATGTCTATCCCTCCTTTAGAACATCCCCGCCGCCTGCGCGATCGCCACCATCGCCCCGGTCGCCACCGCTGCAATCGCCAGACCGGTAAAGGCTAATCGCCAAGCAAACTGCAGATCTGCCTGTGCTCTGCTCAGTTCCTCGCCCAGCACTTCAATGATCCGCTGGTTCTGACTTCTCAGTTCCATGCATTTCAGTTCTCTTCTCATCACGCTTCCTCACTTTCTTCTTATAATCTTTGCACGGGTATTCCCGATCTGATTCCATACACCGCCAGCAACTCCGGCAGGTACTACACGACTTTCTCATGCCACCGAATCCTTATCCATCGGATTCCGCCCGGTTTTCTCTATGTACAATGCCATCAGGCGGAACACCAGCAGAACACGCCCTGATGGCGGTCTGCCGACAATATACTGCAGGTTCCGGCTTCCTGTGCCGATTCGCTTTGCCAGCTCCTCATCCGTCCATCCGGTACGGTTTTTAATGGCAGATACCCAATCCTTGATCCAGAACCAATATTCCGGTCGTTTTACGATTGATTTACTCATTCAAATCCACCTCACTTTCTCTGTCTCGTCTCAATTTATCTTAAAGACAAAATGCATGGTTACACGCAGAGCCACGCCGCTACTCCCCACATCATCCATGCAGCCAAATAATGTTCTCTGACCGCCAACGTTACTGCGGCTATGTTTATCACAGCTATACTCATTGTTCTCGCCATATCTATAGAAATTTGGTAATCAACCATATCCTAACCTCCGTGATTATCGCTACCCAAATTTGGGTAGCAGTTTTTAATCGGTAGCATTCTAATACCTCTAATGCTTTGGTTTGCCTCATATTTCCAAAACCAATCGCCCTCCACCTGGCAAGAGCAACACCACCAAGAGAAAATGGAAGACACCGCTAAACTCATTCAGCAAAATGATGAAGTGATCGAAAACCAGCGCAAACAATACGAGGCGAGTTTAAAAATCATCGAGCTTTTAGAGGCTATCTATTCTGATTCAAATACCTCTCCAGCAGATGCTTCTCCCTTTCAAGCAGCTGATTCATTGCTTCAACGTGACGATTCTCATTCCTCAGATGATCGCTCAAACGATCCCCAAGCTGAATCACATCCCGGCTCTGCTGAACCAAAGCCTTCCAAATCTTCTGGTTCATCTGCCACATCTGAAACACTGTCAGAATCTGAATAATTGCTAATAAAAGGATCCACGTTCTCCACGGATGTGGATTCTTCTTCTTGCCGGCGTCCTGTTCTTTCTTCATCCCTCTCACCTCCCTTCTACTTGCCAGCTTTACCCCAACAGTTCACTCACAGGAACTCCCCCATTGTCTTTTCTCTCTACTTGCCCTATACTGAATT
>ERZ838399.3103-NODE-3103-length-11137-cov-2.896770_pt1 | contig 11137 bp, 9 predicted proteins | sample MGYA00519683_ERZ838399 | MGnify/ENA primary metagenome ERZ838399 (study PRJEB31850, sample SAMEA3708833) | human gut metagenome | biome: human gut; feature: human-associated habitat; material: faeces | place: China | collected 2014 ...
GATTTATGGTATGATAAAAGCAAGCGGCGCTTTCATCTCGGTCATTGAATGGCCGTGGATTCCCACGCCAGATTCCTAAAGTAAAATGTAGCTATGATTTCTAAATAGTTACATTAAAATCAACTTCAAAAGCAGAAAGGTATGGTTTTCACTATGCGTATTGTCATAAAAATTGGTACTTCCACTCTTGCTCATCACACCGGACGACTTAATATACGACGTACAGAGGTGCTCTGCAAGGTAATCAGTGATTTAAAAAATGCCGGACATGAAATTGTCATGGTCTCATCTGGTGCCATTGGTATGGGTGCCGGCAAGCTTTCATTAAAGGAGCGACCGTCTGATATGCCGACAAAGCAGGCAGCAGCAGCTGTAGGTCAGTGTGAGCTTATGTATACATATGATAAGCTTTTTGGTGAATATAATCACACAGTTGCCCAAATTCTTTTAACTAGTGAAGATATTGAGCACGATGACAGACGGCAAAATGTGGAAAATACAATGGAGCGTCTGCTTTCTCTTGGCGCAATTCCAATTATCAATGAAAATGATACAATCTCTACTTCTGAAATTGTAATTGGCGACAACGATACACTTAGCGCAATTGTAGCAAGCACTGTTCACGCTGATTTACTCGTGCTTCTTTCTGATATTGACGGCCTTTTTACAGCTGATCCAAGAAAGGATCCTTCTGCCACTCTTATTCCTACTGTTTGTGAAATCACACCTGAAATTAAAGCTATGACTTCTGGTGCAGGCACAAATCTTGGAACTGGCGGCATGACTACAAAAATTCAGGCTGCACAGATTGCAACAGAAAATGGCATTGATATGGTTATTGCAAACGGAGCTGACCCTGTTATCTTATATGACATCGCAGATGGAAAACAAGCTGGAACACGTTTTCTTGCGCAGAAAAAAATGCTTTAAAAGAAAGGACTAAACGCATTATGAAAGAAACAAAGTGTATTTTACGAGAGGCCAAAGCAGCTGTTTCTTCTCTGGCGGTTTTGAAAAGTGAAGAGAAAAATAAAGCGCTTCTTGCTATGGCAGATGCACTAATTGCTGACACTTCTTCTATTCTTTGTGAAAATAAAAAAGATATGGACGCAGCAAAGGACACTATATCTTCTGTCATGCTCGACCGGCTTAAGCTTGATGAATCACGCATACGCGCTATGGCAGACGGCATCCGTGCTGTCGCTGCACTTCCTGATCCTGTTGGCCGCATTCTTTCTGATGAAACTCGCCCAAACGGACTTCATATTCAAAAAGTCTCTGTGCCAATGGGTGTTATCGCTATTATTTACGAAAGCCGCCCAAATGTTACATCGGATGCTGCTGCTCTAGCTTTAAAATCTGGAAATGTCTGCGTACTTCGCACAGGAAAGGAAGCCTTTCACAGTGCATTTTCAATTGTCAATGCACTTAAAAAAGGTCTTCATAGCTGTGGCATAAATGAACAGGTCATAAACCTGATTGAGGATACAAGCCGAAAAAGTGCACTTGACTTAATGCGTGCCGTTGGTTTTATTGATCTTTTGATTCCGCGCGGCGGTGCAGGACTTATAAAAGCATGTGTAGAGCAGGCGCTTGTTCCTTGTATTCAGACAGGCACTGGAATCTGTCATATCTATGTGGATAAGGATGCTGACCTTTCCATGGCACTGCGAATAGTTGAAAATGCAAAAATGAGCCGTCCTTCTGTGTGCAATGCTGCCGAGGTTTGTCTTGTGCACCGTGATGTGGCAAAGAAATTTCTTCCTATGCTGCAAAAAAGCTTGTGTGACCCATCTCGCGAACATCCTGCTAAGCTTCTCCTTGATAAAGAAGCTCTTTCAATTATTGATGGTACTCCTGCAGATGAGAATGATTTTGATACGGAATTTCTCGATTATATTCTCGCTGTGCATGTCGTAAGTGATGTGAACGAAGCAATTTCACATATTGCTTCCCACTCTACTCATCACAGCGAATCAATCATCACACAGAATGAACAGACTGCTGCTCTATTTACAACTCTTGTGGACAGTGCTGCCGTATATGTCAATGCATCAACTCGCTTTACTGACGGAGGTGAGTTTGGTCTTGGCTGTGAAATGGGAATTTCAACACAGAAGCTTCACGCGCGCGGTCCAATGGGGCTTCGTGAGCTGACAGCTTACAAATATGTTATCACTGGAAATGGACAGACCCGTTGACAAAAGCCTCACACTATCTTAACATACTTCTAAACGGCTACAGCTATTATCTGATGTCCGTTTAAATAAATCTACTTGGAGGAATTATGGAACACTTAATTATCCCAGAGGGCTATGAACCAGCTTTAAATCTGCATGATACACAGATTGCCATCAAAACAGTCAAAGATTTCTTTCAGGATCTGCTTGCAAAGCAGCTAAATCTGCTCCGCGTATCAGCACCGCTGTTTGTTGATCCGGCTTCCGGCTTAAATGACAACTTAAATGGCGTTGAGCGCCCTGTATCCTTTGACATTAAGGAGCAAAGTGGTTTTAATGCTGAGGTTGTACACTCTCTCGCAAAGTGGAAGCGCTATGCTTTAAAGGAATATGGCTTCTCAAATGGTGAAGGTCTTTACACCGATATGAACGCAATTCGCCGTGATGAGACTACAGATAATATCCACTCCATCTTTGTTGACCAGTGGGACTGGGAAAAAATCATCTCAAAAGAAGATCGAACACTCGACACTTTAAAGTCCGTTGTCCGTGATGTATACAAGACACTTAGAAAGACAGAAATGTACATGGCAATCCAGTATGATTACATAGAAGAAATTCTTCCTAAGGAAATTTTCTTTATTACTTCTCAGGAGCTACTTGACATGTACCCGGACAAGACTCCAAAGGAGCGTGAATATCTGATCACGAAAGAAAAAAAGGCTGTCTGCCTGATGCAGATTGGTGATAAGCTTGGAAATGGCGAGCCGCATGACGGACGTGCACCAGATTATGATGACTGGGCACTCAACGCCGATATTCTTGTCTACTATCCAGTTCTTGATATTGCTCTTGAGCTTTCCTCCATGGGTATTCGTGTTGATGAGAACTCTCTTCGCACTCAACTTGAGAAGGCTGGCTGCCCAGAGCGCGCCAACCTTGCTTTCCAAAAGGCAATACTAAATAAAGAACTTCCTTACACTATTGGCGGCGGTATTGGTCAGTCTCGTATCTGTATGTTCTTCCTTCGCCGTGCCCACATCGGTGAGGTTCAGTCCTCTATCTGGCCGGCTGATATCAGAAAGGAAGCAAAAAAGCACAATATTACATTGCTTTAATGCATATCAAAAAAAGTGCCTTGGATATCCATGGCACTTTTTTATATTTCTCGTCACTAATATTTATCAGCGTCTCCACGTATCGCGTGACAAAAGAATCAAAATTGGAAAAATTTCCAATCGTCCAGCCAGCATATCAAAAATTAGTACAATTTTTGCCAGCGGACCATAAATTGAGAAGTTACATGTCGGGCCTACTAATTCAAGACCTGGTCCGATATTATTAAAGCAGGCAAGTACAGCTGAAAAATTAGTTCCAACAGAAAAACCATCTATTGAAATAACTAGCAGACTAAACATAATAATAAGTACATATGCAGCAAGATAGGCGTTTGTATTTTCAAGCACCTTCTCTGATACGACCTGCTTGTTGCTGCGCACTGCCTGGATTCGCTGTGGACGAAGCATTTTCTGTATGTTTCTTCTAAGACTCTTAAAGACGAGCAAAAGTCTTCCGCACTTAAAGCCTCCGCCTGTACTTCCTGCACAGGCACCCACTACCATCAGACATAATAGAATTGACTTTGAAAAACCTGGCCATAGATCAAAATCTGTGGTGGCAAAGCCTGTAGTAGTCACAATACTGGCTACCTGAAAGAATACATGGCGTACTGTCTCTTCAAGCGTTCCATAAAAACCTCTCAGATTAATCACAATCAAAAGCACACTGCCCAGCACCATTCCAACATAAAGACGAAGTTCCTCATCCTCGTATACACTTTTTACCTGCTTCATGATCAAAAGATAGTAGCAGCTGAAATTCACACCAAACAGCAGCATAAACACTGTACATACATTTTGAATATATGGACTGTAGCTTGCCATACTATCATTTTTTACACCGAATCCACCTGTTCCGGCTGTTCCAAATGCTGTACATACAGCCTCTAACACAGGCATTTTTCCAGCAAGCAAAAGCAGCAAATCTACTACTGTCAATACAATATATAAAATATATAAAATTCCTGCCGTGCTTCTGATTCTTGGAACAAGCTTTGCAACATTTGGTCCCGGGCTCTCTGCTCGAAGCAGATGCATTGTGAAACCATCATTTCGACCACTTACAGGAACAACTGCAAGTAAAAATACAAGAACACCCATACCGCCAACCCAGTGGCTAAAGCTTCTCCAGTATAGCATTCCCTTTGAAAGACCTTCTACATTTGATAAAATAGATGCACCTGTTGTCGTAAAACCAGATACGATCTCAAATAATCCATCAAGATAAGACGGAATTTCACGTGAAATCCAAAATGGAAGACAGCCCAAAAGACTCATTACAATCCACGCGAGTCCGACACAAACCATACCTTCTCTTGCATAAAAGCCTTTTTTGGCTTTTCTTGCAAAAAACATAAGCATGCCTGCCACTGCTAAAATCACAAGGATACTTAAAGCAAATCCTAAAATTGCCTGACTATCCTGACCAACCAGACTTATAATCAGTGCCGGCACCATAAATGCCGCCTCCGCCAACAGAATCTGCGCAATCAGCCGCCCCATCATTTTATAGTTCATAATTAAAAAACTCCTTTTTTGCAGAAACTGTATTTGTTATGCTTCAAAAATATCGTCAAGCTTATAGATAATATCATTTCTTGTTGTGACAACAACAACTGTATCACCCTCTCGAATAACAGAATCTCCTCCTGGAAGCTCTGTAACGCCGCCGTGTGTAATACAGGATACAAGAATATTTTGCTTCACTTTCATGTTCTTTAACGGTTTATCACAATACGGCTTTTTCTCTTCAACATGAAACTCAATTGCCTCTGCCTTTCCATCTGCTATGGAATGAACCGATACGGCTGCTCCTGTCTGATTGTGCATTGCACGTATATAACGCACAATACCGTTACAGCAAAGATCCTTCGGCCAGATCGTACTTCCAATCGGAAGCTGATCAATCATGCTGCCATTTTCCATATGACCAAGCTTTGTGATAACCTGAGATACACCATGCTTAGTTCCATACAGAGAAATAATCATATTTAACTCGTCCATACCAGTTGCCGTGACAAGTGCGTCACAGCTTTCAATATTTTCACGCTTCAGCACAAATGTATTGCTCGCATCATCATTGATAATCTCTGTTTTAGGAAGAAGCGCTGCAAGTTCCTCACAATGCTTTGGATCCTTCTCGATCAAACGTACCGTCATGCCATCTTTTTCAAGCTGCTGAGCAAGATAATAGCTTACACGTCCGCCGCCGCAGATCATAACATGATTGACCTTTTTTGTTATAATTCCAAGATTATCAAGAAGTGTCGCCAAGCTTTCTGTTGATGCCGTAACAAAGATTCTGTCGCCCTCTCTAAGCACAAAGCTTCCATCTGGTGCTACAACATCACCTCTTCTAAGCACGGCACATACAAGAACACGGCACTTTATTACACGATTCAATTCGCTAAGAGCAACATTGCACAAACGGCTTCTTTCATCAACACGCAGCTCTACGATCTCTACTCTTCCCTTTGCAAAGCTGTCTCTCTTTAAGAAGCCTGGGAATTTAAGCAATCGTTCAATCTCGATTGCAGCCTGCTTTTCCGGATTTACTGTCAATGACAGCGCAAATGTTTTCTGCATTTTGTAAACCTGATCTGTATAATCCGGATTACAAATCCTTGCAATTGTATGGATGTTTGGATTGATTCCATGAGCAGTCATGCTGCACAGAAGATTTAACTCATCTGCACCAGTCGCTGCAATCAAAAGATCCGCATCGTTTACACCAGCCTGAAGCAATGTCTCCATCGTGGCACAATTTCCTAAAACGGCCATTACATCATATTTTTCTACGTTTGATTCCAATACCTGCTGCTTTACATCAATAAGCGTAATATCATAACCTGAGGCGCTCAGCTGTCTAGCCAGCGTTGATCCAACCTTTCCGACGCCCGCAATTATTATTTTCATACCCTTCACCTTTCATATTCGAATAATGACATACAATTAGTCATTGTATTATGATAACACAAATATAAAAAAGTGCAAGGATATTCTCTCTATAAATAAAAACGACACCCTTTCGGGTGTCGCCCTTTATTTTATTATTCTTTACGGCAAATATGTACGATATCCTATAGGTGTCTTAAAGAATACAGATGTTACATTAATTCCAGTCTCTGGTGAACCTGCATGAACAATTGCACCGTTACCGATGTAAATTGCCACATGGTTCGGATTATTATAAAATACAAGATCACCTGGTCTAAGCTGATCGTAAGTGATAGCAGAACCACAATTCATCTGGGACATGGAGTGATGCGGAAGGCTTACACCTGCCACTCTGCTGTATACCTGCATAGTAAATCCAGAGCAGTCTACGGAACCGCCAATAGAAAGATCGGTGCCTCCATATACATAATTGCACTGACCTACCCAGCCTAATGCATAATTAACAATTGAATCACGAAGCGGTGTTGAGTTGTTTGATGGAGTTGTAATTTCCTGTGTGGTAGTTGTCTCTGCCGCTGTCGTTGTAGTAGTTGTTTCTTCAACTGTAGTGGGTGTGGTTTCTGCCGCTGTTGTGGTGGTTGTCTCTGTCTCTGATGATGGAGCAGTCTCTTCAACTGTAGTGGTTGTCTCATCAGGTACTGTCTCAGATGAAGGAACTTCTGACGGCTGCGTTTCTGAAGAAGCCTCAACCGTTGCTACATTCAAATCAAATGATGAAGAAAATCCCTGATAGCTTACTGTAACAGTATTCCAGCCTGCACTTAACATCATGCCAACCTGCTCACAGCTTAAGCCTTCTGTTACTGTCTGTGTTGTTCCATCTGTGTAAGTAACAACAATATACAGCTCACTTGCACTGAGTACCTGTCCTTCTGTCTTGCTGCTTCCAGTATAAAATGCCTCAATACCCTGAATTGCTTTTACAGTCTCTGAAGGAGTAGTATTATCAGCTGTTGTAGTTGTAGTATCTTCTACTGTAGTCGGCGTTGTCTGCTCAGCTGTCGTAGTTGTGGTATCTTCTACTGTAGTCGGCGTTGTCTGCTCAGCTGTCGTAGTTGTGGTATCCTCTACTGTAGTCGGTGCTGTCGGCTCTGTCTGATCTGGCTGCGTTTCTTCTGCTTCGCTTGATGAAGTCTGTGCCTGTGAGCTTGTTGTCGTTTCCTCAGCAGACGTAGCTGCCACTGTCGTAGTAGTAGTAGGTACCTCCGTTGACGTTGCCGCAACTGTCTCACCATTTAACGCGGCTGTTGCACGCGCTACCATGTCGGCTGTCTTTTTCTGCTCGCTCTTTGCTGTCGTTACTAAATCTGTATAACCTGCGTTAGAAGCATCATTTATGTAATATTCCCAAAGCTGATATGCATATGTACTTGCGTTGTAAGCTGCCTGATAATCTGCTGCTGCCATACGCTTTTCAAAAATTGCCTCTGCATCGCGAATATCTACAAGATAGCTGTCCAACTGATTTTTTACCATCTGATCAGTGATTGCTACTGCCTCTGCATGACGTGTGTATAAAGACACATCTTCAGCTTTAACAAATCCAGCAAATTCTTCATTAACTGCAATCTTTACAAATCCGTTCTGAATTGCAAGAACCTTATAATCACCATCCTTATAGACGCTGCCAACAGTATCGGCACTGCTTGATGCTGAACTGTAAACAACTGCTGTATTTGCTGTCACCTTTGCATAGCGGTTTGTAAGATCCTCATCGCTCGCCTTTGCAGCTGCACCTGTTAATACATAATCAGATGACACATAACCCTCTACATCTCCACTTTTGATCAGATACCAGCTGCCTTCACTGTTATCAACAGTATCATAAATAGAAACAACACAATTGCTGTATAAATATCCGATCACATTGCTTGATACAGATGGCTTATTTCTAACATTTAAGCTTGCCATTACACTGACAAGTCCTTCTTCCTTTTCGCTGGCATCCTTTGATACCAAGCTAGTTCCAAATACAACGGAACCATCTTCTTTCGTCGTCGCATTTACAGTAAAAACTGGGATGATCTTTTTCTCCTGTGCTGAAGCAACTATATAACGAATATAATCCATAATATCTGCTTCAGGCGTCTGGCTGCTTGCATAGTAGTTATCGAGAGAAACCGCCATGCCTGCCACAGCTGTATCCTGTTCAAGCGACGCGCCTGATGCTGCTGGTACTGCAATGCCTCCTCCGACTGCAAGTGTCGCAGCCAGACAGGATGCCAGCGCATTCCTGCATAATTTATTCATATCTCAAAAACCTGTACCTTCCCGTAGCCTGCCATCTTGCCTGCAGGTACAAAAACATAATATCAGTTAAATTGTTACAATATTATTACAACTCCATTTTGATTATAACACATAGAAAATGCTTGTCAAGGGGCGTTTTTATTGTGTCCTTTTTATGATATACTAATTATGGCACAGTTTGCTACCCGGTAGGTTATGAAAGGCGGAAGCGAAACTTTGCTACCCAGTAGACTATGAGAGTCTTCGGTGAAGCTTTGTCGGCGACCCTTGTTCCCGCGGCGCCTTTTACATTACTTCCACGTAAGTTTACTTTGAAAGCCCGCTCCACACGGGAATCGCCTCGTAAAGCAGTTCACAGATTTGATAAGGAAGCCCCGCCCCTTTAGGGGCGATTTTGTAATGTGGCTTGAGATCATTTTGATCTTTCCGTTTTTCGTGTTCAGAAAAACGGAAATGTTTTGAATGAAAAGCTGGTCGTTTAAGAAATATTATCCTTGGTTTTCAATATATCGTTCGATAACTGCTTGTGATACGGTGCCAATAGACGCTGCAAAATAGCTGTCTGACCATAGAACATGCTTTTTCCAGTAATGTTGTTCTAACAGGGCAGAATGTTGCTGCCAAGATAAGTAAGTACTGTGTTGTTTTAATATAGACACAATACGAGTAATGGAATCAGTAGGGTTGTACTGAAGTAGAATGTGAACAGGATCCTGATCGGTTTCCATGCGTTTTACATACCAGTGATTCTTAACACATGTATTAAATAAATATTGTTTAACTGCATCTCGAAAATCACCCAGTACTATTTTCTTTCTGTACTTTGTTACAAAAATCAGATGAACCATTAATAGATTCTTATTGTGTCGTCTATGCTGATAAATATCCATAAAATCTCCTTTTAGGGCTTGAAATATATTATTATATATATTATAATATACATATCGACACCAATATACAATAGAAAGGAGAAAAATGCAATGTCCGAAATTGTCAAAACAATGAAACTGCACATTCATGTTAATGAAACAGAAGCAAAAAGTTTGGAAGAACTGACTGCCTGTTATGCACAGGCATGTACATTTATTTCAAAGTATGTATTTGATCATGGCTTTATCTTAAATTTTATGAAATTGCAGGAAACATTGTATCAGACAATTAGAACCGAATTTGGACTAAAATCACAGTTTACAATTTCTGCATTTAAGACAGTCACCGCCCGTTATAAAACGGTACAGGAACAGCTGTTTCAGAACCCGTATCGCTATGAAAATGAAAAAGGGGAAACCCATTTCATCAGTCGGACACTGGAATGGCTTCAAAAGCCAATCGTGTTTCGTCGCCCTCAGGCTGATCTTGTAAGAGGCCGGGATTACAGTTTTGTGACAGCAGATGATGGTCAAAAGCTGCTTTCTTTGAATACACTGAAAAAGCGGATTAAAGTTACGTTTGATCTGCCAAAGAAATTTAAAGAATACTTTGATGGCACCTGGTCGTTTGGAAGTGGTAAGATTGTGTCTATGAATGGAAACTGGTATTTTCATATCCCGATGACAAAGAATGTATCTGAAGAATTTTCTATGGATCATGTAAAACATGTAGTAGGAATTGACAGAGGAATACGTTTTATGGTTACTTCTTATGATGAAAAAGGAAAAGTAACCTTTGTAAGCGGAAAAGAGATTCAAAAAAAGCGAGAACACTTTCAGCAGGTACGTTCAGAGCTGCAGTCAAAGGGCACAAAATCAGCAAAACGTGCATTAAAGCGTATCTCAGGACGAGAGAACCGCTGGATGTCGGATGTAAATCATCGGATATCAAAGACACTCGTTACGAAATACAAAGCCGGAACGCTGTTTGTACTGGAGGATCTGAAAGGAGTCAGTTTCAGCGATGGCCTTCTCGGAAAACGCAGTGCAAAAGACAGACAGGAATTACGAACTTGGACATTCTACCAGTTTGAACAGGATTTAACGTACAAGGCACAGGCAATAGGATCACAGGTTTTAAAAGTAAAACCGGATTATACTTCTCAGAGATGTCCGAAATGTGTGCGAATTCAGAAAGGAAATCGTCATCATGACATTCATGAGTATATCTGTGACTGCTGTGGATATCGTTCGAATGATGATCGTGTAGGAGCAATGAACATCCAGATACTCGGAACGATGTATGTGTCTGGTGACGGCAATCCGCGATTTGGAGTAAGAAAAGTGAACTAAACATGTTTCTGCCGGATACATTCTGGCAGAAGAAAAAAGCGGGCGTTGTCAATCGCCCGGTGATGTATCCGCAATCTCATGTACCTGAGAACGCGAGCAAAAGCGCAGTCTGGGAGCATCCATTGGATGACGCGAGGACCAGATGGGCGAGATACAAACTTCTGATGTGACCCCGCGCCATATCATACCTATCGGGTAACGGAGCCCTTAGCAAGCCCCGATCCCTTTAGGGTCGGGAGTAATTGACAACAGCGCTTCGTTTTAACATGCTTCCAGTTTACACTGGTTTCCACAACGAAAAACTTGGCGATATGTTCCCAATCTTGTTTGTAACTGTTGCCTGCGGTGCTGTTTCCGGTTTCCACAGCCTTGTTTCTTCTGGTACATCTTCTAAGACCATCTCCAATGA
>ERZ838399.3123-NODE-3123-length-11046-cov-14.884815_pt1 | contig 11046 bp, 10 predicted proteins | sample MGYA00519683_ERZ838399 | MGnify/ENA primary metagenome ERZ838399 (study PRJEB31850, sample SAMEA3708833) | human gut metagenome | biome: human gut; feature: human-associated habitat; material: faeces | place: China | collected 2014 ...
TTGATGCAGCCATATTTGATGAACGGGCTGATGTCATCCCAGTATTTCTCATAGGATTCACGGTCAGTCTTGCACATGCCTGTCAGCTTGTCTGCAACTTTCTTGGAAATGTATTCAGAAATCTTCTGAACAAATCCGTCATTCTGCAGGGCACTTCTGGATACGTTCAGCGGAAGATCCGGGCAGTCGATCACGCCTTTGAGAAGGAGCAGGAATTCCGGAATGACTTCCTTGATATTGTCTGCGATGAATACCTGGTTGTTGTACAGTTTGATGGTTCCTTCGATGGAATCATATTCTGTGTTGATCTTCGGGAAGTACAGGATACCTTTGAGGTTGAACGGATAATCCATGTTCAGATGGATCCAGAACAGAGGCTCCTTGTAATCCATAAATACTTTGCGGTAGAAATCCTTGTAATCCTCATCGCTGCATTCATTCGGATGTCTCATCCACAGCGGATTCGGATCACTTAAGGATACCGGGCGTTTGTTGATCTTTACTTTGTCCTTTGCAGGTGAAACTTCTACGACTTCTTTCTCGCCGTTTTCGTTTTCCTTTTCTTCTGTCTTGGCGTCTTCGTGGATGTGTTCTACAACTACATCGTCATCGCGAAGTTCAGATTCATCAATCGTCTCATATTCCTGCTCTGCGTTTGCTTTGGACAGGTAGATGTTCACCGGCATAAAGGAACAGTATTTCTCGATTACTTCACGCATGCGGTATTCATTACAGAACTCCAGGCTCTCTTCGTTCAGGAATAAGGTGATCTCTGTACCTGGTGTGGTTCTGTCGCCGTCCTGCATATCATATTCTGTACCGCCATCACAAGTCCAGTGTACTGCTGTTGCTCCATCCTTATAGGAAAGTGTATCAATGTGCACCTCATCAGCAACCATGAATGCAGAATAAAATCCCAGTCCGAAATGTCCGATCATCTGGTCATCTGTTGTTTTATCTTTGTATTTCTCAAGGAATTCTGTTGCACCGGAAAAAGCGATCTGTGTGATGTATTCTTCTACTTCATCACCAGTCATACCGATACCGTTATCAATGAATTTCAGGGTTTTGGCATCCGGATCCACTACTACCTGAACTGCTGCTTTATAGTCATCCGGGAAAGTGTACTCTCCCATTACTTCCAGTTTCTTAAGTTTGGTGATCGCATCACATCCGTTGGATACAAGCTCTCTTACAAAGATATCATGGTCTGAATACAGCCATTTCTTTATGATAGGAAAAATATTTTCACTGTTAATTGACAAATTTCCATGTTTTGCTGCCATAAAAAACACGCTCCTTTGTTTTCGTAATTTCATTTTTTATATATACTAATACCATTTTTTATAAAAGTCAAGGAAAAATTAGCACTCATTTGAAATGAGTGCTAACAAAACTTTTGAGTTTTATTTTTTCTGTATTATTTCTTTTTCTTCTTATAGTAAATTACTCCGCATACAGCTCCAACTGCGATAAACAGAACAATTACGAATGGAAGAATCACAGTCGGATCGTTTGTCCTGACTGATTTTTTCTGATTTGCAGTCGGGGTAAGATTTGTTCCCGGTGCTGTAACCTTTGCTTCAGAAATACTGAATGCCACCTGCTTGGTGTCCTGAGTATCAGTATTTTTCCAGTTTTCGCCATTGTACTGCTGCTGCTGAAAAACGACCTTTAATGTATAATCACCACTCTTTGACAATCCAAAGCATGCCGTATAAGGTGCCTTCTCCCAGGCATTTGTATTAATCACGGTCCAGTTCAACGGAACATAACGTACATCTCCCTTCTTAGGAGAATTATTATCCATTCCTGCTCCTACTGCTGCGAAAGAGATCTTGGACTGAGTTGTATAAACACCATTCACTTCAATCCCGGTAATTTTGTTATCGTCTGCGGAAGCAGCCTTTGGTACATAGGCTTCTACATTTACTTTAATGTAAGCTAACAAGTCTATATTGTTGTCATTATCTACCCCATCCGGAAGGGTTACAGATCCCTTCACAGTGAAATTCTGTGCCGCTGTATCAGATGCATTGTAGGAACAATTCTTTACATCCCAGCTCACTTTTGCCTTTGCGTTACCACCGGTAGTTTCAATTACTACAATGGATGGCAGTTTTAGTTTCTGTGCATCTTTAGCTGTGCCATTTGCAATTCCACTGATTTCTGACGGATTCTGAATCTTTGTAAGAGAAACGGTTCCTTTGAGTACCTGGAAGGATGCTTTAAACGAAACCTCTGTTGCTGATGAAGAAATCTTTATACTTTCCTGATAATTATTTACTTCCAGCCCTTCCTTCGGAACTACTGTAAATGTCGCGGATCCTTCTGGCTGAATTGTCAGTTCTGAAGTCGCTGTTACAGAAAAATATTCTGCTGAAGGCTGAACAATAGTTTCACTCACATTTCCATTGTTCGTCACTGTGATCTGCTGTGCGGAAATTCCACTGTATCCTTTCTTTGCACTCGCAAAATCAAGTGTATCCGTTGAAATTCCCAGTTTATGACTTGCCGTATCTATAACAATCGATACAGGAATCACAATTTTTTGTCCGGAAGTTGTATCTGTGATTGTAAATGCTTCCGTGTAAGTTCCTGCGCTCAATCCCGTCTTCGGACGCACGGTAAAATCTGCTGTGCCGCCATTTGCACTGATATTCTGTGTTGATAACGCAACATCAAAATATTTGATATCTCCCTGGTCACTGTATACATCTGACAGAACTGCATCTGCGTCACCTTCATTCGTAAGGGTTACTTTTTCTTCCTGTGGTGCCTCTGTATATCCCTCTACAATATTTTTAAACTCAACAGCACTCTTATCTGCGTTTACCTTGCTCTCTGCCAGTGCCTGTGTCGGAGTTGGAATCGGTGTATCCTGCGGCTCTTCTGCCGGCGTTGGAGTCGGTGTATCCTGTGGTTCCTCACCTGGTGTTGGAGTCGGTGTATCCTGCGGTTCCTCACCTGTGATAGTCATCTGTGCTTTAAAAGAGGCTTCTGCGCCTTCTTCTGTCTCATAAGTGATCGTATCTTCATAACTTCCAGGCTGTGTTCCAACTCGTGGTGCAATCCATACCTGTACGCTCTGTCCTGCCTCCAGCGGCTCAGTGATATCCTGAACAGCAAAATGCTCCGGGCTCAGTTCCTCAAAATTCAGGCTCTCTGTACCGGTATTCTTGATTGTTACGTACTGAACCTGTTCATCTTCCTGTCCGGAAACAACAGTTCCAAAATCTACAACATCACTACTGCCATCACCGACCTCTGCTTCAGCCTGATAAGATGTTTCATCTGTATCTGAATTCCCGGTATCCTCGGTATTATTATATGTTCCGTCTTCCGTTGCTGCCGGAATCCCCTCTACTGAAGAGCCGCCGGCATCCTCTGTATCATCTGCCGTATTCTCCGGTCCTTCTGCCGGAAAAAGTTCTTCCTGGTATTCACTCTGCTCCATTTCTTCTGTATCCTGAGCATCCTGATCTGGCTCGGATGTTCCGTCATCCTGCGTTTCCTGAGTGTTCTGCTCAGATTCAGGGATTTCCTCATTCTCCTGAGTATCCTGTTCCGGCTCCTGTGATTCACTGTCATTTGTCGCTGCCGGAATTCCGTCGACAGATTCCGATCCTGCTTCATCACTCTTCGTCTCCGGAGTCGGCGCTGCCTCTGTAACAGTTTCTGTAACTGCTGTCAGGCTGCCGCTGAATCCTTTATCTTCCAGTCCCGTGATCGTCAGAACAATTTTTGAATCTATATCCTCTTTGGTTACTGTATAAGTTTTTTCTTTGCCGAGTGATTTCAGTTCGGGTTTCTCTCCCTGCTGTTCCTTCTTCTCATCTTCGGAAGTTTTACGAAACCATTGGTAACTGACACTGTCCTCTGTTATTCCTTCGTTTTTTATCCCCTGCATATCTGCGCTTAATGTAATACCTGCTGCTGCAGATCCCTGAATCTTTAACTGTCCATCCAGTACAACGGCTGTTGTATCTGCGAATACTGCCACTGGAAGCAGCGACAACATCATGAACACAGACATAATAACCGCCAGAATTCTCCTTCTGTTCATAGTTTTCCTCCTTTTGGGTTTCCATCATAAGTATTTCCTGATGCAACCCCTTTATTGATACTATATTCCCCACTTCCCGTATCGTCATTATAGCATGACAGGGAAAGGCTATGTAATTTCTATTTTACATAACCTTTCCCTGTCATAAAAAATTTCTACTTCAAATATCGGCTCACCCTTCTACCAGAAGATATCCGCCTGACGGAAGAACAAATACTTCACTTGCATCTTCCAGTTCCTCATCTGTCATTCCACTGATGTCTGCACCTGCTTCATCAAAGTATGCACGTACTTCTTTGAGCGTTTTCAGCTCTACCGCCATACAGTCTTCAAGGAATTCTTCTGCTTCCTCATAGGAAGATGCAACTGCTTCGTCAAAAAGCTGTCCCTGGTTTTTGAGAAATGTTTCTACGCTTTCTTCTGTATACATTATTTAATTACCTCCTCTATGTTTCCACCTGCGCGGATCAGTTTCTTAAGAATATATTCTACGCGCTCTGTCTGATAAGACGCTGCTTTTTTGACCCCCGGCTTCGCGTGAGCCATGGCAAAACTGTATGGTACGGATTCCAGCATCGCAATGTCATTATACTCATCACCAAACACAATACATTCTTCCGGTCTGATACCAAGCAGTTTCTGATATTCCCTGAGACCTTTTGCCTTATTGGTCTCAAACGGGATAAAATCAACCCAGGCAAAACCGGATGTCACTACCGTACATCTGTCTCCGAACCGTTCCTTCCAGTACCGGATAGAATCCTCCTGGATTCCTTCCCTTTCGTATACAGCTACTTTCATGCATGGCTCTGTTATCTCATCAAAGCTATCGATCTCTTTGCAGTTATTTTTGACCACATTCAGCATCAGGTCTCTGTAATGCTCTGTCTTTGGACGGATGTAATAAAAATCCTTAGTCGAACAGGTAAAGTCGGCATCCTTCTTATCATAGATCGCTTCTACGATTTCTCTGACAAGTTCCTTCGGAAAGCTGTCCTGATAGAGTACTTTCTCATTCTGGATCGCCAGACCGCCGTTTTCAGCAATAAACGCCATGTCATCCACCACCGGTGCAAACATGCGCTTCATATTTGCATACTGTCTGCCGCTTGCTGCCACAAACAAAATGCCAAGTTCTTTTAGTTCTTTTATTAATGGAAAAAGTTCTTCCGGCAGACTCTGCGCTCCGTTGAGCAGCAAAGTCCCATCCAGATCACTTGCAACCAGTTTGATCATGATTCAGTCCCTCATATATCTTAAGTAAATCTTCTGGTTTCTCCGCAACGATCTCTGCACCGCTGCTTTCAAGTTCTTCTCTGTCACGGAATCCCCATAAAGCACCGATCGTATGCATGCCTGCCGCTGTACCGGTTTCCATATCTGTCCTGGTGTCTCCGATATACATACACTCTTCTGAAGAAGCACCGAATTCTGCTGCTGCTTTAAGCGGACCGTCCGGTGCCGGTTTCCTGCGGATCGCATCGCTCTGTCCGATCACCAGGTCAAAATATCCCGGGAACATCTTGTCGATCACCTTGACTGCGGCTATATGCGGCTTGTTGGAGCAGACAGCAAGCTTCACTCCTGCATTCTTCAGTGTCTGAAGTGTGTCCCTGATTCCTTCATACGGAACTACCTTATATAAAGGATCCTCGCCAAATTTCTTTCTGTAAAGAGCCCTGCACTCCTCAAAATGGGTAAGTTCCGGGTCTCCGGCATCTTTGAGGCAGCGGCGTACCAGCATATCTGCTCCCTCACCGCTGTAATATTTAAAATTCTCTGTCGGCTGTTCCTTAAGTCCCATTCCCCTGAGGATCTCATTGGCAACGTATGCCATAGAATCCAGTGTATTTGCCAGGGTGCCGTCCAGATCAAAAATACATGCTTTTATCATGATCTTATCCTCGTAATTCTATTCCATGTTTCTTCGTTTCGTAAAACAGTCTGCCCACAGGAAGGCCTACTACATTTGTATAGTCCCCGCGGATTCCCTTTACATAAGCACCAAATCCGCCCTGGATACCGTAGCTTCCTGCCTTGTCCATCGGTTCGCCTGTTGCTACATATGCCCTGATCTCTTCCTCGGAAACCGGATAGAAAGAAACATCTGTACATTCTGCAAAAGTGATCGTTTCCCATTTGGAATCCTTACGTTCCATAACTGTCACTCCGGTATAGACCTGATGCGTATTCCCCTGGAGCATGGATAATGTATTTACCGCATCCTCTTCATTCTTTGGTTTGCCAAGGATCTTATTATCAAAAGATACGATCGTATCTGCTCCCAGAATGACCGTTCCTTCTTCCATGTCAAATTTCAACGCCGTCGCCATTGCTTTCTGCAGGGACAGTTCCTTTACGATGTCTTCCGGAATCTCCTTCGTGATCTTTTCCTCGCTGTTCCCAGGACATACCTGAAAGATCACTCCGGCATTCGCCAGAAGTTCTCTCCTTCTCGGAGATGCCGAAGCAAGTATGATTTTTCTCATAATTCAAGTCTTCCTTTACTTTTCTTCTGTTCCAGTATACCCTGTCCCTTTCAAACTGGCAACTATCAAAATAGCAAAAAGTATTCCTCAAAAAAGATCAAAAAAAGTTAAAATAAAGTGTTGACAACTTCTTGTACTTCTGTTAATATTATCAACTGTGAGAGGCAGATAAACGCTTCACAAAGTAATTGCTGATGTGGCTCAGTCGGTAGAGCGTCGCCTTGGTAAGGCGGAGGTCACGGGTTCGATTCCCGTCATCAGCTTTATTTTTTTGCCTATTTTACAGGCTTTTCGGTTACTTTTTCAGCACATCCCTCTTATCCCCTCACCATCTCACACTCATCTTGCATAGTGATACCTGCAAGCCAGCATATAGATATTTTCATCATCTATCTGATAAATAAGCCTGTCCTTATCATTAATGCGTCTTGACCAAAATCCTGCCAAATTACCTGTCAATGGTTCCGGCTTACCGATTCCCTGATTACCATTCCTGCATATATCCTCTATCAGAGCATTAATCTTCTTCAGTGTCTTTTTGTCTTCTGTTTCCCAGTAAACGTAGTCTTCCCATCCGTTCTGTGTGAACACTTTATTCATCATTCAACCTCTTTTAACTTATGAATACCTGCTTTTCCTGCCTGTAACTGTTTCTTTGATTCCATGATCCAGTCATAATTTGCCCGATCTTCCATAAGATAGAGATTTTCCATAAGATTATTGTAGGATTCTTCCGACATCATTACCACGTTTCTATTGTTTTTGCGAGTAACTATCATGGTTTCGTAATCATCTGTGACCTTATCCATATAATTTTTCATATTCTCTCGTAAATTTGTATAGTTCACCGCTAACATATGCAGTCCTCCTTTTCTGTACAGTATTCTGTACTTTTATTATACGTACAGTATATGCGGCTGTCAATGATCTATACGAAAGCTGACCAAAAAGAGAGGCAACTGAAAACTCAATTGCCTCTCTCTGATATGCTTCTCTCTAAAATATTGTCGGATTGTATAATACCGTTTCTTCGCCTGTTTCATTCTGTTATTTGTCATATGTGTGGGATTTCCTCCTTGTTTTATTTTGAATTATGTTATACAATATAAAAGTTATTTAACTTTCTATACACTTTGCATTTATACTGTGATATAATGCAAAGTAATCAAAACCAGATTTTCGATGAAAACCTTGTATTTTCTTGATTTTTTGACTGTTAGGATAATCAAAAGTAATCAAGCCGAAAGTCTGGAAACCATTGAATCACTCAGGAGGGACAGAGATGGAAAACGAAACTGTTTCCAAAAATTTTATTGAGAACATCATTGACGAGGATCTGGCCGAAGGTGTTTATGATACCGTACACACCCGTTTCCCACCGGAACCGAACGGGTACCTCCATATCGGACATGCCAAATCCATTCTTTTAAACTATGGACTTGCACAGAAATACAACGGCAAATTCAACATGCGTTTCGATGATACCAACCCGACCAAAGAAAAGAGCGAATTTGTAGAGTCCATCAAAGCGGACATCAAATGGCTCGGTGCTGACTGGGAAGACAGACTTTTCTTTGCGTCTGATTATTTCCCGCAGATGTATGAAGCTGCTATCAAGCTCATCAAGAAGGGCAAAGCTTATGTCTGCGATCTGACTGCCGATCAGATCCGCGAATACCGTGGTACTCTTACAGAGCCAGGCAAAGAAAGCCCATACCGTAACCGCAGCATCGAAGAAAACCTTCAGCTTTTTGAAGAAATGAAAGACGGCAAATACCAGGATGGAGAGAAAGTTCTCCGTGCCAAGATCGACATGGCATCCCCGAATATGAACATGCGTGACCCGGTCATCTACCGTGTTGCTCATATGACTCACCACAGAACCGGTGATACCTGGTGCATCTATCCAATGTACGACTTTGCTCATCCGATCGAGGATGCGATCGAGGGAATCACACATTCTATCTGTACACTGGAATTTGAGGATCACAGACCGCTTTATGACTGGGTAGTAAGAGAACTGGAATACCCGCAGCCACCGAAGCAGATCGAATTTGCAAAATTATACCTGACAAACGTTGTTACCGGCAAGCGTTACATCAAGAAACTTGTTGAGGACGGCATCGTAGACGGATGGGATGATCCGCGTCTCGTTTCCATCGCCGCTCTCCGCAGAAGAGGTTTCACTCCGGAATCCATCAAGATGTTCGTTGACCTCTGCGGTGTATCCAAGGCCAACAGTTCCGTTGACTACGCTATGCTTGAATACTGTATCCGTGAGGATCTCAAGCTCAAACGTCCGCGTATGATGGCAATCCTTGATCCGATCAAACTCGTGATCGATAACTATCCGGAAGGTCAGGTTGAATACCTGGAAGCTCCGAACAACATGGAAAACGAAACTCTCGGAACACGTAAGCTTCCATTTGGTAAGGAGCTTTATATTGAGCGTGAGGACTTCATGATCGAGCCTCCACGTAAATACAAGAGACTTTTTGTAGGTGCTGAAGTTCGTCTTATGAACGCTTACTTCGTCACCTGTACAGGATATGAAGCAGATGATGACGGTACTGTGCGTGTTGTACACTGTACTTACGATCCTGCTACCAAGGGCGGCAACGCTCCTGACGGACGTAAAGTCAAAGGAACGATCCACTGGGTAGAAGCTTCCAATGCAGGCAAAGCAACCGTTCGTCTCTACGAAAATATCGTAGATGAAGAAAAGGGTGTTTACAACAAAGAAGACGGTTCCCTCAATGTGAACCCGAATTCTCTGACCACCGTAACTGCTTATGTAGAGCCAGCTCTTATGGAAGCCAAAGGATACGACAGCTTCCAGTTCGTAAGAAACGGATTCTTCTGTGCAGATATCCACGACTCCAAAGAAGGCGAGCCGGTATTCAACCGCATCGTTTCTCTCAAGAGTTCCTTCAAGCTTCCCAAAGCCTGATCCAGATTCACGCAATTACGCAAAAGTGCCCCGCCGGCAGTTGATCCGGCGAGGCACTTTTTATTTAATGAAATTATTCTTCTGTTTCAGGAGCTTTTTCTTCTGCTTCTTCTGTTTCCTGAACTTCTTCTTTTATTTCTTCTTCAAGAGCTTCTTCAGCCTCTGTTTCCTCTGCTTCTTCTTCCGCAGATTCCTCTACAGCTTCTTCGCTTTCTTCCCATGCTTCAAAGGATTCGTGAGCTTCTTTCTTTTCTTCTTCCTTCGGCTCTTCCTCTTCTTCGAAGTCATCATCGAAATCGTCGTCAAAATCGTCCTCGAAATCCTCGAGTGGTTTCTTCTTGAATGCCAGTGCTGCTACAGCTCCTGCCGCTGCGGCTGCTACGGCTCCGACTGCAACAAATCCCCAATATTTGTTTAATTTTGCCATAATACTCTGCTCCTTTCATATAACAGTTTGTTCTTTGTCACAAAGATTAGAATAATTATACTATTTTTTGTCCCAAAAAGAAAGGGAAAAGTTTCGTATCTTGCCTCTTATCCTCTGAAGTGCATTATCGATCGACTTGGGTGTTTTTCCCATGATCTTTGCGATCTGGATGTAACCATAACCCTTAAGATAATACTCCAGCACCCTGTTTTCCATTGAACTTAACGCCCGGTGGATCTCCTGTTCAAGGCTCCTCGTGCTTTCCTGGTCAATGATGATATTTTCAGGATTTTCCCACCAGGAACCTTCCAGCTCATCCGTTTCCTCCGGTTCTTCACTAAGTGAAATATAGGAGTTCAGAGGCATATGCTTCTGCCGGTTTGAATTCTGGATAGCACTGTAAAGCTGTCGGTCAATGCACATCCCCGCAAATGTCCGAAAAGAAGCATCTTTGTCAGGCTGATAACTCTGTACCGCCTTAAAAAGCCCGATCATTCCTTCCTGTATCAGATCATCGGTCTCACCGCCGATCAGGAACATGGCTCTTGCTTTCTGGCGGACAAATCCTTTGTATTTTTCCATCAGATAATCTGATATCTCTTCCTCACCAGATCTCAGCCTGGTGAGCAATTCTTCATCTGTGCATTTTTCATACTGGCACATAGAGAATCTCCATTTCTTATTTGCTTTCTGCCACGAGACGCTGTCTTACGATCTCATACGCAAGGACACCTGCTGCAACGGATGCATTCAGAGAATCGATATCTCCCTTCATCGGGATAGATGCGGTAAAGTCACATGCCTCTCTCACAAGACGACTGACTCCTTCGCCCTCGTTTCCGATCACAAGACCGATCGGTCCCGTCAGATTCATACGGTACATGCTCTCTCCGCCCATATCTGCACAGACGAACCAGATGCCTTTTTGCTTAAGTTCTTCCATGGTACGTACCAGATTGGTAACTTTGGCAACCGGTGTGTAATTGATCGCACCGGCAGATGTCTTGGCAACTGTGGAAGTCAGTCCGACAGCTCTGCGCTTCGGAATGATAACACCATGTGCACCTGCCAGGTTAGCTGTACGGATGATCGCACCAAGATTATGCGGATCCTC
>ERZ838399.3127-NODE-3127-length-11041-cov-5.621700_pt1 | contig 11041 bp, 5 predicted proteins | sample MGYA00519683_ERZ838399 | MGnify/ENA primary metagenome ERZ838399 (study PRJEB31850, sample SAMEA3708833) | human gut metagenome | biome: human gut; feature: human-associated habitat; material: faeces | place: China | collected 2014 ...
AGATATTGACTATATCACAACTCTGGAGGCTTATGTACACTGGAAACTGACAGGTAAGAGAGTTCTTGGAATCGGTGATGCGGCGGGTATGTTCCCGATCGACACAACAAAAGCAGATTATAATCAGGAAATGGTTGATAAATTCGATGAACTGGTAGCACCTTACGGATTCTCATGGAAACTTCGTGACATTATGCCGAAGGCTCTTGTTGCAGGGGAAGATGCCGGCGTTCTTACAGAAGAAGGTGCGAAACTTCTGGATGTAACAGGTAAACTGAAAGCAGGAATCCCGATGTGTCCTCCGGAAGGTGATGCAGGAACAGGTATGGTTGCCACAAACAGTGTTGCAGTTCGCACAGGTAACGTTTCCGCAGGAACTTCTGTATTTGCCATGATCGTTCTGGAAAAAGAACTCTCCAGACCGTATAAAGAAATCGACATGGTTACCACTCCGTCCGGACATCTGGTAGCTATGGCTCATTCCAACAACTGTACCTCTGACCTGAATGCCTGGGTAAATGTATTTAAAGAGTTTGCAGAGGCTATGGGTATGGAAGTGGATATGAATAAACTGTTTGGAACTCTTTATAATAAAGCACTTGAAGGTGATCCGGACTGTGGCGGACTTCTGTCTTACTGCTACTTCTCAGGCGAGCATATGACAGGCTTTGAAGAAGGACGTCCGTTATTTGTACGTTCTCCTGAGAGCAAATTCAATCTTGCAAACTTCATGAGAACCAATCTCTATACCTGCCTTGGTGCCATGAGAGTAGGTCTGAACCTTCTGTTTGAGAAAGAGAATGTAAAAGTAGACCGTCTCCTTGGACATGGCGGATTATTCAAGACCAAAGGTGTCGGACAGCAGATTCTCGCTGATGCAGTTAATGCACCGGTATCTGTAATGGCTACTGCCGGTGAGGGCGGTGCATGGGGAATCGCACTTCTTGCTTCTTATCTTGTAAACAAAGAAGAAGGCGAAACTCTTGAAGCATTCCTGGACAACAAAGTATTTGCAGATCAGGAAAGCAGCACACTGGATCCGAAACCGGAAGGAGTTGCAGGTTTCAACGCATTTATGGACAGCTACATGAAAGGTCTTTCTATTGAGAAAGCAGCAGTAGAATCCAAAATCTGGTAAATTCTGAAATTAATAATGATTATTTGTAACTGTGAAGGTACTGAACAGTTACGGGTATTTTACAGGGCATTTTGCGTTTCATGGCGCGTGTGAAATGGAAAAATGAAAAAAGGAAAAGAAAAATATGACAGAAGGCTGCAGGCGGGAAATGTGAATTTCCTGGTCTGTGGCTTTTTTTGTTGCCTGAATTTTGGTATAATGAACAAAAGTATGTTTGGGGAGTGTAAAAGCAATGAAAAAATACGGAGTGTTGTTTTTGCTGAATCTGCTGGTTCTGTTTTCGATAAACAGATATTATCAGTATTCAGAAGACGTGCCGCAGCCGCTGGCGTACAGATTTACCTTTATCTGTCCGCAGACCTGGGACGATGTGGCAGCAGGAATGGAGGAAGCAGACAGAGATCTGGGAACAGATACCAAATATGTAGGTTTTAAAAATTCAAATGAGGGAAAACAGGCAGAAGCAATCCGAAGCGCAGTTTATGCGAAAGCAGACGGGATCATTACAGTTGGAAACAACAACTCCAAAGTGATCGGAGCTGCTGTGGAAGAGGCGGAAGAAGCCGGTATTCCTGTGATTCTGATGGATTCAGACCTGGAAGGCAGAGAAAAAAGCGGCTATATTGGTATGGACCACAAAGAAGCCGGAAAGCTGGCAGGAGAGGATATGATCGCTGTTACCGGGGGAAATGCGCATATAGGAATGATCGTTTCAGATACGGATGATTCTGCACAGAGACTGCGTATGGAAGGATTTCTTTCTGCCATCAATCCACATAAAAATATGATTGTGGAAGAAACTTTTGAAAGTCGTTCTGACCGTATCCGGATACGAAAACTGGTGTCCGGAATGCTTCAGGACAATAAGCGGATCAATGCGATCTTCTGCGCAGACCAGACGGCAGCAGATATGCTTGGAGATATTTTGCAGGAAGAAGGCTATTCAAAGAACAACATGAAGGTTGTATGCTTTGGAATGTCACGGGAGATTTATAAATATCTTCAGGATGGAACCTATACCTTTTCCGTTATGAATGATACGGTGGAAATGGGATATCAGGCAGTAAAAACCCTGAAGGATTGTATTAATGGAAAAAGCGGCGAGAAACGGATCGTGTATACAGAAATTGAAAACGCAGATAAGGACTTTGACTTTGAATCCTGGAAAGCAGAGTGGGAAAACCGGGAAAGGAGCTGTATGATGTCATGAAGAATACAAAAACGATCCGCTCACAGCTTCTGGGGGTTGTAATAGACACAGTTTTGGTTTCACTTGTGCTTGTGATCATGACACTGGTGATTTACCAGCATATGGAAAAAGGGTATGAGACAAGTACAGAACAGATGCTTTTGCTGAATTCTTATTATCACACACTGGAAGATATCAATGGGGATGTCTACACTTATACGCTGGAAGGAAATGAGTCGGTATATAATGAAATTGCGAAAAAGTGTTCCACGGATCAGACAAGACTGAAACAACTTTCGGAAATTCATGCAGGAAAACAGTTTTACAGAGATATCAGAGATGTGGAGCAGATGTTTCTGCTGTACATACAAAGAATCAAAAAGATTTATGACCACAGTTATTTGTGCGAAGAAATGACGATCGGAAGTAAGGCGGTCATTAATAAATATTATAACAAAACGCAGGAAGTATACCGGTCATTGGAATCTCAGTTTCAGAACCTGTATTCCGAGCTGCTGGAGTCTGTGGATTACCGCAACGCACAGGCGTCGAAAAGAAATTTCTGGTTTATTGTGGATATTGTAGCAGTGGTCATATTTGTATTTTGCAGACAGGGAAAAAGTATTGTGGCACTCAGCAACAGTGTGATCCGGCCGATTCAGGACCTTACGGAAAATGCGCAGCAGTTCGGAAAACGGGATATGAGCCGTATTGAATATGTAAATCTGGAACAGGGGGCAGAAGAGGAAATGCAGACCCTGATTCAGGTCTATAATTCCATGATCCACAGGATACAGGTGCAAATTCGCACGATACAGGAGAATGCAAGTGCGCAGGAAAAACTGAAAGATCAGGAACTGGAAAATCTGAAAATACGAAATATGCTTAAAACCAGTGAACTGAAAGCGCTGCAGATGCAGATCAATCCTCATTTTCTGTTTAATACACTGAATATGATCTCACAGACTGCATATATGGAAGGCGCGGAGCAGACGATCACACTTCTGGACAGCACAGCCAGACTGCTGCGCTATACGCTGGATTATACGGATAAGTCTGTGACTTTGTCTAAGGAGCTTGAAATCCTGGGACATTATGTGGAATTGCAGGAATATCGGTTTGGAGAAAGAATCCGGTTTGAATTTGACCTGGATGAGCGTTTTCACGACATTCATGTACCAAGCCTGATTCTCCAGCCACTGGTGGAAAATGCGGTATCGCATGGGGTCGGAATGAAACTTCGCGATGCGGTGATCACGATCCGTACCATATATAAACCGGAGGAGAATCTGGGAATTGTTGAAATTGAGGATAACGGTGTCGGAATCGGGGAGGACAGACTTCAGGAACTGCGCAGGGAAATGAGAGAGAATCAGGAAAACGGAAAGATTGGTCTGAGCAATATTTATATGAGAGTGCATATTTTTTACGAAAATCAGGGAGACATGGAGATTTACAGCACTGAGGGAAAAGGAACCATGGTGCGCATTTTACTGCCGGCAGCAGTGAAAGAGGTTTATAAGGGGGAGAAAGCAGAATGTACAGAATTATAATTGCAGATGATGAGGAAATAGAATGCAGGGCGCTGGAGATGATGATACGAAATGAATTTCCGGATATGGAAATCCTTCCCTATGTACAGAATGGGATCGATCTGGTTGCCAGCGTGAAAAAAAATCATCCGGATATCGCGATCATTGACATCAATATGCCGGGACTCAATGGCCTGGATGCGCTTGAAATGATCCGGACACGCAATAAAGAGCTGAAAGTGATCATAAGCTCTGCGTACAGTGAGTTTCAGTTTGCAAAAAAAGCAATGAAACTGGGAGTATCCGATTATATTCTGAAACCTCTGAACAGAGAAACATTCTGTGAAACTCTTCGAAAGGTGACACAGCAGGTATCGGCGGAAGCGGAAAAAAGATATGAAGAAAACCGGACGAAGGTACAGATTGAAGAAATCAATGGTGTGGTGGGAAGTGAATTTCTGTCTTCGCTGATGTTGGGAGAACCGGATGAGAAAAGTTTTCTGATGATGCAGTCTGCCATGAATTATGAATATAAAGGATGTATTCTGATCTGCCTGAAGAACTTTGAATTGGACCCTGCGGTAAGAAAACAGAAAATAAGAGAGCTGAAAGAGAAGGTACAGACGGAACTTGGACAGTTTGGATATTGTGTGGGAAAAATATACAAAGATGAAATCTGTTTTCTCCTGACACCCGGAAGAAAGATTGCAGAAAACGAAAAAAGAAAGTGGATGGAGGATACAGCGGCCATGATCCTCCGATGCGGAGAAAGAGAAGGATATCAGAAAATCCATCTGGGAGTCAGTACCTGGCAGGAGGATCCTTATGAGATGCTTACCGGGCTGGCAGAATGCAGAATTGCAGCCGGAAGCCAGAAACAGGAGGGAGTCCGCTTTTACGATACAGGAAAAAAGAAACAAAAGCCAAAAGAAAGCAGGGAATTAATCGAACTGCTGATCAGGGAAATGAAAGCCGGACGGACAGAAAAGGCAAAAGAGTATGTAAGGAAAAGTTTTGACCTTACAGAATATGAGAACTGGGAAGGAAACTCAGCAGTGATCGCCAGCATGGGAACTGTCTTTTATATAGAGAGCGCGATGATCGATAAACTTAATGTTGCAGAACGCTACAACAAAGACAGACAGATACTGTGGCCCCGGGCACAGGCATGCAGGTCAAAAGAAGAACTTTGCCAGTGGGTGTGCCACTGTCTGGATCTGCTGACAGTAAAAAATACACAGGCGGGAAAGAAAAGCAGAGAATATGTGGAAAAAACCATTCTGTATATGGAAAAGCATTATATGGATGATATTTCACTGGAACAGACCGCAGAAATTTCCGGGATCAGCAGTTTTTATCTGAGCCGTCTGCTGAAACAGGAGCTGAATCAGACATTTGTGGGAATCCTCACAGATATCCGGATGGCGAATGCACTTCGCATGCTTTTCGGGGGAAAACATTCCGTGAAAGAGATTGCCATCCAGTCAGGATACAATAATATTACCTATTTTTATAAAGTGTTCAAGAAATACACGGGAATGAGTGTGGGTGAGATCCGGGAACATATGGAGTAGAAAATGTTTTGCAACACAGAAAAGATTTCGGGCTCAGATTTGGCAGTCTCATGGAACCGCTTGTCTCTGGCAACATAAAATTGACAGACAAAATTAAGTATGACAGCAAAAAAGTATAAAATGTCAAGTTTTTACATCGCAATTGACAAGATATTGCCAGGGAGAGCAAATTTATTAAATTGGAGAATTTTTCTGTTCATGCTATGATAATTTTAACAGGAAAACACAAGGAGGACGAGTAATGAACAGAAATAAGAAGATATTAAAAAAGGCTGTAATGGCAACACTTTCCGCAAGCATGATCCTTACCTCTGGCGGAATTACAACTTTTGCAGCACCGGCTACAACGAATGAGCAGTCTGACCGTGAAACTAAAAATGCTCAGATTTCAATGACAGCCGCTACTCAGGGTATGGTACTTCTCGAAAATAATAATGATGTGCTTCCGATCGCAGTGGATGGAAACATTGCTTTATATGGCGGCGGTGCCGTAAAGACGGTTAAAGGCGGAACAGGTTCCGGTGATGTAAACCAGAGATATACCGTTTCTGTCTGGGAAGGTCTGAAAAATGCAGGATACAATATCACCTCTTCAGACTGGCTGAACAGTTTTGAAGAAGCTTATGACAAAGGCGAATCAGAGTTCGAAGGTGGATTCTGGGATACATTTTCCATGCCGGACCCGGAACTTACAGATGAGGAAGTTGCGGCAGGACAGGCAGATGGAACAGACACAGCGATCTATGTAATCTCCAGAAACTCCGGTGAAGGTGCTGACCGTACAGAGACAGAAGGCGACTATTACCTGACAGAAAATGAAAAAACCAACCTGACCAAACTTGGCGCAGCATATGACAAAGTGATCGTAGTGCTGAATGTTGGTGGTGTGATCGATACAAATTTCTTCCATGAGATCGATGGTCTGGATGCAATGCTTCTGATGTCTCAGGCTGGTATGGAAGGCGGAACCGCACTTGTGAAAGTGCTCAACGGAGAAGTAACTCCTTCCGGAAAACTGACCGACACATGGCCGGCAGCATATTCCGATTATCCGTCAGCAGAGAACTTCGGAGCCAATGACGGAAATGTAGATCAGGAAGATTACACAGATGGAATCTATGTAGGATATCGTTATTTTGATACATTTGGCGTAACACCTGCATATGAGTTTGGATATGGAAAATCCTATACGACATTTGATATCGCAGTAGATTCTGTGACAGCAGATGCAGATAAAGTTACTGTAACAGCCAAAGTTACCAACACAGGTGACAAATATTCCGGTAAAGAAGTTGTAGAAGTTTACTTCTCAGCACCGTCAGGTGATCTGGAAAAACCGTATCAGGAACTTGCAGCTTACGGAAAAACAGATGAGCTTGCACCAGGAGAAAGCCAGACTCTGACCATCAGTTATAATACAACTGAGATGTCCTCTTATTCTGAGGAAAAAGCAGCTTATATCATGGAAGCTGGTGATTATGTAGTACGTGTTGGAAACAGCTCCAGAAATACAAAGGCAGCGGCAGTAATTTCTCTGGATGAAACAGCAGTGACCGAGCAGTTAAGCAACCAGCTTGCTCAGGACAAAGAGATTACAGAACTTTCCAATAAAGATGCGACACCTTACACTTATGACGGTGAAGCAGACGAGATCGCAGCAGCAACCGCAATCTCACTGGCAGCAGCAGATATCAGGACAGTAGACAATTCTTCTGAATATGAAGATGAAACGGTAACTGCTTATGTATCCGATACAACAGAAACAGAATATCTTGCAGAAAATCTTGGATACACACCTACAAGCAAATATCATGGTGAATATAAAGAAGAAGTTAAGAACCTCGAAGGTGATTTCAGCCAGAATACTTTAAAAGATGTTTATGACGGAACGATCACAATGGAAGAATTTGTATCTGGTCTGACCGTTTCCCAGATGGCAGATATCGTTATCGGTGGAAATAAACTCCCATCTGCATCCGGACAGTCAGCAGGAGCTGCTTCAGCAAATGTAGATGATGTAAGTGACGGAACCATGATCGGTGCACAGGCGAACTCTGTACAGGGTGCAGCAGGTGAGACAGCAGGTATCTATATTGAATCCAAGAAGATTCCGAATGTTGTCCTTGCAGATGGTCCTGCAGGCCTGAGAATCACACAGGAATATGAAGGCGAAGACGGACAGGAATATTATCAGTTCTGTACTGCATGGCCGATCGGAACACTCCTTGCACAGACATGGGATCCGGATGTGATCAAAGAAGTGGGAACTGCTTTCGGAGAAGAGTTAAAAGAGTTCGGAGTAACCGTCCTTCTTGCTCCTGGTATGAACATTCACAGGAATGCACTTTGCGGACGTAACTTTGAATATTATTCAGAAGATCCATATCTCACAGGTACAGTTGCAATCGCAGAGACAGAGGGTGTGCAGTCCAATCCTGGAGTTGGTGTATGCATCAAACATTTCGCAGCAAACAATCAGGAAGACAACAGAAATGCAGTAAATAATACAATCAGTGAACGTGCTCTCAGAGAGATTTACCTGAAAGGCTTTGAGATGGCTGTCAAAGGTGCTCAGCCAATGAGTATCATGTCCTCTTACAACCTGAATAACAGTGTTCCGGCAGCCGATGATTATGATCTTCTTACCGATATCACCCGTGGAGAATGGGGATTCGACGGTATGATCATGACAGACTGGGGCGGCGGACAGTCCACACCATCTATCTCCATGCATGCAGGAAACGACCTGATCATGCCAGGAAGCTCCGTAGAAGACATTACCATCCGTGGATTCTCTGATGAAGAACCGACATTTGCAGATGATGATATTTATCCGGTTGTAAATGTAGCAGAAAGCTGGGGCGGACTCAGAGCAACCACACAGTGGGGTGAATTCGTTCTGGATGCAGCAGGCGATGTTACAATTGAAAAGACAGTTGACACTTCTGCTTATGAAGAGGCAGTACGTGACAGCGTTAATGCAGACGGTGAGCAGGAATCTGTAAAAGTTTCTGATCTGATCAGTGGCATTGGTGATGCAGCAACTGTAACAGACAATGGTGACGGAACAACAACGATTGTCTACACAGGATATTACAAAGAGAATAACATTACACTTGGTGACCTTCAGAAGAGCACCATCAATATCCTGAACCTTGTAATGCAGTCCAACCAGTTCGCAGACCTCTTTGATGACATAGAATCACAGCCTTACACAGAAGCTCATTCTGACAATCTTGTGACATATGTTACAAATGAAAAAGGCGATGTTGAATAAGAAAAAACTGAAAATTCAGTAAAAGAATAATATGGAACCACAGTGTGACCTGAGAAGGTTATGCTGTGGTTCCTTGTGCTGTAAAACGAAATCATCAGACAAAAAAGCGCAGCGGATAACCGGATCTGCTGCGCTTTCTGATACATACAAAATAAATAAAATGAAAGCCCCGACAGGGGAACTGCCGGGACTTTCGAGGGGAGTATAAATAATTAAATAAGGGGTTTCATTCCCTGTGGTTTAATAGGTCTTAAAGTACCGTAAATACGCGAAAAATAGGAAATTGAGTTCTATGAAAGAGTGATGTGAGGGAATGAATCTTGGGTAAAATTTGGGTACAAATTGGGTACTAATTTGAGGCTTATTCGTCTTCGGTAAAATCAAAAGTTACGATATCTGTTTTTTTTAAGACTTGCAAATTTTCTATGCCTGGCAGGAAAAAGAACCATTAAACCAGACAGGAAGTGACAGGATGAAATATATTCCGCTGTTGTTGATTGCGACAGCTCTTTTATTGTCAGCATATAGTTTGTGAGATATAATGAGAGCAGAGCAAATGGAGTTATCTACTTTTGAAAGAGTAGTTTATTGTTATTTGAGAAGTATCTATCAGAATAATATTGTGATTATGGTGCAGGATCATCCTACATAATTTGGGAATCTGAAGATAATGTAGTCGAAAGAGATGAGTGGTGGGAACAACCGCTTAGGTACGAATGACAAAGAAATAGAGGAAAATATGAAGAAGAGGAAAATTGTAACTTTATCTGTTGTAATAATTGTTATTGCATTACTGCTTGAAGCGAGTATTCTGAAATATGTCAATGACAGAAATGCATATAGAACATCGAAAGTACTTATTGATCGTGTGATTACTGTGCTTAATAAAAATGACAAGAGCAAGAACGAACTTATTGAATCGTTAAAGGATGATTATATTGTAAGGGCTAAAGCAGTGTCATATATTATTGATGCCAATCCTGAGATAGAATGTGATGTTGATGAATTGCAGGAAATAGCAAAATTAATGGCGATTGATGAAATACATTTGTTTGATGAGCACGGGTATATTTATAGTGGTTCGGTGCCAAAGTATTTTGGTTATAATTTTTATTCTGGCGAGCAGATTGGATATTTTAAGCCAATGCTTGAGGACAAATCGTTGACAATGTGTCAGGATGTTACCCCGAATACTTCGGAAGCAAAGGAAATGATGTATGCGATCACTTGGAATGAGGATGGAACGAAGATGGAACGAAGATGATTCAGGTGGGCATTGAGCCCAAAAGACTTCTCGATGAGATAGAGCAGAATAACATTTCTAATGTAGTATCGGGAATGCCGGTATATAAAGGGATGGGAATTGTTGCGGCAGATGTAGATACACAGACTATCGAGGGTGCTACAGACAGTAGTGAAATAGGAAAAAAACTTGAGGAAATAGGAATACCATCGGATCGTGTCAGTAGTGATGGTGTAACTGTAATACATATCAAAGTGGATGGAAGCCATTGCAGATGTATGATTCGTCAGGATGATAAATATATTGTTGCTGTAACGGTGGAGGATTCATTTTATTTGCAAGGCAGTATTATTGCTATTTGTATAGTTGGTGCCTATATGGTATTAGCATCGTGTTGTATAACATATACATTTGCCAAAATTGAAAAAGAAAGATTGGAAAAAGAAAAACTGATATACACATCAAATACAGATGAGCTTACCAGATGTCTTAATAGACATGCATATGAGAATGATATAAACAAGCTTAAGATTTGTGATGAGTGGGTGTACATTTCTATAGATTTAAATGGACTGAAGCGAGTAAATGATACTTATGGTCATGTGGCAGGTGATGAGCTTATACGTGCAGCGGCTGATTGTATGAAAAATAGTTTTAATGAATATGGAAAGGTTTATAGGATCGGTGGAGATGAGTTTGCTGTTATCATTACAGAGGATATAAACGAGTTTGAAAATATGATACATAGATTTAAATCCAACATAACTAACTGGCACGGTGAGTTTGCGGATTCAATGACTGTTTCATATGGATGGGTTTTCAGTACAGAGGGAAATTGGGACAGCATATACGAAATCTCCAAAGCTGCAGATGAGAGAATGTATGAGAGTAAGGAACGTTTTTATAACGAAAGTGGTATCAATAGAAGATAGAATGGTTGAGATTGTATGAAGATGTAGCATAGTGTTTGGAACGGTAATCAGGTGATAATACAAAAAATCACGGGGAACACATGGGAATTTAACCAAATCAGGTAAGTCCCCTGCTTCAATTGCGAAAAGCAATAAGCAGTGGGTGGGGACTTGCTT
>ERZ838399.3132-NODE-3132-length-11030-cov-4.004829_pt1 | contig 11030 bp, 5 predicted proteins | sample MGYA00519683_ERZ838399 | MGnify/ENA primary metagenome ERZ838399 (study PRJEB31850, sample SAMEA3708833) | human gut metagenome | biome: human gut; feature: human-associated habitat; material: faeces | place: China | collected 2014 ...
CACGATGATGATTGTTCACCCGATAATATTCGGCACGTACACCGGCAGATACACTCAAACGATCCCAGAAGCGCTGATCGTATTGGAAGAAAGCAGCTATATTATCACTTTTGTATACCTCATCCATTACAGCGGAGTCATAGCGGATATGTTCCAGGGTTACTCCGGTAGTGATTTGTGCACCGCCTTCCCATTTCTTATTGAACTGGTAGTCGAGGTAGTAATCGAAGTTCTTATCAGTCTGTGTTTTTGGAGTGTTTCGTGACGGATTGATAACATTTGATAACCACGGAATCAGATCACTCGGTAACTGTCCGTTCGTAAGTCCCCCTAAGTCACTCGGCACTCCGTTGTCCATTACCCAAGAGATCAGATCGCAATAATCGGCAGTCGTCGCATTCGGGAAAATATTGCCTAATGAGGTGAACACTCCGTTCATGGCATCTTCCAGATTGCCGTTGACAAGTCCGGAACCTATACCTACCAATGCAGGATAAAGTGAACTGTAATCGCCACCGGCTATATTCTGTATCGTTTTGGCATCAGTTCCCATATTTCCCAGAATATCAGTGATGGAAGTTCCTTGGGTAGGGCGTACGATATTATCGGCACTGTAATAGAAACGTCCTTTAATCTTATGTGACGTACCGTTTTCCGGATTCACATAGTTGATGAACGGATCGATATGGAAATTATTCTCTTCACGTCCCATGTTGGTGAAAGGAGACGGTTTGTACACTTCCGTTGGTGAACGCCAGATAAAGAAGTCACCATATTGATTGGAAAGGAAATCGACATTGAAACCATAATTCAACAGTTTCATTCCCATATCAGGCTGATGATAAGTGAGGCTCCCTCCCATACGGAAACGTTTGTTGTATCCCTGTTGGCGGTATCCTTCGTCAGTGAAAAGATTGATTCCTCCGCTGACATCGAAATTGCCGATACGACGGGAGTGGGAGAGGTCGAATCCTTCGTAAATAGGATTCCGTATACCGCTAAGAAGACTTCCGCGCAAGATTGGTTTAACAGAATATTTATCATCTTTCCAGAAACTCTTGTCGCTCCATTGGTATTCGTCGTTTTCCGCATCACCATATACTCCCACATAAGCACTGAAAAGTGTTTTCGGAGTCAGTCCCGGACGTGCAGTACGGATGTTGATAATGCCGTTCAAGGCTGATGACCCGTACAACACGGAGGAAGCTCCTTTAATAACTTCCACCTGTTCTACATTTTCTAAAGGTATGGTGTTCCAATTGATTTCACCGGTTTTTGGATTCAGGGTACTCATGCCGTCTATCAGAATCTGGCTGCGTGCACCTACACCGTAAGTCCATCCGCTGCCACCGCGCATAGAGGGCTGTTTGTCTACAATGTCTACACCGGGCAATGTACGGAGTGTGGAAGAAATATCTGTCGGTGCCTGACGGGCAATATCTCCGGCTTTCACCACATCCATGGAAACAGTAACGTCACTCAACTTCTGTTCAAAGCGTCCGGCACTAACCACCACTTCTTCCAGTAGCTTTGTGCTTTCTTTCATATAAACGTCTTTCGTGATGACTTCACGCTTATTGATAACAATTGGCATCAATACATCTTCATAGCCTACATAACTGAATACAAGATCGACTCCTCCCTCGGGCAGTTTGATTTCATATTCTCCATTGATGTTGGACACTGCTCCCTGATTGCCATGGAGTTTGTATGTGACGGCTGCGCCTACCAATGGCTCATTGGTTCTGGCGTCGTATATATGTCCTTTCAAGGTTTGGGCAAAGCTGCTTCCGAAACCGGTTAGGGATAAAAGGATTATCAGAGTATATAATTTCTTCATTGTTCTTATTCTTTAATAGTATATTAATTTTGAGGTACGAGATCGAGTCCCAAGTCAAAACTTTGAACTAGCAATGCACATTCCAGCCAAGTGATAAATAGCATATCTATTAGCGGTTCGAGAAATCCGGCAAGTCCGGCCATTTCCGGTGGTAATAAACTTGGCAGCATTTTTAATACTATGGGATGAAAATCTCCAAGAAGCTTTAATATCGGAGCTATTCCTTCTTTATCAAGGTAAATGTATGAGTGACCATTTTGTATCTTGATGTGCATAGGTATTCCGTTTGATAACCAATCAAAGAACGTTGCAAAAGATTGATCGTTCATGCTAACGATAAAACCTAGAATCTCATTTTGCAATTGACCGTTTACTGTTTTCAGAAGACTCTTAAGTTTTAAGGCATCCATGCTGAAGATGGCATCCGAGATGGAGCTTATGATGTTTTTGTCGATCACTTTTCCACTGCCGGAAGCAACCTGTGAAATGATTGCCGGCAGATCGAGCTTTATAACAATCTTGCCATCCCTTTGAAACCAGTATGCCAATCCTTTGGGAGAAGTCGTATATTGATAATCTTTAATGGCATCCGTAATCATATCCTGGTCCTCTATATCCATATTTAAAAAGGCAGTCAGAACATTACCGATAAATAAATCCTTGTTTTCCTCGTTAAAAGCATCTCCCGAATAATTGGCAATGATATTTCCATCCGGTTCCAATGTTATATCTTTCAGGATGCAAGGCAACAAGTATCCTAATAATCCCTGCAGAACACTTCCCATGTTTTGACCGTTGTAGCTGGTTTCTGTGGCTTCTTCTGTTTCCGGAAATCTGAAGTAAATGGCACATGAAGTCATCTTGTCATCTTTTTCTTCCCATTGATATCCATTTCCCTCATCTGCAATAACCTTTCCTGTTCCATGCTCTACATCTGCGAAACGATAGTTCTTAGCCCATAAATTAGCATTTGCCATCGTTACGTCAGCCAGATTTAATATAAGTCTGCCTTTCACTACGCGTCCCTCATAATTAAAGGTGCTTTGGGTGGTAGTACCGATGCCTTTGCCTTGAAAAGAGTATCCCTCTGCATCTCCTGTGAGAGGTATATGAGTCAGCTTTAATGCCTTTTCTCCCGGAAGAATATCATAAAAAGTAAGATTAGCTGTCTCACCCTTTACTGTGCTGAAATCTACCGATTTCCCAGTCATATTTTCGCCGTTGTATACCAAAGTCAAGGTAGGATTCGGATTCGAAAATTTATTGGAATAATTGGCCGTTACGTCTACAGGATCGGGGCCTGGATAATCTTCACTACAAGAAGTCAGTATTCCTGTTACACTCGTGAATATAAGCGATATTATAAGTGAAATCTTTTTCATTATCATTCTCTTTTATAGTGATTGGTAATTATTTGGTCGATGGAACTAAGTCCAATCCTAAATTGAATAATTGCATGAGTTTCCATTGTTCAGCAATCATAGCCAAATCCAATGAAAGTCCTCCTAAATCGACTTTAATTCCGGATAGTATGTTGATGACAGGAGTTAATGTCTGATAGTCCAGGTATAGATAGGTATGTCCATCTTTGGTATGGGTTATATTCATGGGAATACCATTTTTGATGCAATTGAATAAAGCGGTAAAAGAGGCATCGTCCACCATTACCAAGTAACCTAATATATCATTATTCACAATTGCATTAAGAGTGGAAAGCAGACTTTTGAGGCGAATGGGGTCCGTTTTGAGAATGGCTTCAGTAATCCCGTTGATAAGCTCACCATCTATCTGTTGCTGGCTATTCTTAATGATTTCTGTAATGATTGCGGGAATATTTAGTTTTAATATTAACTTGTTATTGGCTTGTCCCCAATAAGCTAGTCCATTAGGAGATTTCTCATAAGTACGGTTTTCTATAACGGTTTGAATTTGTTTTTGAACAACTTCTGCTTCATCGCCATTCAAAGGTAAGAACAGTAACTCTTCATTTATTGGATCTGAAGAGTAATATGCTGTAATAGTACCATCCTTTTCCAGTTTGATATCTTTTATTAATTGAGGTATGAGCGTCTGAAGAATACCCGGGGCAAGGTTACCTAAGAGATACATTAATGAAGCTTCGTCAGTTCCTATCCCTTCTTTAGGTTTCATATCGAAATAACAGGCACCTTTGTACTGTACAGGATGAAATTCATTCGTAAGATCCTGAACCATTTCATAAAGAGCGAAGTCGTATTTGTTAACCAGCTTTTGGGGATCAGCCATTACCACATTCAAATCCAGCTTCATCGTTTTCGGAGTAATGCTACCGCTGTATTTCACCGTAGCTCCTCCCATCGTGATATTTGTTCCGCTGAAAGTGTAATACCCTTTCTCTTCATTCTCATACAGTTGGATATGACTGATAGGAGTTTCCTTTTCTCCGGGAATCACATCATTCAGTGTCAGTGTTCCCGTTTCACTATCTCCTGTCTTGAAACTGACAGTTTTTCCAACGAGTTTCTCTCCACTGTAGGTTAGGTCTAGCGTATATGGTTTAATATACGAGCCATATTCCTGACTAATTTCTCCCGGCCAAAATAGCTTGTCATTGTAAGTCTCTTCGCATGATGTAAAGAAAAATACCGCGCAAGCTACATAAAATAGTTTTCGTAAGTTTTTCATTTTGCTTTTTGTTTTTATTGCGTATTTAATAAAACTTTGCAAAGTTCGACTAACAATTCTTTATTGTCAAGGTCTGTTTTTTTATTTTAATGTTCTATTTTTAATTGTGTATGGCGAAAGTGCTTAAAATGAGAAAATAAGTGTGCTCTATTTTTAATATTGATTGTTCTTCTTTTAAGAATGGCTGTAAAAAGAGAATGAAGAGAGCTCTAAAAAAGCAAACGGTTTCCCACCTGTTTTTCACAGGTGAGAAACCGTTCGTTTTTTTCTTCTCTATTTCCGACTCTTGCGGAAAGTTTAGAATGTAATATCCATCTTTACAACAAAAGTACGTGGAGCGGCAACTGCCATCGGGCGATAGCTATATTCCTTATTCAGCAAGTTGTTTACCATAAACTGGAAAGCAACCTCTTTCGTGGCTTTTACTCCAAGACGCATGTCAACGGTGGCATAGTCCGTATTGTGCTTTTTCCAGTAGCTCGCCAGACTTTCTCCTTTGGAATAGCCGAAAGCAACGCCACGAACATAATCCATCAGGTCAAGTTGTGTTTTCGGACGTTCATCCATCATCAGGTAGTCCACAGCGAGGATTTTACTTTTCCAGGCAACGTTAGCACCCAGATTGATACGTTTCCACTGGAAATCTACCGTCGCTTTAAAGCTGTGTTTCGGACGATACTTCAAATACTTTCCGGTGTTCGATTTTTCTTTCATTTGAAGAGGATCGGTATAAAGATCCTCCGCATCATTGCGTTCCTTATAATCCGCATCACGGGGTTCGGTGTATACATACCCTAAGTTATAGAACAACTTTGTGTTCTTATTGAAGTTATAAACACCGTTTGTCGATATTTCCATCCCGTAGATTTGTGCTTTCGATACGTTATGAAACTGTGCTCCGATTCCGAAACCTTGACCACCGGTTATCATCCGGATGGCATCACTGATGCTGTTAATCATCGTATAGTCTGCATTATTGAATAGTCCGAACTGGAATTCGACCATATCCTTATATTGTGTATAGAATCCTGCAACATCTACAAATCCCTGGAAATTGCCAATCTTATATCCTTGCTTGAATCCCAATTCCGCATTAAACCCTTTTTCCGGTTTGATATCCAGATTCGGGTAAACGCCGACTCCTCCAATATCCTTGCGCAGGTATTTCTCGTTGATGGACGGGTTACGGTAACCTTGTCCGAAGCTGGCACGGATAAAACTGTAATCAGCCAACTGATAGTTCAGTCCGGCACGGAACACAGGGCGGAATGGAACTTTAGTTCCGAATATCTTTGTTTCTGCTTCACGATGGTGATTGTTTACACGATAGTATTCGGCACGCACACCGGCAGATACGCTTAGACGGTCCCAGAAACGTTGGTCGTACTGGAAGAAAGCAGCTATGTTATCGCTTTTGTAGATTTCGTCCATGATGGCCGAATTATACCGTACATGCTCATAAGTGGCTCCGGTAGTGATTTGTGCGCCACTGTCCCATTTCTTGTTGAACTGATAATCGAGATAATAGTTAGTGCTTTTATCAGTCTGCGTCTTAGGAGTGTTTCGTGAAGGATTGAGTACGTCGGACACCCAGGGAATCAGGTCACCAGGCAATTGTCCGTTCGTCAGTCCTCCCAAATCACTGGGTAGCCCGCTGTCCATCACCCAGGAAATCAGATCACAATAATCGGCAGTCGTTGCGTTAGGGAAGATATTGCCTAATGAAGTAAATACTCCATTCATAGCGTCTTCCAGATTGCCATTGATTAGTCCTGAACCGATTCCCACCAATGCCGGATAGAGCGAGCTGTAATCACCGCCTGCAATATTCTGTATCGTTTGGGCATCTGTCCCCATATTGCCCAGAATATCCATGATGGATGCTCCCTGGGTAGGACGTACGATATTGTCGGCACTATAATAGAAACGTCCCTTGATCTTATGTGACGTACCGTTTTCCGGATTCACATAGTTGATAAACGGGTCGATATGGAAATTATTATCTTCCCTGCCCATGTTGGTGAAAGGAGAGGGCTTGTACACCTCTGTCGGTGAACGCCAGATAAAAAAGTCACCATATTGATTAGACAGGAAATCGATATTAAAACCATAGTTCAACAGTTTCATTCCCATGTCCGGTTGGTGATAGGTTAGGTTACCTCCCATGCGGAAACGTTTGTTATATCCTTGCTGGCGGTATCCTTCATCGGTGAAAAGATTGAGGCTGCCACTGACGTCGAAATTACCGATACGACGGGCGTGGGAGAGATCGAATCCTTCGTAAATCGGATTACGCACACCACTAAGAAGATTTCCGCGCAGAATCGGTTTGACCGAATATTTATCTTCTTTCCAGAAATTCTTGTCACTCCATTGGTATTCGTCATTCTCCGCATCACCATAGATACCGAGATATGCGCTGAAACGTGTTTTCGGAGCTAACCCCGGACGTGCGGTGCGGATATTGATGATACCATTCAAAGCCGATGAACCATATAAAACAGAAGAGGCTCCTTTGATTACTTCAATCTGCTCGATATTCTCCAAAGGTACGGTGTTCCAGTTGATTTCGCCTGTCTTGGGATTCAGGGTACTCATACCATCCACCAGAATCTGACTACGTGCACCTACTCCGTATGTCCATCCGCTACCACCACGTATGGAAGGTTGTTTGTCTACAATATCCACTCCCGGAAGAGTGCGGAGGGTAGACGATATATCTGTTGGTGCCTGGCGGGCAATGTCACCGGCTTTCACTACATCCATGGAAACAGTGACATTACTCAATTTCTGTTCAAAGCGTCCGGCGCTGACCACGACTTCCTCCAATAGTTTGGTGCTTTCTTTCATGTAGACGTTTTTGGTGATTACCTCACGCCTGTCGATTACGATCGGCATCAGTACATCTTCGTAGCCTACATAACTGAATACGAGATCGACACCCCCTTCGGGCAGCTTGATTTCATAAGCCCCATGGATGTCGGACACTACTCCCTGGTTACCCTGTAACTTATACGCAACAGCTGCTCCCAACAATGGCTCATTGGTATTTGCATCATATATATGTCCTTTCAGCGTTTGGGCAAAACTACTCCCAAGGCTGGTGAAGCATAGTAGCAAAGTTAGAATATATATTTTCTTCATTGTTTTCTTTTTTGATATTCATAGTTGATGTTTATTCTTGTGGCAGAAGATCCAATCCTAAGTCAATAGTATTGGCTGCATTCCATAAAACCGGCAGACCGTTTTCGTCATTTCCCATGAGAAGTCCGAGCAGGTTTTTAAATACAGTATTGTTAGCCATGCTTTCCGGCAACATTCCTTCCACTATCGGTTGCAGTCCGGGCAATAATTGAATGAAAGCAGTTGTCGACTCTTTGGTTAAGTAAAGATGGGTATGTCCGTCTTCCTCTTCTATATGAAAGATAATTCCTTCAGTCAGTAAGTAGAATACCTGTTGGAAGCTCGCCGTATCCATACTGGTTATGATACCGAGCAATGGATTGTCGATCATGGAGTTTACGATTCCGAGCAACAGTTTCAGTTGCACAGGATTGGATTGGGCAAGAGCTTCCATAATTCCGGAAACCAGTCCTGAATCGATAGGAGTTTCACCGTCCTTGGTTGCCAGACTGATAATTGCCGGTAAGTTCAGGTTTATTTTAAGTTTACCGTTCTCCTCTGTCCAAGTGATTAGATTAATAGGTGAAGCGGTCCATGTACGGTCTGTTAATGCATTATTGATATCTTTTTCTGTCAGTAAGCCGATCATAAACTTGGTGACAAATGTTGCGATGGTACCGACATCTTTATCCGGATCTATGTTATTGATCGGTACGCTGCCGATGTAGACCGGACTCGTCGTATAATTGGCTACAAGGTTACCGTCGGGCTGTAGGGTGATTGTCTGAAGAAGTTGCGGTATGAAATAGCAAAGTGCATTTTGAATCAGTTTCATCCTTAAAAACAGTGTACTGCCCGCTTTGGTTAGTTCCACGTCATCCAGATGGACATAGAATCCTCCGGTTAAGATTTCATTCGTTTCTTTCCATATATACTGCCCTCCGCTGTAGGTGACAGTCATTTTCTTTCCTTTAGTGAAATTGGATATGCCATAACTTTTCTCCCATTTACTTTGCGGCATTACCACGTCCAGGTCCAGTTTCATTGTTTTTGGAGTGATGGCACCGCTGTATGTCACGGTTGCTCCTCCCATCGTGACGTTTTTGCCGCTAAATGTATAAGAGTCTTCCTGTTCGCACAGACTGATTGGAAGAGGAGTTTGTTTCTCTCCCGGGATAATATCATTCAGTGTCAAGGTTCCTTTTTCACTGTCTTCTGTTTTAAAGTCGACAGTTTTTCCAACGAGTTTCTCCCCGCTGTAGGTCAGGTTCAAGGTAGCCGGTTTGATGTATGAGCCATACTCCTGGCAGAGTTCACCCGGCCAGAATAGCTTGTCATTATAGGTTTCCTCGCAAGATGTAAGGAGGAAAGCCGTACAAGCTACATAAAAAAGTCTTTTTAAAGTTCTCATTCTCTTCTAGGTTTTATTTCAACATATTTATTAAAACGATGCAAAGTACGGCTAATAGGTGACTGCTGTCAAGCTCCATTCTTGGGATTCAATATTCTATATTTGCTATTTTCTTAAATACAATCCTAATAAAGAAGAAAATAATGTTCTATTTGTAGGATATAATATACTATTTTTGAACTTGTTGCCCGGAATCCGGATGAAATGGATATTTTTGGTAAATTAAAAAAGAACTGACGATGACAACGAACGAATCCTTTCCTAAATTTGACCTTCCGGTTGATTTTATAGCAGATGACAGTATCACCGGAGATATCTTAAACTACTATGGTAATTTCCCCTGCAAAATAAAAGCCGGTGTCTTTGTGCTTTGTACGGAAGGGATGGTCAGAGCTACCATTAATTTGTTGGAGATTGTCATTCGTAAGAATGATTTCATCGTTGTTCTTCCTAATTCATTCATTCAGATACACGAAGTTTCGTCTGATACCCGTATTTCTTTTGCCGGTTTCTCGTCCGATTTTATGCTTTCGGGCAATTATGTGGAAATCCTGCTGGACTTTATGCCTATGATATTGAACAGTCCGGTCATTTCTCTGCAAGAGGATGTTGCCGGCTTATACCGGAATGTATATCTTTTACTGATTCGTGCTTATACACTCCCACATTCATTAGAAAATAAAGAGATCATACGTTCCGTACTGGCTATTTTTTTGCAGGGAACGAAAGAATTGTATAAACGCTATGGCAAGAAACTCGATGAACCTTTGAGAAGAGAACAGGAGTTGTACAGGCAGTTTATACAGTTGTTGATGGCTCATTATACCAAAGAGCATGAAGTGGCGTTTTATGCGGAGAAGTGTGGGGTTACTGCGGCACATTTCTCAAGTGCCATCCGTCGGGCAAGCGGATACAGTCCGTTGGCAATCATTACAGAAATTATTATTATGAATGCGAAGGCCCAATTGAAAACCACCCGGTTGTCGGTGAAAGAAATAGCTTTCTCGTTAGGCTTTAACAATCATTCTTTTTTCAATAAATACTTTCGTAAAAAGGTGAAGATGACTCCGCTGGAATATCGCGAGAAATAAATCTGCGTCTGCTTAAAATTGGACTATACATAAAAATGGGATGTTTTATACATTCTCCCTGCTGTCAATCAGAGCCGGTATGCAAGAGGTTGATAAAAAATCGCTTAAATATGTATCGGGGAAATGCGAAAAGACAGCGCTTTGCTGATGGAAGATCCTTTTGGTACTTATTTGCTTTCAGAGTCGGAGTAAATGATTGATTCTTTTCCTATTATATAGCTATTTGCTATATAAAGAATCAATGGATTCTGAAGTGAATTAACTTAGAAATGGCTCTTCTTTCAGCCCAAAAATCCTTTCTCACCGATGAACGCTGGCTTGGTCGGTGAGCAAGGATGCGTTTCTCACCGACCAAGCCTGCGTTTCATTAAAAGCAAGGGTGCATTTATACCATAAAGACCGTCTGTTTTTCCTTGTATTTATGCATAATAAGGGGCTGTATGTGTATAATCTTGCATTAATTTATGCATTTTATTCTCTGCTTGATTTGATTCATAGCCACTGTCAAACGGTAGAATCTTAAAAATAGAACAAAACTGTTTACTGTTGAAATCCGTTCTTTGGTCGATTCTATTTGGAGGAAAAAAGCTGCAGTCTTACTTTTGTTTCGATAACATGGAGTAATCCCGGAAAATAACTGCTTAAAAAAGCCTCAGAAGCTATTCGTAGCTAATGAGGCTTTTTATTTATAAAGGACGGGTACTCGTTTATTTGATTCCCAGTTTTTTAGCAATCTCTTTAGGCAGTGCGTCTTTGTGTACAAGAATATTCATAGTCTTGTAAGCAACGAATGCTTTGGAAGCATACCAGATACCATTGTATTTGCCTGATTTACCCCAAGAATTCTTCACCATGAAGTATTCTTTTCCGTTCTGGTCTTTAGCGATACCGTAGATTACCA
>ERZ838399.3162-NODE-3162-length-10967-cov-5.342925_pt1 | contig 10967 bp, 10 predicted proteins | sample MGYA00519683_ERZ838399 | MGnify/ENA primary metagenome ERZ838399 (study PRJEB31850, sample SAMEA3708833) | human gut metagenome | biome: human gut; feature: human-associated habitat; material: faeces | place: China | collected 2014 ...
AAACGCTGTGGAAGCTGCTGGCACGTTACCGCGTACCTACCTTTATCTTCGTCAACAAGATGGACCTGCCCGGGGCGGATGCCGCCGTGCGCCTACGGGAGCTGCGTGGGCGGTTCGGGGATGGCTGTGTGGATTTCACCACCGCGCCGGACCCCGAGGCCCTGGCCCTGTGCAGCGAACCACTGATGGAGGAAGTGCTGGCCAGCGGTATTCCCAGCCGCGAGACTCTGCTGATGGCTATTGCGCGGCGGCAGGTGTTCCCCTGCTTTTTTGGCGCAGCCCTGCGGCTGGACGGCCTGGATGGCCTGCTGCATGGTCTGCAATCCCTGACCCGGATGCCCCCCGCCTGGGGCGAATTCGGCGCACGGGTGTTCAAAGTCAGCGAGGATGCCGGCACCCGCCTGAGCTGGCTGAAAGTAACCGGCGGCGTGCTGCACGTAAAAGATACGCTGCCGGGCAGCGAAAAGGCCGACACCCTTCGCCTGTACAGCGGCGGCAAGTTCCGGCTGGTCAGCGAGTGCCTGCCCGGCACCGTGGTGGCCGTGACCGGCCCCGCCAACACCCGCCCCGGCCAAGGCCTGGGGGCCGGGGCCGACGCCAGCGCCCCACTGCTGGAGCCGGTGCTGAACTACCGTGTGGAGAGTGCAGCCGACCCCCATACCCTGCTGAAGGCACTGCAGACGCTGGAGGACGAGGACCCCCAGCTGCATGTGAACTGGCGGGACGACCTCGGCGAGGTGCATGTCCAGCTGATGGGCGAGGTGCAGCTGGAAATTTTGCAGAATATCCTGCAGGAGCGGTTCGGGCTGGAGGTGACATTCAGCGAGGGCGGCATTTTGTATAAGGAGACGCTGACGGCGGCTGTCGAGGGCATCGGCCACTATGAGCCGCTGCGCCACTATGCCGAGGTGCATCTGCTGCTGGAGCCTGCGCCCCGGGGCAGCGGCGTCCAGCTGGCGGCAGACTGCCCGCCCGACACGCTGGCCGAAAACTGGCAGCGGCTGATTTTGACCCATCTGGCCGAGCGCACCCACCCGGGTGTGCTGATCGGCGCACCGCTGACCGATGTCAGGATCACGCTGGCGGCGGGCCGCGCCCATCAAAAGCACACCGAGGGCGGGGACTTCCGGCAGGCGACCTACCGCGCCGTGCGGCAGGGCCTGCGGATGGCTGCGGCCGGGGACGGCGTGCAGCTGCTGGAGCCGTGGTACGATTTTACGCTGGAGCTGCCCGCCGATGCGCTGGGCCGCGCCATGGCCGATGTGCAGCGGATGTGCGGCAGCTTCAATGCGCCTGAAACACTCCCGAATTCCGAAAACACGGTGCGGCTGACCGGCCGCCTGCCCGTTGCCACGGCGCGCGGATATGCGCGGGAGGTCGCAGCCTACACCCACGGGCTGGGCCGGTGGGCTGTGCTGCCCGCCGGGTACGATGCCTGCCACAACACCGATGAGGTGCTGGCCGCCGCGGGCTATGACCCCGATGCCGACACCGACAACCCGGCGGATTCGGTGTTTTGCTCCCACGGGGCCGGGTATCTTGTCAAATGGGACGAGGTCCCCGCCCGCGCCCATGTTTCCAGCGGGCTGGAGCGGCGGCTGGGTGCTGCCCCCGCCGCCGGGCAGACGCAGGAGGAGGACGAGGCCAACGCGCGCCGCCGCCGGGCCTCCGCCTACTGCGGCACGCTGGAGCAGGATAAGGAGCTGCTGGCGATTTTTGAGCGCACCTACGGTAAGATAAAGCGCCGCGGCGGCGTTGACGATGCCAAAAAGGCCGCCCGCGCGGCCCTGCACACCGCCCCGGCGGTGAGCGTGCCGGCTGCGCCTGTGCCCGCCGGGCCGGACTATCTGCTGGTGGACGGCTACAATGTCATCTTTGCGTGGGACGCCCTGCGCAGGCTGGCGGACGGCAGCCTTGACGCCGCGCGGCGCAGGCTGATGGACATTCTGTGCAATTACGCAGGCTATAAGCGCTGTGTGCCGATACTGGTGTTTGACGCCTACAAGGTGCGGGGCGGCGCACGGGAGGTCGAAAAATACCACAACCTCTATGTCGTCTACACCCGGGAGGCCGAGACCGCCGATATGTACATTGAGCGTGCGACCCATGAGCTGGCCCGTGAGCATCGCACCCGCGTGGTCAGCAGTGACGGCGCAGAGCAGATCATCGTGATGGGCCACGGCGCGCTGCGTGTTTCGGCCCGCGCGTTTGAGGAGGAGGTCAACGCGGTCGAAAAGGAAATCCGCGAATTTTTGGAGCAGTAACACAAAAGCCGCCGTGCCAGAACGCACAGCGGCTTTTGTATTTTCTGTTTTATCGTTTCCGGCTACCGGCACAGCTGCACGGAGCGGTCAAGACCGCTCCCTACAACCCTGCGGCGAAAGCTCTGTAGGGAGGGGTCTTGACCCCTCCGGGAAAGCTCCCGATACCGCCCAATCTGCCTTATAGCTCCTTCGCCGCGCACAGCAGAATTTCCTCGGCCTTGTCCAGGCCGAGCTTGCTGGTGCAGAGGGTCAGGTCATAGTTGCGGCTGTCGCCGTAAATCTGGCCGGTGTGCTGCTTACAGTAGCTGCGGCGGGCGCGGTCGGCACTGTCCATGTCGGCCTCCAGCTGCTCAAACGGGGTGTCGGGCATCAGCTTGCGCATGTGCAAAAGACGCCAGTTGCGGTCGGCATGGACGAACACCCGCAGGCAGTGGTCAAACTCCCGCAGGATATAGTCAGCGTTGCGTCCCACAATGACGCAGCTTTCCCGGTCGGCAATCTCACGGATGGCGCGGACCTGAGCATCCCACAGCTCCTCGCTCAGGGGGCGGTTGTAGAAGTTGAAAAGGCTCTGGGTAAAGCCGAACTCATGGGGGACACGCTCGTCCCAACGGCGCACCTGCTCCGGTGTCAGGTGGGCGCTGGCCTTGGCGGTCTTTAAGATAATGTCGCGGTCATAGTAGGCAATGTCCAGCTCCCGGGCCAGACGGCGGCCCAGCTCGCCGCCGCCTGCGCCGAACTCGCGGCCGATGGTGATGATACGCTTCATGGCAGGGTCCTCCTTTTAAGTAAGCAGGAAGTGTAGGGCGCTGCCGTACCGCAGGGCGGTTCGATAACGCCATCATACCCTTATTGTATCAAATCCGGCGGGAAAGTCAACTGGCGCTGTTCAGCCGGTAGCCGACCTTGTAGACGGTCTGGATGTCGTTTTCCAGCCCAAGCTTGCGGCGCAGCCGGTTGATGTGGACATCAACGGTGCGGCTCTCGCCGATAAAGGCGTAGCCCCATGCAGCCTCAAGAAGCTGGCTGCGGCTCAGGGCCTTGTCACAGTGGGTCACAAGGACGGCCAGCAGGGCAAATTCCCGCGGCGTCAGGCAAAGCTCGCAGCCGGCGCGGCGCACACGGTGGGCGCGCAGGTCAACGGTCAGGTCTTTGTAGGCAATGTACGGATCATACGGGGTCATGATAGGGGCCCTCCTTTCAGATAGGGTAGGGGTGCTGTCATCTATAATAACGATAAATGTTACCGAGTTGTTACAAAAATCGAAAAAATCCGTAATTTTTTTAAAAAATGGGAAGGACGGGCGTTTTCCACATTTCAACAAAACCTATATATCGTGGGTTTTGGACAGTTTACACCGGGTTTTCCACAGTTTCAACATGGTTTTCCACATTTCAACTGTGGAATGATGTGGAAAACCTGTGCAAAATGCTAAGGCAACACCGCACAATTCCCGCCTGACGGCTTAAGCACCGCTCCGGCGGCTGCGGCACGGCATCTGCGTTGCCAAAATGCTCGATAAGACATCCAGTATTATCTGCGCTTTTGGCTTAGCAGCTGCCGCACCTCGCTCGCCGTATCGGCACTTAGAATTATGCGGTATTGCCCAAAGAAACAGGGGATATTATGCAATACAAAGTTCTGGCACTGGATCTGGATGGCACACTGACCAACAATGCCAAAGTCATTACCCCACGCACCAAAGCTGCCCTGCAGGCAGCGGCGGACCGCGGCGTGCGCATTGTGCTGGCCAGCGGCCGCCCCACCGTGGGCATTGAGCCGCTTGCCAAAGAGCTGGAGCTGGACCGCCGCGGCGGCTGCATCCTGAGCTATAACGGCGGTAAGATCATTGACTGCAAAACCGGCGAAACGCTGGTGCAGCATGAGTTCCCGCCGGAGCTGATTGACCCGGTGTGCACCTTTGCCCGCTACTGGAACGTGATGCCGCTGACCTATGATGCCAAAGGCATTGTGACCGAGGATGCCGCCAACCCCTATGTTGGCGAGGAAGCCCGCATCAACAAAATCCCGGCCCGCCAGGTGGAAAACCTGCCCGCCGAGATCCAGTGGCCCATCAACAAGCTGCTGCTGGTTGGCGACCCCGTGGATATGCCCCATGTGGAGGAGCTGATGCAGCAAAAGTTTGCGGGCAGGCTTTCCATTTACCGCTCGGCGCCGTTCTTTATTGAAACGATGCCCCTGGGGGTGGAAAAATCCGCCTCGCTGGCGTTGCTGCTGAAAAACATGGGCCTTGGCCCCGAAAACCTGATGGCCTGCGGCGATGGCTGGAACGACCTGCCCATGATCCGCCATGCGGGCATGGGCGTTGCCATGGGCAATGCTGTGCCGGAAGTAAAACAGGCAGCCAAATACGTCACCGCAGATAATGAGCATGACGGGGTAGGGCTGGCCGTTGAAAAATTCATTTTGGAGGACCCACAGTGAACCTGATCGTTTTTGACTTGGAATGGAACATGGGCAATGCGCCCAAAACCTTTAATTATCATGGGGCGGAGCTGACCCTGCGGGGTGAGATCATCCAGATCGGTGCAGTGCGGGTGGACGAGAATGGCGATGTACTGGATACCTTTGAGATGACCCTGCGCCCCCGCATTTTCCGCAAGCTGCATTGGCGCATTGCGGAGGTGACTGGCCTGAGCCAGGGCGATCTGGAAGCCGGGGTGCCCATTGCCGAAGGCCTGCGGCGGTTCCAGAAATGGGCCGGCCCCGATGCCGAATTTGCCGAGTGGGGCCTGGACGATGTGCCGGTGCTGAAACAGAACCTGTTCCTTTATAATATGGACGAAAGCTGGCCCAGCCGCTGGTATGACCTGCAGCAGATCTTTTTGAAAAATTTTCCCCGCGGGGAAGGCGAGGGCCTGACGCTGGAAAGCGTGGTGGACCGCCTTGGCATTGAGCGTGACGGCGATTTCCACAATGCGCTGGACGATGCCCTGTACACCACAAAAATCTGCCGCCGCCTGCCGCTGGCCCAGGGCATTGCCGAATATCCGGACCCCGCCGCCCAGCTGACAGCCGCCCTGCTGAACAATACCGATACCGAAACGTACGATATCCAAACCTACTTTGACCGCCTGGACCACGATGCCTACAAAAATGACCCTGCGCTGTATCAGGTGGGCTGCCCGTTCTGCGGCAAGCCGCTGGTGCTGAACGATATCTGGCTCAAGCGCGGCAACACCGGTTATTATACCGAAGCCACCTGCCCGGACCATGGCCCGTGGTTCCTGCGCTTTAAGCTGAACCGCCGCGACGGCCTGCATTGGAACTTTGCCCGTTGCATTGAGACCGTGCGCCCCGAAAGCTATTCCCGCTACAAAAAGTTGGAAAAATCCCAGCGCGAGCGCATCCGCATGAAAACGGAACGTGCTGGAAAGAAAACCCAGGAATAAACCAAAAAAATCTCCCTGCTTCATTGTGCAGTTTGTTTGCACATGGGGCGGGGAGATTTTTTGAATGAATCATGAATAAAGAATCATTGTGGTGGGCGCTGTTTACTTACTTCATTTTGCCGATGTAGACGAGGTAGGAGTAGAGGTAGATCCAGGCGGAGCCGCCAAAGACAACGGCCAGCAGCAGGATCATGGTGGCGACATCGCCCAAAATGGTGGCCAGCAGTGAAATTACAATCAAAGCAGCACCCATAACAACAAACACAATGCCGCCCATGCGCTGGGTGCGGTTCCAGTTGTGTTCGTTGTTCAGCGCCCAGGGAGTTTTGCAGCCGAACATATAGTTCTGCTTGATGCGCGGCATATAGTTGCCCAAAAAGATGAACAGCACCCCGCAGCCGCCGCAGACCAGAATACCGACCAGGCTGCTGCCCTCCGGAATCAAGCCGAACACGCTCAGCTCCGAAAACCAGCTCATAGCTGACATAAATATTGTAAGGGCAGTGAGGGAGGCGTTCCAGACGCCCTTGAACTTTTCATAATTCTGGTGCTTGGGGTCAATGCGGGGCAGCGCTGCCATCAAAATCAGCATCAGGGCGGGCAGGGCTGCCATAATCAGCACAGTGGATTTTGGCCCCCAGCCGTTGGCCTGGCCGTCCGCGCCCCAGTGGGTGGGCACAACATCCGGCAGGGAGCCATAAAAGCAGAGGTGCGCCGCAAAGTTGATGGCGCAAAAAATCAGCAGCCCCCAAAACAGTTTATTTCGTTTCATCATCAGGTCCACCTTTCACAAAGCCAAAATCGAAAAACCACTTAACAGCTTCCTGGAACACGGTCAGGTTCAGGCAGTACACAATGTTCTGGCCGCGGCGCTCATCCGTTACCAGCCCGGCATTTTTCAAAATGTTCAGGTGGTGGCTTACGGATGGCTTTGCCATATCAAAGTGCGCAGCAATATCACCGGCACTCATCTCGCCTTCGCTCAACAGTTCCAGAATGCGCCGCCGGGTGGGGTCCCCCAAAGCCTTAAACGCATCGCCTACCATAGGTCAGCTTTCCTCCTTATCTGATAACGTCTGCTGTTCCGGTTCTTGCAATGCACAATACTGCTTTTTGGCGTAAGCCGCGCAGCCCAGGCAGAGCACCAGCAGCAGTGCTTCCACCAGCCAGGTACTGTGCAGCACGCCGCACTGGAATAAAGCGGCGGGAACATCGAACAACGCATGCAGCGCCACCGCCAATCCCAGATACCCGGCCTTGCGCTGCCGGACAGCCCGGAATACAACCACCGAGAGGGAAATGTGCAGCGTCATGGCAATCGCGCGTTCAGCCAGCCCCAGCAGCAGGTTGGCGGCCCCAAAGCTGGCAACGGCGGCGATCTGTGCCTGTACCTGGTCCAGCTGCACGCCGGTCAGCCCATTGGTTATGGTTTCAATGCTGCCGCTGTTGACAAGCTGCGCAATCGCAATATTATTGATGGCGGTGAGCCCCAGAACCAGGATTGCCTCGATCCCGCCGTGGCCGATGCCATAGGTTACGGCGTCCCGCCGGTTGGTATAGCGCTTGAGCAGAAAGCGAAACGCAAGATAGCGCCCGACTTCCTCAAACACGCCCGCCAGCAGGCAGCCGATCAGGGTGTAAGCCCACGCATGGGTCAGCACATACTGCGAAACGCCGGTGCCGCCGCCAAAGAAAATGGCCTTGGGCACACCTTCCAGTACCTGGGCGAAAACAACGAAGGTCACCGCGCCGACAACAGCAGGAAACAGCTTTGCACCCCGGCAGAATTTGAACTTCCATACCAAAAGAACCAGAACCGGCAGCCCGATACTGGCTGCGGCGGCCAAGGCGCTCCACAAAATGGTCTGCAAAGAAATCATCGTGCTCATACCATATACCCTTTCAGAAAACCACAAGAATTATATATTTAGATAAACGTCTAAATATTATGGTTCTAATATACCACCCGCACACGGCTTTGTCAAGCGGGCGCGGGTGGTACGGTTAAAATCAGGGGGTAGCCAAACAGCTTGGGCAGCTTAGGCAACGTTGTCGATCTGGTTCTGCATCACAATGTCGTGCAGAATGTTGGTTTTCACGTAGTTTTCGCCGTAAGCGTTCACATAGCTGGTCATATCGGTGGAGCCAAAGTAGCGGGAGAACTCAGCGTTCAGAATGTCGGTATCGCATACAATGTTGTTCTTCTCCGCCAAAGCCTGCATGATCAGGATCTGCTTGATCATGTTCTGCTTGGAGCTTTCGCTGTTTTCCAGGTATTCATCCACACTGCTGTAACCGGCCTGGCTCAGCATGGCCTCCAGCGAAACGCCGCGCATCTGGGCGTACAGGTACGGCTGGTACAGCACGGTATTGGTGAAATACTGCTGCACATCTTCGGGCAGGGTATCGGTATTGACTTCGGCAGCATCGTACAGCTGAGCGTACAGCTCATTGGCTTCCTGATTGAACAGCAGGCTGTTGCTGACAAAAGTTTTCAGCTCAGCCACATTGTTCATGCCCATGGACTCGGCCAGGTTGCTGCTGACCCAATCATCAGTCAGGTCGGGAGTCACATCCTCGTTGATGTAGTTCAGCGTGGTGGCGAACACTGCGTCCTTGCCGGCCAGGTTGGTGGCCTGGTAGTCATCCGGGAAGGTGACATTCACATCAAAGGTTTCGCCGGGCATATGGCCAACGATCTGATCCTCGAAGCCGTCAATAAAGGTGCCGCTGCCCAGGGTCAGATCATAATCGCTGCCGGTGCCGCCGTCAAAGGCAACGCCGTCAATGGAACCGGCAAAGTCAATGTTCACAGTGTCACCGTTTTCGGCGGCGCGGTTGGTGATCTCGTTGGTGGTCTTATAGTTGGAAAGAATGTTGTTGGAAATGTAATTGTCAATATCACTGTCGCTCACGGTGGTGGCATCGTCCGAAAGGGTAAAGCTCTCAGTATCCGGCAGCGTGACGTAATCCAGCGCGGTGATGCCTTTCAGGTAGCCGTTCTCGTCATAGGCATCACTGAAAGAAAAATCAGCCAGATAAGAATAATCATCGGCGGCGCTTTCTGCGGTAGCGTCGTCAGGAACAGTGCTTTCACTGGTAGCTTCGCTGGAAGCTGCGCTCTCGGCGGTTGCTTCGCTGGAGGATGCGCTGGAACTGCAGGCAGTCAGGCCAAAAACCATGCCGCATGCCAGCAGGCTGGCAGCAGCGCGGGTCAGGTTGGTGTTTTTCATGGGTTGTCTCCTGTCTTTTTTGAAAAAATACATCGCGTACCGCAGCAGGGAAAAATACCCCCGTCAAAAGCGGATACTTTTCTATTATACAGCTTTTTTGCAAAAAGTACAGCCCTGCATTCACAAAAGGGAAGCGGGTGTGTTATAATACCCGTGGCAGAGCACCCAATGCTCTGCCATGGGCGGCAGACCTGTTGCCCGGATATCCTTATATAAGGAAAGGAACAGAACCCTATGGAAAAAGAAAAAATCGCGCGCATCAATGCGCTGGCTCATAAAGCAAAAACTTCTGGCCTGACGGAAGCCGAACTGGCGGAGCGTGACGCCCTGCGGCAGGAATACCTGGCCGATATCCGTGCATCCATGATTGACCAGCTGGAGCACACCACGGTGATTGAGCCGGACGGCACCCGCCGCAAGCTGCAGGTGCGCCACTGATCCCCTGTTCAAAGTGGCGGCCCGGCTGGCGCGGGGCTGTGTGGTTTGCACAAAATTGTGCCGGGGTATTGGAATTTGCAAGCGAGTTTGCTATAATATAGCTGGCGGCGAATCCCGGCTACAAGAAATCAGTCAGCCACCCGGCAGACTGAACGGAAAAGGCTGTACATTTTGCCAAAGCGAGGTTATTTTTCATGCTTACTGCAATTACCGGTATCAACTGGGGCGACGAGGGCAAGGGCCGTATGGTGGACCTGCTCTGCCGCGATTATGACATCGTTGCCCGTTACCAGGGCGGCGACAACGCCGGCCACACCGTCAAAAACGAGCGCGGCAAGTTCGTACTGAACCTGGTGCCCTCCGGCATCCTGCACCCCAGCATTGTCTGTGTTATGGGCGGCGGTATGGTCATTGACCCGGAACATCTCGAAAAAGAGATCGCCGACCTGCGCGAACAGGGTGTTGAGATTACCCCGGACAACCTGAAAATTTCTGACCGTGCTACCATCACCATGCCGTTCCATGTGGAGCAGGATGGCCTGGAGGAGGCCCGCCTTGCCAAAACGGGCGCACAGTTTGGTTCCACCAAGCGCGGCATTGCTTACACCTATGGTGATAAGTACATGAAGAAAACCCTGCGCATGGGCGATTTGGTCCACATGGATGCCGGTGTGCGCAAGCGCCTGGAAACCCTGGTGGAATCCAAAAACCTGACCATGGTCAACATTTATAACCAGAAGCCTGTCAGCGTGGACGATATGTGGAACTGGTGCAAGCACTTCCAGGAAGTGTTCGGCGCTTACATCTGCGATGTCGGCCAGTACCTGGCAGATGCTGACGATGCCGGCAAGAAGATCATGTTTGAGGCCCAGCTGGGAGCCCTGCGTGATATCGACTACGGCATTTATCCCTACACCACTTCCTCCAACACCATCGGCGCTTATGCACCCATCGGCGCTGGCATCCCCGGCCGCAAGCTGAACAAGTCCATCGGTATCATGAAGGCTTATTCTTCCTGCGTGGGCGACGGCCCCTTTACCACCGAGCTGGCTATGACCGAGGAAGAAAAGCACCTGCTGCGTGAAGCCGGCCATGAATACGGCGCTGCCACCGGCCGCCCGCGCCGCGTTGGCCCGTTTGATGTGGTTGCTTCCCGTTACGGCGTTCAGTGCCAGGGCTGTGACGAGCTGGCCCTGACCCTGTTTGACGTTCTGGATTATATGGAAGAAGTTCCCGTTGTTGCCCAGTACAAGCTGGCTGACGGCACTGTGACCGACCGCTTCCCGACCGGCAAGACTTTGGACGATGCACAGCCGGTTGTCGTCAAGCTGCCGGGCTGGCACTGCGATATCACCTCCGTGCGCAAGTACGAGGACCTGCCGGAAGCTGCCCGCGGCTATGTGGAATATCTGGAAAAGGCCGTTGGCTGCAAGATCAAGTATATCTCCGTTGGCCCGGAGCGCGATGCCTGCATCATTCGTGACTGATCTGCATAAGATGGTCAGCAGGAACGCTGCTTGAACCTGAAATGATAAATGGCGGACCCCCATCGGTCCGCCATTTTTGTAAAGGCAATACCGCATAATTCTAAGTGCCGATACGGCGAGCGAGGTGCGGC
>ERZ838399.3170-NODE-3170-length-10902-cov-2.966350_pt1 | contig 10902 bp, 8 predicted proteins | sample MGYA00519683_ERZ838399 | MGnify/ENA primary metagenome ERZ838399 (study PRJEB31850, sample SAMEA3708833) | human gut metagenome | biome: human gut; feature: human-associated habitat; material: faeces | place: China | collected 2014 ...
GACAACAGTTTACAAAGGACTTCTCCTTGGGTTCTTCTACTGCATCTTCTTTCTGTGATGCCTCTGCCTCAGCAAGAATCTCATCAAGAATCGGAACAATCTCTGTATATCCCGTTGTTCCAATTACTGCATCCACTTCTGGAATCTCCTGCTGAATCTCATCCTGATACCGCTGTGCCATACATCCTGTTACAATAAGTGCCTTAAGTCTGCCCTTTTTCTTCCATTCTGCCATCTCGAGAATCGTTTCTACACTCTCTTCTTTCGCATCATAAATAAAACAGCAAGTATTTACTACAATCGCATCTGCCTCGGACTCTTCCTGTGCCACACGGTATCCCGCTTCATTTAAAAGTCCAAGCATCTTTTCACTATCTACGAGGTTCTTGTCGCATCCTAGTGATACAAATAATACATTTTTCATCGGTTATTCATCCTTAACGCTGCTTCTACGCAGTTATTCATTAACATGGCGATTGTCATCGGGCCTACTCCTCCTGGAACAGGAGTAATCGCAGAAACTTTATCTACTACCTTATCATAATCAACATCACCACAAAGTTTATTCTCTTCATTTCTGTGGATTCCTACATCAATTACGACAGCCCCATCTTTTACATAGCTGTCATCAAAGAATTTTGGCTTTCCAATCGCAGCTACTAAAATATCTGCTCTCTGGCATACTTCTTTTAAATTTTTTGTATGAGAATGGCAGATTGTTACCGTTCCATTCTCTCTTAAAAGAAGCATGGACATCGGTTTACCAACGATATTGCTGCGCCCAACAACAACGCAGTCTTTTCCATCAATAGAGATGCCGGAACGTTTTAATAACTGGATAATTCCTGCTGGAGTACAAGATACAAAGCCTGGCTCTCCTGTAGATAAAGCACCTACACTCTGTGGATGGAATCCATCAACATCCTTTGCTGGAGAGATTGCCTGAATAATCTCTTTCTCTCCAATGATTGCAAGATCCAGGGAACTCATAACTTCCTTTAATACCGGGTTTGTCTCCGAATCGATCAGCATCTGTAACGATATGCTCTCAATCGTGTTAAGGACATTATTGCTCAAATAGCGTTCCACACACATAATCGCTTCCCGCACTGTGTAGTTGTCCAACTGAATTCCCAGTATATCAACTTTCTTTATCATTCAACACTCCTGGTTATTTTTCTCAACTCAAGAAAATTTATGCATGTAGTATAGCAAACCTCTTTTCATTTTTCAAGTTTTGTTATAAAACGCGATAGATTGAGGAACTTTTTTAGTTACTGTTCACTCAGCAGTAACCTTTTACGTTATCTGACAATTTGTACTATTTTTTGCATTTATCTCATTACAATAATTGCAAGCTTTTTTCATTTTTATTGTGAACTTTATCACATATGTACAAAACGTATATTCGATTTTTTTACTATGTAAACCACTTTTTTAACATAAAAAAATGTGGATAACGTGGATAACTTCGTGTATAACTTTATTTTTTGGCATTTTTCGACCTTTTTCACGTGGAAAACTTTCTTATAACTTTACCTCTTTTGGGGATTATTTCCAGACCACTTTATTTTTTTGTGCACTTTTCATAAATGATATTTTTCAATTTTCTGTCTGTAAAAAAGTACCGCATTACTTTCTGACTTTTTACCCGCAAAAAAAGAACTGCCATCATTTGCGATGACAGTTCCGATAATATCTTTTTTTAGAAAATTCTTCTTACAGAAAGTACATTACGATATGTAGCTGTTGAATACTTAATACCACTGGATGGTGTACTTGCATGAACAATTGTGTTATTACCTACATAAATTCCAACATGTCCACTGTAACATACAATATCTCCCGGCTGTGCCTCAGATAAGTTTACTTCATATCCGGCACTTCTCTGTCCACTGGAAGAATGTGGAAGACTGATACCAAATGCAGCATATACAGACATTACAAATCCGGAACAGTCTGTACCGTTCGTCAGACTGGAACCACCATAAACATATGGGTTACCAATAAATTGGCTTGCATAGCTTGCAACTGCCTGACCATTGGATCCACTCGGTGCCGCATAAGAAGCTGATGAACCGCTGGAACTGCTTGTACCGTCCGAAGATGACGAGCTCTTGGAAGATTTCTGTTTTGCCTTCGCTGCTGCAGCGGCTGCCGCCTGACGCTCTGCCTCTTCCTTGGCAAGTCTTGCTTCCTCTTCCGCTTTGGATTCAGCGGTTACAAAATCAGTCCAGAGATTTACATAATCTGTGGATACATAGCCATCGCCTTCCTCTGTTGTAACAATGACCCATCCGCTATCCTTCATAGAATCATCAACAACAACAAAATCGTCTCCCTCGCCAAGCATTGTTAAAATACCTGCCTCTGTAGAAGGCTCCATTCTTACGTATAAAGTTGTAGTTGTTACAGTTGCATATCTGGTACTTACCTTCTTTGCAAGTTCCTCATCCCCTGTTACAACATACTCGCATTTGACATATCCGGTAACACTTCCGGATGTGATCTTATACCAGCCATCTTCTGTTGTCTCTAAAACAGTGGCTGCAGAATTGTTATATAACTTACCCAACACTTCACTGTCTGTGTTCGGTTCTGATCTGACATTCACATAATTATCTACCTGTGCGATTGCAATGTCTGCGTACTCAGATGCAACCACCGGAACATCATTCTCACTGACCTGCTCCTCTGCCTGAGCCGCTGCCTCTGCAACTGCCTTGTCACTCTCGATCAGACACTGGGAAAGCATTTTGGAAAATCCTGCTGCCGGAGAACCATTTGAAGAAAGTCCGGTTGCGATCACTGCAGACACACCACCGGTCTGTGCACCATAAGTTCCGACTCCTGTTCCACTAATTACAATAGCACCTGCCAGCAAACAGCTTGCTATTCTCTTCATTCTATAATTCATCTTGTATATTGCCTCCAAGAACTATTTGTTACGAATTTGTTACATTTATTACATGGTTATTATAACAAAGTGTCCTGGCACTGTCAACAGCAAGACTTTGTCAGATTTTACCAAATATAGCATGAATATTTTATGTATTTTTATTTCCATAAAAAAACAGTTCCAAAGTATCGCTCACATGGAGTTCTCTGGAACTGCTTTTCCTATTTGATTGCGATTGCTTCGATTTCAAGCATAACATCCTTCGGAAGACGTGCAACTTCCACACAGCTTCTGGATGGGAAATCTGTTGTAAAAAAAGTCTTATACACATCGTTGATGGCGCTGAAATCATTCATCTCTTTGATGAATACCGTTGTCTTAACTACATTGTCCATATTGGTTCCGGCTGCTTCCAGCAAATTAGAAAGATTGGTAAGTGCCTGTTTCGCCTGAGCCACAGACCCCTCCGGAATCTCTCCTGTCTCCGGTACAACCGGGATAATGCCTGATGTATAAACCATACCATTTACTTCGATTGCCTGTGAATATGGTCCGATTGCTGCTGGTGCTTTTTCTGTACTGATTACTTTTTTCATGTTGTTAGTCCACCTTTCTGATACTTCTTTCAGTTATTTCCACACGATGTTCCTTATATAAACGTCCCACCGCACGTTTGAAAGCATTTTTACTGAGTCCGGTCTCTCTCTTAATGACTTCCGGGGATGCTTTATCTCCAAATGGAAGCACTCCGGCAAATTCCTCAATAACCTGCATCACCTTCTCAGCATCCTCATCCATCTGCAGGTATGCCTTGTCACGCAATGACACATCCAGTTTTCCATCCGGCTTTACTTTTGTCACTTTTGCCTCGATCACATCTCCGATACGAAGCCTGCTTGTATCTTCATGTCGTGGAATCATAGCGGAATATTTATCATCCACTGCAACAAAGGTTCCGAAATTATCACTGAACTCATAAACTCTTCCCTCTACATGGTCTCCCTCTTTGTATGGGGAATCTGTGGAAAGCAGATCGTAAAGCTTTTTCATACTCGCACAGAGTCTGCTGCTCTTATCAATATAAAGTGTTACCAAAACCTCATCTTCCGGCTGGACTTTCATTGTCATCTCTTTATAAGGAAGAAACAGGTCTTTTTCGAGTCCCCAGTCAAGGAATGCACCGATTTTTCCAACCTGTGCCACACGCAAAACAGCAAGCCCTCCAAGAGTGATCTTTGGCTGATTTGTCGTTGCGATCATCCGGTCTTTGGAATCCTTGTATAAAAACACTTCAAGTTCATCCCCGGTCTTTGCATTCTCCGGAACCTGTTTTGCCGGAAGAAGCACACGTTTCTCCATATCCTGCTCTTCCGCGAGATAAACTCCAAACTCCACTTTCTTTACAATTGTAAGTTTCTGATACTGTCCTAATTTTAACATTTTATTTTCCTCTAAACTGCATAATGGCATATGGCACTTTCTGCTCATCTGCCAACACAATGGTTACTCCGTTCTGCTGCTCATAAACCTCCGGGTATAACATGTTCCCGATGACTGCAGCCTTTTTGTATTCCACGCGAATACTCTCTGTCTTAAAATTCTCCGGCAGATATTCCTCTGCCACAAGAATATATTTTCCATTATTCATATGATGATTGGTGTCAATATGAAAACGCTGTACTAAAACCGGCTCTTTCTCCACCGGAGTGCCCTCTATCCTGATCTTACGATCTGCCCATTCATATTGTATCGCCTCATCCATCACCGGGATATAAGCATCCTGCACTTCTTTTGCGATCCGCACCGGACGCATCGTGGCAGTATCCATGTAAACCCAGACGGAATTGGCAAATGCACAGATCTCTCCCGCTTCATCCTTTATTGTAAAGTTACGATAACCGTAAAATCCCTTGAAGCTATATGGCCAGGTGCTCACCGTAATATGCTCCGCAAGCTTTGGATAGCGGTTCATGACGATCTCCCAGGACGATAACACCCACGCAGCATGATGCTGTTCTAAATACTCCACACCGATATTCATATCTTCTGACTGAAATGTGCAGCAATTCTGCAGATAATCGATCAGTGCCGGCAGCGTAAGCTGTCTTTCACTGTTCACTTCACTATATCTTACCCTGCTTTTAAAATCATACATATCCTGTTCTCCTGATCAAAATAAGAAATTATCTTCTCCAACGCACTGTGCTGCCACCCGGAAGTTTTTGCATGATTGGAAAATGTCAATTTCCCATGATGGAACAAAGTTTCCTGTTACACAAAAATAGCACCACTTCCGTGGTGCTTTCTAGCAGGGCTACAAGGATTCGAACCTTGAAATGACGGAGTCAGAGTCCGTTGCCTTACCGTTTGGCGATAGCCCTATGTATTGTTGTTTTCGACTTTTGCGCCGTCAACAATAGCTATTATATACACCCTTAATAAAAATGTCAAGCATTTTTTTCAAAGATTTTTAGATTTTTTTCAACCATTGCATATAATACTTCGTCACCCCAGGAAATATCAGCATTTCCGCTGGTTGCCTCGGTCACTTCTTTTTCAAAAGACTGCTCTTTTTCCTTTGGAACCATGAGGATCAGTTCCACTTTTTCTGTATAAACGGTATCGATCGTTGTCAGTTCATCTTTTGCGATCAGATACTGTAATTTTCCAAGTCCATTGTAATCCGTTCCGATTGTCAGTTTTCTTCCAATCTGTTTATCAATGATCACACTATTTTCCAATCCGGTCTGCGTCGCTTTCTGATAGGCACGGACAAGACCGCCTGTTCCCAGCAGTGTTCCGCCAAAATAGCGGGTTACTACAACGCACACATTATGTATCTCTTCCTTTAATAATACATCCAGCATCGGTCTTCCTGCTGTCTGCGCCGGTTCTCCGTCATCCGAACACCGGCTGATCTCCTGTCTGTCCCCGATCACAAATGCGGAGCAATTATGTCTGGCATCCCAATATTTCTTTTTCATTTCATTTATAAAAGCAACTGCTTCCTCTTCGCTGCTTACCGGACGCACATTCGCAATAAACCGGGATTTTTTCTCAACAATTTCGCCCTCGCCGCCGGCATATACTGTTTTCATCTCTTATGGCTCCTGATCTGTTTCTTCGTAGTGATTCAGTACTTTATCATTACGATTCTTCTATAATAATGTATACTTTGCTATTTTCTGTATCAAAATACTATCATGAAATAAATATAAAATGCAATACGCAACGGAATCAATATTTTCACTTTTTTCTTTATTATGACACATTTATTTGATATAATACATAGACGGTGGTTTTTTAGACATTTGATCAAAAAGGAGACTTATTATATGAATTATGGAAAGAAAGGTTCGAAGAAACGCCAGGCCGAACTGACTTCCAAAGGCATTATGTACGGCAAAAAAATGCGTGTTATTTTTTGCAAGGTATTGCTCGTATGCTGTTTTGCAGTTGCAATTATAGGTGGAAGCCTTGGATTTGGCGTCTATAAGGGCATTCTGGATTCTGCGCCATCCATCGATGACATCGACGCAACACCTACCGGTTATCTTACAACCGTGTTAGATAATCAGGGCAATGAGATTGCCACTCTGGTAGCTTCCGGTTCAAACCGTAAAAATGTAACAATCGATGAGATACCGATCAATCTGCAGCATGCCTTTGTTGCAATCGAAGATTCCCGTTTTTACGAGCACAATGGTATCGACCTTACCGGTATCATCCGTGCCGGCGTTACCGGCATCGCTTCCGGCGGTAATTTTTCCCAGGGTGCCAGTACGATCACACAGCAGCTTTTGAAGAACACTGTGTTTACCGAGTGGACGAGTGAGACATCCTTCATCGACAAACTGGAGCGCAAGATCCAGGAACAGTATCTTGCCGTACAGCTTGAAAAAAAAGTCAGCAAAAACTGGATCATGGAAAATTATCTGAACGCCATCAACCTTGGTCAGAATACGCTTGGTGTGGCTGTTGCTTCTGAACGATATTTTGGAAAAGATGTCTCAGAACTGACGCTCTCTGAATGTGCTGTTTTGGCAGCCATCACACAGAATCCGTCCAGGTTTAATCCGATCTCCAACCCGGAGAAAAATGCGGAGCGCCGCATGAAAGTATTAAACAATATGCTGGATCAGGAATTTATCAGCCAGAGTGAGTATGACGAAGCTGTGGCAGATAACGTTTACGACAGGATCCAGTTAGTCAACGTAGAATTGCAGGACAATGGCATCAATTCCTATTTTATTGATGAGCTGACCGATCAGGTCATCCGCGATCTTGTGGAACAGAAGGGTTATACTGAGACACAGGCATACAAGACACTCTACCAGAGCGGTCTTACCATTTACTCTACACAGGATATGGATATTCAGAATATTGCCGATGAGGAAGTAAACAACCAGGACAACTATACATCCAGTCCAAAAGTTTCTTTCTCCTACCGTGTTTCCATCCGTTCGACCGATGGTTCTGTAAAGAACTACAGTGAGCAGACGATGCTTTCTTATTATAAGAATAAGGACAATCCAAACTTCAAGAGTACGAATTATTCCATCAACTTCGCCTCTGAGGAAGATGCAGATGCCGCTATTGAGCAATACAAAGCAGATATTATGCAGGAAGGTGATGAGATCGTAGATGGAAGCGAAACTGTTATCTATACTTTACAGCCACAAGCTTCCTTAACAGTCATTGACCAGTCAACCGGCGAAGTAAAAGCAATCGTTGGCGGCCGTGGCGATAAAACAGCAAGTAAAACCCTCAACCGCGCCACCGATACAACCAGACAGCCTGGTTCTACCTTTAAAATCCTTGCTGCCTACTCCGCTGCGCTTGATGCAGGTGGACTTACCCTTGCCTCCGTGCAGGATGATGCCCCTTACACTTATGCCGGAGCAAATGGAAAATCTGTTAATAACTACGACAGACGTTACCGTGGTTTTACCACTTTAAGAGAGGCGATCACAGACTCCATCAATATTGTAACCGTAAAAACACTTGCACAGGCTGGTGTTTCCCTTGGCTGGCAGTATGTACAGGAATATGGTTTCACAACCGTTGATTCCCGTGATATGAATGAAGCCCTTGCACTCGGTGGTATCACGCAGGGTGTATCAAACCTTGAACTTACCGCTGCCTATGCTGCAATCGCAAATCAGGGAACTTATATCAAACCAAAGTTCTATACAAAGATTTTAGACCACGATGGTAATGTTTTAATTGATAATACAACACCGGAATCTCATACAGTTATCAAAGATACTACCGCATGGCTCTTAACAAGTGCCATGGAAGATGTTATGACTTCCGGTACCGGTACTTCCGCTTACTTTGGCAGTTCCATGGCTCAGGCAGGAAAATCCGGTACAACGACCAGCAGCCGAGATGCTTTATTTGCAGGTTACACACCTTATTATACCTGTGCTGTCTGGGGTGGCTACGATGATAATGCCATGCAGAAAGGTTCCGATACAAACTATCCAAAACGTATCTGGAAAGCTGTTATGAAACGGATACACGAAAATCTTGCTTACAAAGATTTCACAAAACCAAGTGGAATTGTTGCGGTCGCTGTATGTAAAGAATCCGGGAAACTTCCGATTGAAGGTGTCTGTGATCACGATCCCCGTGGAAACTGCGTTATTACAGAATATTTTGCACAGGGTACAGAACCAACCGAATACTGCGATCATCATACTGTAGCCAATATCTGTACCGCATCTAATATGTTAGCCGGCAGTTATTGCCCTGCTGAAACCGTTACCACGGGTGTATATGTCATCGGCGGTTCTGAGACAACCGAAGATGCACCTTACCTATTAACAGATGCATTCTTAAGTCAGACATGTACCGTACACAATGAGTTTAACTCCACATACACTGGAACAAACTCCTTCCCTGGATCAACCGGTGTCAACCCGATTGGTGCTGATCCGGCAGGTGATGCTTCTACGCCTGATGCCAGCACTACTACAACGGATCCAGCTGCCACAACGGATCAGAGTGTTGATGGTCAGTAAAATATTTAAACATAAAAAATGCTAACCCACGGGTTAGCATTTTTTATCATGTATTTGTCACTAAACTTTCACTTCATGAGCACTTCTGCCTCATTCTGTGCCCTGGCTATATTATGAGTATCCGGATTCTCACACATAGCCCTTAACAGCTTTTTTTCTTTGGCAAAATACTGTCTGCGCTGTTCTGTATTCAAGTTCCTTCCATATCGTTCCATTGTAAATCCAAGCAGACGTTCTGCAAAAACTTCAAAATCTTTCCAGCTTTCATTCTGGTTCTCTATGATTTTCTCTATCTCTGCAATTGCTTTACGATTGCCCTCTAACTGTTTCAGACGTTCCTGTCTACTGTCCCTGTCACGCTTTTTCAAATCATAAAATTCATAAGCTTCCTCCAGTGCCTGCATAAATTCCTGTCTGAAATTTACCGGTCTCAGAAATACACGGAACACATCCCGCTTGTTCAAATAGAATCCCAACTGTACGGCGCTGATCGAATTTGTATATAACATGCAGATCGTATCCGGGAATTTTTGGTTTACATAAGATAAAATTTTATCACCGTTATATCCATCCAGATTTAAATCTGTGACAAGTATCTGATATTCTTTCTGTTTTAACAACTCCATTGCATCTGTCCCATTTTGTGCAATCTCTGTCTCAATCTGTTTTTCTTCTAAGATGCCCTGAAATTCATCTATAATCTTCGGATATCTGCTAATAAATAAAAGATTTCGCTTCATTTTTTTTTCCTTCTTATTTTCTATCACATTCAGCCATATCATTTGTAATCTGATATAGCACTTTTATTATAACTTTTTGTTTTCAAAAAATCCACCATAAAACTTTTGTCTCTTACATGATCTTATTCGCACATATGGATTCAAAAGATCTGTATTTTATCATTTTTCTATACAAAAAGAACGGCTGCCGCCGTTCTTTTTGTGTTGATGTATATACTACTAAGGGGATTAGATTCCACGAACCTAATCGAATTAGATTCGTGCGAATTAATGAAGTTCTCTTGGAACAAAATCAGGATATCCGGATTCAAGACCATGTTCTGTAGAGTCAAGTCCTTCTACTTCTTCCTGAGCAGATACTCTGAGTCCAATTGTTTTCTTAAGTACTGTAAATACAATTGTCATTGTAACGATTGTCCAGCCTGCGATACATACGATACCAAGTAACTGGATTAACAAATGATGTACACCACCGCCATAGAATAAACCATCTTTGTAATCAAAAAGTCCTACAGCGATCGTTCCCCAGATACCATTGCAGCCATGTACTGCTACGGCACCAACCGGATCATCTACTTTTAATTTATCTTCAATAAAGTATACTGCTACGCAGACCAGAACACCTGCAACTGCACCGATGATGAACGAACCAATTGCATCTACATTCGCACATCCTGCTGTGACTGCCACAAGACCTGCAAGAGATCCGTTTAAGGACATGGAAACATCCGGTTTTCCATTTCTGATCCATGTATAAAGCATTGCACTTACTGTTGCGACTGCCGGAGCAATTGTTGTTGTTGCAAAAATCTGTGATAACTGCATCGTGTCTGTTGCTGCTGCGCCGTTAAATCCGTACCAGCCAAACCAGAGAATGAATACACCAAGAGCACCGATTAAAATATTGTGTCCAAGAATTGGTCTTGCTTTTCCGTTTTTATCATATTTACCGATACGAGGTCCAAGCATTGCTGCTCCAATGAAGGCTGTAATTCCACCTACCATATGGATGCATGCTGATCCTGCAAAATCTGTAAATCCCATATCTGTAAGCCACGGTGTTGCACCCCAAACCCAGTGAGCCTCGACCGGATAAACTACTAAACTGATAATAAAACTATAAATACAATAGGTAATGAATTTTGTACGCTCTGCCATTGCACCTGAAACAATTGTTGCTGCTGTTGCACAGAATACTAAGTTAAATACAAAACCTGAAAAATCAAAATTTGCATAA
>ERZ838399.3171-NODE-3171-length-10897-cov-3.032374_pt1 | contig 10897 bp, 9 predicted proteins | sample MGYA00519683_ERZ838399 | MGnify/ENA primary metagenome ERZ838399 (study PRJEB31850, sample SAMEA3708833) | human gut metagenome | biome: human gut; feature: human-associated habitat; material: faeces | place: China | collected 2014 ...
TAAACAAGAAATAATAAGGTAAAACGCCAAGTTCATTTTTATAAAAATGAAGGGATTAAAAAGTTGTAAATCCCATATTCCGGATATTATATTCGCATCCATTAAATACTAAAAACGAAATTTTATGGACAAGAAAAGTGTGCTGCTTTCATTATGGCAGAAGTTTGTAAACCGCTTTTATAAAAGCGGAGAGTGTGAAGGATTAATGGAAGACGTATCAAAGTCTTCGGTTAGTTGTTATGAAGAGCTTAGAGAAAGGAGATAAAAGAGAGGGATTCGCTTTCTAAAACGAAACAGTTGACTGAAAGTGTAGACCTTTTCTTGAAATCTCATTATGATTTTCGTTATAATGTTCTGACGGAAGAAACTGAATTTCGTTTGTTGGAACGGATGAACGAGGGATTTCGGCCTGTCAATCAACGTGTGTTGAATACTATCTGTCTGGAAGCGCATGAGGCCGGTATTGGGTGCTGGGATCGTGATTTGTCGCGGTGTATTTATTCCACCCGCATAGCAGAATATCATCCTTTCAGGCTGTATCTGGATGAATTGCCGGAATGGGATGGCATAGACCGTGTGTCCGCATTGGCTCGACGGGTTTCGGAAAGCCCGTTGTGGGAAAAAGGATTTCGCATTTGGATGTTGGGGATGACGGCACAATGGATGGGGGTAATGGGAGATCATGCGAATAGTGTAGCTCCCTTGCTCATTAGTACAGAACAGGGATATTTTAAATCTACTTTTTGTAAGTCTTTACTCCCTCCTGTACTTCGCCGTTATTATATGGATAAGGTAGATTTAACAAGTCAGGGGAATGTGGAACGTAGACTGGCGGAGATGGGACTTCTCAATTTGGATGAATTTGACAAGTTTTCTCCTGCAAAAATGCCTTTGTTGAAGAATCTGATGCAAATGGCTTCATTGAGTTTGTGTAAAGCTTATCAGAAGAACTATCGTGCCTTACCGCGAATAGCTTCTTTTATCGGAACATCCAATCGAAAGGACTTGCTGACAGACCCAACAGGTAGCCGAAGGTTTATGTGCGTGGAACTGGAACACCCCATCGATTGTGAGGCGATTGATCATGAACAGATCTATACACAATTAAAAGCTGAAATTTTATCAGGTAAACGCTATTGGTTTACAAAAGAAGAAGAACGGGAGCTGCAAGAGAATAATATGAAATTTTACCGTCAAGGGCCAGTGGAAGATGTGTTGCGTGCTTGTTATCGGTCGGCGGAAAGAAGAGAGGAGTGTGATCTTCTTTCTGCGGCTGATATATTTCAATGTTTAAAAAGGAGGAATCCTGCAGCTATGCGTGGTGCAAATCCGGCAAGTTTGGCGCAAATATTGATAGCGGTGGGGATAGAACGTAAGCATACTAAGTTTGGAAATGTGTATCGGGTAGTAAAAATTGGGTAAGAGAGAACCGGTTTGGGTGATGCCTTGAGTGACGGCTTGGGTGAAGGGGGAGACCTTCACCCGCTTTAGCCTATGGATAGGGTTCTGTAGCGAAAAGGTGAAGGGCTTATAAAAATTACTTGGAATGTGAGAATGTCACTCGAAAATAATGTTTATCTTTGAATAATTATTAAATGAAGAATAACTATGGATAGTGTGATACGCAAATTTCCTATTGGTATACAGAATTTCGAGAGTTTGATAAACGACGGTTATGTATATGTAGACAAGACAGCGTTGGTGTATAGGATGGCGACTACCGGTCGTTATTATTTCCTTAGCCGTCCCCGCCGTTTCGGGAAGAGTCTGCTGTTATCTACCATTGAAGCTTATTTGAGCGGAAAGAAAGAACTCTTCAAAGGGCTTGCCATTGAGAAGCTGGAACAGAAATGGGAAGAACATCCTATCCTGCATCTGGATCTGAATACGGAGAACTACAAAGAACCGGATAGCTTGCGAAGACGGCTGGACAGTACTCTTTCTTATTGGGAGCAACTTTATGGTACAAGGGCGGTGGAGACTTCTTTGCCGTTGCGCTTTGAAGGGATTGTAAGACGTGCTTGCGAGAAAACAGGGCATCGTGTGGTTATCTTGGTGGACGAATACGATAAGCCTATGCTGCAGGCTATCGGTAACGAGACATTACAGGCGGAATATCGTAATCTGTTGAAAGCTTTTTATTCCGTACTCAAGTCGCAGGATAGATATATAAAGCTGGCTTTCCTAACCGGTGTGACGAAATTCGGCAAGGTGAGCGTATTCAGTGATTTGAACAATCTGAATGATATATCGATGGACTATCGTTACATGGATATTTGCGGCATTACGGATAAGGAACTTCATGAAAACTTTGATGGCGATGTGGCATTATTGGGTGAAAGGAACGGCTTGACGAAAGAGGAATGTTACGTCAAGTTGAAAGAACAGTATGACGGTTATCATTTCGATTATGATACCGTAGGACTTTACAATCCATTCAGTATCTTTAATACGTTGTCTAAGCTGAAGTTCTCTGATTATTGGTTTGAGACAGGTACTCCGTCTTTCTTGGTTTATCTGCTGAAACATTCTAACTATAGGTTGGATAGGATTACCGAGGAGCAGGTTTCGGGTGATTTACTGAATAGTATCGACTCTATGTCGCGCAATCCCATTCCTGTTATTTACCAAAGCGGATATTTGACAATAAAAGGATATGATAAAGAGTTTGGTATTTATCGATTAGGCTTTCCAAATAAGGAAGTTGAGAATGGTTTTATTAAGTATCTGTTACCTTTTTATACGCCTGTGACAGAACAGGAATCCAGTTTTATTATTACCAGCTTTGTTATGGATATACGTCAAGGTAATGTGGATAGTTTCATGCAGCGTCTGCAATCTATGTTTGCCGATACCGACTATAAGATAGTGGGGAAGATGGAACTTTATTTTCAGAATGCGATGTACTTGGTATTTAAGATGATGGGATTTTATACCGATGTGGAACGTACTACCAGCAATGGTCGTATCGATGTTGTGCTGCAAACCAAAGACTATATCTATGTGATGGAACTGAAATTGGATGGTAGCGCTGACGAGGCTTTACGTCAAATAGAGGAAAAAGGGTATGCTTTGCCTTTCGCCAAGGATTCTCGTAAATTATATAAGATCGGTGTGAACTTTTCTTCCGAGATACGTGGAATTGTGGAATGGAAAATAGTGGAAGATAATTCTTAAGATGCCAAGTGCTATTGATATCGAATAGCCGCATACACTAATCTTTGACAGTTTAGGTATGCGGCTTACTTATATGTTGGGGATGTGTCTTAGTCTTGACACATCCCCTTTAATTTATAGCGTATGAGCAACTGTTTATGAAGGAAGATTCAGGCATGATTTATTTTTGTCCCTCTTTGAATGATTATCGGACTTTTTATAAAGCCGTATATTAAAGATTTGGAACTTTTTGAATGATTAGAGTACCCGTTTCTCTATTATTTTTAAGAACTTTGCCATTGTGAATTAGTTCGATGACTTACGTTGGCTATAAATTTAAAGTTAATAATAAAAAAAGAATAGACATGAATTACACAAAAATGAAATTTGGTTTAAAGAAAGGGATAGTGGGTGTATGCATCTTGGGAGCAATACTATTGTTTACTACCCCGCTTTCGGCACAAACGAATGGTAAATCCGGTAAAGGGCTGTACGAACTGTTTAGTACTAAACTGCCGGATGGGGCACAATGGGTAAAAGATAATAAGTATGTTCGGAAAGGAGGGTACTCAAAAAAGACAGAAAACTATATATATGTAGGAGCTGCTAAAAGTCCTGCAGAAATGACAGGTTTATCCATCCCTATCCGAGAAAACCCGGGACCGGGTGAATATCGTTATATTACTTTTGCCTGGGTGAAATGGGGGGGAGAACAGATTGGAATGAAATTTCATGTTTCCGAAAAGTCAGCCAGTCAAAAAGGAAAGAAATATGATTTTACTTATATCGCCGGAGAACCAAAAGATTTGATAAACCAGTTGAAAGGTCTGGATCTTGGTGACAAGCCTGGACACTGGATGGTGATGACACGCGACCTTTGGAAGGATTTCGGTAATATTACGTTAACCGGAATGTCATTTATTTGTCCTGAAAGGCGTGATGCTGGTTTTGATGAAATCTTTTTGGCAAAAACACAGGATGATATAAAAAATGCTCCGAAAGTACTTCCGAGTGAGGTTGCTACTGTTGTTCCGGCAGTGGAGGAAGATGATGAGTTGATGTATGATGAGGCTGTATCAGATAGTATTGCTGCTGATCAGGGGGTGCACATCGATTGGGGAGCACAGATTAAGGCAGGTGGTACAATGATGTATCCATTGTATTTGTTGGGATTGATAGCTCTTGTAATTGCAATTCAGAGACTGATAACTTCGCGTCAAGGTCGCCTGGCTCCGAAACCTTTGTGCAAAAGTGTCAACGAATGTTTGGCAAATGGAGATTTGAAAGGAGCATTGGCTGCTTGTGACAAATATCCTTCTACACTAGCCAACTCACTACGTTTTATTTTTGAGCATGTGAAAGCCGGGCGTGAGGCTGTTAGCCAGACGGCAGGTGACATGGCTGCACGTGATATTCGTACACATTTGGCACGTATATATCCTCTTTCTGTTATCGCTTCACTGGCTCCGTTAATAGGTTTGTTAGGTACTGTGGTCGGTATGTTCGAGGCGTTTGGCCTGGTTGCTTTATATGGTGATGAAGGTGGTGCCTCTATTTTGTCTGATTCTATTTCTAAAGCATTGATAACAACTGCTGCCGGTTTGATTATAGCTGCTCCTGCCATTGCTTTATACTTTATTATCAAGAATCGTATCATGCGTATGGCTTCACTGGTAGAGGTAAAAGTGGAAGAAGTGATTACCAAATTGTATCTGGACAACAAGGAGGAAAAGAATGAGACTGAATTATGATGACGATGATAAGGTAGAAGTGCAAATGTCTCCTTTGATAGACTGTGTGTTCTTGCTGCTCATTTTCTTTTTAGTAACTACGATGATGAAAAAATGGGAAATGCAGATTCCGTTAACGCTTCCTACAATGACTTCAAGCCTTTCCACTACACGGGCAGGCGAGGAAGCGGTGATTATCGCAGTAGACGAAAAGAAGAATGTGTATCAGGTAGTAGGGCATGATGCCTATTCAGGGGAAAGTACTTACTTGCCTGTAAAAGATTTAAGCGCTTTTCTTTCTGAATTACGCAATAGTCGGGGAGTGGAAACAAATATCGATGTGACGGCCTATCGCACTGTACCGGTAAGCACAGTAATAGAGATATTCGACCAATGTCAAATACAGGGGTTTACACATACACGTGTACGCCTTGGAAGCAAACCCTATTAAGCCTATGAGACTATCATTATTTAATAACGAGGACGAACCGGAAGTTTCTATGTCTCCTTTAATCGACTGTGTGTTTCTTCTGCTTATTTTCTTTCTGGTATCTACCATGACGAAAGTGAAAAATAGGGATATTCCCGTTGATCTGCCAACTTCACAATCGGCCGTTAAATTGAAGCCGGATGATAAGCAGGCTATTGTAGGATTGGATGCCGATGGTAATTTTTATTGGGATGGGCAACCTTGTTCTACTAATTTTATGATGGAACAGTTACGACAGACATGTATCACTGACCCGGGAAAGCGTATTCGCATTGATATGGACAGGCATACTCCGTTCGGACGTTTTGTAGAAGTGATGGATGCTTGCCAGTTTTATAACTTAACTAATATAGGAATCAGGACGTATGACGAAAACTACAACAGGGAGTAGCCGTCTGACGGTTATACTATCATGGATGATAGCATTGATTTGTTTTGTGGGTGGAGCACTCTATATTTGGAAGATGCCGTCTCCGGATCAGGAGGCGATGGATTTGCAAATGAAACAGCAGAAAAATCAAAAGTCCAGGAAGAGTTTGACGGAAAAGGTAAAACAGGAACAGGCACAACGGGCACTACCTGCTAATTATGCCAGACAGTTGGTAGAACAGTCGGAAGTTTTGGTAAAGAAGAATCTGGAAGAGCAGGTGAAGAAGTTTCAAACGATGGCTGAAACAATGAGACGGCGTAAAGACGATATGTTGGCGAAAGTGGAGAAAAGAAAACTGCCGTGGGGAGCACCTGCTGATGCGAATGATACATCGAAAGCACGGGCTATTCCTCGAGCAGGAAATCCGTCAGCCAATGCTTCTGTAGAAGAACTTTATGCTGTATTACGTGACTATGAGGCTGAAATTCAACAAAGTCATTTGGCCGTGAGTGCTGCTAAACAGTCTTTATCCAAGGGACAGTCGTTTCCTGAAGTGTATAGTTCTTTGAAAGCGGGTAATTCACGTATGCCGAGTTTTGATGAATTGATAAGAATGCAGTCAAGGGATAGTGAGTGGGCAACTTCGGCAGGCAGTAATGCTAGTGGAGGATTGGAAATAAAGAGCACTGCTGATTTGAATAATTATCGTGGGTTGCTCGGACAAGCTACTCGTCAGGCAGGGTTGGCACAATCTCGTTTGGAAGGGTTGTTCGGGGCAGTTCGTCAGGCTGGTAATCCTGGGAGCGGAATGGGACAAGGTACTGGCAGTCCGGGGAATGGAGGTCCCGGAGGCAATGGTAGCGGTAATGGGAACGGAACTGGCATGGGGATGGGAGGCAGTGGAGAGGTTTCTGCTTCCGGAGGCGGAAAGGGAACATTCAGTGCTTATTCAGGATCGAAGTTGAGCAAGGAAATGGTGAAAGCACAAGCGTTGCCCGGACGGCGTTTCTCTAAAGATGCAGAACGTAAGGGATGGCTCTATATCAATACATGGTATATGATTGGACCGTGGGAGAGCTTCGGTCGAGAGGATTTTTCCATCGTTCATCCACCTGAAGTTTCTATTGACTTTGATGCTGTATATACTGATGGACAGATAGGAACAGGAATTGCGGAAACGGATTCCGATCCGTTAAAAGTTATCGGAGACGAGGTACAGCTTGACGGGACGCTACGTTGGAAGTTTATGCAGAGTGAATCGATGCACAATGTCCCACCTGTGACTACCGGACATTCAACTTACTATGCTTATACCGAGCTTTACTTTGATGAGGCTACGACGATGCTGGTAGCTATCGGTACGGATGACAGCGGGCGTGTATGGATTAACGGCAAGGATGTATGGCGTGACTATGGAACTAGTTGGTATAATATTGATGAACATATCGCTCCTTTTCAGTTTCGACAGGGGTGGAATAAAGTTTTGGTCCGGCTGGAAAATGGAGGTGGCGGGCCGTGTGGGTTTAGTTTTTTGATTATTCCCCAAAGTAAATAGATAGATGTGTGTTTAGTTTTAATAGAAAGATTGTTTAAGGATTAATTATTGGTAGAAGTTATGTGAAGGCTTTATGTGCCTTCCATAACTTTCTTTTTATGTATATTGAATGATATTTGTACGGTTTTGAATCATATTAGGACCTTTTCGTTTAAAAAAGTTTGCACCTTTGCCATTATAATAATAACCACGAAAAACTGTATAATAAATGAATTTTAGAAAACTTTCTTTTTTAGTATTAGGCTGTACTTGCGGTATTAGTATAGCAGGTTGTAAATCGGGTAAGAATAGCAGTCAGGGAGATGCGCTTGTTGATAGTGTATGGACAAAGTCAAACGTTATTGAGACTATTAAGAAGGTAAATGATTATTGGCAGGCGGAGAATCCGGAACCGGCATTTGCCTTTTGGCATCCGGCTGCTTATCATACCGGAAATATTGCAGCTTATAAAATAACCGGTAATGAGACTTACAAGAAGTATTCGGAAGCATGGGCTGAAAAGAACCAATGGAAGGGGGCTACTTCTGATGATAAATCCAAGTGGAAATATAATTATGGTGAAACGATGGAACATGTTCTCTTCGGAGATTGGCAGATTTGTTTCCAGACTTATATTGACTTGTATAACATGGACCGTGAGCCGGCAGAGTATAAAATAGCCCGTGCCAAGGAAGTGATGGAATATGAGATGTCAACTCCCAATAATGACTATTGGTGGTGGGCAGACGGATTGTATATGGTAATGCCGGTGATGACCAAACTTTATAAGGTTACAGGTAATCAGCAATATTTGGATAAACTCTATGAGTACTTTACTTATGCTAAAAACCTCATGTATGATGAGGAAAGTGCTCTGTTTTATCGGGATGGAAAATACATCTACCCGAAACATAAGACAAATCAAGGGTTGAAAGACTTTTGGTCTAGGGGTAATGGTTGGGTGTTTGCAGGTTTGGCTAAAGTTTTGCAGGACCTACCCGAAAATGATGCACATCGTGCTGAATATATTACCATATACCAAGCTATGGCTAAATCATTGGCTGCTGCACAACAGGAAGAAGGATACTGGACCCGTAGTTTGTTGGATCCGGTGCAGGCTCCGGGACGTGAAACAAGTGGGACAGCTTTCTTTACCTATGGGTATCTTTGGGGGGTGAATAATGGATTTTTGGATAAATCAACTTATGAACCTGTTATAAAACAAGGTTGGAAATACTTGACTGAAATAGCCTTGCAACCCAATGGAAAGATAGGCTATGTACAACCAATCGGTGAAAGAGCAGACCAACATAAGAATGTAGGACCGGAGACGACTGCGGACTTTGGGGTAGGAGCTTTCCTGTTGGCGGGTTCTGAAATGGTGAAATATCTGAATAATTAAAATTGTTTTTTATATTTGAATGTAATGATGAAAAATAAAAATATCCTGGTCTTCATTTTATTGTGTGTGTTCAGTACAGTAACTTATGCTAAAAAGGGGAAGGTAGAAAAGGAAATCAGTGACCGTGAATATTGGGCACAGATGGCATATAAGATTGCTGCTCCTGTATTGAGTAATATGAGCAAAGGGGAGTTGAAGAAAAATATGCAGGTGGAAATCAGTCCGACATGGGATGGACGCAGTAAGGATGTGACTTACATGGAGTGTTTCGGGCGTCTGATGTCCGGTATTGCTCCCTGGCTTTCCTTGCCCGACGATGATACGGAAGAGGGTAAAATGCGTAAGCAATTGCGGGAATGGGCTTTGAAGAGCTACGCACATGCTGTTGACCCGGATAGCCCTGATTATCTCTTATGGAGAAATGAAGGACAGCCTTTGGTAGATGCAGCTTACATTGCCAGTAGCTTTCTTCGTGCTAAAAAGCAGCTTTGGGAACCATTGGATGAAGTGACAAAACAACGTTATATTAAAGAATTTCAGTTATTGCGTCGGATTGATCCGCCATACACAAATTGGCTATTGTTTTCAGCTATGATTGAATCTTTTTTGATGGAAGCCGATGCACAATACGATTTGTTCCGCATTCATACAGCTGTTCGAAAAGCAGAAGAGTGGTATGTAGGTGATGGCTGGTATTCGGATGGAGAAACTTTTGCATTCGATTACTATAATAGTTATGTGATTCAACCTATGTTTGTACAAGTAATGCAGACTGTCAACGATCATAAAGTAATGTTGCATGACCGTAGTTTGGAGATGCAAAAGAAAACAGAAGATTTGGCTAAGAAACGCATGCAGCGTTTCGGAATGATTTTGGAACGTTTTATATCTCCTGAAGCATCTTTTCCGGTATTCGGTCGTTCGATGACTTATCGTTTGGGAGTTTTTCAGCCATTGTCAATGCTTTGCTGGAAAGAAATGCTGCCCGAAGAACTTCCGGAAGGCCAGGTACGTAATGCTTTAACTTGCGTCATGAAACGTTTGTTTGCTGTTGATGGTAATTTCAATGAGAAAGGATTTTTGCAATTAGGCTTTGCCGGGCATCAGACCGGGCTAGCGGATTGGTATAGTAATAATGGAAGTATGTATATTACATCAGAAGTATTTCTACCATTAGGACTTCCTGCCAATCATTCTTTTTGGACTTCAAAACCTCAAGACTGGACCTCTAAAAAGGCGTGGAGTGGACATGAATTTCCCAAGGATCATGCAATACATTATTAAATGAAGAAATTTTTATTTACTATAGGACTGTTGGCTGTCTCTTTTGCAACTCTGTGGGGACAATTCAAATATGTGAAAGTGGATGCGCCATTTTCAATGAAGCCAATAAAAGAGTTTATATATCCTGATCAAGATTTCTCCATTGTAAATTATGGTGCTGTAAAAGGAGGAGAGGCGGATGTTTCTGATGCAATTGCGGGTGCTATAGCTGCTTGTAATCAGGCAGGAGGCGGGAGAGTAGTTATACCTGAAGGAGAATGGTTGACCGGACCAATCCATCTCAAGAGTAATGTAAACTTGTATTTGGCTGAAGGGGCGGTACTACGTTTTACGGATAATCCTTCTCATTATTTGCCAGCCGTAATGACGTCTTGGGAGGGGATGGAATGTTATAACTATTCACCTTTGATTTATGCTCTTGAGTGCAAGAATGTGGCTATTACAGGAACAGGTCTGTTAAGTCCGAAGATGGATTGTTGGAAGAAGTGGTTTGCCCGTCCTAAGGCTCACATGGATGCACTTAGAAAGTTGTATACGATGGCATCCAAAGATGTACCTGTTGAAAAACGACAGATGGCGGTAGGTGAGAACCATCTTCGTCCGCATCTGATACATTTTAATCGTTGCGAGAATGTACTGCTTGATAGTTTTAAGATTCGTGAAAGCCCCTTTTGGACGATTCATATGTATATGTGCAATGGCGGGATAGTACGTAATCTGGATGTTAAAGCGCATGGACACAATAATGACGGTATTGATTTGGAGATGACTCGTAATTTTTTAGTGGAGGATTGTACCTTTGACCAAGGTGATGATGCGGTGGTGATTAAGGCCGGTCGTAATCGTGACGCCTGGAGATTAAACACTCCGACTGAAAATATTGTAATTCGTAATTGTAATATTTTGGAAGGGCATACTTTATTAGGAATTG
>ERZ838399.3175-NODE-3175-length-10879-cov-18.828991_pt1 | contig 10879 bp, 10 predicted proteins | sample MGYA00519683_ERZ838399 | MGnify/ENA primary metagenome ERZ838399 (study PRJEB31850, sample SAMEA3708833) | human gut metagenome | biome: human gut; feature: human-associated habitat; material: faeces | place: China | collected 2014 ...
AATAGAGCAATCACTTCTGCACCCAAGGTATCAGGTTGACCGAATTCTTAGGAGGCGGACGCTCTATCCAGCTGAGCTACGGAGACACAGTTCTGCATCCTTGGGGCAGAAAACCCCAAAAATACAGTACCATATTATAATACCGCAACCGGGCTGTAAAATCAAGTTGAACCTGCGGGCAAAATGGTGTATGCTATAAAGGAATGCAAAGCGGCTGCGTGCTGCGCAGGGAGGATGCTATGGAAAAGATAAAAAATATCCGCAAAAAGCTGCGGCACCAGAGGTCAGTCCGGCGAAGAAAGCTGGGACTGAGCACCCCGACCCAGATCATCTGCGTCAGCTTTATTGCTGTCATCGCGCTGGGCACGCTGCTGCTCACCCTGCCTATTGCCAGCAGGCACGGACGGCTGGATGTGCTCAACGCCATGTTCACAGCCACCAGCGCCACCTGCGTCACCGGTCTGGTGGTGCGGGATACGTGGACGCAGTTCACATGGTTCGGGCAGGCAGTGGTGCTGCTGCTTATTCAGGTGGGCGGCCTTGGTCTTGTTACCCTTACCAGCTTTTTTGCGCTGGCCATGCGCCGGCGCATGGGCTTCCGGGATCTGCGCTTGCTGGGCGAAAGCGTCTCGGCAGACGGCTACGATCAGGCCAAAAGCGTGCTGAAGATCGTGGTGGGGCTGGCAGCGATGTTTGAAGGCATCGGCATTCTGCTGCTGATGTTCGCCTTTGTGCCGCAGTTCGGGCTGGAGGGCGTCTGGATCAGCGTATTCACCGCCATTTCGGCCTTCTGCAATGCGGGCTTTGACCTCTTCGGACGGTTCGGGGCGTACTCCTCGCTGGTGCCCTATGTCAACAACTACTATGTGCAGGCAGTGATCATGTTCATGATCATCTCCGGCGGTCTGGGTTTTATGGTCTGGGTGGAACTGTGCCAGTGGTATAAAAAACGCCGCCTGTCCCTGCACGCCAAGGTGGTGCTGTCCTTCTCGGTGATCCTGTGGCTGGGCGGTGCACTGGGGCTGGGGCTGATGGAGTGGAACAACCCCGCCACGCTGGGCGGGCTGTCGGTGCCCGGCAAGGTGATGGCTTCGCTGTTCCAGTCGGTATCCACCCGTACCGCCGGCATGAACACCGTGGACTTGGCCTCCTGCGGCACCCTGAGCAAGCTGCTTATGAGCGTGCTGCAATTCATCGGCGCAGCGCCCGGCTCTACCGGCGGCGGCGTGAAGGTGACCACCTTCGCTGTCATCATCCTGACCATCCGCAGCGTGGCGCAGGGACGCGATGACTGTGTGATCGCTGACCATCATATCGAGTCCAAGACCGTCTACCGCGCCCTGACCATTATCGTGCTGGGCGCTGTGGCGGTCATCGGCTCGGCCATTGTGGTGTACTACAACACCTCGGACGCCGTGTCCGTGGTGGATGCCATCTTCGAGTCCTGCTCGGCCTTTGGTACGGTGGGCCTTTCCGTAGGCGTAACCAGCCAGCTGAACAACGGGGCAAAGATCCTGTATATGCTGGTCATGTTCATGGGCCGTGTAGGCCCGGTGGCCTTTGCCATGAGCCTGACCGCCAAACCGGACGACAATAAGCGCAAGATCATGCCAGTGGGGCATATCAACGTAGGTTAAATGAAAACAGGCGGCTGCACAAAGCATTGTGCAGCCGCCGCTTTTATGTTGAGCGATAGGGACAGACCGTTTTCACGCTGAAAGTTTTTTCGCAGAAAAAGCAGATCACTCTGCGTACAGGGAAATGATATTCAGCACGATCTCGGTGCAGCGGTCCATCCGCTCCACGGTGGTGCACTCGCACACGCCGTGGAAGTTGAAGCCGCCGGTGCCCAGATTGGGGCAGGGCAGACCCATCCAGCTCAGGGTAGCGCCATCGGTGCCGCCGCGCACGGGCACCTCCACCGGCTCCAGACCGGCCATGCGCACAGCCTTGCGGGCGGTCTCGATGAGGTGGAAGTGGGGCTTGATCTTTTCCAGCATATTGCGGTAGCTGTCCTTGATCTCCACTTCCACGGTGCCTGCGCCGTACTTGCCGTTCAGGTAATCGGCAATGTCCTGCATGTTGTCCTTCTTGAACTGCAGCTTGGCGGCATCGTGGTCGCGCAGGATGTAGCCCAGCTTTGCGGTGGTGACATCGCCGTACATCTGGCACAGGTGGTAGAAGCCCTGACGACCCTCGGTGGTCTCGGGACGTGCCATCACGGGCAGAGCGCCGTGGAACTCCATGGCAACGTTGGAGGCATTGATCATGGTGTCCTTGGCAGAGCCGGGGTGCACCGAGAAGCCGTGGATGGTCACGGTGGCGGCAGCGGCGTTGAAGTTCTCGTACTCGATGTCGCCGGCATCGCCGCCGTCCACCGTGTAGGCAAAGTCTGCGCCAAAGCCGGGGATATCGAACAGGTCGGCACCCTCGCCGATCTCCTCGTCCGGGGTAAAGCCGATGCACAGCTTGCCGTGGGGGCGACCCTCGCGGATAACGGTTTCCACAGCGGTCATGATCTCAGCCACACCGGCTTTGTCGTCTGCACCCAGCAGGGTGGTGCCGTCGGTGGTGATGAGGGTCTCGCCCTTCATGGAGGCAAGGAAGGGGAAGGCGGAGACCTTCATCACCTTGCCGGTGGCGGGCAGCACCACGTCGCCGCCGTCATAGTTCTCGTGCAGGATGGGGTTCACGTTCTCGCCACTGGCATCCGGGGCGGTGTCCATGTGGGCGATCAGACCCAGCGCGGGCTTTTCCTCGCAGCCGGGGGTGGCGGGCAGGGAACCGTAGACGTAGCAGTGCTCGTCCACCCGGGCATCCTCCACGCCCAGAGCCTTCAGCTCCTCCACCAGCTTGTGAGCCAGATCAAACTCCCGCGCAGCGGAAGGATGGGTGCCGGACTCCGGGTCCGAGGTGGTGTAGACCTTGACGTAATCAAGCAGTCGTTCATAGGCGCGCATAACAAAGCACACTCCTTTAACAATATTGAAGGACCGCAGCTTTGCGATCCAGCTCCTATCATACCCTGTTTTTTGTGTTTTGACAACCTTTTTTGCGCACTTGGGACAGAAAGCGCAGCTTCAACAGCAAAATGAACAAAATTCACCCTAAAAAAGCTGTCCTCCTCCCGCAAACGTGCTACAATAAAGGCATACTTATAAAGGTGCAGGCGCTCGGTGCAGGACGCGCTGCACAGGCACGCATTTTAGTAAAGAAGGATCGGAAGGAGAATTTTATGGCAGTCAAAGTGTTTTTCTACACCCTGCGCCCCTACGATGAGCAGGGTATTCTGGAGGATCTGGCAAAGCAGCGGGGCATCGAGTACGGCTATACCGAGGCGTATCCTACCATGGAGAACGCCCAGCTGGCCGCAGGCTACGATGCGGTATCGCTGACCCCCTGTGATATGAGCGCACCCATGCTGCAGCGCTTTCACGACCTTGGGGTAAAGGCGATCTGCTGCCGCTCCATCGGCTATGACCATGTAGATCTGGAAAAGGCGCGGGAGCTGGGCATGAAGGTATCCAACGTGGATTATCCCCCCAACGGTGTGGCGAACTTTGCCATTATGCTCATGCTGATGAGCCTGCGCAAGGCGGGGCACATCCTCAAGCGCGGTGAAGTGCAGGACTATTCCCTGAAGGGCAAGATCGGCCGGGATATCTCCAACTGCACCGTGGGCGTTATCGGCACGGGGCGCATCGGGCAGACCGTGTTGAAGCACCTGTCCGGCTTTGGCTGTGAGCTGCTGGCCTACGACCTGTACCAGAACGACGAGGTGAAGAAGATCGCAAAGTATGTGCCGCTGGAGACCCTGCTTGCCGAGAGTGATGTCATCACCCTGCACACTAACGCTACCGAGGAGAACCACCACCTGCTCAACGCCGAGGCCTTTGCCAAGATGAAGCCCGGTGTGACCATTGTGAACACCGCCCGCGGCAAGCTGATCGACAGCGATGCTTTGTTGGCTGCGCTGGAAAGCGGGCAGGTGGGCGCTGCCGGTCTGGACGTGCTGGAAAACGAGAACGGCCTGTACTACTACGACCGCATGGGCGATGTGATTCCCAACCCGGAGCTGGCCGCCCTGCGCGCCATGCCCAACGTGATCCTGACCGACCACACTGCCTTTTACACCTACGAGGACGTGAAGAGCATGGTGCGCGGCGTGCTGGAAAGCGCCGCCGCCTTTGCCGAGGGCTCGCCCACCCGGCATGATGTGACCGACCGCTAAGAAATAGGCAGAAACAGGAAAGGGGCTGCTGCACAATGCTGTGCGGCAGCCCCTTTGGCATGTGAAAATATTTTTTACGCTGCGGCAGAAACGGCGGCCCGGGCAGCGCTGCTGGCCACGGGAGCAGGCGGCAGCTGCACGGAAAAGCGGTGTTCAGCCCAGACAGACGCCCATGCGGCGGGCCACGCTCAGCAGCTCGCAGTTTTCGGGCACATTGCGGGTCTTACCGGCAATGTCTGCCAGACGGTTCTCGGTCACCCGGCGGTTCACCATGGCCACGGTCACGCCGTAGCGCTCCACCTCTACCAGCTGTGCGGCATAGCTGCCGAACTGGGTGGCCAGCACACGGTCGTAGGCGCTTGGGCTGCCGCCGCGCTGCATATGACCCGGGATGCACACGCGGGTCTCCATGCCGGTCTTTTTCTGCACGGCCTGTGCAATGCGGTTGGTGGCGGTGGTGCCAAGGCCGGCCTCGGCACGCTTGGCCATCCAGTCCTTGCGCTTCATGCGGGCTTCCTCGGTGTTGATGGCACCCTCGGCCACGGCAAGGATAGAGAAGTTGGACCCCTTCTTGGCGCGGCGCTCCACGGCCTCGCACACGCGGTCGATATCGTAGGGCAGCTCCGGCAGCAGAATGATGTCCGCACCGCCGGCAATGCCGGAGTACAGGGTAAGCCAGCCCGCCTTGTTGCCCATGATCTCGATGCACATCACGCGGCTGTGGCTGCCGGCGGTGGTGTGGATGCGGTCGATGACGTCCGTGGCGATGTCCACAGCGGTGTGGAAGCCGAAAGTCACATCGGTGCCGTAGATATCGTTGTCAATGGTCTTGGGCAGGCCGATGATGTTCAGCCCCTCCTGCGAGAGCAGGTTGGCGGTCTTGTGGGTGCCGTTGCCGCCCAGACACAGCAGGCAGTCCAGCTTTGCCGCCTTGTAGGTCTTTTTCATGGCGGCAACCTTATCAATGTTGTCGTCCTCCACCACACGCATCAGCTTGAAGGGGGTGCGCTTGGTGCCCAGAATGGTGCCGCCCAAGGTCAGAATGCCACGGAAGTCGTCCTCGTTCATTTCACGGTAGTCGCCGTTGATCAGGCCGCTGTAACCGTTGGCGATGCCCACGATCTCCACGTTATCTCCCATGCGGGCGTACAGTGCTTTTGCAACGCCGCGGATGGTGGCGTTCAGGCCCGGACAATCGCCGCCAGAAGTCAGGATACCAACACGTTTTTTCATTCAAATACCCTCTTTCATTATCATTCAGGCAAAGCCGAACGGTCCGGCAAAGGGTGCCGGGCTGACCGGGGTCCTACCTTTTTATAGTATTAGAGTATTCCGAAAGGGAAGTGCTGTCAAGAGAAAAACCAAAAATTTACAAGCCTGTGTGCATCGGAAAACCGCTGCGAAAACTTTTGCAGAAAAACTGAAAAAATGGTTGACAAGCAGCTCGCCGGCGTGTATAATATCCCTTGTCAGCGACGCACGGCGCGGCTGACACAACTGAATATTGGGGATTTGCATAGTGGTAGTGCGGTAGACTCTGACTCTACTTGTGGGAGTTCGATTCTCTCATCCCCAACCAGACCGCAGCCCAATCGGCTGCGGTATTTTCGGGGCATAGCGCAGTTGGTAGCGCGCCTCGTTCGGGACGAGGAGGCCGTGGGTTCAAATCCCGCTGCTCCGACCAAAAAAAGCAGACACACGTTTGTGTGTCTGCTTTTTTGTTTGTCGGAGCAGCGGGATTTGAACAGGGCGGCGGCATGAAATGCCGTAAACAAAGCCATAGCATGGCTTTGTTTAGCCCGCGGGTCCCAACCAGTAGGAAAGTCTACCCAGGGAGAAGTCGTAACACATTCGTGTACTGGTCTTTTTTCGTCTTCACAGCGGGATTTGCAGCGGAGGCGACCGCCGCCTGCGGCGGGAACAGGGAGCCGAGGCTGGGGCAGCGGTCAGCAAGACGCGAATGCCGCTCAAGGCATGAAGCGGATGCTGGGTAACCGCAACCCGGTACAGGGCGGCCCTGCCGCAGGCAGGGTAAGCAATCAGCCCGCGGGTCCCACCCGATAGGAATGTCTACAGGGGTGCATGCTGCAGGAGCAGCGGGATTTGAACAGGACGGCGGCATAATCGTCCTTCAGGTAAGGGTAACCGACCGTTTTGGAGAGGAAGCCGGTGCCGCCGCCAAGGATGAGATGCGGGGTGTCCGGAATGTTTGCGACGGGGTGGCCCTGCGGGAAGTGCGACAGGAAGGCATCCTGATAAAAGCGGCTGAACTCGGCGATGGCTTCCAGCAGGGCATCCTTTGTAATGGGATGGGCATACCGGTTGAGAATGCTCTGGTCCAGCTCGTCCAGCGGGTAGGTGCCGCTGTGCAGGCTGGCGGTGTAGCGGTCGAATTTGGAGGCCGGGATCCAGGCAAGCTTTTTGACCGCCTTGCGCTCAACGGTGGAAAGCTCGGCAGGGGATGTGGATGCGGCGATCGGCTTGGGCAGGTAAAAGGCATCTCCCCGCCAGGGCATGGCATCGCTGATGCGCAGGGCGGCCTGCAGGGTGTGGTTCCAGGCACCGACCAGAAAGACGTCGTCGCCGCCGGCGTAGACGATGCTGACCCAAAGCCCTTGCAGCAGGCCGTTGATGTGGTACTTGAAGAACAGCGACATCTGCCGCGAGAACGCTGCGGCGCGGAACAGGTTGATGGACGGGCTGAGCGTCCGGACCAGCCGGTTCTTGGTGTAGGAGCGCACAGCGTCGGCGCAGAGGGCGGAGTCGTTCGAGAACGAAAGGAACCGTACTGGCAAAGCAGCTGGCCGCCTATGAGCTTGCCATGCTGGGGGTGCCGGACGGGACAGAGATCACGGTCCAGCCGCTCGACGAGGACCGGTTTGGCTACTACTTCCAGCCGGTGGAGATCGATGCCAGAGCCTATGCAGCAGAAGAGACCGAGCGCCTGCAGGGGCTGATCGACAAAGAGCTGCAGAAAGAGACCTGACAAGAAAAGCAGAGCGTCCCGCAGAATGCTAGGTATCCGTAAAACAGTTTTCGAGAAATGACACGGTAACTGCCTGTCAGGATTGGTTACGAGTACCCAGCTAGGCCGAGGAAGCACCAAGTCCCATGTCTGTACCGTCAAGGTGTTGGGCATGGGGCTTTTTGCATTTCAGGAACGTGTACGCCTCTGGCAAGGTGTAACACACTAGACTTTGTACCAAAGTCGTGAGCCAAAGGTGCTGCGCCCCTTAGAATCCCTGCTCACATCGCCTGTGGGCGATGTGGATTCGCCGCATAGAAGAAAGCTCTCACAAAGGCGCACCCCGGCTGTTTGCGGCGAGGAAAAGGCACTTCTGCGGAAGTGTAATAACCCACTATGACACTTTCATCCTTGCGGCCTGCAAAGTGTAGTGGGCTCTCCGAGGGGAAACGGCTGTATAGAGTGCGTTTCGGACAAATCGCTGCGTACGTGCGTACGGAAGGTTGGTACGCACGTACGCAGTAAAACGGCCAAATTCTCGTATATATGGGTGGTCATTTGACCACGAGTGTGGTATACTTCACTTGGAAAACCAATTAAGGTAGATATAATGCACAGGGATGTGCTTTATATAATAAAAGCAGGATAAAAACGCAACGCATTTCTTTCTGAGAGATGCCAGAGCTGGTAGGTAGCCCAGCCGTCTACACCGCACGGTGTAGGTAAGTAACCTTCCCCTCCGGGTTGTCCGTTCCTGTAAGGATTTATTTCAGGAGGGTTTCGTTATGGACATTGATTCTACAAAGCTGACTGTATTTTTTGAGGCTCCATTCTGGATCGGAGTATTTGAACGTATTGAGAGAAGAAAGCTTTCAGTGTGTAAAGTCGTGTTTGGTGCAGAACCAAAGGAATATGAAGTCTGGGAATATCTGCTCAAAAATTACAGTCGGCTGCGCTTCAGTCCATCTGTTGAGACAGTTGTAAAGAAAGAGTCTGTGAACCCAAAGCGATTGCAACGGCAAATCCGAAAGGAAACAGTTGCCACAGGAATCGGTACAAAGTCACAGCAGGCGTTGCAAATGCAGCGAGAAGAAAACAAGCTGGTGCGAAAAGCACTTAGCCGTAAACAACGCGAAGCAGAAAAGCAGCGTCAGTTTGAATTGAAACAGCAGAAGCGAAAGGAAAAGCATCGGGGCAGATAATGCCCCTTTGCTTTTATCTGGCAGGGTTTGGGGCAGGCACGCCCCAACAAGAAGCAGTCCCAAAGGGGCAAGAATTTTCAAGTATTGAAAATTTGTGGCCACGGGACGATTCTTGCTCTCACGAAAACCCACACTTTTTAAAAATCCGCTTTTCACAGCCAAAGGAGGATGCACCATGAAAAAAGAAATCGAAGCCTTTGTCAATGCAGCCAGTGAGCAGGAGTTGGATGCTGCATGGAACAACCTCTCGGCAGAGGAACAGCGAGTTTTCGAGCAACTCATGGAGGAAGAACCACCCGAAGATGCATTGGCATTTTTCGCACAGCTGTATGACGATACCCCGAAGGAGCAAGCCAGCGAAACCGTGAGCATCTCTGAAAATGAAATCTATTTCAAGCGGCAGCCCTTGACCGAAGAGCAGAAGAAACACGGATCCTATGTAGATGAGAACGGCAATCTCCATGTCAAGAACCTGTCTGCATTCTGGATTCCTGAACTGACCACCACGGAGAAAGTCGGTCACACCACCTACACCGTGACCGGCAGCTATGAGGGCAAGGAATCCTTTTTGAAGAAGCTGGAGCGCATTGTTGCCAAGAACGCCCAGCAAAAATTTGAAGATGAGGGTGCAGACGAATGACAACTGCGTCCAATTCTGCTATACTTGACCCGGTAACCAATCCTGTACCGACAGTTGCTCCACAGAGTAAGGAGGACACAACAATGTCTGGAGCAACGAATAAAATCACCGCACTTTACTGCCGACTGTCGCAAGAGGACGCACGGCTCGGCGAAAGCCTGTCCATTGAGAACCAGAAGGCCATCCTTCTGGAATACGCCAAAAAGAACCACTTCCCGAACCCGGTATTCTTTGTGGATGATGGCTGCTCCGGCACGAACTGCGACCGTCCCGGCTTCCAGCGTATGCTGACCGAGATCGAAACAGAATATAGGAACAATTATCGCGAAAAATCATTGTGAGATCACAGGACTAAATCCGAAAGACCTTGAAAACCAAGGCATTCTGGCTTAGTCCCTTCTTTTTTTGACCGAAAGCAAAGGACTTTCGCAAGAATCAAACAAGCCGGAGTGCCGGTTTTTTCACGGTAACTGCAAAAGACTGCCCTCCCCCTGTATTGATCAGGTGGTACGGCAGTCTTTATTTTGATTTTGTTCTCTTTCCGGTGATCTTTACTCCACCTTGCAGACCGGTTCCCGGATAACGGTCTTGCATTTTTCCGGGGCAGTGCGGCGGGGATCGCTGAGGTAAATTTCGTGGTGCAGGCGAGCGGAGGTGCAGTCAATTTTATAGTGCCGCTCCGCCGCAAACTGCTCCATTGCGTTGAGCGTTGCGGGCTCGGTATCATAGTTGCCAAGGTGCATGCACTGCACGCACAGGCCCTCATCATAAGTAAAGTACTCCACTTTGCTGAGATCCAGCTTTTTCTTGGCGGCAGCTTCGGCCACGGCCCAATCGAACTCCTGTTTGGTTACAAACTCCGGCAGGCGAATCATGGCGATCCAAGAGAATGTTTCCTTATGGGCGTAATCGACCCGGCTTTGCCCCTCCTGCCACCAAAGGCCCTCCAGCGGCGGCACCACATATTCAAAATAGCCGGGGATCTGGTGGGTACCTTTGTAGCTCATTTTTATGGTAAAGGCAACCGCATACAGCATACCAATGGCCGCCTGATATTCTCCATCCTGCGCGTTGGGGTCACCATGGCCGCGCACCGCCACATAGTTCATGGGCGGCACTTCCAGCAGCTGCGGCTTTTGGGGCGGGAGATAAAATTCCTTATACTCCTTTTTATAGTCAAACGGCATCGGTCAGGTCGCTCCTTTCTTCTTTTTGGGCTTTGGCATGGGCAGTTCGTGGCAGGTGGCCTGCACAAATGCAATCATGTGTTCCCGGTCATCCACATCCTCGTACAGAAAATAATCTTTTGCACCATCATACGGCGGGGCTTTGGGCAGCTGCGGAGCAAGGGCTGCCCCCTCTTTGGTAATTTTGATAAACAGCTGGTCATCGCACACCAGGGCAAACATTTTGCCGTCCAGATACACGCCATAATCGCCAAACATTTTGTGGTAGGTCACCTGCCCGGCTGGGGCAAGCTGGTCCGCAATATACTGAACAAATTCGGGATTGGAGGCCATAAAAGGTTCCTCTCTTTTCATCATCATTTTACAATATTATATCATATCCCCTTACTCTTTACAACCTTTTTTCTTATATAACAACCAGTTATTGTATGTCGTCGATGCTATAGCCACATTTTTTAGCCGCATTTTTTACAACTCAGCGCTTTACAGTGGTGCTTGGTTCGGTGTATCATAAAAGAATATTAAAAAGGAGATGAGCGCATGAAATGCCCGAATTGGGGTAAAATTTTGGCTGCAGCGGCGCTGTGTGCTGCGCTGTGTGCCTGCAGCAAGCCGCAGGATGTTCTGCCCGATCATACCGCTACGCCGGAAGCA
>ERZ838399.3176-NODE-3176-length-10878-cov-19.622748_pt1 | contig 10878 bp, 9 predicted proteins | sample MGYA00519683_ERZ838399 | MGnify/ENA primary metagenome ERZ838399 (study PRJEB31850, sample SAMEA3708833) | human gut metagenome | biome: human gut; feature: human-associated habitat; material: faeces | place: China | collected 2014 ...
AGAACGGCTGCCGTATCGGCGGTGAGCAGAGTGGTCATATTATCTTCAGCAAGTACGCCAGCACGGGTGATGGTATCCTGACCAGTCTGAAAATGATGGAAGTTATGCTGGCAAAGAAACTGCCCATGAGCAAGCTGGCTGAGCCCCTGAAAATCTACCCGCAGGTGTTGGAGAATGTTCGTGTGACCGACAAGAAGGCCGCACAGGATGACGAAGCAGTGCAGGCAGCAGTCAAGGCCGTAGCCGAGGCACTGGGCGACACTGGCCGTATCCTTGTCCGTGAGTCCGGCACTGAACCGGTCGTGCGTGTGATGGTGGAGGCTCCCGACCACGATACCTGCCAGAAGTATGTGTCTCAGGTTGTGGAGACTATCAAGAGCAGAGGCTACGGAGTTTGAGTGCAAACCTGAAACGAGGATGCGGAATCCTGCTGATTGCATCTGTGGTTCTTCTGTCTATCTTGGCGTTGTTGCCTGATGCGGATGTTGACCACGATGCAGGATACACTTCCTCAGAGCTGAGTATCCGAGAAACCGTAGATGGAAGCGTGACCAGCACAAGTTATGTGAATTTTGATGGAGTAATCACAGAAGCTATTGATATGGGCTATGCGACCGTGTGTAGAATGCAGGATGATAACGGCCGAGTTGTAGAAGAACGTTATCTTGATGCAAACGGAGACCCAGTGGCAAGATATGGAAATTATTACGGATTATCATATGAATACGATGAAACCGGTACTGTGATAACATATCTTGATGCCGAAGGTAATCCGATAATACGCAGTGACGGATATTCTACTATTGTTAGAACGCAGGTTGATGGCAGGGCTTCCGATGATTTTTACTACGATTTGAACGGACAGCAGGTACAGTGCTCCGGTGGATACTATGGGCTTCATCGTGAGTATAACTCTGAGGGTCAGAGCACTAGTTCGACCTTTCTCGATAAAGACGGTCATGCAGTGAGTACATCATCTGGATATGCGATTAAGACATATCAGCGTGATATGGATGGAACCATTGTCGGTGAGCAGTATTTTGACACAGAAGGAAATCCTGTGAGGTCTTTGCTTGGTCAGTACGGTGAGTTATACCAGCGCAACGAGCAAGGATACATCGGTCAGATCACCTATCTTGATGCAGATGGCAACCCTGCCCCTACCAATGCAGGCTATACTATCCTCAAACGTACCTATCATAGAGATGGTACAGCAGATACGGATATGTATTTTGATGCGAATGGCAATCCAAAAGCATTATCTAAAGGGCAGTACGGCATCAAACGTAGTGGCAAGGTGAACCTTCTGCTTGACAGAAACGGCAACGCTATGCCGTGTGTGGACAACCTTCTGAATGGCTTCCCATGCATGGTGGTTGTTTTTGGCTGTGTGATCTGCTTGCTGATGATTGTTCTTCCGAAGAGTTTGAGCGTAGTACTGACGATTGTTTATGTAGCGTTCATTCTTTATGAAACACTGATGTTTCGGGAGTCAGGGGATGCAAGAACGAACTTTGTTCTATTTTCCTACGCTGGGAAGTTCCTGAAAGAGCAATCTGTGAGAGTGGGGGTTATCAATAACATCTGGCTGTTCATTCCACTTGGAACGGGACTGTATAGGTGGTTTCAGAAGAAGTGGGCGTTACTGTTCCCCTTCGGGATGTCTGTGGCAATCGAAACGACCCAGTATATTACGGGACTTGGCATCGCAGAGTTCGATGATGTGTTCGGTAATACGATGGGCGGATGGATTGGCATCTTGGTGGCATACATCAAAATGATGTGGCATAGCGAGACGGTTAGTCGTCCTCAACGCCACTCCATCCGATGAAAATTTCCTCTGCATCCTCCAGTTTTGACCAGTCGAGATACTGTCCACAGTTGCCGCAATAAGATTGATACTCGTATTTGATGACCATCTTGCACCGAGGGCAAATTGGGAAACAGTTCCGGTCTCTATAGATTCGAATTGCGCTCACTGTTCTGGACGATTGGTATGTAGGGGAGAGCAGCAGATCAAGGATGACGTGGGCAAGAGATGGCTTTGTTGGATGGTTCATCCATTCTTCGTCGTCAAAATCCAAATCATCTTCTTGTGAATCAGCATCGATCTCATGCAGATAAGTGCTGATTTTCGAGGAAATGGTTCTAAGAACAGCAGTTTTTTGAGTAGCGTTTTCATTATAATCACCTCTGTATTTAAGCATAGATGATTATTTGACTGCGGTGTTGTATATTTGCTTGCAATCCTTGAAAAACACTGGTTTTTAGTATACTATAAGGCTGTGGGAGATTTCTCACAGCATTGTCGCTCGAAACTTTGCACACCTCTACGTGGTGGGCGGCAGGCAACGTCTACTCCATAGATGGCTGAGATGCAGAGTGGATTTGATTGTTAGAGGAAAAGAATATGGCTACTATTCCGCAACCCAAGAAACACGATGAGGCGGCAAAAAAACAGCATTTGATACCACGCTGTTATGTGAAACCGTGGTATATAGGTAGTAGTGAAAGTGTATGGGCGTACAATAAAAAAGAAAAATATCATTCGGGAGTAAATTCTGAGTGGGATATTGAACGCAGAAATATCGAGAGAATTCTGCAAATAAATGGTTTCCATGATATTAAAGCGGGTTCTCTCTGTATGCCGGAAGATGCAGAGCACGAGATTTTTGATGACATCTTGCAATTTGATGTGACCTGCAATGGGAAAAAGCTAAAAACGGCTTTGGAGTGGAGTCTGGCATATAGTGATTTCAATCAGTGGATAATAAAAGATACAAATGGTGTTACTTTCACGCCTGATGAAAAAGCAGCGTTAAAAGAATATCTTGATAATACTCGGTGGGTATATATAGAGACGGAATGGAGTAAGGCCTATGAAAATCAATGGCATGACTTTATAAATCAAATTGAGAGCCAGGCAAAAGCTCTGTCCTTCGGAAAACGGCAGATAGGGAAAACGCCTCAGGATATTTCTCAGGATGAATTTAAAAAACTGATTAAATATAGCGTAGTATTCGACTGGAGAAGCTTGGAAGGTAATGAGATTTTTAATGAAATTCAGGAAGTCTTTTATAGGCTGATGCCATTAGGAACAATAAATATTCCAGAAGGAGAAAGAATACACAAAGAGGATAAAACAGCAGAAGACGAGATTAGGCATAATCTTATCTTGCAAGCATTTACAAGATATCTTCAAAATGATTCCGGCTGGATGAAAACGATTGAGACTTTTTGTGTAAGTAATTGCTCCCTGTCAATTTGGCTAACAGATTTAAATCATCCGTTTATCACTTCTGATAACCCGTCATTTTCCGAAAAAAAGAGTGATGGCAAACAAAGAAACTATTTTGTAGCCCTGCCGACTATGCTTATTTCTTATGAATCGGGAAATCCAAATGAGTACACCATAAATTGTGCAGCGCCAGATCAGGTATTAGACTTAAATAAAAAAATAGCGCAAAATGGCCAATTGCTAATCGTACAATCAGATGCATATAATATTAAGTGCCTTTTTTGATAAAAACAGATTAAAGAATAGCAAGTCTGTAGTAGAGGATTATTTTGTCACTAGATAACCCACAATGTGACAAGAATTTTTATGGCTCAAATTGAAATTTACTGGTCAGTGGTATGAGCGCAGATGAGATTCTTGCCAAGCTGAAGTAAGCAAACTAGCTGTGTGTACACTGAACTCCAGAAGATCACATGTATCGGAGGTATCATTTTATGCCCAGAACGAAAGGCAGCAAAAACCGTCCTAAGCACACCACCAACTCAGTTCCTGAGACTGATTTTGCTTCCCAGATTGCAGAGAAGCAGGAGACTATTGCATCTCTGAATACTGAGATTGCATCCATCACCACCAAGATTGACACTTTGAAGGCTGACCTAAAGGAGAAGAAGTCGGTTCTGAAGAAGACCGAAAAAGAAATCGCAAAGTTGGAGGCCAAGAAGGCTGCCGCTGAGGCGAAAGCTGCCGAAGCTGCTAAGAAGGTTGAGGTCGAAGCAGTGCTGAAGAAGCTGCTGGCATCCGGTATGACGGCAGATGAGATTCTCGAAAAGCTGAAATAAAACCATACGCCGTGTGGACTGAATTCCAGAAGTTCGCACGGCGTATTTTAGAGTGTACCATATAGTTCGTGATGGAAATAAAAGAAATGGAGTGTACGGAAATGAATTTATCAAAAATACATCATATTGCAATTATTGTATCTGACTACGAAGCCGCAAAGGATTTCTATGTAAACAAGCTGGGCTTCTCTGTCGTTAGAGAAAACTACCGCCCGGAGCGTAAGGATTGGAAGTTGGATCTTCGTGTTAATGAACACACGGAGCTGGAAATTTTCGCTGAAGAGAATCCGCCAAAGCGTGTGAACCGTCCGGAGACCTGTGGTCTACGCCATCTTGCGTTCTGCGTTGATAACATAGAACAGACAGTGAATGAGCTGGCAGAAGCTGGAATTGAATGTGAGCCGATTCGTGTGGATAGTTACACCAGCAAGAAGATGACTTTCTTCCACGATCCGGATGGTCTGCCGTTGGAGTTGCATGAATAATCATGGGCGAGAAAAGACCATATAAAGCCAGAAATCCGGGTGGTGGTCGGAAAAAGCGGAAGCCGGAGCACAATGCCGGAAAAAAGCTGAAAGAACAGTTGGACGCTGCTGTTGTGCTTTACAATTCCGAGATGTCATTGCAAGCCATCGCAGACGCATTGTCCCTCACCCCCATCAAGGTTCGGAAGCTGCTCATCACAGCCGGGGTCTATGAGTCGGACACGGCAAAGCTCGTCCAGCAGACCTTCAATGCCTTCAGAGAAACACAGAACTACTCCACTGCCGTCACCTCCACTATGGCTGCCTTGCGGCTGTCCCGTCCCTCTGTGACCTCTTATCTGCCGTATGAAAAAGGCGTGTACTTCCCGGAGGACGCTGACGCAGCCAATATCAGCAACGGGGCAGAGCGGCAACGCCACTACCGAGCTGTGGTTGAGCTGAAGAAAAATCCATGCGAGGAGAATCTCTGGAAGTGTGTGGTGGCTTTTCGGGGATACAAGTTCAAGACGATGTCCGGCTTGCCCTTTACATATACGCTGAAGAAGGGCAGGGGAGATGAGTTCACCAAGGAACTGTGGATCGACCGCAGAGAGGACAGCAAGAGCCTTGCTTGGAGTTCCGTGATGCTGGCGTATCACAATATCGGTAAAATCGGAGAGGTAGTGGTCAGACCCAAGGTTCTGGGAGACATCCGGGGAGTGTCGTACATTTATGGGATGTTCTACCGATTTGGCTTGATTGACGTGCCAGGCAAGGTCAGAGAACAGATGTCGAAGTGATAAGGGAGTGAGAGTATAGTTTGTGATAGAAATAAAACAGCCCTCCGTGGATACCACAGAAGGCAGTCAGTTGGCTTATTCCCAGTCTTCATCCCTAGCCCACAGAAGATTCTGCACTTCTTTTTCGGTAGCTGGGCGGATGGCAGGTCTGTTCTGATAGTCCGTTTTGCCGCAGTCTGGGCAACGGTCGGGCAGCGATTCCGCCTCAAAGCAGTAATGGCAGACATCGCAAAATAGTAGTTCACAGTGGGGTACTTTTAGCTGGTCTTTAGTTCAAATTGCTTGCGCTACACCAAATCTCGAGATTTGAATCCCACAATGAGGTAGTGTTTCAGGCATAGTAGTGGCAGGGATCATGGTTCCAACTGGTCGTCAAGAGAAGTCGGCTATGAGAAAAATGTTTATACGGATGACTTGTTTGTTGGCTTGTGATATACTGAAACGAGAAAAACGACGACGGGTGCTTTATAAATTTAAGGAAAAATTTGACAACATCGAAGGATGGTTTATCTATGCAAATTGAAAATGAAATAGAGCATGCAGCCAGAAAAATTATATCCTCTAATTACCAAATAGGACTTGCACAAGAGGATCTGGACGATGCTGTGAATCGAGCGAAAGAAGCATTGAAAACTGGTGAGTTGGATTTCTCAAGGGTAGAATCATTAGTTCTTACGCAGGATGGACATACTCGCCACGTCTATCGGTATTCTGATATGTTGGCACCGGAGAATGTAATTTGCCAATGCCTGAAACAGCTTCTGGATAAAGTGTTTAGTGTTCGCTATCCGAATCGTAATAAAATGGTTAAGACACTGTTTAATACACTTCCAGCGGTTGTCCAAATGTCTGCATTTACGATCGTGAAGTTTGATTTTAAAAACTATTTCAACTCACTCTCGGCAACTTATGTCTACGAGAAATTTCTGAAGAATCGTTTGTCTTTCCGGAAAGATGCAGATTTGATGAAAAAATTCGTGGAAGAAACACAGTACACATACGCAGGACTGAGTACTTCAAATGCGATGGCAGAAATAGCGGCTTCTGCATTTGATTGTGCGGTTCGCCAGAGATTTTCTCAATCAGGGCTGATCTATTATGAGCGATATATCGACGATAGCATATTGATTCTAAATCGAAATTGGGAAAGCCCAAAAATTCAATCGATATTGGAACAAGTGCTGCAGGAAATATTCCATGATGCGCAGATCAAATATGGAAAGCCGTGTAAAACTTCTTTTAATATGAAAAAGTTTTGCTGTGTCTCTGAAAAAAATCTATCGCAAAAGCATATAAAAATAAATTACCTGGGGTACGAATTTGATTTTTCCATACAAGATCTGGAAAAGCGTAAAGTTGAATTGACGTATGGGATTACAGAGGAAAAGCGAAAAAAATATTGTCGTCGAGTAGGGAAACTGATCAAGTTATATAATGATCCAGCTAGTCCGGATTATCGTGACGTGGAATTGCTCCGACAGAGACTTAGAGCTTTTACTTCTCGTGTAGTGTATGTGTCAAAATATTCAAGTGGAAATGTCTGGAAAGTGAAGGGCTTTATTTCAAATTATTCAGAACTTCGCTATTTCGAGGATAACAAGACACTTGAAAAAAATACGGTGGATTTTTTGAAGAATATGGTTATAAGGGAGTTTCAGAGTCAAAGAACTCCCATTCCGTATTTTTTGACAATGTATACTACAAGTGATCGTGAAAAAAGAAATGCGGCTAGCGGATATGATTTGTATAAGAATATGAAAAGCAATCGGACGCTTCTATTTGTGGAGGGAATAGGTTATGATTATGATGCTCTTCAAAAGCTCTGTCAAAAAGTACATATTCGACCGGTTGATTCAAATGGTATTCGGAAATCCTATAATGAGCTGGCAAAGGAATATCTTATCAGAATGAAAGTAGGCTTTTAGAAAAACAAAACGGCAAGGTTTCCCTTACCGTCTCGGAACATTTGCCGTAGCTATGTTCTAAACACGATATTGGCTAAAGCCGTTTACCGTGCCGATGATGTGTGTGTCTACACGTATGTAAACACTGCAAAACATGTGTTTGCCCATTAAGCATATACTATTAGGGAGGAAAAGTCAATGGGGTGGAAGGGATTAGAAAGAAATAAGCTGGATTTCATCCTTACAGATTTGTTGCCGGTGGAGGTTTCGGAGTTATTTTCTTTTACAAACTTTTATGATTTTTTGACAGAAGGTTCTCAGCAGAAAGTAATTAACAGCTTACTGAAGGAATTCTATAGAATGAAGGCCGCTGGAGGATTGTTATTTGAGAACGGTTGGGGAACAAGACCGCTAAAATATAGGATTCTTAAGGGCACTACTTCAACAAGGGAAATGAGCATTATTCAGCCATGCTCAGCATTGAATTTGTTTTTCTTTATTGACTGTTATCAAAAAGAAATCTTAGACTATTTTGAACAGCACCATGAGTTTTCTATCCGATACCATCAAAAAAATACAGACCTGGTATACCAATCTCGTTCAAAAAAAGAAACACTCTACTTTCAAGATAGTGCCTGTTTTACAGATCGTTCGATAATTCAGCAAAGTGGAAACTTCTTTAAGATTGGCCCGTATAAATCAATTAATAGCTTTACGGGTTCGCATATTTGGCGAGTAAACAATTTTAAATTTCCTGTATATGCGAAAGTGGACTATATGGCTTGCTTTGATAGTATTTATACCCATGCTTTTGCATGGTGCATAGAGCAGAATACAGTTGACGCCAAAAACGCCAAAAACTCTAATTTGTTCGTGGAAATCGATCGGATTATGCAAAATATTAATGGCCGGTTTTCGAATGGGATTGTGGTGGGGCCTGAGTTCTCTCGAATGATGGCGGAAATACTGTTGCAATGGATTGATTGCGAGGTTGAAAGGTCGTTAGAAATTCAAGATATTATTTGCGGATCGGATTATAAAATATATCGATATGTTGATGATGTTTTCGTTTTTGCAGCAAACGACGTAGTTATCGAGCATATTGTTGAGCAGTATCGTTTGCATGCGGGGCGATATTTGCTAAGATTAAATGATTTGAAATTTAAAAAAGAAGCTACACCCTGTTTGCCGAAAGACTGGCTAGAAAGTACGAGGTTGATGGCGGACGCTATTGGCGATTTTTTCTATCAAGGAAAACGAAAGGACTTCTATGATCTTCCAGATGAGAAACAGATTTTGGTGAAAGACAATTTTATTCCTATTGACAGAATTAAAGATGAAATAGCCGTTTTAATGAAGAAGCATTCAGAAGATAGACACACAATTGTTTCGTTCTTGCTCTCAACAATGCTAAACAATATCGGAAAGAAAAAGAATGGATATAAACTCTTTCACCCAAATCATTGTGGAAAGGCCATGCTTCTAATCGATCTAACCATGTATATCTACGCATATTGTCCCTCGTTTGAATCGACGCGAAAAGTGATATCAATTCTATCATATATCAATGATGAGCTTGATTTTAAAACCAATGAAATCGTCAGGGAAAAACTGAGAAGATGTCTGTGGAGGTATGCATTTATTTTTGAAAAGGGTAACCTCTTTGATCTCTGCGATTGGTTTCCAGTGCTTTTGGAGTATGGCTTGACGTTGCCAACTAGGGTAGAGGAAAATATCATCGAGAAAATTCGAAAATTAGACAATCCAATATTGTGGGGAGTTATATTGTGTTATTCAAGATATTACAAAAATTTCTTTAAAAAATTACTTGAAGAGGTGGAATTGGTGATTGACGATAAAATTGACAGGATTTCAAAAAAGGAGGCAATGATGTATGAGGAATTTTGGTATGTTCTTATTTTTCATAACTGCCCTTTTTTATCAAAATCATTAAAGAAAAAAATCACCCAATTTGTGGAAGATATAACGCCGAGAGCACCAAAATTACCAAATACAATGAGTCCTTCCGATAAGGTGAAAAAACTCTTATGCGATTTTCTCCAACGTTCAAACCAAGGAAATAAACCTGAGAAGAGCTTTTTTAACTGGGGAAGAGTGCGAGCTTTTGATAACCGAATTACTTACAGAACTTATCAACGAACTGTTTTTAAAAATTACAAGAAATACCAAACGGGAATTATAACTAGCCTGGACTAAAAAACACAGGAAGGCGTATACGTTCGGAAATTTCCTGGTGTGAATTTCTGGAGTGGAAATATAACAATAGGCGTATTGAAACATTGGTCGCTGCGGAGCTGCAACTCCCGGCGACTTTCTATTTTGTAGACTTTATCACAAGATGGATGGTGCTCAACATTAGATTGACTGTTTGGCTTGTTCCAGTCTTGTGGGCAACGATGCTTCTGCTATGCAGATTCCAGAGCATGAACGGATAAGGGGACACCTTTTTGGTGAGGATATAGGAAATATCTTCTGTGTTCTGTGTCGAACAAATATCTCCCTTCTCCCACCGTACCCTTCAAAAACACGTCCGGTGAAATTTCAATCCCAAAATCGCCGGGAAAAAGCTGCAAGGGTCACAAACAACCTGCTACACAGCCATCTGGTATCTGCTCACCCCCATAAAATCCACCCCGATATCACCCCTCAAAGCCGCAAGATCACGGACTGAGGAGAGTACCTGGGCAGGGCAGACGCCCCGGCAGAGGCCCCGGGCCCCGGGCTCTCCGAAGGATGACAGATGAGAATATGCACTATCGCTCGCATGAATATACCACCTGAAAAAGAAATAAGAAAAACTTGAAAATAACGCTGAAACGTGGTATAATAGTGGTACGAACAAGCCGGGTTTAGTACGACAACTGTGCGCTGTGGTACTGTAACTGTTGTTTCAAAATTAGGAATGACTACAAAAAGTGCGCGAAAAACTAGCGTAGCTGCGACGACACCTGCCAGGTTCAGGTCGTGTCTTGGTACGACAACGAGAACTCCTACACCGCTCAGATGGTCCGTACCATCAAGTACTTCGCTGAGAACTGCTGATCGTAGCTCCTCACTGGAAAGTGCCTGAGGTGAACGTACCGGGCTGTGCCGGTTCCGGCGTGGCCATGCGAATGCGTTGACTTGCACCCTTTTCTCTGCATTCCGTGGAGAAAAGGGTGCTTTTGTTTGTCCGGGTGTGTTTTGATCGGGGCGTATACAGCAGGGGAAGCGTCTGTTCCTGCCGGTAAAATGGTATGGCAGGAGAGAGATGCCGCCCGCAAAAACAGGGATGCATCGTGGTTTGTGCCCGGTTCGGTCAAAATAGACACATTTTGGAACAACCACAGGAAATGTTTGTTAAACAATTATCTATTCTGCGTCCTTGCATTGTACACAGTTTTTGTTTATAATAGTAACAGGCGGGGCAGGAATGCCCCCTGAAAAGCGAGCGAAACTCTAGTTCAGAAATCAAAGCATGAGAGGAGTTTATTACCATGGGTTTAGGTAAGAAGACGATCGACGATCAGAACTACTGCGGCAAGAAGGTGCTTGTCCGCTGTGATTTCAACGTCCCGATGAAGGACGGTGTCATCACCAACGAGAACCGCATCAATGCGGCTCTGCCCACCA
>ERZ838399.3184-NODE-3184-length-10839-cov-2.832993_pt1 | contig 10839 bp, 9 predicted proteins | sample MGYA00519683_ERZ838399 | MGnify/ENA primary metagenome ERZ838399 (study PRJEB31850, sample SAMEA3708833) | human gut metagenome | biome: human gut; feature: human-associated habitat; material: faeces | place: China | collected 2014 ...
AAAAGACCTCACAAATCAATATCTTTCTATCTGTGCGGTCTTTTATTCTCTCTATTTTTTATTATCCAAAAAATGCGGCTCATTATACGCCTTATGCATCATATTATTATAGTATTCTTTGACGATTTTCTGGCTGCTGCGGATTTCCTTTGCCTGCTGCCTGATATAAGCAAACTTGGCGGTTGCCTTTTCCTTATTTCTTGCCTCTGTTGCCTGAATCTGCATATTCAATTCGGTAAGTGCCCTGATCAGTTCCTGCATCTGCCTGATCTGCTCTTTATGGATGTCTCTGTTGCTCTCAAGTTCTTCCTTTACTTTGTCATATAAACTTTCGAAGCCCGTGTCAAGCTGTTCTAATTTTTCGATCAGCGCCGCTTTCCGATTCACATTTTTTTCAAATGTGTCCGGTTCTAAATTAGGATCATCCAGCAGAAGACTTTGTTCCTCGCTAAGTTTTAATATATCTGTCAGGACATCCTTTTTTCGCCGGAGGCTTTCGATCATGATTCCAATGTAATTATCTGTCACGATGTATTGCTTTCTCCTTCCGGTTATCTCTGGCTGGCAGCCAGTTTCATCACTTCTTTCCATGTATCGCGCATGGTTCTGAGATGTTTTAATACTTCTTCCAGGATTTCTTTATCTTTTTTCATATTTGCCTCGATCAGGCGTTCTTTCAAATAGACATATACATTATTAAAATCATCAGCTGTTGCATATTTATGATTTAATGTTGCCTGAAACTCGGAGATGATATCCTCAACTTTCCGGATGTTGTTATGTGCTTTCTCGATATTGTTTTCCTCAATCCCTGCAATTGCCATGTTACAGAATTTGATTGCTCCGTCATAGAGCATAAGTGTCAGTTCCGCAGGTGATGCGGTCATAATTTTGCTATTCGCATACGCAGCATAGCCATTATGATTAAGCATGTGAAAATACCTCCATGTGTTTTCTTTTTTCTTTATGCAGATTTAACCTGCGGCAATGCCGCAGGTTAAATGTCCTGTTATCATGATCCGAACAGACCGGATAAAGAAGATGTCTGTGAATTGAGTTTTGCCAGTGCTGTTTCCATCGCTGAGAACTTCTTGTAGTAGTAATCCTCCTGTTCAGACAGCTTATCCTCCCACTTTTTGATCGTGGTTGTATAATCGCTGTATTCCGAAGCCATCTCCTTATCATTGTATACTTTAAATATACTGCTTAAAGTGGATGTCTTCATTTTCTTATCAATAGAATCATATAGTCCTGTTGCAAGCTGCTGCATGAATCCCGCCACAGAATCCGGATCTTCTTTGATCGCTGCCAACAGTTTGTCTTCCTTTCCGGAAGTTGCGCTGTCATCCTCATCACCATTGATATGGTATGCATACTGTTCATTCTTTGCAGAATTCATATAACCAAGTGTTGAAATTCCAAAAGAAGTAAGATAGTATGTCTTTCCATTGACTTCATATCCCTTGGACATCGCCGTTGTCATGGACGAGATCAGGCTCTCTAACGAATCATCTCTGCGGAGCAGGGAATCTTTGACTTTTGCCTCCCATTTCTCCACTTCCGTATCACTCATGGAATCCTTTTCATCATCTGTCAGCGGCTCATATCCTTTTGCCGAATCTGCATTGTATAACTTGTTCATCTCGTTAATAAGTGAGTTGTACTGGCTGAGCAGATCCTTGACCTGCTCATAGATTCCCTCACTGTCTGTAGCTACGGTTACAGAAATCTCTCCACTCGTCTTGGCAAGTGCTGTGACAGAAAGACCATTTACAGCGAACTCGTTGGTAGATGAAGTGTATTCTGCACCATTCAGTTTGATCTTCGCATCCGATGCCGCCGACCAGTTGTTATCGTCATTCGCTTTTGCGCCGGTATCTGATACGGTAGATGTCATTGCCAGTCCCAATGCCAGCAACGCCTTATCGCCGTCTGCATTCTTTGATTTCAGTTCAAAACCGTTTTCTGTACCGGTCTTTGCTGAACTTACAAATAATCTGCCGTTTTTCTCATCAAAGCTGGCTTTCACACCTGCGTCTGACAGGGATTTCACAAAGTCGCTGATCTTTGTGTCACCGGTCACGCTGATGCTTGTTGTCTTTCCGGTTTCTTTATTGGTAACTTCGATCGTACCGGTTCCGGTATATCCCAGTTCGCTTAAAGTGGATGCCGATGAAACGGTTTTTGTCTTATCTTCCGCACCGGATGCGTCTTTGATCGAAATCTTTCCGCCGGTAAGATAATCACTTTTGGCAACCTCTAAGACCTCCAGAGACTGTACGCCGTTGGTCGCCCCACTTGCTGCACTCACTTTCGCTTTTGTGCTGTCGGATACGCTTGCCGTACGCATATTGTAGGCAGATGACAGTTTTAATTTACCAACATTGTTGTAGAAACTGTACACCTTGGAGTTTAAGGTACTCCATGCCTCCTGCTTCCATGATAATTTTGTCTGTGCTTTTTTATACTTGCTCGTCTTGTAACTATAAGAAGATACAAGCGCTGAGATAATGGACTCAGTATCTAATCCTGAGTTCAAACCTGTGATTCTGATTGGCATAATCCTGCTCCTTTCAGTTTTGTAACTTATTTATATCATTTTCTGTTTGCATCTGTCACTTGTCTATTGCTGCTCCTGTCTTTTGGACAGTGATCTACAGTTTCTTATCCACTAATAATCCTGCCATCTCCCAGACTTTTGCGATCATGTCCAGGGTTTTCTCCGGCGGATATTCTTTCAGGACTTTCTTCGTGTCTTTGTCAACGATCTTGATGGTGACACGGTTGGTTGCATCATGGATTCCGAAGACTGCCTCGGAATTGTGTGCCTTCTTATTGATCTCGTCAACTGCTTTCCTGATCTGGGAATTCTCGGAGATCGTCTGCTTTGCCTGACTGTCGTCCCGGTTTCCGTCTTTGCCGTTTTTGTCAGTCTCTTTCGTGTCGATCTGAATGGTTTTCTTCATGAGATCGTCAGAAGCTGCTGCATTGGATGCAGTTTCCACTTTTGCCTGACTCTCTGCTTTTACATCTGATGCGGATGAACTTCCCGCGTAGGACATCCCTGCCCCTTTCATAGCCTCTATTGCCATTGTTCTACACCTCCGTGTGCATAAGCCTGTGTTCTTCCATGGTTGCGGTCCGGATCTCTGTAAATGCCGGAACGCTTATTTTTCTAACTCATATATCGGTAGTTTTCCTGTAAAATTAATAGCTGTCATGCAATTTCCTGCGTTGTGCCGCTGCTGTTTTCTGATCAGGGTTTCATTTTAACAAAATATAGGATATAATTCAATCGCACCGGAAATTGAGCCCGCAATGCGTTTATGATTTTTACTATATATAAGAAGAAAGGACATTGTTTATTATGTTATATATCATGAGACACGGAAAAACTGACTGGAATGCAGACCGCCGTCTGCAGGGAAGCGAAGATATTCCTTTGAATGAAGAAGGCCGCCAGATGGCGCGGGACGCGCGGAAAAAGTATGGGGATCTGCGATTTGATATCTGCTATTGTTCTCCCTTACAGCGTGCGCAGGAGACTGCTGAAATTTTTCTGGAAGGGAGCGGCACGCCGATCCTGACGGACGACCGTCTCCGCGAGATGGGATTTGGCATGTATGAAGGAACAGAACATGTCACACAGAAACCGGATTGTCCGGTATATACGTTGTTCCATGATCCTGTCCATTATCATGCTGTCGATGGTGCGGAAAGTCTTGAGCATTTGTATGCCCGCAGCGGCTCTTTTATCCACGATGTTTTAACGCCGGAATTTGTTTCCGGAAAAAATGTACTGATCGTTGCCCATGGAGCCTTAGACTGCAGCCTGATCTGCCAGTATGAAGAGATTCCTCTTGAGCATTTCTGGGATCAGCTGCTCGGGAACTGCGAGCTTAGAAGATTAGTTTCATCAGCCAATGTGTGAAAACAGATACTGCAGAACGTCATCTGTAAATTTTATCGCATGCACACCAATGAATGTGGAGCCGTCTTCCTGCTTTTCTTCGCGGGAAACCTCCGCATACATGATCAGTGTTTCTGCCACAACGATCACCTGTTTTCCGAGAAGGCCTTCATGCCCCTCCGGCACACAGATTCCCATGCCTAACGGACTGATGTCTTTCACGTCCACGTAAATTTTTTCCTGTGTATCGCAGATTACGACAACACCATTTGTCTTGTATTCTACCCTCGATATTTTTCTTCTTTCTTCCATGAGTACCCCCTGTTTTTATCATTTCTGTCCTGACTGCCCTGTACAGGCAGAATTGTCTGTATCAGATCGTCTGCATTATTCAAAGATCTCCTGTACATCATCCAGATTTCCGTCTCCGGTGAGAAGCAATGTCACTCCGCTCTCCGCCTGACTGATATCCGTGGTCGCCTCAACGCAGAGTTCGCCGTTCTGATTATAAAGTGCCCACTGAAAATCTGTGATCTCCACCGGCCACTCTACCGGCATGGAAACAGACTGTCCATCTGCGATCGCACTGATATTGTATTGTTCGCCGCTGATCGGATCGATCACAGAAAACATCCCAATGTCGATGCCGCACTCGTTTGTGGCTGTGATGATGATGCTTTTACGTTCTGCATATTCAGAAGATTCTGTGCTTTCCACGGCTTCTACTGCCGCTTGGGCTGTCCCGGCTGCTTCCGTTGACTCTTCCGATCCGCCGACGGTTTCCGCAGGTTCTTCTGTCGTTTGCCGGCTGTCTCCGGATGTCTGCTCTGTGGCGACTGGCGCCTGATCCTGATGATCTGTTTTTCTGCAGGAAGTCAGGAGCATTATGCCAAGAAGCATGCAGATTATGAGTATTTTATTTTTTTTCATAGATTTTGTTTCCTTGTATACAAATTACGGATCATATTTTTCCTGTTTTCAGAATACTCCGTATTTTATTTTTTTGCAATGGACGTTTTAGAAAAGGCGCACCTTTTGGATGCGCCTTACTGTTAAAATTTATTTCTCATCTTTCTGAGCTGCTTCTGCTTTTTTCTTTTTATTTCTGCGGTACATTTCCTCGCCGGTTACACCAAGAAGTGCAATGATGAGTAACCACCACCAGGACATTTTCTCCTGCTGTTTGTTTTCCACTGCGCCAGCCTCTGCTGCAAGTGGAGTTTCCTCATCGTCAATTGCCGTGCTCTCCTGTGCACCGTTCGCTGCAAGAGGTGTCTCCTCGTCCGCAATTGTCACATCTGTGTCAGCGTCCGCATCTGTATCAGCTGCGGCATTTGCATTTGCAACCGCTGCTGTTCTCGTTGCTGCCGCCGGTGTTGCAGCTGCTGCAAGCGCTACCGGTGTCTCTGCGATCTCAACCGGTGCTGCAGCTGCTGTGGCTGTTGTAACAATTGTGGCTGCACTTGCCGGAGCCGCTGCTGTAGTTACAGTGCCTGCAGGTGTTGTGGCTGCGCCGCCCGGTGTGGTCTCAGTGCCGGATGGGCTAGTTGTGCCGCCCGGTGTCGTTGTGGAACCGCCTTCGCCAGGAGCCGGTGCAGGGGTGAGTTCTGTGATCTTATCAGCCAGTGTTTCTCCTGCAATTCCTAACTTATCTGTCAGGTCTTTTGCCATGTCCTCTGCCTCTTTTAATTTTATCTCTGCCGCGCTGATCTGTCCCTCTAACTCTTTTACCTGATCTGCTGTGTAGTTCTGGCTTGCAAGAAGTGCTGTAAGCTTATCCTTTAAGCTGTCCGCATCTGCTTTTGCTTTATCAACTTTTTCCACCGCATTCTTTGCTGCGTCAATGATCGCATCCGCTTTTGCTACTTTCTCTGCTCTTTCAGCCTCCGCTTTTAATGCTGCATCTTTGAAATCATAGAAGCTCTTTAAGCTTTCATGTCCCGGGAAACGATTATCATCTTTTCCGGTGAGCCAGATTCCTTCATTGATTTCTCCTGTTTTCTTATATTCATCATAATATTTGTTGCTTGTATAAGCTGTTTTTTCCTCTGCCTTGGCAGTCTGATTGTATTTCTGTGTTTCCACGGTCTGCGCACCAAGATCTTTGGAATTTTTCTGCTGATAAGTTCCGGTGTAGGAAACGGATAAGGTTGTGGAGCTGTTCTTCTCGTCAACAACTGCCTGATCCGTTGTCTTCTTTCCCTCTGTGAATGTGTCATCGGCATAATGGATTTTGATTGCTACGTTGGAGTTATGTTTTCCATTCCAGCCTTCATAACCGTTAATATGCAGTTCTCCCGTTTTCAGGCTGTCTGTGATCTTCTTATTCTGGGAAACCGCATCTCCAAGAAGTTTTTCTGCATCTGCTTTTGCAGCATCATATGCCTGATCCTTTAACTCTTCCAGATTTTTATTATCTGCTGCATTTACAGCATTTGTCTTGGATTCCACAGCGTTTGCTTTTGCAGTCACTGTCTGCGAATAAGTAATAACGATCGTGCCTGAAAATACGTTTTTATAAGCAGCAGAATCTGCACCCCAGTCTACCCATCTGCCGGAAGTATTTTTGTACTTATCTACAGCATTCACTTTTGCATTATCTGTATTAATACTTTCGATCTTATAATCGCCGCCAAGCAGGTTCTCTAACGCCTCTTTGTTGGTGAATTTAGCAAAAAGTTCCTTTGCTGCAATCTCGGCATTTTTCTTCTCGTATTTATCGTTATCATTATTGATTTTTTTCATTTCAACAACAATTTTCGATAAATCAATAGTTGTCGTAAATGTAGTTTTCTGGCTTACGGTCACATCTGCAGTCGCTGTTGCGCTCATGGACGTCTCGACATCTTTATCTCCGTCTTTCAATGCTGCTTTTTTATCGGCCAGATCCTTTTCTGCTGCCTCGACATTGTCATATGTCTTATCAGAAGATAATTTAGTTTCCGTGTATGTGATCTCGGAAACGTTTTGTTTTACCGTTTTGACCAGTTTGCCATTTTCATCCACTGAATAGGTGGTCTTTTTCTCACCGGAAGTTTCATATTGTTCACTGTTATAGTTATTGTTCACCTCAACGTCCTTAGAAGCTGAGTCGACCACATAGAACTGTCCACCTATATTTACGATTGTGTATACCACTCCGTTATTCTCATAAACTGCGGTATCCTGATCATTCTGAAGCTTATCTGCCGGGAAGTTCTCTGCATTGATATTGAATGCAAGGCTTCCGTCTGTGCCCTTCACATCATAGGAAACCACTTCTTCTGCCTTCTCGAAAATAACAAGATCATCGCGGGTATCGTTGAGCTTGTAGTTCAGATATACGGTTTGTGTGTCACCTGCCACATCTTTGTAAGTCACCTCACAATAGTTTTTGTTATCATTCCGATTCCAGGTCCACTTGCAGTCAACAAGTTCTCCCTTGGCAAGTTCCGGAATGTAGTAATTCTTAAGGATCACTTTGAACAGTTCATCTTCTTTTCTCCAGTTTGTGGAGGTATCCCCTGCACGTTCTTTTTCCAGAGCGATGATCTCAAGTGCTGCTTTCTGTGCATCGGTAAGCTCCGGAATTGCTGTTTTTGCTTCCTCTGCTGCCTCCTGAAGAGCCTTCGCTTTCTCCTGAACTGCTGCAAGATTTGCTGCGGCTGCCGCTGCCTCGGTACTTGCTTCGGCAACTGCTGTATCATAAGCTGCCTGTGCCGCCTTAAGCTCGTCTAACGCTGTATTGTATTCGGCTACTTTGCTGTCATAAGCTGCTTTGGCAGTCTCATACGCTTTCTGTGCATCGCCTACAATACCAGCTGCCTGATTGTAAGCATTCTTCGCCTCCTCAATGTCTGTTGCAGAATCAATTCCGGCTTGTGCTTTATCAAATGCGTCTTGTGCTTCCTGCTGCTCTTTCTTTGCATCATCCGCAATTGTATTTGCCTCATCTGCTTTTTTATCTGCCTTATCAAGAGCTGCGTCGGTATCTGCTGCGGCATCTGACGCATCTTTTATGCGATCCATTGTTTTGTCAACTATTTCTTCTGCCACATTCACATCTGTACCGCCTTCGAATGTTCCGTTTGCGGTAGCATCCAATACGCCTGCTGCATCTTTTGTTGTCTGGTCTGCGCCACTGTCATCCGCAATTGTTGTATCAACTGCTGCATTTACCGCATCCTTTGCTGCTTCTGTTGTTTTGCTCGTTTCTTCAGCGGCTTTCTGAACTTCTCCCACCTGTTCTGCTGCAGATTTCTGTGTTGTTACAGTTGTTGTACTCTCTTCCGGTGTTGTTTCACTGCTATTCTGTCCATCTGCATCCTCAGCAAATGCTGCAATCGGAGTAGATAATGCCATCATTGCTGCCAGTCCGACCGATAATGATCTGATCACGTTTTTGCTGGCTTTTTTGGTTAATTTTACGCCTGTAGCGTTTTCCATCATTTCCTTTTTCATCTGTGTAAACCTCTTCCTTCCATTTTAATGTTTATCTCGCTGCACTTTTGCCAAGGCTGCAAAAAAACATATTTATCCTTTTTGTTATACTAACTATAACATTCAGGGCGTTACATAAAGTGTTATAAAAAGAACTAATTTTTGAAAAATCAGAGGTTTTATAGTAGTTCTTCTAATAAACGACGCAGCATTTATAATTTAGCAACGCTGCTCGGTCTCTTTTGTGTAAGTTGCAAGATATTCCTGGGCTTGCTGCGGAGTTATTGCAAGTTTTTTCTGTAAACGTTCTAAAATGGTTTTCTCTGAAAGACCAAATTCATATCCTGCCGCAATGATTTCTTCCGCTCTTCCTTCCGCTCTTCCTGCCTGTTCTCCCTCTTTCCATGTCTCTTCAAATACGGTAAACATTTCATTTTCTCCTTTCCGCTCCAATAATTGATAATCCAGTTTACTGTTCATTACACTTGTCACTGTCCTGATCACAGTTGTATCGACATGATTCTTTTTAACATAATGAATCGCCTGCTCTTTTCTTTTTCCAGGTGTCTCCCTTTTATCGATCAACATTCCCACTAAGTTGAACAAGTCTCTGTTGTTGACATTATGTAACTTTAAATTATTATTTCCAGCCTCGATCAATATCATTTTATAATCATTTACATAACGACTGAATTGCTTGGGAATATCTAACATCCCATGTAATGATACTGCGCCATCCCACGATCGTTCACCATAATAAATAACAGCCGTGATCACTGGTATAAATTTGTCTGTTTTTCTCATTTTAGACAAAAATTCATCCGAAGATAATCCCTTGCCATTCTTATACTTTACTGCATTATTATCATACTGCTTTTTGTATGCTCCATAGTCATAACCCATTATTCTCATAGGCATTGCGTAATGAATATGTTCCTGACTCTCCATCCCAAGCATCACAAAATTGATCCCATATCTGGTAGATTTCTTGCAAATTGCAATATTATCCCGTGAAGCTTTCAGTGTTTCTGCATAATTTTTATGCTCCAATATAGAAGATTCATCTGTATCTAAATCTTCTAATTCTTCCGGTCTGATAACCGTTTTTCCATCAAACAGAACCGCATTAAAAAAATCTGAAAACCGTTCCTTGTTTTCCCAATACTTTTTTAATACTATATCTGGTTTGTTATTTCTTTTTTCTTCTAACAATAATATTCTCCTTCTATTATACTATGTACTGCATTTTTCTTTCAATAATAAACTCATGTTCACTTACCATTTGCTATATAGTTGTGGATATTGGGAATCCATGCCGATCCAGCATATATGATTTCACTCATTTGATAAAAAAAGATTTTTGCTTTACGCATTTTTAGAGTAACGGATTGCTTATATTCTGTCAAGGGATTTAAAAAAATTAAGCCAGAGGAATTTTCATGTTTTTCCTCTGGCTTAGTTTTTGATTTGTTTAATCTGTCAGATTTTCTTTCAAAGTCTTGCGCACTGCGCCCGGGCCTGCGATTTCTTTTACAAATAATTCTTCAATTTTCTCTCCGATACCGGCTTTGTAAAGATCGATGCCGAAAATATTTTCATTGGATAAAATATTCTTTAACTGTCCTGTATAGGATTCTTTCTCACCAAATTTTACATCTTTTAAGGCAGCTGTTAATTCTGCAAGCATTGGATCAGAAGATAATTCAAACTTTTCTCCCTTATCATCGACGCCAAGCAGATATCTGCACCATCCTGCAATTGCAAGTGGAATTGCTTTTAACTTCTTCGCATGCCCATATTGAGCCACATAGGCTTTGATCGTTTCGCCATAGCGAATGCCCACTTTCTGGGAGGTATCTGTTGCGATACGCTGCGGTGTATCCGGCATAAACGGATTTGGAATACGCACATTGATAACTTCATCCACAAAAGCTTCCGGTGATAAGATACCCGGATCTGTAACCACCGGCATTCCCTCTACAGGACCGATTTCATGGACAAGCCTGTTCAGTTCCTCATCTTTCATTTCGTCTGCGATCAGGGTATAACCTAAAACGCATCCGTAGACTGCAAGTGCTGTATGCAGTGGATTTAAGCAGGTTGTAACTTTCATGCGCTCTACTTTATTTACAGTATCCCGGTCTGTCATATAGACGCCTGCCTTTTCCAATGCAGGTCTGCCATTCGGAAAATGATCTTCAATCACAAGATACTGTGGTCCCTCTGCGTTTACAAACGGCGCTATGTATGTATTTTTTGAAGTGATGACCGGTGCAATATCCTCAATGCCAAGTTCCTCCAACGATCTGCAGACGGATTCTGCCGGTCTTGGGGTGATCTTATCGATCATTGACCATGGGAATGACACCTGATCTTCATCTGAAATGTAATTTACAAACTCGTCTGTTACATATCCTTTTTTCTCCCACTCTTTTGCCATGGTCAGAATGGAATTTCTTAATTTTTCTCCATTGTGAGAGCAGTTATCCATGGAAACTACTGCAAGAGGT
>ERZ838399.3188-NODE-3188-length-10831-cov-10.686897_pt1 | contig 10831 bp, 7 predicted proteins | sample MGYA00519683_ERZ838399 | MGnify/ENA primary metagenome ERZ838399 (study PRJEB31850, sample SAMEA3708833) | human gut metagenome | biome: human gut; feature: human-associated habitat; material: faeces | place: China | collected 2014 ...
CAACACACTCTTTAACCTTTACTGCACGGAAATCTGACTTGCTGAATGTATCAAAATCAACCATTTCTTCAAACAATGGCTCGACTTTTACCTTAGAAAAATCAATCTTTTCAACCGGTTTTTCAGCCTCTGCCGGAGCTGCTTCGGAAGTCTTGGAAGCCTTCTTGTCAGCGTCCAGGGACTTCATTGTCGGGAAAGATTTCACGTTTTCTTCATGATTCTTCGGGATGCGTTATTATACTATATTGTCCAAATTTATAAACCTTATATATTCTTCACTATTCTTCATTATTAAGTTCTTTTTGTTGTCAATTTGTTGTAAATCAAACAAATTGTTGTCATCCGTTCTACTAAGCACTTCTCAAAAAACATCTAATTTTGTTGCTAAATTCTCGAATGACTCTTGTTTCTTTTCCTCTGTTGCTTCCGCATAAATATCCATTGTTGTTTCAATGTTTCTATGTCCCATAATGGATTGAATAACTTTTAAATTTGTTTCATTTTCACAAAGTCGTGTACAAAAAGTATGTCTCAGATGATGACAAGAAAAATTGGGTAATATAATAGGATCTCTCCGTTCTTTCTTAGCTCGCACCACTTCGTCTGCATTATAACTGTTTGCTATACGCTTAATCGTATGATTGACTGTTTGTGGATTTGGAACTGTTCCAAAACGATTACAAAAAATAAATCCTGACATTCCATCAATTTCTGTTTCATTAAAACCATTTTCCAGTTGTTCTTCATAAAGCATTTCGAAAGAATCTTTTACAACGTCCAGCATTGGAATTGTACGTATTCCAGCTTCTGTTTTTGGTTTGGATATTCTCAACACACTTTTGTTGCTCTCTGGTTTTTGATAATAGCTCAAACTATGATTTATACTGATTGTTCTTCTGTCATAATCTAAATCTTGCCATCGAAGCCCTAATGCTTCTCCAATTCTGCACCCTGTTCCAAGCAACACCGTAAACATAGGCCACCAATGATAATATATCGGATGGTTCGCAATGTATTCCATGAATGCTCTTTGCTGCTCTACGGTCAATGCATGTCTGATTCCTCTGTTCTTTCCGGATTCTCTGCTGATTTCTTTCATTACTCCATCCGTAGGATTATTTCGTATAATCTCATCCCGTACTGCCAACTGAAATGTTGGATGAAGCAAGCAATGAACAGTATCTAAAGTTCCCAATGAAATTTTCACTTCATTAAGAAGATAATAATAAAACTGCAATACATCAGAATACTTTATTTCTGCAATCCGCTTATTTCCAAAGGTATCACGTACGTAATGATCGTACGTATAGAAATATGAACTTCTCGTAGATTCACGCAAATTATACTTCGTGGACATATACCGATCAAACGTATCATTCACACTTGCCTTTCCCGCAACATAGAGATCCAATCCGTCCAACTGATCCTTCATCAGTTTAGCTTCTTTCTCTCTTAGTTCTGTCAGATCGTTAGCATATATAAATTTACGTCTGCCCATCGGATCTGTATAGGTGTACATGTATCTTTTATCTGATGATCTTTGTACTTCTCCTTTGCGTAAAGATCTTCCTCGCAAATCTTTTCTGACTTTCGCCATAATAGTTTCCTCCTCTTAAAGAGAAGCACTTACTATTCTTTCTGCTCGGATAAAAGTATCTCTACCCCTTTTAGGACAATGTCCGTTGTAGTCATTTTATGTTGTTCGGCGTATGCAAGCATCTGGGAATATAGCTGATCAGGAACACGAATGCTTAATACTTTTTTCTTTGCATTGTCTGATTTTGGTCTTCCCATCTTTTTCATTTCAGCTCTTATACCTCCTATACCAACATTATACTTTCTGTATGACGTAAAGTCAATTAAAAATGCAGAAAAATATAGAAGTTCTTCTCTCTTCTTTTCTCTCTTAAAATTTTAATATTCTCGGAATGTTTCCAAATATTTTTCAAATATCTCACAATTTACTAAAGCTACTTTATCAATTTTATAGACTGCTTTCGCCTCTTTTGCTAATGCCTGAAATTTTGTCAATCCTAAACTATATTTCTCCGCACCTTCTGGATATACAGTGCGACAACACAGGAGGAACTTTGTTATGGTGAGAAGGGCGCTTATGAAGAAGGATATTTTTCGCGGGAAAGAGAATTAAAACGTCAGATGGTACGGTTGTTTAACAGTTTTTATGTGGACGATCTGCAAATCTATGCGAAAAATGGAAAAGATTATTATTTTTCGGTAAAGCAGGAGGTAAAAAAGCCGGAAAAAGAAGAAATTGCGAAAATGATACAGCAGGCTACGGATGCAATGGGAGGAATTGTCTGCATCAATGATTTGAAACACAGTGGTCATCTTCAGATTGTAAAAGAGGTAAGGGACAATCTGAAGATGTCTCCAATTGGAACAATCCGTCTGTCCATCAATTCTGATGCGCTGGAACAGATACGGAAAAATGTTAATTTTGCTTCAGAAGGTGCAGTATTGATTCTGGATGAAAAGAATCAGATCGTGCAGGGGCAGGCATCGGAACTTTCGAAGAAAGCCGATCAGCTCTTTCAGGCAACGGAAGGCGAATTTGAATATCAGATGCAGAAGAAAAAATACCAGGTGGTTTACCGGGTATCTGATACGACAAAATGGAAAGTGATTGGTATTATTCCACTAAGGGAAATATCTGCAGATTTACTGCCGATTCAGAAACAGATGATCAAGACGCTGATGATAGGGATTTTTATCAGCAGTATTCTTTCGTTTTTATTATCCTATGTCATCGTACGTCCGATTCGGGCAACTGTATTGGCGATGCACCGGTTTTCAGAAGGAGATTTTGAAGTACGTCTCAGCGAAGAAAGAAAAGATGAATTTGGTGAGATGAATCGGGTGTTTAATGAGACAACAAGAAAGATAGAAGAACTCATGCATGAAGTAACCAACAGCAAACTGTTAAATAAAGAGATGGAGTTTAAAGCTTTGCAGGCACAGATCAATCCTCATTTTCTGTATAATGCGCTGGATACCGTCAACTGGATGGCTATGAAAAAAGGAGATACCGAGATCTGTGATATGGTCAGTGCAATCAGTAATCTGATGCGGATTAGTATTGGAAATAAGCAGGATATTTTCAGCATCCGGCAGGAATTGAAATATGTAAAAGATTATCTGTATATACAGGAGACACGCTACCGGGATCGCTTTCAGGTATATTTTGCAATTGATGAGAAAATTCTGGATGAAAAAATTCCCAAACTGACGATTCAGCCACTGGTTGAAAATGCAATTGTACACAGTGTGGAGGTATCAAAAGGAAAGACTGTTTTGAACATAAATGGTTATATTGAGCAGGGAAATGTTGTGATCGAGATTAAAGATGACGGAGTCGGAATGGATCGAGATACCTTGCTTCATCTGTTGGATCCACCGGAAGGGGAAGAAAAGGATATTTCTGTTGCTCATACGGGACTTGGCATGTATGCCGTTCATCAACGTCTGCGCTATCTGTATGGGGAAGAATACGGACTGACAGCAGACTCGGAGCCGGGAAATGGTACATGCATAAAAATCTGTATTCCGTTTACAAAAGGAGAAGAGAAGACATGGAGTTAAAAATTTTAATTTTGGATGATGAGTATATTATTCTGGATGGTCTGTGTTCGTTCCCGTGGGAGATGTATGGATGTAGAATCGTCGGGAAAGCGATGGATGGGGAAGAAGGAATGGAACTGATTGATCGATACCAACCGGATATTATATTGAGTGATATCAAGATGCCGGAGAAAGACGGGATTCAGGTTGCAAAATATGCGAAGGAAAAATATCCAGATACCGAAATTATCTTGTTGACAGGATATGATAGTTTCAGCTATGCACAACAGGCGATTACAATTGGAGTAGCAGATTATTTACTAAAACCGGTGAATTTCCGTGAAATGCATGAAGTGATAGGAAAGACATGCAAAAAAATACGGAAAAACCAATTTGAAAGACAGGATTACTATGAACTTCAGAAGAATTACCAGAAAGCATTGCCGGAAATCAGGGCAAAGCTAATCTCTGATCTGTTAAATGGAAGATTAAAAGACAGGGATGCTTTGGAAAAGAAAATGAATCAGGTGAATCTGAAAATAGAGAAATACCTTGTTATCTATGGAAAATTAAGTGGAGAAACACAGTTGGATATAGATCCAGGACTGTTGGATTTTATTATTTGTAATATCTGCAAGGAATATCTGGAAAAATTCAGTTATCGGGTATACGTGGAGACAGATCCGCTGGGTTATACATTTTTAATTGCCTTTGATGAAGAGGTCAATCAAAAAGATGCTATCAGCAAATGTAAGAAATACTGTGAGGAGATGGTAAAGAGTATTCAAGAAGTTATGAAGTGTACAATGGCAATTGGAATCAGCCAGGTTTTTCGGAATTCCTATGATATGGCCTTGGCATACAGACAAAGTGTTACTGCCTGCGAAAATAATTTAGGAAATGAAGAAAATGGAGGAATTATTGAATACCAGGACGTTTGCCAGTGGGAGAATACAGCATGGGAAGTAACTGTCGGAGAGAAAAGGACACTTTTTTCCGCAATTCATCAGGGGTATGTTGAAACGGCAAAGGAAATTGTGAACAGAATTTTTGAAGGTTGTCAAGATATAGACATGATGCGATATGCAGCTATGGAATTATTGATCAGCTGTTTTCAGTATGTGCTTAATGATGAAATCGCTGGGATAGATGAAAACAGCAGAAATTTATTGCCGGCAAAACTGGAAAGCCTCTTTTTTTGCCATAATAAGAAAGAATTATTGCGTATTGTGAATGATACAATTGCAAAACTTCAGGAACATAATCAAAATGTAAAACTTGATAAGAAGCAACAAATGGCGACACGGATTATGGAATATATCTGTAAAAATTATAGTCAGGATATTTCTCTGGATGAGTTGTCGGAAAAATTTCGAATCAGTAAAACATATATCAACAATTTATTGAAAAGTGTTTACCATAGAAGTTTCTTGGATATTTTGCAGGATTACCGTCTAAAAGAAGCAAAAAAGATGATTTTGGAAAACCAATATAAGATCAGTGAGATTGCTGAGAAAGTGGGATACCATGATATCAGTTATTTTATTCGTGTTTTCAAAAAAAAATATGGGGTAACACCGAACAACTATGGAAAATATTAAACATCGTTGGAAAAAAATAACACAAATTTTTGGAAGGTGTGAAAATGTGTTACTATTTTGTGTTCAAATGTACTAATTCTGCAAAAATCTTTCATTCAATGGATGATAAATCTTTTATATAATAAATCCACAAGAAAAACAGAGTGACACATATTAAAAAAAGGGAGGTAACAAATTTATGAAGATGAAAAAACTAGGCGCTTTGTTGTTAGCGGGTGTTATGACAATGTCAACACTGCTGACTGGTTGTGGAAATGGTGCATCCGGAAGTTCAGCAGGTGGAAATGCCTCGCAGACGGAGAGTGGAAGTAATGGTGAGAGAAAGAAAATCACAATTCTCATGAGAGCCAGTGAAACATCAGCAAAGTACATCATCATGAAAAAACTGCTGACAGACTTCAGTGAGGAAAAAGGTCTGGAGCCACCAGAATTTGAATTGATTAGTGGGGATGCGGACTATGTAACAAAATTACAGTTGTACATTAACAGTAATACACTGCCGGATATTTATGGATGTGCGAATGGTGCATTGTCAGCAGCAGCTAAAGATATCGGCGGTATTGTGAATATCGGTGACGAACTGGAACGTGTCGGAAAGAAAGACGATATGAACGCTGCGGTTTATGACTTCTTTAAGGATAAAGACGATGGTAATGTTTATCTGTTCCCGGAAGCATTGAACTGTGAATTTTTCTTCTACAGGAAGGACATTTTTGAAAAATATAATCTGGAAGCTCCGACAACATGGAATGAGTTTCTGGATACTTGCAAGACACTGAAAGACAATGGAGAGATTCCATTGATTGTAGCAGGAAAAGAAAACTGGCAGTTGATGCGTTATCTTTCCTTTGCACCATGGAGAATGACAAAGGATCAGTTTATTATGGACTATATTGACCAGAAAGCTACATTCTCTGAGAATGCAGCTGCAAAAGAAGGTGCAGATCTGTTATACACTCTTGGTACAGAAGGGTATTTCCAGGGTGGTTTCTTAAGTACAGACTATACGGCAGCGACAGATTTGTTCTTTGGTGGAAATGGTGCTATGTGGTACAGTGGATCCGGACAGATCACACAGGCAAGTGAAATGTATAAGAATGGACAGCTTGGATTCTTTGCAGTGCCGGATGTGGATGGTCAGGAAAATATGGAAACAAATGTGCCGATTCATGGTGGGTTTGGAACTGCATTTAATGCTAAAACATATGATGATACAATGAAAGAATTCTTCGAATATATGTGTAATCATTATTCAGAAGGATGTTATAACGATGCGCAGGTATTTTCACCGTTTAATGATGAGATGCCTGAAGGATTGGATCAGTTATTCTATGATCTGCAGCCACTGTTTGAAAATGCTACAGATGCCTGGGTATCCTGGGATGACAAGCTGGATTCCGCAACATTAACCAATATTGTGGATGAACAGCAGAAACTGGCACAGGGAAAAGAAACACCGGAAGAATTTGAGGCAGCAGCAGACCAATTTATCATTAACAACTCAAAATGATAGTGAGTGATAGGAGGAGAAGAGCATCATGCAAAAGTCATATGGACAAAAAAAGGTAATCCTAATGTTCTTACTCCCGGCATTTATCGTATACACATTGTTTGTAGTGGTTTCAGTCATATGGGCAGGCTATTATAGCCTGTTCGACTGGAGCGGTGTAGGTGAAAAGATATTCCTGGGTATAAACAATTATAAACAGTTGTTTACACAGGACACCGTATTCTGGACGACGGTGTTACATACACTTGTATATACCGTAATATGTGTTGTGATCCAGGTGTTTGGCGGATTGCTTTTTGCGATTTTCCTGTCAAGAATCACAAAGTTCAGAGCCGGACTACAGACACTATATTATGTGCCGGTAGTAATTTCATCGGTTGCTATCTGTCAGATTTTTACGAAATTGTTTTCTGTAACACCAACTGGTGTTATTAATGCTTTACTTTCGGTATTTAATCCGGATTTGCTGTATATGGAGTGGATTTCGAATGATTCTCTTTCATTAATTATTGCAGCATCGGTCGAGGGATATAAATATCTTGGATTGTACATGGTTATTTTTTATGCAGCTTTGATAGGAATTCCGAAAGAACTGGATGAAGCGGCTATCATGGATGGAGCAAATGTAATTCAACAGTACAGATATGTAAAAATACCGTATATCAGACCGGTAATCATAGCAAATTGCATCCTGGTATTAAATGGCTCTTTGCGTTCTTTCGATATTTCATATCTGTTGACAAAGGGTGGACCTGGAAATTCATCAGAATTAATGTCAACATACATGTATAAACAGGCATTTACCAGTATGAAATATGGATATGGCAGTGCGGTTGCGATGGTTATTGTAGCCATCTGCTTAATAGTAGGATTTCTGTTTAGACGGTTTACGGAAAGAGGTGGTGAAGAATGAGATTAAAGACCAAGAGAAATATTTTTACAGGGTTAAAAACCATTACAGCAGCCCTGCTGATTATTTTACAGGTATATCCCATTTTTTATGTAATCATCTCCAGTATGAAGACAACAGATGATTTTCGGAGTCTGCCATCTTATGCATTACCGAGTGCTTTAAATTTTGAAAATTACATTAAAGTGTTCACAACGAGTCCAATGCTGAACTATTTTAAGAATAGTATTATAATCACAGTAGGAGTTTTAATTCCGTTACTGTTGATCAGTTTTATGGCAGGGTTTGCGTTGAGTAAGATCCAATTCAGGGGAAATAAGAAGATTTTGTCTTACTTTTTACTTGGATTGATGCTTCCGTTTCAGGTTGCATTGATTCCGTTATTCACTATTTTTAGTAAGATGGGAATCCTCAACACCTATCCGGCAGTCATTTTGCCACAAATTGCGTTCTCTCTGTCATACTCGATTCAGCTGTTTTATTCATTCAGTAAATTCCTGCCGGATGAGATTATCGAGGCTGCAATCATTGATGGGTGTTCACCGATGCGGACATTTTTCAAGATTGTACTTCCGATGTCGACGAACTCGCTGCTGACGGTAGCAACGATGCAGGGTGTCTTTACATGGAATGATTTTATCAATGCCTATACGTTTACGAGATCTACCAATATGAAAACTGTTACGTTGGGGCTGAACGACTTTGTCGGTTTTATGGGAACTACAGACTGGGGTGCTACATTTGCGGCAATTACCGTCACTGTGTTACCGACATTTTTGTTTTATTTCTTTACGAATAAGTACATGCTCAGCGGTTTGACCGCCGGAGCTGTCAAAGGATAATCATATGCCTGCGGGCAGGAAAGAGAGGAAAATTATGAAAATTTATTATCAGCATCCAAATACCTGGTTTGGCGATTGCATGCCTTTTGGAAAGGACGATACATTCTATCTGTTCCACCAGAGAGATACCAGAGTCCCGTGTCCTTTTGGAGAGCCGTTTGGCTGGGATCTGGCAACCACAAAGGATTTTGTGACTTATGAGGATTGCGGTGTGGCGATTCCGAGAGGAACGGATGAAGAGCAGGATCAGTTTATCTTTGCCGGAAGTATCTGCGAAGACAGAGAAGGAAAATATCATGCATTCTACACCGGTTACAACAGAGATTATCCAAAACAGGGAAAACCATCTCAGGTACTGATGCATGCGGTCAGTGAGGATCTGAAACACTGGACAAAGACGCAGGATGCAGTGACCTTTGTTCCGCAGCCGGGATATGATCCGGATGACTGGAGAGATCCGTTTGTACTGTGGGATGACGAATCTGAAAAATATATTCTGATCCTGGGGGCACGTCTGGAAGGAGACAAGCATAAAACAACAGGAAGAACCGTTTATTTTACATCAGATAATCTTGCAGACTGGGAGTTCCAGGGGGATTTCTGGGCGCCGGATCTGTTTACCATGCATGAGATGCCGGATCTTTTCAAGATGGGAGACTGGTGGTATCTGATCACAACAGAATATTCCCATGCATCCACACAGGTGTACCGTATGGCAAAAAGTCTGAAAGGACCGTGGATCGCACCGGATGACGATGCTTTTGACGGAAGAGCTTATTATGCAGGAAGAACCTTCATGCTGAACAATCAGAGGATTCTGTTCGGATGGGTTCCGACACGTGCCAACGAGACAGACAGTGCAAATCTCTGGTACAGACCGGAGGCAGATAAAGAAGATTTTATCTGGGCAGGAACCTTTGTAGCACATGAACTGTACCAGAGAGAAGACGGCACATTAGGCTGCCGGATCCCGGATACGGTATGGAATGCGTTTCAGGATGAGAAAAAGCTGGATGATGTAAAACTGGAAAAAGAATCAGGAAGAGCATTACAGCATGTAGTAACGAAGACCGGTGACTGCTATCGATACGAAGCAGATGTTACATTTACTGAGGGAACACGTGGATTCTCCGTTGGCGTACGGGCGCAGGAAGCAGATGATGAATTCTATTCTTTCACATTTGAATGCCCGAAGGATCGTGTGATCTTCGAGAAATCTCCGAACTGGCCATGGCCGCAGATGAACAATATGGGACTGGAACGTCTGATTCGTCTGGTTCCGGGGAAGAAATATCATGTACAGATTATCGTGGATGATACGATTGCTACACTGTATGTGGACGGAGTTGCCTTGAATACCCGCATGTATACAAATCCTGGGGAGGGAATCTGCCTGGGAGTTACAGATGGAAGTGCTGTATTTGAGAATCAAAGTATTGCATATCTGTAAAAGGGAATCGGGCCGCCGTACTGTTTTTGGTGCGGCGGCCCTGATTTTATCTCGTCCTTTTCAGAACACTTCGCGGGATATTACCTGCCGGACAGTTACAATATTTTAAAAGAGAAACGATGTACTGGTGATTCGAGGATAAGTATAATTCACAAAATGGGGTCTGAAAAAAACAGGCTCCATTTTGCAATTGTTTACTGGTGAAAAGAAAAAAGTATGTTATAATAAAAAGAATACTGTAAAAAAAGAAATGCAATAAGGAGATGGAAATCCATGAAAGTATCTATGTGTAAAACCATGCGGACTTATGAGTGGAAAAATCTGTCGAAAGATCTTCTGGCGGGTCTGGTGATCATGGCAGTGTCGATTCCAATATCCATGGGATATGCGCAGATCGCTGGGCTTCCGGCGGTGTATGGACTGTACGGCTCAGTTTTTCCGATAGTACTGTTTGCCTTATTTTCTACTTCCCCACAGTTTGTTTTCGGTGTAGATGCTGCTCCGGCGGCACTGGTAGGATCGGCACTGGTAAGTCTGGGGATTGAAGGGGGATCGAAGGAAGCAATTGCGGCAGTTCCGGTGCTTGCATTTTTTGTTGCTGTCTGGCTTCTGGTCTTTTATCTGTGTCGGGCGGGAAAACTGGTCAATTATATTTCAGCACCGGTGATGGGCGGATTTATCAGTGGAATCTGTACCACGATCATTCTGATGCAGGTGCCTAAATTATTCGGTGGTAAAGCAGGGGTCGGGGAACTCCCGGAACTGGTGCATCATATCTGGGAGAGTCGGACGATCTTTCATCTGCCATCCTTGCTTCTGGGTGTTGGTACACTGGTGATTCTTCTGGTGTCAAAAAAGCTGATTCCCAAATTTCCGATGGCAGTGTTTCTGATGGCAGCGGGTGCGATCGGTACGGCGTTTTTTCATCTGGAAGATCTT
>ERZ838399.3191-NODE-3191-length-10817-cov-14.714737_pt1 | contig 10817 bp, 6 predicted proteins | sample MGYA00519683_ERZ838399 | MGnify/ENA primary metagenome ERZ838399 (study PRJEB31850, sample SAMEA3708833) | human gut metagenome | biome: human gut; feature: human-associated habitat; material: faeces | place: China | collected 2014 ...
ATTGGCGACGTTTTTCTCGGATTTCATGGCGCAGTATACCCGCGAGGCCGCGTCCTGCAAGAACGGGTACGAGAAGTTCGTCGTCTGCATGCATATTTATTTTCGCACTTATGACCGCCGGCCGGAGTGGTATGACTACACGCGTGAGATGTTCTCCGCCTACTCGGAGAAGGGGACGGGCAACGACGTCAACAATGTCTTCTGGAAGTATTACGACCGCGAGATCCCCGTCCCGGCGCTCAAGGCGCTGCGCGAGGGCGTGGCCGACGGCTCGATCCGGCCGGATGTGAACATCTATGCCGTGTACCAGTGCCTGCTCAACGCATATACCGGCACGACGATCTATGAGAACCTGTCCTTCGGCGTCTCTCCGGTCGCGGTCGTGCAATTCACCGGCGAGCTGCTCGTCAACTACATCAAAAACGAGCCGAGCACACCCGCGTTGTGTAACAAAACTGAAAAAACGCAAGATGTGTAACAAAAGATACAGAGAGGACGCGCCGGTTTGATAAGATAATATCATCTGGTTTTCTTTTTTTTACACAGATGTGTTAGTGGCAGTAACATATGGACAAATACCGCGGAGGTGAGTAGTACGGAGAAGAATAGAACCAAGCGTTCCTACGATTTCACGCCGTGTCTGCCGTTTTGGGATGCGCTCACAAGCTCCCAGCAGCAGATGCTGCGCCTGAACACCATCGTCCGCTCATACCGCGCGGGGGACAATGTTGTGTTTTCCATGCCGGAGCGAAACGGACTTTTCCTCGTGCTCTCCGGCGGACTGCGTGTGTTTATCGCGACGGATACCGGCCGCGAGATCACACTGCTGTCGGTCGTCAGCGGCGGCTGCTGCGTGCTCAACACACTCGACAGCGCAGAGCCGGGCGACACAATGCCCATCCTGCAGGCGAGCAGTGATGCCGTGTTTGCCTATATCAACATCGTTGCGCTGCGTCCGCTTTGCGCCGAGGCCCCGGTCGTGGAGCAGTTTCTGCGCAGCACTGCGGCACGCAATGTACAGAAGGTGCTCAATAACATTGAGTATTATTTCTTCCACCCGCTGCGCAGCTGCATCGCGCGCGTCGTGCTTGAAAAAGCCGATGCACACCCCGAGGACGGCTTCGCGCGCATCACGCACGAGGAGATCTCGCACCACCTCGGCACGACCAGAGAGGTCATCAGCAGAGAGCTTGAGGGCATGCGCCAGATGGGGCTGCTGCAGACCGGCCGCGGGAAGATTTACGTGCTCGACCGCTCCGCACTCGAGAGTATGGCCAATTTATAGGCAGTTTTTTCTCCGATTTCATAGATGGCAAGGCTGCTTGGAAGCGTGATTTCGCTTCCGAGCAGCCTCTTTTTTTGTGCTAAACGACGCATTTGAATCGGACACGCGGTGAAAAACGGTCAAAATGCACAATGAAAAGTCGTCAAACTTGTGACATTCAACAAAACCACGCGGTCATGTTTAATTACGGCCATTTGTGTAACAAATGGTGCAGTAAAGACGGCGAAATGCGCTATATTGATAATTGTCAAACGAAAAGCTTCTTTTTTTTCGAAGCAAGTGTTAGTGACAGTAACAGAAGAAGTCGTGCAGACGGACTGCACAAAAAATACGGAAAACACATCATGAATGGGAGGTACACAGAATGTATTACAGCAGCGGTAACTATGAGGCGTTTGCAACGCCGAAAAAACCCGAAGGCATCGAGAACAAGTCGGCTTATGTCGTCGGCACCGGTCTGGCCTGCTTTTTGATCCGCGATGCGCAGATGCCCGGTGAGCACATCACGCTCTTTGAGCACCTGCCCGTAGCCGGCGGCTCCTGCGACGGCATCTACGATGCGACCAAGGGCTTCATCATGCGCGGCGGCCGTGAGATGGATAACCACTTCGAGTGCATGTGGGATCTGTTCAAGTCCATCCCGTCGATCGTGAACCCGGGCGAGACGATCTTCTCCGAGTACTACTACCTCAACAAGGAAGACCCGAACTTCTCCCTGTGCCGCGTCACCGAGAAGCAGGGCCAGGACGCCCATACCGACCGCAAGTACGGCCTGACGCCGGGTGCCGCCACGCAGCTGCTCAAGCTGTTCATGGCGACCAACAAGTCCCTCGAGGACAAGAAGATCGATGACGTGTTTGACGATGAGTTCTACGCCACGAACTTCTGGACCTACTGGCAGACCATGTTCGCGTTCGAGAAGTGGCACAGCGCCCTTGAGATGAAGCTCTACCTGCAGCGCTACATCCACCATATCGACGGTCTGCCCGACCTGAGCGCGCTGCGTTTCACCCGCTACAACCAGTATGAGTCCATCATCCTGCCCATGATCGAGTATCTGAAGGGCTTTGGCGTGCAGTTCCACTACGACACCAAGGTCACGGACGTCAGGTTCAACATTCAGGGCAGCCGCAAGATGGCAAGCTCGGTCACCGTGGAGCACGCAGGCGAGGTGTCCAACATCGACCTGACCGAGAACGATCTGCTGTTCATCACCAACGGCGGCTGCGTCGAGAGCTGCACCGTGGGTGCCCAGGACAAGGCAGCCGGTTTCGACCCCACCATCAAGCCGGGCAACGGCTGGGATCTGTGGAAGAAGATCGCCGCACAGGACCCGTCCTTCGGCCACCCCGAAAAGTTCTGCTCGGATCCGGAGCTGTCCAACTGGGAGAGCGCCACCATCACCACCCTGGATGACAAGATCCCGCAGTATATCCAGAAGATCTGCAAGCGCGATCCCTTCAGCGGTCACACCGTCACCGGCGGCATCGTTACGGTCAAGGACTCCAGCTGGCTGCTCAGCTGGACGCTGAACCGTCAGCAGCAGTTCCGCGATCAACCCAAGGATCAGCTGTGTGTCTGGGTCTACGGCCTGTTCAGCGACAAGCCCGGCGATTATATCAAAAAGCCCATGCGCGACTGCACCGGCAAGGAGATCTGCATGGAGTGGCTGTACCACATCGGCGTGCCCACCGACCAGATCGAAGAGCTGGCAGAGCACAGCGCCAACACCGTGCCGGTGATGATGCCCTATATTGACGCTTTCTTCATGCCCCGTGCCATGGGCGACCGCCCCGACATCGTGCCGGAGGGCGCTGTGAACTTTGCCTTCCTGGGCCAGTTTGCGGAGACCAAGCGCGATACCATTTTCACCACCGAGTACTCCATGCGCACCGGTATGGAGGCCGTGTACACCCTGCTGAACGTGGACCGCGGTGTGCCCGAGGTCTGGGGCAGCACCTACGACGTGCGTGACCTGCTGAATGCAACGGTCAAGCTGCGCGACGGCAAGAAGATCACCGACATGGACCTGCCGCTCATCCCGCGTCTGGCCCTGAAGGAAGCTCTGAAGAAAATCGAGGGCACCGACCTTGAGAAGATCCTCAAGGAATACAACGCCATTTAAGGCCCCCTTTCTCCGGCCTTTTTAAACGGATGGGAACGCCCCTGCATGCTGAGACGGCTGCAGGGGCGTTCTCTTTTTTGCGCGGGGATGATGCACAATGCAAGGAAAATGGCTGATATGTGAAGGAAAATTGAACAAAACGACATGTTTTGTCTTGCTCTTGGCGCGGTTCTGTGTTATGCTTGAACCAGTCAGGGGCAGGGGAGAGCCTGCCCCATCAAATGCCAGAAAAAGAGGAGGTCGTTTTCCCGTGAAACATCTTATCTCCCGTCGCAATTTCCTGAAGGCCGCCGGTGTCACCACCGCTGCCGCCGCCATGGCCGTCGGGGCCCCGGCTGCGTCTGCCTGCTGGACCGGTGAAAAATCCGAGGTCACCATCCTGTACACCAACGACGTGCACACTTACATCGACAAGCAGGCCCCGGAGCTGACCTATGCGGCCATTGCCGCCCTGAAGCAGAGCTATCAGAACGCCGGCAAAAAGGTCCTGCTGGTGGACGCCGGTGACCATGTGCAGGGCACGGCTTACGGCTCCATGGACCAGGGCGCTTCCATCATTGAGTTGATGAACGCCGCCGGTTACGATGCCGCTACTCCTGGCAACCATGAGTTCGACTACGGCATGGACCGTGCCAAGGAACTCATGCGGGATGCCGACTTCCCGTACCTGTCCTGCAACTGGGTGGACCTGCGCACCAATCTGCGGGTGCTGCCGGAAATCAAGGTGTTCGTGCGCGGTGGTGTGCGCATTGCCTTTGTGGGCATCACCACGCCCGAGACTTTTACCAAGTCCACCCCGGCCTACTTCATGAACAAGGCCCAGACCAAGTACATCTACGACATCCTGGGCGGCGAGGACGGCCAGAAGCTCTACAGCGCCGTGCAGAAGGCCGTTGACAAGGCGAAGTGCCTGGCCGATGTGGTCATCGGCTTGGGCCACTTGGGCGTGGACCCCTCGTCCTCTCCCTGGACCAGCGAGGAGGTCATTGCCCACACCACTGGTTTTGATGCCTTCATCGACGGCCACTCCCACACAGTGATGGAGAATAAGCAGGTGGCGGACGCTTCCGGCAGACTGGTCACCCTGACCCAGACCGGCTCCTACTTTGCCAATGTGGGCGAGATGACCATTGCCCCGGACGGCACCATCTCCACCCGGCTGGTGTCCACCTACGATCAGGAGGATGTCGCCGTGGCAGCAGAGCAGGCCGCATGGGTCAACACAGTGGATGACATGCTGGGCGAGAAGATCGCCGTGGCCGATACCAAGTTTTACATCACCGACCCTGCTACCGGCAAACGCCGCATCCGCTCCGGTGAGACCAACCTGGGCGACTTTGTGGCTGACGGCATCTACACCTACTTCAACGAGGTGGAGCAGCTGCACTGTGACATCGCCATCATGAACGGCGGCGGCATCCGCTCGGACGAGGACGCCGGGTACTGGACCTTCAAGACCTGCAAGCAGGTCAGCCCCTTTGGCAACGTGGCCTGCCTGATGTCGGTGACCGGCAAGCAGATCCAGGACGCACTGGAGTTTGCAGCCCGCTTTGCCGGTGCAGAGGGCAAGGAGAACGGCGGCTTCCTGCAGGTGGCCGGTGCGACCTACGAGATCCACACCGACATCCCCAACACCGTGCAGACCGACGACAAGAACGTCTGGATCGGCAGTGCCACCGGCACGCCTCGTGTGCAGAACGTGAAGATCTACGATCGTCACACCGGCACCTACGAGCCTCTGGACCCGGCCAAGACTTATGCTCTGGCCGGTATGAACTACACCCTACGCAATCTGGGCGATGGCTTTGCCATGTTTGACGGGGCCGAGCTCATCAAGGACTATGTGTCGGAAGATTACCTTGTCATGTCCACCTACGCCATGACCTTTGGCGGTGTGGACGCAGAGGGTCTGCCGCACCTTTCCAGCGCCAACAGTGTGCTGGCAGAGTACCCCGGCTACCTGCTGGACTACGAGAACCCCTACGGTGCAGGCCGCATCAGCATCCTTTAAGAGGTATTGACATGACTTGCAAAAATTGTGGCTATGAAAACCAATCAGGGGTCCGTTACTGCCAACGATGCGGAGAATACCTGAAGCCAAAAGCTACATTGGCACAGGAAATCAAATCGTGGGACTTTCGGAGCCTTGCGGGTTCGGGCCGCAGAGATGTGAATATCGCTCCGCTGTTTACAGCACCTGATAGTGAAGCATCTGTAAAAAAGCATCAGACTCCATCGCCGGTTGACCCGATGCCGGATGGCCGGTGGTACTGCCCGGACTGCGGAACACTCAACGCTGCTTCTGGGCGGTCCTGCAAAAACTGCGGCAAAGTCCGGTGATCATTTCATGAATTGAAAAAGCACCCGCACTGTATCTCCCAAGAAAAGGGAATGCGGTGCGGGTGTTTGATTTGCCCAAAGACCTTTGGTACAGTGCGGTGTGCTCACTGCGTGAAATCGGCAGAAAACAAAACAGAAAAGCCACCCGATTGTTCATCGGATGGCTTTGTTCTGGTTGGGGATGAGAGAATCGAACTCCCACAAGTAGAGTCAGAGTCTACCGCACTACCACTATGCAAATCCCCATCATTTGGTTCGTGTCTTGCGGTGTGAGCCGCTCAACGTGTGCTATTATACCCGCAAATGCGGTGCTTGTCAAGCCTGTTTTTGAAAAAAGTTGCACTTTTTTGGCAACCAACGCAGCAGCGCAAAAGTTTCCTGCGCTCAAACGACAACCCCGCCCACAGAAGGACAGAAGCGACCGGTCCGTGGGCGGGGGTTGCGTTTATTCGGGCCTGCTGCCCCAGAAGGAGGCCAGCGCGGTTTCCAGTGCGGCAGGGCCGGGCAGATACTGCAGGTGCTTCCAGTGGAGCGGGAACAGCCGCTGATAGTCCGGCTTTGCAAAGCGGTCGTCCAGCAGCAGAACCACGCCCTTGTCCTCCGGGGCGCGGATGACCCGTCCGGCGGCCTGCAGGACCTTGTTCATGCCGGGATAGCGGTAGGCGTAATCGAACCCGGCCCCGTTCTGTGCGTCGTAGTAGCGGCGCAGCATCTCCTGCCGGGGGTTCACCTGCGGCAGCCCCACGCCCACGATGGCACAGCCGATGAGCCGGTCGCCGGCAAGGTCTACGCCCTCGCCAAAGATGCCGCCCATGACTGCAAAGCCCAGCAGGGTATGGGCAGGGTCTGGCTCAAATCGCGCCAGAAAAGCGGCGCGGGCGGCGTCATCCAGTCCGCTCTCCTGCACAAGGGTAGAAATACCCGGATAGCGGGCGGCAAAATCTTCCTGCACCTGCCGCAGATAGGCGTAACTGGGAAAGAATGCCAGATAGTTGCCCACCCGGCTCTGCGCCAGCCGGGCCAGTGCATCCGAAACGCTCTGCACGCTGCGCTCCCGGTCGCGGTAGCGGGTGGAGATGCCCGGCAGGCAGAACAGCCCCAGGTTCCCGGCGGGAAACGGGCTTTCCAGCGCCACGGCCCGGGCGTCGGCACAGCCCAGCACGCTGCGGTAGTAGGCGGGCGGGGTGAGGGTGGCGCTGAACAGCGCGGCACTGCGCCCGGTGGAAAGGCTGGCATCCACAAAGGGGGCCGGGTCCAGACAGAGCAGCTGCAATTCCAGCTCGCTGCCGCGGGCGGTGAGCTGGGTCACAAAGTGGCTGTCGTACCGTTCGGCAGCCCGCACCAGATCCTGTACCGCAAAATAAAGCTCCAGCATCTGCGGGTGGGCGTCGGCTTCCGGGTTGTCTTCCAGCCAGGCCTGCAAAGGGGCCTGCACCGCCCGCAGGGGTGTCAGCAGTGCGGCGGGCAGCTCCTGCAAAAACACCGTGCCGTCCTGCGCATACAACGGCTCCGGCAGGGCAAACGCCGGGGCATCCGGTTCCGGCAGAAGGCTAGTCTGGGCCGGTTCGCCGGGGGCGTCCTCTGCGTGCCTGCGGGGTGCCAGACGCACACAGGCCTGCCGCGCCTCCCGCATGGCCTTGTCGGCCTTGGTCAGGGCGGTTTTCAGGGCACTTTTGCCCTTGCCAAGCGTGCGTTTTGCGTCGGTCAGGCTGCTCTTGCAGAAGCGGGCCGAGTACATGGCGCGGGCGCGGTCGGGCAGATTGTGTGCCTCGTCGATCAGGAACAGCCAGTCGCCGGAGGTGTCGAAGAAACGCTTCAGGTGCACCACCGGGTCAAACAAATAGTTGTAGTCCCCGATCACAACATCGCACCATTCGCTCAGGTCCAGCCCCAGCTCAAAGGGGCACACGGTGAACTGTCGGGCGGTGTCGGCCAGTGCGGCACGGCTGAATTGGCCGCTGCCGTCCAGCAGTGCGGCCAGCGCATTCTTGATGCGGTCGTAGTAGCCGTTTGCATAGGGGCACACCTCCGGCAGGCAGACCGGATGGCCCTCGGCGTCCGGGTGCAGGCAGGCTTTTTCCTTGGCGGTCAGGGTCACACTGCGCAGGGCAAGGTCGGGCTGTACGGCCCGCAGGCGGGCAATGGCGTCCTCGGCGGCGGCCTGTGTGGTGTTGCGGGCGGTGAGGTAAAACAGCTTCTCCCCGCAGCCGCTCCCCATGGCTTTCAGGGCAGGGAAGAGCGCACTCATGGTCTTGCCGATGCCGGTGGGGGCTTGACAGAACAGCCGTGTGCCTTTTTTGGAGGGGGCGGCGGTGCAGGCCCGCCAGACCTCGCCCGCCAGTGCCCGCTGCCCGGGGCGGTAGGCTTCAAACGGGAACCGCATGGCGGTCAGGCTGCCGCTGCGGGTTTCCTGCCATGCAAGCTGACGCTGTGCCCAGGGCAGATACCGGTGCAGGAGTTTGTGCAGGAATTGCTCCAGCTCCTGCCGGGAAAAGTGCCGTACAAAGCGGAGGATCCGGTCGGTGTCGATCTGATAATAGGTCAGCCGCACATCCACGGCGGGCAGGCTTTCCTGTGCGCTGTAGATGGCTCCGTACACCATGCCCTGTGCCCAGTGGCAGGGGTTCATGTCCTCGCAGATCTCTTCCTCGGGCACCGCGGTGGTCTTGATCTCGTCAATGGTCACAACGCCGGTTTCGTTGGTAAAAATGCCGTCGGCCCGGCCCTCCAGCGTAAAGCGGATGCCGTCGACTGTATAATCGGCGCAGAGGGGTACCTCGGCGGCGTAACCCTCTCCGGCGGCCTTCTGCAGCCTGCGGTGGATGCGGGCACCCTCCAGTGCACGGTCAAAACCGGCAAACCGGCTGTCGATGCTGCCGCTGCGCAGCAGAAACTCCACCAGCTGCCGGATGGGCAGACGGATGTCGGACATGATTTCACTTCCCTTATCATAAAGAACTCAGCAGTCGGGTGACGGCGCTTCCAGCCCGAACAGCTCCGCGCACCGGGCGGCAGCTTCGTCCACCTGGGCGAAGTCCACGGTGGTACGGTAATAAGTCTCCAGTTCGTCGTGGCAGCTCTTGGCCTGTGCCATCAGGGCGGTGGCCTGCTCCAGCAGTTCGGCGGCTGCCCGCTCGTTGAACCGCAGCCGGGCGCGGTAGCCCGCCAGATTTTCCCGGTCAAGGAACCGGGTGCACCGCACGGCCTGCATGCCGGGCAGCTGCACCGGGTGCCACCGGTTGTCGGTGAGGAAGGCCAGCCGCAGCTTCGGGATCAGGATGTGGTCGATCTTATCCTCCGGGTGCATGGCGCAGGGGCAGGTGATGATGTGATAGCCCCGGGCCAGTGCCTCGGCACGGATCAGCTCCAGCAGCAGACGCGACACGGCACCATATTCGTCCCGGAACACGATGAACCGGTCAGCCAGCGCCTGCGCGGTGTGCTGGTAGAACACCTCACCCTTTGGGGTCACAGCCGAGAGCAGCCGCAGCTCTTCGCGGGCGGTGTTCTCGGTGCGGGGCAGCAGCCGGGTGCACAATCGCTTGACGTAGCGGCGCACTTTTTCAAAGTTAGCGCTGCAGGCCTCGGCCCGGCGGCTGTCCAGCAGCAGGCTCCCGGCAGAAGCGACATACCGCGCAGCACGCGCCCGCAGCGCAGCGTTGCGGGCAAACAGCGCCTTGACCTCTTCAGCATGGGGGCGCAGGGCGTCGGCCTGAATGGTATGGTACAGGCTCAGCACTACCTCGTCGGCACCGGGCGCATCCGGCTCTATGGTGTGGGGCGCGGTGGCATCTACGATGGCCCGGCGCTGCCGAACAAAGATCACTCCGTCAAAGCTGTCAGGGTCGCTGGCACAGTGGATGCACTCCACCGGTTCACCCTGCTGGATGGCCCGGCGGGCCAGCTGCTTCATCAGAGTGGACTTGCCGCAGCCTGGCCCGCTTTTGATCAGCACCATCTGCATGCCGGGCTCCCGGCGCAGCGGCTCAAAATAGCCCTTGAACCCGGCGGGGGTGGTGGCCCCCAGAAAGAAATCGACCCGGTCAAACGAAACACGCTGCATAAAAAACACCTCGCTTTTGCTTTAGAGTATGCAAAAAAGAGGCGTGGGGTGAATGAAAATGAAACCCTCTCAGTCATCGCTGCGCGATGCCAGCTCTCCCGAAGGGCGAGCTTTTCGCCATCTGGCTGTTACGCTGCCGAAACCTCCCCCCCTTCGGGGGAGGTGGATGCGAACGAAGTGAGCAGACGGAGAGGGTTATTCATTCATAGGTATGCTCACACACTTCGTGGATCTTGTCCCGCAGAGCCACAAAGTCGGCAAAGGCATTGGGCTTGTTCTGCGGGCCGCGCAGCAGGGCGGCCGGGTGGAAGGTGCCCATGAACAGGATGCCGTTCTTCTCAATGAACTGCCCGTGCTCCTTGGTCACCGAAAAGTCGGAACGGATCATCCGCTGGGCGGCGATGCGGCCCAGGCACACCACGATCTTGGGCCGTAGCAGGCGGAACTGCTCCCGCAGCCAGGGCATGCAGGCCTCGCTCTCGGCGGGCAGAGGGTCACGGTTCTGGGGAGGGCGGCACTTGACGATGTTGGCAATGTAGCAGTTCTTTTCCCGGTCCAGGTCGATGGCAAACAGATACTTGTCCAGCAGCTGACCGCTGCGGCCCACAAAGGGCAGGCCCTGCTCGTCCTCGCTCTGGCCGGGGCCCTCGCCCACAAACAGCACTTCGGCGTCCGGCACGCCCTGCCCGAACACCACATTCGTGCGGGTCTTGCACAGCTCACAGCGGCTGCAGGCAAGGCAGTCGGCTTTCAGCGTTTCCCAATCCATGGCGGTTCGATCTCCTTCTGAAACAGTATGATATTTTATTCACAATTTGAAACCTGTTTTCTCTTAAATATTAGCACAAAAACACAATTTTGTCTTGAACTTTTTGCCCGGTGTGTTAGAATAAAGAAGAAAGGCATCCTTGTGTCCAACAGACACGGGGTGTGAATTTTGGAAAGTAAATTCGGAGGTAATCACAATGGCTGATATGTTTGCACCGCTGGTAGCACAGCTGAAG
>ERZ838399.3210-NODE-3210-length-10753-cov-2.247056_pt1 | contig 10753 bp, 9 predicted proteins | sample MGYA00519683_ERZ838399 | MGnify/ENA primary metagenome ERZ838399 (study PRJEB31850, sample SAMEA3708833) | human gut metagenome | biome: human gut; feature: human-associated habitat; material: faeces | place: China | collected 2014 ...
CGGTATTTTTCAGGGCTTTTCGTATCGAGAAGTACGTGGTATAACCCACACAGATAACAATGGCTTCCCAAGATAACCCACCTTTTAAAATGATGTTAGAAATCACTCCGATTGCCGCAATTAATACCGCAATGAATTTCAATGTTGAAATTCGTTCTTTAAAAATGATCCGCCCTGCGGCCACCATCACAATTGGCAACAATAAATAACCGAAAGAAACACTTAAGGAGCTGCCATTATTGGGTGCCCACAAAAAGAGCCACATTTGATAACCCATTAATGCGCCACAAATAATATAGGAAAGGGCAAAGAGCGGTTGTTTTTTAATGCGTTTTAAATGCTCTGCCAATGCCTGCTTTTGTTTAAACATGATGACGGAAAGGGCTACGAAAGGAAACGTAAACAGCATTCGATAGCCGAAAATATCCGTGCCACTGAGGGGTTTCAGCAGCGTGGAAAAATAATACATATAGCCAAATAAAAGCGAGGCTAAAAGTGAAATAAGTATGCCTCTTAACATAATAAATCCTTAGGTTAATTCTGCTTATTATTTTAGTCTAACATCTCCCAAAATGCACGAATTAGGGGATTCGCTAAATTTCTTTTTTGCACACAAACACCTAAATCAAACGCCTCGACGGGGTTGTCTAAATTTAAACGAGACACGTCTTTTGACATCGGGTTATTATCAATCACCACATCAGGCAACATCGCCAATCCAAAACCGAGCGCTACCATTGGTACGATACCTTCGTGACCTGCCACAGTGGCATAAATTTTGGGATGTTTAATGTGTTTACTCCGTAGCCATTGTTCAATACGCTGGCGTGCCATTCCATCTAACGGCAAAATGAAAGGCATTTGCTGCCAATTGATGGGCTCTTCCTGTAATAATTGTGTGGCTAAACAGGCTACCCGAGGGGCAATTAATGAAAGGGAAATATCATCAATCTTATAAAATTCTAATCCCGTCGGTAGATTGTTGGGTTTTCCCGCCAAAGCGAGATCCACTTGTTCCGATTGAATAAGTTGCACCGCAGAAGCGGGGTCACCAGTTGTCAGCTGAATTTCAACTTTCGGATAACGCGTACGAAATTTGGCTAACACCTGTGGCAAGTGACTATATGAAGCCGTTACCGAACAAAATAAGCGTAACTCTCCGCTTAATTCCGCTGAATTATCCCGCAGTTGACGCTTAAACTGTTGCCAGTTTTGCCATTCTGCTTTCGCAAATTGCAGAAATTTCTCACCTTGTTCGGTTAAGCGTACTTGTCGATTATCACGAATAAATAAAGGTTGTTCTAATTCCTCTTCCATTCGTTGAATCTGGCGTGAAAGCGTAGAAGGCGACATATGATTTTGCGTAGCGGTTTTAGCAAAATTTTGTGTGTCCGCAAGATGAAGAAATATTTGGAGGTCTTGAAAGTTCATATATATCATTAAAAGCAAATAACGTTGCGAAAATTGCAACACTAAGTGCCAATAATATCACTTTACGCAACAACTAAAAACCTTATAATCCACTTCACAACAAAAAACTATATTCAAACACAACCTCATACACATTAATCAACATCATAGAAAGGATGAAAAATGGCTAACTATTTCAACACATTAAATTTACGCGAAAAATTAGACCAATTAGGTCGTTGTCGTTTTATGGATCGCAGCGAATTTGCTGACGGTTGCAACTACTTAAAAGGCAAAAAAATCGTTATCGTAGGTTGTGGCGCACAAGGTTTAAACCAAGGTTTAAATATGCGTGACTCAGGCTTAGATATTTCTTACGCATTACGCCCTGAAGCAATTGCGGAAAAACGTGCTTCATTCCAACGTGCAACTGAAAATGGTTTTAAAGTGGGCACTTACCAAGAGTTAATTCCAACTGCAGACTTAGTGATCAACTTAACGCCAGATAAACAACACTCTAAAGTGGTGGCTGATGTGATGCCATTAATGAAAAAGGATTCTGCATTTGGTTATTCACACGGTTTCAACATCGTTGAAGTGGGTGAGCAAATCCGTGAAGACATCACTGTAGTCATGACTGCACCAAAATGTCCAGGTACTGAAGTACGTGAAGAATACAAACGTGGTTTTGGTGTGCCAACATTAATCGCAGTTCACCCAGCAAATGATCCACGTGGTGAAGGTATGGCAATTGCGAAAGCATGGGCTGCAGCAACTGGTGGTGACCGTGCAGGCGTATTAGAATCTTCATTCGTTGCAGAGGTGAAATCTGACTTAATGGGTGAACAAACCATTCTTTGCGGTATGTTACAAGCAGGTTCTATCGTATGTTACGACAAATTAGTGGCAGACGGTAAGGATCCAGCATACGCAGGCAAATTGATCCAATACGGTTGGGAAACTATTACTGAAGCATTAAAACAAGGCGGTATCACATTAATGATGGATCGCTTATCAAACAGCGCAAAATTACGTGCATTTGAACTTGCTGAACAAATCAAAGAAAGCCTTGGTTTCTTATATTACAAACACATGGATGACATCATTAGCGGTCACTTCTCAGCCACTATGATGGCAGACTGGGCGAACGGTGATAAAGACTTATTCGCATGGCGTGAGGCAACCGGCAAAACTGCCTTTGAAAATGCACCAAAAGCAGACGGCATCAAAATTTCTGAACAAGAATACTTTGATAACGGCGTGTTAATGGTAGCAATGGTGAAAGCAGGTGTTGAATTAGCCTTTGATGCAATGGTAGCAAGCGGCATCTATGAAGAATCAGCTTACTATGAATCACTTCACGAATTACCGTTAATCGCTAACACTATCGCGCGTAAACGCTTATACGAAATGAACGTGGTAATTTCTGATACTGCAGAATATGGTAACTACTTATTCTCTAACGTAGCGACCCCTATTCTTGCTAAAGAAATCATCCCAACCTTACAAAAAGGTGACTTAGGTGAAGCAACACCAGCAGTTGCTATCGACAACATCACTTTACGCGATGTAAACGATGCCATCCGTAACCATCCGGTTGAATTAATCGGTCAAGAGTTACGTGGCTACATGACAGATATGAAACGTATCGCTGTTGCAGGTTAATTATTAAATCGGTAAAATTCAAGCCAACTTATTCAATAAGTTGGCTTTTTTTTATAATCCAAAGGAATTAATATGAAAAACAATAAAATTTTTGACCGCACTTTTAAAGTGAGTCTGGTGGCTGTGGCGTTAGGATTAGTTAATTCGGTATGGGCAACAGATCTTACTTGCTCAAACCCTACAGGATGTCAGTATTCCTGGGGGGCATCACCTAACTTTTGGACTTTCAACAAAAACCAACAAACATCAATTAGTGATGCAATTAATGTAACTATTACTCGAGGAAACTACCAAAATATCGCTAAAACCGATGTTGGAACTAGCACACATGGAGGAAAACCACTAGCCTCTAGCGATTCACTATTTGGTATTTTTGACCTTACTGATCGAAATAATCGAATTACTCTTAAATCTGGTGTAAATGCCACACTTAAAGAAGACTACCCTTCAAGTTCACTTTTAGATATATCAGGGGCGGTTGCTACTTTAGAAAAAGGCTCAAAACTCATTGTTGAGAAAAATTACGCACAATATAACTGATGCTTATGGTGATTCAAGTGGCAACGCAGCGATTGAATCTCGTGATGGCAAAATTAATACACAAGCTGATATTGAAATAAATAACGATGGTTCTAGTGCAATTGAATCTCAAAAGACCTCAGTTATCAATTCATCCAATCATAGTATCAAGATGAATGGAAAGAATGATATTGCCTACGCATTATATGGTGCAGAAGATATAGCAAATATCAGTAATGTACAAATTACTGGAAATCAAGATATGCAATTTGCTTTTGACATCGGTACAGATGATGAGAATGCGGCTCAAACGGTTATAGCTAATAGTTTAAATGTAACTCTTAACAATAAAAGTGGTTTATTCACCACATCAGATAGCGGATCGCAAACAATAACACTAACAAATTCAGAAAGTAATACAGGTTATGGTTTACTCGCATTCCCATTGGGCGAGAAGCAGTTAGTTAAAATTAATTTAGAAAATACAACATTAAATGCTACTCAAGCATTAATCTCACTTAATGATAAAAACTTCCCTATTGAAGCAGAAGAAGGCGGTGATGCTTTAGATCCCAAAGCTGCAGGTGTCTATCATCTAAACCTTACAGCGAGTAAGAATTCAAAACTAACTGGTGCAATTCTTGAAAATCCAGATTCGCCAGTTAAGAATGAAATCAATTTATCTATGTCTAATAGCCAATGGAGCTTCAATAAATCAAGCACATTGAATAACCTAGATGCTAACAGTTCTGAGATTACATTTACTCCGACTTCTGAATACAAGACATTAACAATTAAAGATAACCTCACAGGTTCTAGCACATTTAACCTCAATACGAATATCGCTGAAAACAAAAACGATAAAATCGTTGTTAAAGGCACTGCTGAAGGTAATCATAAAATTGGTGTAACTAACCAAGGTGCAAATGTTGCTAACGGAAAAGTGACACTTGTCGAAACCAATGGTGGTAACGCTGCATTTAGCTTAACGAACCCGAATAATCGTGTAGATTTAGGGGCTTACCAATATTTCCTCACAAAAGAAGGAAATAATTGGGTATTAGCGAATTCTAAAAATGCGGTCACCCCAGCACCCGTTACCCCAAGTAATCCTGTAGTAACTCCAAGCAAACCTGTGGTGACTCCAAATAAACCTGTAGTAACACCAACTGCTCCAGTTCTACCAAGTACACCATTACTTTCAGACTTAGCGAATGCACAAGTTTCTCTTCGCCAAGCGCAATTGCTTTTAGTGGAAGATGGTTTAACTGGCATTCATCAACGTCTAGGTGAAGTGAAAAACGGTGAAAAAGGCAATGTGTGGGTTCGCAATGTGAATTCTCGCCAAAAATTAGCCGCACTTTCGGCAGGTGAAAGTGAAACTTCTGGCTTTAAACAAAACATACATAGCTTACAAGTGGGCGCTGATGCTGCTGTAACAGGTAACCTCCGTGTTGGTGGATTTGTTGGTCGTAGCCAAGCTAACGTTGATTTCAATGGTGATTACGGTGATGGCAAAGTAAGAAGCAACAGCGTGGGCTTATATGCAGCTTACCTTGCAGATAACGGTATTTATGTAGATAACATCGTGAAATACAGCCGTTTACATGCTAACTCAGATCACACTGAAAAACGCCATTACAACGCTTATACTATTTCGAGTGAATTAGGCAAACGCTTTAGCCTTGCGAGTGATTGGACAATCACACCGCAAGCACAATTAGCGTGGACACATATTTCATCACAAGGGAATGAAGATAGCTTATCGTCTGTTTATTCTCGAATTGGTTTACGTGTAGCCAAAGGCTTTGCATTAAGTAATGGTTGGAATTTACAACCTTATGCAGAAGTGAATGCGATTACCAGCAAAAACCGTAGCAGCAAAATTCATTACGCAAACAGCGCACTTGATGTTGCAAGTAGCCGTGGACGTTTTGAAAGCGCGATCGGTTTAAATGCTGGATTTGCAAATCATCGTTTTGGTTTAGAAGTAAGCCGTGCTGACGGTAAAAACTTCGACAAACCTTATGCAATTCAAGCAGTTTATCGTTATCAATGGTAATATAAGAGGGCGGAGTCAAATCCGCCCTTTTTCTCTTTTTTACTCAATAAATAATATGTCGAAATCTTTCCCTTCTCGCTCATTTACTGCAAAACGAGCTGTAAAACCAACTCGTGCATTTAAGCCTAAAATGAAGCCGCTCACACTAGAACAGACCATTGTTGTTTTATTTAACAAACCTTTTGATGTACTGACACAATTCACCGATGAAAATGGCCGAGCTACGTTAAAAGATTTTATTGCTATTCCTAATGTGTACGCAGCAGGACGATTGGATCGTGATAGTGAAGGGCTGCTGATTTTAACGAATAATGGCGAAGTGCAACATCGTTTGGCAGATCCAAAGTTTAAAACAGAAAAAACGTATTTTGTGCAAGTGGAAGGGATTCCTGAGGAGGCAGACTTAGACAAGCTTCGTCAAGGTGTTGAATTGAAAGATGGGATGACGAAGCTGGCAAAAGTGCGGTTGATTTCAGAACCGGATTTTCTCTGGCCTCGGAATCCGCCTATTCGTGAACGCCAAAATATTCCGACGAGCTGGTTGGAAATCAAAATTAGTGAAGGGCGTAATCGACAAGTGCGTAGAATGACGGCACATATCGGCTTTCCGACATTACGACTTATCCGTTATCAAATGAGCCATTTAACACTTGATGGATTAAGTAATGGTGAATATCGCTGTTTGAATGAAGAAGAAATGCGTGCGTTATTCAAACAACTTCATTTGAACAACGCACATTAAGATTAGAAACGTTGAGCGGGTTGTGCGTTTTCAACTTGCACGAAGAAGCCTTTATCATTCAAGATAATGCTGTAATCGGTGACATATTTAACGCCGTTGGTTTCCACTATCGCATTACAGCTGCGAATGCCTTGTTGTGGATAAGATTGCGTTTCACGGGCTTGCGTGATTTGTTTCACTGTCATTTGGGTGTTAGTCGCAGCACCTTGTTTTTTGAAGGCATCAGATAATACCGCAAAAACTTTTGAATCATTACATCTTGGTACGACGACGGATTTTGTCACCATACTCGCTGTTTTTTGTGCGACAGTATCGACTTTCTTTTCAGTCACTTTTTCAACAGCTTTTGGTTCCGCTTTCTTCACTTCGGTTTTAACCGCGGGTGTTTTTTTAGCAATCACCTTTTCAGGTTTAGCGGATTCTTTAACGGTACTTTGCTTGCTTTTCGCTGCCGTCTTTTTGTCTTTTACTGCCGTTTGCTTAGCTTTTTCTACTGGCTGTTTGCCTTTCGTTTTTGTCGGCTCTGCTTTAGCGGCTTTATTTGTCGTTTTATTTTTTATTTTTTCTTTTTTCGTTATCGCTTTTTTCGCTTCGACAATTTTAGCTGGCTTTTTCGCTTCTGCTTTTTGGGCATCGGCTTTCTTTTTCGCTGTTTTAGCTACGGTTTTAGGCGTAGTGGCTTTCTTGGCTTCCACTTTTTTAACTGCCGTTTTCACTGACTTGGTTTGAGTTGATTTTGCCGTATGATTTGGCGATGCTGCAAAGGCCAAAACAGGTAACAAGGCAAAAATCACCGCGAGTAATTTTTTCATCCGTTATTCTCCTTAAACAAAAAGTGCGGTCAAAATTAACCGCACTTTGAAATCATTTATAAATTAAAGATAGTAGTGTTCTACGTAGTTTAATTTATCGTCAAGTTTTAACACTAACGGTTGACCGGTTGGGATTTCAAAATCCATAATTTCCGCATCAGAAATACCGATGATGTGTTTTGCTAATGCACGAAGTGAGTTACCATGTGCCACCACTAAAACACGTTTACCAGAAAGCATTGCAGGTGCAATTTGATCTTCCCAGAATGGTAATGCACGTTCTAAGGTTAATTTTAAGTTTTCTGCGTTTGGTACCACATCAGATGGGATGTTTGCATAACGACGGTCGTTATGTGCAGAGTTTGGATCTTTTGGATCTAAATCTGGAGGAGAAATATCATAAGAACGACGCCAGATATGAACTTGTTCGTCACCGTATTGTTCTGCGGTTTCTTTTTTATCTAAGCCTTGTAATGCACCGTAGTGACGCTCATTTAAACGCCAGTTTTTCACTTGAGGAATCCATAATTGGTGAGATTCTTCTAACACGATGTTACAGGTTTTGATTGCACGAGTTAAAACAGAAGTGAAGGCAATATCAAATTCATAGCCTTTCTCGAACAATTTTCTACCAGCCGCTTTTGCTTCTTCTACACCGCGCTCGGTTAAATTCACATCACGCCAACCGGTGAATAAATTTTTCGCGTTCCACTCACTGAAACCGTGACGAATGAATACTAATTCCATAAGGATCTCCTAAGTATTAATAAAAAAATGAATGGCTCTGTTATAGCAAAAAATCGTTATGTTTAAAAGTAAAAAGGCGGTATTTACTGATCTTTCGCAAAAAATCGTCTGTAAACTTTTAGCCACTCAAAAATAATGCTAGTATTTAAGCTTTATTCGTCCCTTAATTTCTCTCAAGTTTAGATGTATGCAGCAAAGCAATTGTAGAAAAAAAATCTTAGCAAAACTGACCGCACTTTTGGCTTGCGGTCTGCTTGGCTTTTCATCTTTAGCGCAAGGCAACGATCTCAATCAAATTCAAAAACAAATTAAACAACAAGAGTCGAAGATCGCCGAGCAAAAACGCGCACAAGCTAAACTCCAAGCTAGTCTTAAAGATCAAGAAAGCAAAATTAATAGCGTTGTCGGTGAATTACGTGAAACAGAATTAAGCTTAAAAGAAATCCGCAAGCAAATGGCGGAAACCGAAAAGCAAATCAAGCAATTAGAAAAGCAAGAGCGCGTGCAAAAAGCGAAGCTCGCGCAGCAAGTCGATGCTATTTATCGTTCAGGGGTAAATCCTTCTACCTTGGAAAGAATGCTTTCGGAAGATGCGAAAAAAGCGGAACGCATGAAAGTGTATTATCAGCACTTAAACCAAGTTCGCATTGATATGATTAACAATCTGAAAGCGACACAAGAGAATTTAGCGAAACAACGTGAAGCGATTTCAGGGCAACAAAAAAATCATCGTGATCAACTTTCTACGCAAAAGAAACAACAACAAGAATTACAAAAAGCGCAACAAGAACGCCAATCTACGTTAAATGAACTCAACAAAAGCTTAACAAAAGATCAGAACAAGCTGGAAACATTGAAAGCGAACGAAAATGCCCTTCGCCAAGAAATTCAACGTGCTGAACAAGCTGCTCGCCAACAAGAACAACGTGAGCGTGAAGCCCTTGCTCAGAAAAAACAAGAAGAAGAAAAACGAACCTCAAAACCTTATCAACCAACTGATCAAGAACGTAAGTTGATTAATAGCACCAGTGGTTTAGGTACGGCAGCTCGTCAATACAGTCGTCCAGTTTCGGGCCCGACGTTGTATTCTTTTGGTTCAATCCAAGCGGGCGAAGTGCGCTGGAAAGGTATGGTTATCGGTGCACCAACAGGTACAGCGGTAAAAGCCATTGCAAGTGGTCGTGTTATTCTAGCGGGTCATCTTAACGGCTATGGTTATATGGTGATTGTGAAACACGGCGATAGCGACTTGAGTTTGTATGGTTTCAACCAAGCGGTATTTGTAAAACAAGGTCAGTTGGTATCTGCGGGACAAACCATCGCACAAGTGGGAAATACGGGTGAGATCTCTAAACCGGCACTTTACTTTGGAATTAGCCGTAAAGGCGTGCCTGTAAATCCAGCCGGGTGGATTAAATAATGGCAACGTTCTTTCAAAGTGCGGTCAAAAATACGATCATTTTTTCAACCGCACTTTTCTCTGCTTTTACTTTTGCACAAGGCAAACTGGCTATTGTAATTGATGACATTGGCTATCATCCGAAAGAAGATGCCGAGGTTTTAGCCATGCCAAAGGAAATCTCCGTTGCAATTATTCCTGCCGCGCCCTATGCCAAAATTCGCAATCAAGAAGCGAAAGCACAAAATCACGATATTCTCATTCATATGCCGATGCAGCCTGTCAGCAATATTAAAATTGAAGAAGGTGGTTTGACTTTAGGCTTGTCTGAAGCGCAAGTGAATGAGAGAGTGAAAAAAGCCAAATCTATTGTGCCAAATGCCATCGGAATGAATAATCATATGGGCAGTGCAGCCACAGCTGATGCGGCATTAATGACCTATTTAATGACCGCACTTCGTGAGCAGCATTTATTCTTTTTAGATAGCCGCACCATTGGAAAATCAGTCGCGGGCAAAATAGCAAAAGAACAAGGCGTACGTGTATTAGATCGCCATGTGTTTTTAGATGACAGTGATAATTTGGCAGATGTGCAACGCCAATTTCAAAGTGCAATTCAATATGCACGCAAACATGGCACAGCCATTGCCATTGGACACCCTCGCCCAAATACTGTGGCTGTATTAAAAGCGGGAATAAAAAATTTACCCGATGATATTCAATTAGTGAGCATGGGAAGTTTATGGCGAAATGAAAAAATCTTGCCACCTAAACCATTTATCTTACTTTTTAATGATATTCCTGCGCCAACCTCAGTCGCACCGTTTGAGCCAATTCCTTTATTACGGGGTGTACCAAGATAACAAAAAGAGCGGTTAAAAACCGCTCTTTTTTATCGTTTTAAACTTGCCTATCGACCATTTCGTTCAAAGAATAAGACTGTCGCAGCAACGCGTGAATGAACGTTAAGTTTACGAAGTAAATTACGAATATGCACTTTAACTGTTTCTTCAGAAATGAAAAGTTGGCCTGCAATTTGTTTGTTAGATAAACCTGTCGCGATTAAGCGTAACACATCCATTTCACGATCGGTGAGTGAATCCATTGGATCAACAGTATGTTTGCGTTCTAACAGTAAATTTTTGATCGAATCACTTAAAATCACTTCACCTTGTGCAATACGTTTAATTTGCTCAAGTAACACATCTGGCTCAGTATCTTTCAATAGATAGCCATCTGCCCCCGCATCGATGAGTGTGAAAATATCATTTTTCGCATCAGACACGGTTAAGATCAAAATTCGCGCATCAACACCTTCTGCACGCAAGCCTTTAAGGGTATCTAAACCAGAAAGACCTTTCATATTCAGATCTAAAATGATTAAATCTGGGGATTCT
>ERZ838399.3213-NODE-3213-length-10736-cov-16.792435_pt1 | contig 10736 bp, 10 predicted proteins | sample MGYA00519683_ERZ838399 | MGnify/ENA primary metagenome ERZ838399 (study PRJEB31850, sample SAMEA3708833) | human gut metagenome | biome: human gut; feature: human-associated habitat; material: faeces | place: China | collected 2014 ...
CGGGCACCAGATCGCACTGCACTCTGCCTCCCACGAATACAGCGACATCTACCGCGGCTCTGATGCCTACTGGCAGGACATCGCCCTGCTGAAACAGCGCGTCAGTCCTTACATCAACGCCGAAAGCATTCGATATCTGCGCTTTCCGGGCGGAAGTACCAATACCGTCAGCCGCCGTTATGGCGGAAAAGGGCTGATGAAACAATTAAAATCCGAAGTGGAACAGAAAGGCTACCAGTGGGTAGACTGGAACGTCTGCGCGGAGGATGCTGTGGGCGGCAAGCCCAGTGCCAGCACTATTTTTCGCAATGTCGTGCGGGAAACGGGGGAACAGACACAGTGTATTGTTCTGATGCACGACTCCTCTTCTACCCGCACTACGGCGGAAGCGCTGCCGGATATCATTGCATGGTACAAAGATAACGGGTTTGCTTTCTGTACGGTGGAGCAGGTCGTGCCGCTGCCATAGCGCAAAAACGCCCCGGAGGGTCTGCAGCGCAGACGTTCCGGGGCGTTTCCATTGAGCCTTATTCTATTAGAATCAGATCACTGTGCTGCCTGGTTGAACAGGACGAATGCACGGTAAGCCATGTACAGGTCGGTCTTGTGGATGATCTCGAACGGAGAGTGCATGGAGAGCACGGGCACGCCGATGTCAATGACGGGGATGCCGCGGTTTGCCACATACTTGGCAATGGTGCCGCCGCCGCCCAGATCCAGACGGCCCATCTCGCCGATCTGCCATGCCACGTTGTTGGCATCCAGCATCCGGGTGATGTCGCCCAGCAGCTCGGCGTTGGCGTCGCTGGCAGAGCTCTTGCCGCGGCTGCCGGTGTACTTGAAGAAAGCCACGCCGCGGCCTGCATAGGTGCCGTTCTTCGGCTCAAAGGCACCGGCCCAGGACGGGTCGTAGGCGGCGGTAACATCGGCGGACAGGCAGACGCTGTTCTGAAAGGCAATGATGTCATCCTGACCGGCGGCACGGCACAGCAGCTGCAGGAAGTGGAACACATACATGCTCTGCATGCCGGTCACGCCGTCGGAGCCAATCTCTTCCTTATCGGTCAGCACGCAGACGGTGGTGTGCATGGGGTCCTTGGTCTCGATCTCGGCCACCAGGGCGGGGTAAGCGTCCACACGATCGTCATGGCCGTAGCCGCCCACCATAGAGCGGTCAAAGCCCACGTCGCGGGCCTTGTGAGCAGGGACCACTTCGATCTCAGCGCGGGTGAAGTCGCGCTCGGTGATGCCGTACTTCTCGTGCAGAAGGATCAGGGTGTTCAGCTTGACAGCCTCCTTGACGTCCTCTTCCTCCACGGCGTCGGAGCCGATGAGCACATTCAGCTCCTCGGCCTTGATGCCGTCGCTCAGCTTGCGGTCGTTCTGCTCGGCACCCAGATGGGGCAGCAGGTCGGTGATGCAGAACACAGGATCGTTCTCGTCCTCGCCCACGCTGAAGGACACACTGGAGCCATCGGCACGGGTAAACACGCCGTGGATGGCCAGCGGCATGGTGCCCCACTGATACTTGCGGATGCCGCCGTAGTAGTGGGTCTTGAAGTAGCTCAGGTGGTCGGACTCATACAGGGGGTTCGGGCGCAGGTCCAGACGGGGGCTGTCGATGTGGGCGATCACCAGACGGAAGCCCTCCTCAAAGGGCTTCTGACCGATGGTAGCCGCCACGACGGCCTTGTGCTCCTGGATGAAGTAGATCTTCTCACCGGGTGCATAGGTCTTTTTCGGCTCAAAGGGCTTGTAACCGGCAGCCAGCAGCATCTGCTCGCTGGTGGCGGCAGCCTCGCGTTCGGTCTTGGCATGGTCCAGGAAGTTCTTGTAGCCCTCCGCAAAAGCGGCGGCCTTTTCCTTCACGTCGGGTTGCTTGTCGGCAGCGTATTCCGGCTTATAGAGCAGCTGCTCTGCATACTGCTTGGCAGAAAGTTTTTCACTCATGGTTGACATTCTCCTTACTTTTATCAATTTCCCGCATAGATGCGCTGATACGCACCATAGCAGGAGGTGATCTTGTTTACATAGTGGTTCATCTGACTGTAGGGGAAGCCCTGCAGCGTCTGGCCGTCGGCCGAGTGCTCTTCCATCCGCAGCAGATTGTCCACAGTGCCCCAGCCGCTGTGGTAGGCGGCTGCAGCGGTGGCCACATCACCGTTGTAGCGTTCCAGACACAGATGCAGGTAGCAGCACCCGAAGCGGATGCTCGTGTCCGGGTCGTACAGGTCTGCAAAAGCCAGATCCTCGTCCGCCGCGATCTTGCTGCGCAGCCAGAGGAAGGTCTCTTCGGTCATCTGCATCAGGCCACGAGCGTCCACACTGGAAGTGGCCGCCGGGTCAAAACCGCTTTCGGTACGGATAAAGGCATCCACCAGAAGCGGGTCCAGGTTGTAAGTCTGCGCCCACTGGTCCACCAGCTGTTCATACTTGCGGGGGTACAGCAGCTGTTCGGCCCGGTGCCACAGGTGCGGGGCTGCCACAAGCAGCACCAGCGCCAGCAGGCACAAAATCAGCAGGCGCAGCCGACGCTTGCAGCGTCGCTGCTGCGCACGGCGGCGGGCCGCTGCGCGGGCCATGCGGCGTTCATGGGCGGCAGCCGGGTCATACTGCGGCATGCCGTTGGAGTCTTTTTCAAATCGTTCGTTCAAAACCGGTGGGACGCACCTCCTTCTGTCCGAAGTGCGCTGCACAGCTGCTCTGCAGCAGCCTGCAGGGCGGCAAGGTCTGCGTCGTTGTGCAGAACGTAATCCGCCTGTGCGGTCAGCTCTGCTTCCGGCGTCTGGGCGTTGAGACGGCGGCAGGCCATTTCAGGCGCGATGCCGTCCCGTGCTACGATGCGGGCCACACTGGTTTCAAAGGGTGCTGTGACCACGCATAGCCGGTCACACTCCGCCTGTGCCGCCGTGCCCACAATGACGGCACCGTCCAGCACGAAGAGCGGTGCCCCGGCCTCCTGTGCCGCCTGCTTTGCCGCCCGGATGCGGCGCACGATCTCCGGGTGGGTCAGACCGTCCAGCGCGGCCTTGCCTTCCGGCGTGGCAAAGGCGCGGTCTGCCAGCAGGCGGCGATCCAGTGTGCCGTCTGCTTTTAAGATGTCTGCCCCGAACCGCTCTGCCAGCGCGGGCAGCAGCGGCGAGCCGGGCAGCAGGATCTCACGGCTGATCTGGTCAGCGTCGGCCAGCGGCACGCCGTGGCCCGCAAACACTGCCGTGACCGTGGACTTGCCGCAGCCGCTGCGGCCGGTGATGCCCAGCGTGATCATAGGTCGATCACCCGGAAGGCCGCCGCGCGGATCAGGCGGTTGTACACCGCCATGGACAGGCCGTCCTTCTGGGGGCAGCGGGCATAAACGATGCCGTCACCTTGCTCATCCAGTGCCCGCAGGGAGCGGAAGATGTGCTTTGCCTGGTCGGCACCGTCGCCCTCGCGGCCATACTCCACACAGGGAACGCCCAGCTTTTCAGCTTCGCCGGTGAAGCATAGGCAGCTGGGGTTCTGGTCCATGTGGGCGTCCACATAGGCCTTGAACTGTTCAAAGGTGCCATTGAGCAGGGTTACGTCTGCTTTCGGGGCATAGTGCTTGTACTTCATGCCGGGGCTGCGCACCACAGCGCCTTCCGGCAGCTTTTCCAGAATGGCTTTGGACACTTCTACCTCTTCGCCGAGGGCACGCTCCAGATCCTCCAGCGTGATGTGGCCGGGGCGGAACAGGGTGGGCTTGTCGCCCACCACCGACACTACCGTGCTCTCCACGCCCACATCACACTCGCCGCCGTCCAGAATGAGGGGCAGGCGACCGTCCATATCGGTAAAGACATCCTGCGCATTGGTGGGGCTGGGCTTGCCGGAGAGGTTGGCACTGGGGGCTGCAAAGGCGCAGCCGCTCTGCTCGATGACCGCACGGGCCACCGGGTGGCTGGGCATGCGGATACCCACCGTGTCCAGACCGGCGCAGCACTCGGCTGCCACCTCCGGGCCGCGGGGCATGATGATGGTGAGGGGGCCGGGGCAGAAGGCCGCCATCAGCAGCTGGGCACGCTCCGGTACCTCGCTGACCAGACCCGGCAGCATCTCCGGGCCGGTGACATGGACGATCAGGGGATTGTCCTGCGGGCGGCCCTTGGCCACGAAGATCTTCTTCACTGCCTCGCCGTTGCGGGCGTCGGCGGCAATGCCGTACACCGTCTCAGTGGGCAGGGCCACCAACTCCCCGCTGCGCAGCAGCTCGGCGGCCTTTACAATGCTTTCTGCCTTGTCGGCAGGCAGAACTTCGGTTTTGATTTTCATACGTCTTATCGTTCTTTCTATGTGTAAAGTATTTTTACTTTTCGGTAAATTCTTTCGTTGATTCGTTTTGTTTTACAAATCGAGTTTTTGCAGTTTTTCCGCCTGTTCGCGGGTAGCAAGGGCGTCGATGACCTCATCGAGGTTGCCGTCCAGGATCTTTGCAAGGTTGTGCACCGTCAGGCCGATGCGGTGGTCGGTGCAGCGGTCCTGCGGGAAATTGTAGGTGCGGATCTTCTCGCTGCGGTCCCCGGTGCCCACCTGCCCCTGCCGCTCGGAGTTGATGGCGTCCTGCTGTTCCTTCTGCTTTTGGGCCAGCAAGCGGCTGCGCAGGATCTCCAGTGCCTTGTCCTTGTTCTGGAACTGGCTGCGCTCGTTCTGGCACTCCACCACCATGCCGGTGGGGATGTGCGTCACCCGGATGGCGCTGGACGTCTTGTTGATGTGCTGGCCGCCCGCACCGGAGGAACGGAAGGTGTCGATGCGCAGGTCCTTCATGTCCAGCGCAAAGTCCACTTCCTCTGCCTGGGGCATCACGGCCACCGTGGCGGTGGAGGTGTGGATGCGGCCCTGGGTCTCGGTCTCGGGCACGCGCTGCACCCGATGCACCCCGCTCTCGTACTTGAGGCGGTTGTAGGCCCCGGTCCCCTCCACCGAAAAGACGGCTTCCTTCACGCCGCCCAGCTCAGTCTCATTGAGGTTGAGCAGTTCCAGCGTCCAGCCGCGGCTCTGCACATACATGGTGTACATGCGCAGCAGACTGTGGGCAAACAGGGCGGCTTCCTCTCCCCCTGCCCCGCCCCGGATCTCCATGATGACGTTCTTTTCGTCCCGCGGGTCCCTGGGCAGCAGCAGAATTTTGAGATTATTTTCCAGCTTTGCCACATCCTGACTTTTTTCGCTGATTTCCTGCTGTATCATCTGCTTGAAGTCCGGATCGGAGATGGGTTCTTCGAGCAGGGCTTTGGCCTGCGCCAGATGGTCCCGGGCGGTCTGCCAGTCGCGGTAGGCCTGCACCACCGGCTGCGTCTCGTGGTAGTCCCGCATCAGTTTGCGGAACAGTGCTGGGTCGGCAGCGGCATCCGGCTGGTTCAGGCGGACGGAAAGCTCCTCAAACCGGTGGCACACGGCATCCATTTGGGCAGAAAGATCGGGCATAACAGGCAGTTCTCCTTACAAACGTTCTCAGATGGAAATGGGCACAAGGGCGGTCACTCCGCCTGCTGTGCAGGTTTGACCACCTTTTTGATGTTCTTTTCAATTTTTGCACGCGGCAGCATCACCTCGCGCCCGCAGCCCGTGCAGCGGATCTTGAAATCCATACCGACACGCAGCACTTCAAAGCTGGAAGCCCCGCAGGGGTGCTTCTTGCGGGTGAGGATGGTATCTCCCACAGCGATATCCATAGCGTTGGTCGCTCCCTTCTGCCGCCCCTCAGAATGGTCGGCGGCAACTGTGCGGCACCCGGACCACAAGCCCTGCCGCACATACAGATATAGTATAATGCAAACGCCTGCAAAATGCAAATATCTGCCGCGCCGGATGCATATCGTTGAAAATGGGAGCGTGCTTTGCCCCGCGCAGCGCAGAACCCAAAAATCAACAGAGAAAGAGGAATGAAAGATGATGCAAACATACCGTACCGAAGGCAATTACCGTTCCGCCGCCCGGCTGTCCGCTGCAGAACTGCGGGCCGCCATGGCCAGCCACGAGATTTTGCAGGCCACCGCCCTGGCCTTTGACACCCAGCGGCAGCTGCGGTTCGACCTGGGCGGCGTCCGGGCCGTGATGCCCTTTGTGCAGTGCGCCGACGGAGCCGAAAACGGCACCGTGCGGGACATTGCCGTGCTGACGCGGGTGGGCCGCCCCACCTGCTTTGTGGTGCAGGCTCTGGACACCGACGAGGACGGGCAGCCCTTCTACCGGCTTTCCCGCGCAGAAGCGCAGCGGATGTGCAAGGCCGATTATCTCGATACCCTTTCTCCCGGCGATATTCTGCCCTGCACCGTAACTCACATTGAGCCATTTGGTGCGTTCTGCGATGTGGGGTGCGGCATCAGTGCTCTGCTGCCCATCGACTGTATGTCGGTGAGCCGCATTTCCTCCCCCGCCGACCGGGTGAGCGTGGGGCAGCAGATTTTGTGCGCGGTCAAGAACCGGGACGTGCAGGGCCGCTTTGTGCTCACCATCCGGGAACTGCTGGGCACCTGGGCCGAGAACGCCGCCCATTTTTCGGTGGGTGAAACAGTGGTGGGCATCGTGCGCAGCGTGGAGGAGTACGGTACCTTCATTGAGATCGCGCCCAACCTGGCCGGTCTTGCCGAAAGCTGCACCGACCTTGCCCCCGGGCAGGCCGTGAGCGTCTACATCAAGAACATCCTGCCGGAAAAGATGAAGATCAAGCTGGTCATCGTGAACCACAGCCTGAACCAGCGCCACCGGTTTGAGCTGCGGTACTTCATCACGGAGGGACATCTGGACCGGTGGGTCTACTCCACGCCCGGCAGCAGCAAGCGCATTGAGACGGATTTTGCCGCAGCGGCTTGCAATCCGGCGTGAAACCCTTTATACTATAAGGGAACCTGTCGTTTGAGAATGTGAAAATGCAAAGGGGATGGATGAACGATGCCCGCCAACGATGCTTTTACTGCCGGTGTACGCCCCGGCGGACTGACCAGCAGCACCGAGATCCGGCTGCTGCTGTGCTATCTGGTAAAAAATGCCGGACCCATTGCCCGGCAGGAGATCGAGAACGCCCTGATGGAAGAGGCACTGGTCAACTACTTTGAGATCGGTTCCTGCCTGGACGACATCACGCGACAGCAGCTCGTGACCGTGCAGGACAATGTGTATTCCATTACCGACAAGGGCCGCAAAGTGGCGCAGGAGCTGGCCTACGACCTGCCCCGCAGCGTGCGGGAACGAGCGGTGGCCGCTGTGCTGCGCTGCCAGACTTGGGCCCGCAAAGAGGCCAAGTACAGCGCCAGCATCACCGAAAAGCCGGACGGCCATTGCAGCGTCCGCTGCACCGTAAAGGGCCTGGATGAGGCGCTGTTCTGCCTGGATCTGGGCACCCCGGACCGGCTGTCGGCTGAACTGGTGAAAAAGCAGTTCATCCTGAAAGGCAACGAGATCTATCAGCTTCTGGTCAACAAACTGACCGAAGAAAACACATAAGCATACAGAAGCCGCCTGCTGGAAATTTTGTCCGGCAGGCGGCCTTTTTTGTGTTCAGATCAGAATGCAGATGAGCCCGGTACAGCCTTCGTTGATGACCCGTTCCAGCGTGCCCTGCAGCTGGGTGCGGGCCTCCTGCGGAATGTGCAGCAGCTTGTTCTGCAGCCCGTCGTTCACCAACTCATGCAGGCTTTTGCCAAAGATGTTGGACTGCCACAGCTTGACCGGGTCGTCCGCAAAATCTGCCAGCAGGCTGCGCACCAGATCTTCGCTCTGCTTCTCGGTGCCCACAATGGGGCTGATCTCGGTGTGGATGGTGGCCTTCATCATGTGGATGGACGGCGCACAGGCTTCCAGCCGGACGCCGTAGCGCCCGCCCTGCTGCACGATCTCCGGCTGCTCCAGCTGCAGCTCCCCGATGGAGGGCATCACGATGCCGTAGCCGGTGGCTTCCACCTGTTCCAGCGCACTGCGCACCTTTTCGTACTCCCGTTTGGCATGAGCCAGTTCCAGAATGCAGGGCATCAGGCCCGCTTCGTCGCCGATCTCCAGCCCGGTCTGTTCGCTGAGCACCTGATAGAAGATCTCCGGCTTCAGCTCCACGACCACCCGCACACTGCCCTGTGCCAGATCCATGCCGCTCACGGCGGAGCGCTGCACGGCATCGCAGTCCAGCAGCGGCCCCTCCGTGCCGGACGGGACGTCCTTCATGCGGGCGATGTTCTCTGCCAGCTGCATCGCAGCGGTGTACACCTGTGCCTGCAGCCAGTGGCCGTTCTCCAGCCGGTTGACCCACCGGGGCAGGGCCAGATCCAGTTCCCGCACCGGGAATTCGTACAGCACCTGCCGCAAAATATCCCCCAGCGCGGCGGCGTCCAGATCCACGCAGCTCACCGGCAAAACGGCATGGTGGTAGTCCCGTGCCATGCCCTCGGCCAGCTGCTTTGTTTCCGGGGCGTCCGGGCGGGTGCTGTTGAGCAGGATGACGTAGGGTTTGCCCAGTGCATCCAGCTCTTCAATGACCCGCTTTTCGGTTTTGGCGTACCCCGCACGCGGGATGTCGCTGACGGTGCCGTCGGTGGTGATGACGATGCCGATGGTGGAGTGCTCCCGGATCACCCGGCGGGTGCCGGTCTCAGCGGCAAGGTCAAAGGGTACTTCCTCGTCGAACCACGGACTTTTGACCATGCGAGGCTTTTCGTTTTCCTCGTGGCCCATGGCCCCCTCCACCATATAGCCCACACAGTCGATGAGCCGTACCCGACAGACACCACCGCCTTCTAATTGCAGCGGCACCGCCGTTTCCGGAATGAACTTTGGTTCCGTGGTCATGATGGTGCGCCCTGCCGCCGACTGCGGCAGCTCATCCCGTGCCCGCAGACGGGCCGACTCGGTGCCCATGGCGGGCAGCACCAGCTGCTCCATAAAGCGCTTGATAAAGGTGGACTTGCCGCTGCGCACCGGACCCACCACCCCGATGTAGATGTCTCCGCCGGTGCGTGCGCCGATCTCGCGGCAGATGCCCTGTTGCTCCTGTTTGTCCAAACCTGCTCTCCCCTTCCCGTTTGCGCCGTGCACCGGACGTTGTGCCGGTCCGCTCGTTGTATCGTATGAAAGGGGCGGCGTTCTTATTCCACGCCGAGGAAGCTCTTCAGGCGGGCAAGGTCCGCGTTCAGGACCAGCTCTTCGTCAAAGCCCACGCTCTCCAGCAGCGCACAGGCCAGGTCCTGCCGGCCCACCCAGCTGGGGTCGTGCGCGTCCGAGTCCACAACAATAGGCACCCGGTATTGCTGGCACAGGGCCAGCATGGTGCGGTAGTTCTGGCAGCAGTTGAGCCGCTGGTCCTTTTTGACCAGAGAGCTGTTGTTGACCTCCAGCGCCACATGGTACTGAAGGGCAGCCTGCACCAGCCGGGGGTAATCCAGCGGGGTGTGGTCGTCGTCCGGGTGGGACACCAGCTTCACCTTCGGGTTTTTCATGCACTCGATAAGGTTTGTGGTGTTGCCGTCAGTGCCTTCGTTTTGGTAGCACAGCCCATGGATGCCCACAATGGCATAATCCAAGCGGTCGATATACTTCTGTTCCAGCGAGAGCCTGCCGCCGTTGAGCACATTGATCTCGCACCCGTGCAGGATCTCCACACCGTCGATCACGCGGGGGATCACGCGCAGGTTCCCGTAATAGAACGGGTCCACCGTTCCGGGGATGCCCGGGGCATGCTCACTGATGCCGATGAGCTGCAGCTGTTGTTCCTTTGCGGCCGCTGCCATCTCCCGGATGGTGCCATAGGCATGGCCGCTGGCAAGGGTGTGCATGTGGATGTCTGCGATCAGACGCTTCATCGTTTTCCTCCTTTTTCGGGGCCAAAAAAGCCGGAACGATCTGCAGATCGTTCCGGCTTGCAGCTTCAGATGGGATAAATCACGGGGTCAGACGGTTGGGGCCGCGGAACAGGAACTCTGCGTCCTTGATGCTCAGGCCGCACAGCAGCATGGTCAGGCGGTCGATGCCCAGACCAAAGCCGCCGTGGGGCGGGCAGCCGTACTGGAAGAATTCCAGATAGAACTTGACGTCCTCGGCCAGACCCTTTTCCTCGGCCTGCTTCTTCAGCACCTCGTAGCGGTGCTCGCGCTGGGCACCGGTGGTGATCTCCACACCGCGCCAGATCAGGTCGTAGCCCTGCGGCACGCCGTTCTCATCGCGCATGTGGTAGAAAGCGCGCTTCTCGGCGGAGTAATCGGTGATGAACAGGAACTCGTGACCATAGTGCTTCTTGACCCAGTCGTAGCTCAGGCGCTCGGCCTCGGTGGTCAGATCACCCTTCTCGCTCTCGTCCACGGTGTAGCCGAACTCTTCCTCCAGAGCCTTATACAGGTCTGCCAGCTTGACCACCGGGAACGGCGTGGTGGGCACGATGACTTCCAGTCCGAACAACTCCTTGATCTGGTCGCCGTAGTTATCTTTAACAGCCTGCAGACCGGCGGTCAGCAGCTCCTCTTCCATCTTCATCACATCTTTGAAGGAGGTGATGTAGCTGAACTCCAGATCGAAGCCGGAGAACTCAGTAGCGTGCTTGTTGGTGTAGCTCTTCTCAGCGCGGAACACAGGACCGGTCTCGAAGATACGCTCAAAGCCGGCAGCCATAGCCATCTGCTTATAGAACTGGGGGCTCTGTGCCAGATAAGCGTTGCGGTCGAAGTAGTCCACCTTGAATACCTCAGAGCCGCTCTCGCTGGCAGCAGCGATCAGCTTGGGGGTGTGGATCTCGA
>ERZ838399.3220-NODE-3220-length-10706-cov-8.671862_pt1 | contig 10706 bp, 21 predicted proteins | sample MGYA00519683_ERZ838399 | MGnify/ENA primary metagenome ERZ838399 (study PRJEB31850, sample SAMEA3708833) | human gut metagenome | biome: human gut; feature: human-associated habitat; material: faeces | place: China | collected 2014 ...
TTGTCTGTAAGTTCAAATTTCTTTTCCATTTTTATTTCTATTTTTCGTCTAAAAAATCAAAGGCATTGTCCACATCAAGCCTAAGCCCAAGTTTGGAGGGAAATGACTTTATGTAGTTGTAGAACCTGAATGCAAGCTCGTCATCATCTCCGCACCTGTCTATCAGTGTAAGAAGGAGTGCGTTCGTCATGTCCGCGTCACGCCCGAAGCTTTCCTGCGTGGAGCCATTCAAATGGGATATGTCACGCTTAATGCACTTGATGGCATGGATGGCCGTATTATAATTCCTCTTCACGTCATGGCGCAAGGCGCAACCTTGCTTCTTGAATGCTTCCTGCATGTCCATGAGGTTGGTTTCCAACACATCGGTCAGTATGTAAACGATGTTGGTCAGTGTATTTAAGTTGTCTGTTCCTTGTTGCATGTCAAAATAATGTTTTTTGGATTTTGGATAACAAATAAACGTTCGGGCTAATAGCTTTCACCGCTTGACGTGGACGCGGTGAGCGGGATGAAATAACGGCATGAGGGGTCTTTGGGGCGCACATACTTGTAATCCCCGTGGCGGCCTTTCACATGCCAACATCGGCACTTGTACTCACCTGCGCAATAATGGGTGCATTCGCAGCAATGGCATGACGGGTCGTAGGGGCCATAATCGGCGGGCTTCCACTTTTCTTGCGGTCCGGGATGTCCTTCTTCCCCGATGGCCTTTGGTGACGCTTTCAGCCTGACGGGCTTTTTCTTCTTCGGTTGAGGGACGCGGCGTTTAAGCCCGATGGAGCTTGCCTTCTGGTATATCCCTTGAACCGTGTGCCTGTATAGCCATGCGGAAATCTCGCGTGTCGGCATGGTGCCGTAATGCGCCTGAAGGAACTCCAGTTCTGCCGGTGTCCATTGGTTGTCTGAATAGTTCATGTCAAGATGGTTTTTTGAACCTGATTTGTATGAATCCCCGTCTTTCGGTTTCCCGGAGCAATTCCATATCCTCATCCCTTATGTCGGCTTTCGTCTCCTTGTTGACGGTCATGCCACAAGGGATGCAGAAACGCTTCCTGATACGGGCGCGTATGGATTCGTCTTTCGTGGATCAGTAAATCGTAAGCCTCATGGCGGAGTGAGTTGTTTTATGGCTTCCTTGTCGCCCATGGAGGCACGCTTCCGGAGTTCTTGCAGCCATGACCAACTCGTATGACCGGCAGGCGGTATGAAACTCCTGCGCTCGATTTCTTCGGCAAGCTTGTTGCGGTTGATTAAATCAAGCTCCTTGTTGCGTTCAGGAACAAACTCCTTGAAGAAAGCGTTTCCTATACGCCGGGAATCAAATGCGCCGTATGAGTTATCGTACCGGCCTGCCTTGTAGCGTGCGAAAAACAGCATGACTTCGGACATCTTGAACCCGGATATTTGCGATGAAAACGACTGGCAGAATATGCCTATCCCGTCCACAACGCCCTTTTCACGGCTGCTTGAAGAACCGAACATGGCAGACACCTGTGTATCTACCCAATAGGCGGAAGTACCTCCCCCATAAAGCGCGTCAAGCTGCAACAGCGTGGGGCAGTCTGCCATATACGCCTTTTCCGGATTGCTTGCGGCATACCCCCATTGCATCGGGGAAAATGCGTTCACTATCTCAGAACGGCCTTTCCACCTGGTCAGCCAAGCCCGCTTCGAGGTCAAGCTTATGTTGTTGCAAACGTTCAAGAGCGTAGGCGTTTGCTTCTTGCTTGCTTGTATAATTGCTCCGATTTGCTGTTCCATGATTGTTTTGTGTTAATTCAAATAATCCAGACCAGTTGTTGGCCATTGACTGATCGACGACATTACGGGCTGTATCAGGGTCGTTCCCACTTAACGTGAGAAGTTTTTTATAACATGCTTGCAGGGACTTTTTCGATTTGTAGCTTTCACGCTTTTCCTGCTTGTATCTTAGCCATGTTTCAAATATCTCTTTGAAATCGTCCGAAACAAAGCTTATGTCCGGTAGCTTTGCTCCCTCTTTGGCCTTTAATGCCGCTTCTCGCTTTAGTAGTTCCTGTTCCCGCGCATTCAATTCCGCCTCCCTTTCCGAAAGTGTATCTTCATCCGGATTTAAACCCTGCCCACCTTTAGGGGGGCTTATGGGGGGATTATTATCATTTACATTATCATTATCATTTATAGGGTTATCTTCGGTTATCTCAGATAAGGGTAGGTTATCTTCGGTTATCTCTTTTTGGTAATAAGGATTACTCTTTCCTTTCTTGAAATTCGGATTACCCCCCTTACGTCCGCTCTCGGTGTTCTTCATGACTTTAGTCTGGTATTTCCTTTCATCAATATCGAATTGATTTTTGAAGAACTCAAATGCCATCCTAATATCATCCTCTACATCGACAGCCTCGCTAAGGTTGTAATTGAATATCGCACGGAACAATCTTCCTAATTGCTTATCTGAAAGAATGGAAATAGGCCTATAAAATGATGTATAGATTAAAAATGCTTCTTTTCCCATTCCCGTTCTATTTTATGTATTTGAATGTGGCAATCTTTGCACAATGTTACTCCATTATTTACATCAAACCTCAATTCCGGATAGACAGAGAATGGTTTAATGTGGTGTGCGTTTATATTACCTCCGACCTTTCCACAATGTTGGCAAGTGTAATTATCCCTTTCAAAGACATCCGCCCGCCAAGACTTGTATTGTGGACTTTCTCGGATACTGTGGTTTTCATCAGTTACACCACCTTTCCAATTCCAATGTTTTTCTCCACTTGGAGGAAGTCTCTCAAAACTATTATCAATCTCTTTCTTTATAAAGGAGAATGCCATCTTAGCCAACGGTTTCAGCTCCGAAATTGTCCCCGATGCGACATATTCTATGATTGCATCGTACACTTCAAGTCTGACCTCCGATGGATAACCCATCAACACCTCTTGCCATGCAATATTAAAGACAAAAGACTTTTTTGTTTTTTGTGCCATTGTTTCAGTTTATTTAGAATCTCACATTGGTTAATTGCCTGTAACCTGAATATACCACCCATTTGCCGTTACCACCGTCAACTAGACGTAAATCCTTGACTTCTCCGAAACGCTTGATGTTTCCACAGAGGTCAACAATCCAACCTGCTTCCTTATTCGGATGCGGACGAATGGCACGACCGACTATCTGATACCATAGTGCTAAAGACATGGTTGGACGAGCCATGACGATTGTGTCAAGTTCCGGATAATCGAATCCGGTAGTTAGTACACCCACATTGGCCACCACGGGGATTTCTCCGGCCTTGAACGCTTCCAATATCCTTTCGCGCTCTTTCTTGGGCGTGTCACCTGAAACGATTGCAGTACCGGGAATGCTCCACGTAAGCCGTTCGGCTTCTTTCAAGAACCGTGTGAACACTAATATGCCTTTACGCTTGCTGCCTGTAACGGTGTTGTTCACCAACCTTTGCACGATGTGCACGAGGTAGCCGTAAAAGTCGATGCGTTCGTATTCCATGGTGACAGACCTGTCCGTGAAGTCGGCACCGGTGGTATTCACCTTCAGGTTTAGTTCGTTCCAACCGACAGGATTCATCGCGTAATAGTTCAGCTTGGCCAAATACCCCATATCCAAAAGAGTAGAAATCTGTACCTGATATATTACCTCAGAGAACACGCACGGTCGGGTGCGCGTGATAAACTTTAGCATACTTCCGAAATCACGGCTTGAACTCAATCTATATGGAGTTGCTGTCAGGCCAAGCACTTTGCACTTCAACATAGAAAGGAATGATTTGTACATCCCTTCCTTGGGATTGACCAAATGACACTCGTCAATGATTATGTTTTTGAAGTGCTGGAATAATTCAGGATGGTTAATCACGCTTCCTATGGTAGCGAAGGTGATACGTGAAACCTCCTTCCGTCCGAACGATGCAGAGTAAATGGAGCAATCAAGTACACCATACGAACAGAGCTTCAGGTAGTTCTGTTCCAAAATCTCCTTACTGGGCTGGAATACCAACGTATGTCAATCAAGTCTTGCGGCTATATCCGCTATGATAAGGCTCTTTCCGCTTCCTGTAGGCAATACCATGATAGCATTTGTTTTCTTCGCCTTGTTATTGAAGAAAGAAACGGCGGCATCAGAGGCTTTCTGTTGGTAATCACGTAGTACATAACTCATATTTCCTCGATTTTATACCCTTTACCTTCCAAAAAGGAAACAATGTCCTCTATTTCCATTTCATTCAACAAATCGGATAATTCGCTTTCTTCAATATCCATATTGAGTGATACATAAAGTCTTGAATAAGCTTCTATGCTTACATTGTTCGCACTTATTGAAATATTTTTCATAATCCTTTCTCCTTACTTAATTTATCCCCCAAAGCCTTGTAATACTTCGTGAGTTCGATTAATTCAAAATCAGCCCATTTCTTTGTCTGTCCGGCTTTCCATGCCAGTTTGTCGAAGCGTTGCTGTCCGATTTTGGCTATAAGATTCTCACGGTAGCCTATCATGTGGTCTGCCTTGAATCTGTTACAAGCTCTACATTCGGCATGAGCATTGTCCTCGTCAAACCTCGTAGCCATGTGGCGGCGTGAATGGAAGTGTCCGCAATCTGCCTGTTCGTATGGCTTTATCTTACCGCAGCTTATACAGCGGAAATAACCGTTCGGCATTGCATCACGAAGCCGGATATAGCGGCTGAAAACTTTGTCAAGTTTGGCTACTAAATCCGGCTTTTTCTTGATTTTAATCCCTGCCTTGTCGAATAATGGCAAAGGCTTTTCTTTCTTCTTTTTAGGTTTCTTGATGTAGTACGGAATTATTTAAACCCCCATTCTTTCATGTAGTCAATATTTTCAGGGAATCCCTCGACCGATTTAGGACTAAGGAATATTTTCTCACTTTTCAATGGAGTGCCTCCCCATTCGGTAGGTTGGCAATTCTCATATTCTTCTTTAGAAACTTCACTCACACTAAAATGTGGTTGGAACCCCCAACCCTGTACGCTTTCTCCTAAATAGCCATTGAACTCTCGTAATGCCCATTCAAAAGCAATTTCTTTATGTAGATAATGATAAGAGAGTACTGCTACATATATTTTGTGTTGGAAATTTCCTGTTTCTGTCAAATCAGGATGGCATCTGATACAGAAATACCCGATGCGTGAAAGTATTTCTTCGACAAACTTTTCATACTTTTCGCAATCTTCTTTCGTCAAGAACTCTTTTCCATCATTTGCGATGTAAATGGTTTTAGTTATTTCTTTTGTTTCCATTGTATATTATTGGTTTAATAGTTCAATAACAGTTTTCTTAAACTCTTCTTCGTTATTACAGATAATAAACTCGTCAAAGTCATCATCTTCCTCATACCGAATACCGTCTTTATACATTGCCATTTCTCCAAATGAATTTGGATATGGTGCAGTCAGACCATTATAGTCGCAACAATCAGGATATGTTTCAGGAATAAGTCCTTGTTCCTTTAGCCATTCCCTTAGTTCGGGAGTATTCTCATTTATGTATGCTTCTTTTTTCATATACTCATTGCTAATTTTACTTTCACTAATGGTTTGCACAGTTCAACAACCCGTTTGCAATCCTCCACATCGAACATTCCTATGTGGCAAAGTTCACGTGATATGCCTAATTGGTTAGATAGCCACAAATAGGCTTTGTTTCTGTTGGATATGTTTGGGATGTGCTCTTTCCAAATCTTGTTGATAAGATTGGTCTTTGCTATCTGGTCAAAATAGTAGTGGGCTTCTTTCTTGGCTTCCCTTAGCTCCGCATTAGCCAACCTCCCTAACGCTTGGTCTGTGCCCTTATGCACTCCGACATAAGCCCTGCAATCCCGGCATAAGTAAATCATACCGTATGAGCGTCCGTAGATAACGGAACTATCTACAAATTCGGTAGACTTGCCACAATAGGGGCAAATCTTACCTGTTAGTATTTCATTCATTGATTTATGATTTTAGTTTGTGGTACCTGTCTGACTCGAACCTGCAATCTACCCGTTAACCAACAGGCGCGTTAACCAATTCCGCCACGGTACCATGTGCCCGTCCTATCTTCACAGACCGGAGGGGCGTTGTCTTAATCTTAACCTTAATCTTAATCAGTATAAAAAATGGCAGGAGGCCGCCCCGGAATCGAACCGGCTTCTTTACCGTATGGCAATATCCTTCCATGTGGACGAACGGCCTCGGGGAATACTCCTTATTTTGTCATTTTTAGGAAATTCGGTGCAATGCCGTACAGCGGTGTTTTACCGTCCCATTTGTCGATGAATCGTTTATAAAGGATTTCTTCCGTCAATCCGCGTGATTGTATCAAGGCTTGCTCAGTTCGTAGTTGTTCAAGCTCGTTCCGCTTCTTCTGCTCTTCTATCTGTTGATCTAACACGGAAATATTGGTGTTCACTTCATTCCGGCTGTCTATCTTCTCGCGTACTTTGTCAGAAAACTCCAACTGTGCAGAAAACGACTTCAATTCAAGTCCACGATCCTCAAACTCATTACGGACAATCTCTTCCAATTTCTTTTCAAAAGCCAACGACCCGCCGTCTGCCATCAGTGTATCGGTCTTGTATTTGCGGCTTTCTTCTTTTATCAAATCATAAATGCGAGGTTCTAAGATATTATCCTCCAAGGATTGCATGAAACCGTCTTTTCCGTTCTCGGTGTCGGCACGGTCGATGTGCTTGTTGTCAAACACCACGTCTATGGCACGGCTCTTGGAAACCTTGTAAGAGTAGACCGGGCGAGCGGTAAACTCGGTGTTGTCGGCGGCTTTCAGCATGACGGGTTCGGAAAATTCCCCGCGTTGGTCGAACAGTGGCACTTGGAACAGCTCCGTCCCCGGCTCGACTACCGACACTTTTCCGGAAACTATGGAAAAGTCCTCTTTCCCGGACTTACCATAGTTTTCCATCAATACGCCCGCATAGTTGGGGGCCACGCGTTGGCACGATGACATTACAAAAAATGCAGCAATGAATGTGAACATGGTTTTAATCTGAATCTTTTTCATTCTTAATAAATTTAATTAGTTTGTTGAGAAAATAAATGATTGTTGCTATTATGATTGCGATGCCCAACCACGCATTGACGTGGTTGAACAGTTTGTTGCCTGCCAGGCATCCGGCCAAAAGCACTATGGCGGGTATGAAGTTACTTCTCATGAAAAGTACGATGTTTGGGTTGAAAACTCCGGTATCCACCAATCCGGGATGAAATCATTCTCCATGCACAGCCTCCTATACTTCAATGATTACGATGTCAGGCGCAACACCTTTGATTGCTTCTATCTGTCCGTCAATCACATTGTTCTTGTATTCTTCAATGGCCTCATTTGCACCGGCAGAAACAAGGGATAATGAAACATCACGGCCATCCACATCTGCATAAATCTCGACCTCTATTTCTTCACATGCAAAGCCTTTGAAAAGAGGAATGTTCAGCTTGAAGGACTTCGGAAGATTGGAATCTACCACTTGCGAATAGTTGTCAACCTTGCTTCCATTTTCCTCTTTGCTGCGCTCGATGTCCTGATTTACTTTAGCCTTGAAATTTTTCAAAGTAGAAACCAGTGTCATGTTCTCAGCCTTGTCCTTGAAGAAAGCCCGGTGCATCTTGAAGAACTGGGACAGCTTGATAGGCTCCCATTCTTTTCCTGTGTTTACTCCGAACTCCAACATTTCTTTTGAAAAACACAATACGCCATTGATTTGTGTACGGTAATAATTGGTCTCGTCTATCGTGAGAAGCAAACTCATGTTATTACGGCTTACAGTAATATTTGAGGACTTCTGATTGATAAGTTCCACACGTTTTTCCAACCACCGTAGAGGTGCATCGATAGTACCTTCAAAGACAACTTTTTCTGGATCTCTGGGGTCGAGTACTGCGGGTGCTTTCCCTTCTCTCAATACTACTTCGATAGGTCTGCCGTTGTAATCTTTAGGCACTACCAAGTTGATTTTGTTTTCATTCATGATTCTGTTCCTGTTTTACGGTTAATACTGAATACTGTCTTTTGCATCTCTTGTGGCATGATTGGACGACTGTAGACCAATTCGCCAAGTCGGTTATAGAATCCGGCCATCTTTTCCTCATGGTAGAGGATTTTGGCACATTCTTCATTGTCCACGAACTCCGAACCTTTCTTTATATGCTCCAAGAGTTCTTGTTTCTCCTCGTTCAAAGGTTTCAACCGCTCTTTGAACTCTTCCATTGCCTCTTTCTTCTCAATCTCAATGTCGTTGATGGTGATTGAAACCTCGGCCAATGATTCTTTCTTTTGTGCCAACTCGTCAGGATTAAACCTGTGGGTGTAACCAATTCTCTCTACTGCATCGGCATTGTCCTTTAAGAATTGCCAACGCTCTTTCTCAGGGATGTCCTGACCCAAAAATTTGTCCATAATCAAATAAATTCTTTATTACGTTCTACTTCCAATTCCATTAATTGTATCAGCCTTTCCTCATCGGGGCTTGGGATATATACACCGGCATTTGACGCACACCAGTTTCTGAAACGGTCTACCGTAAGGGCAAATTCAGAACTGTCCAATTCGGAAGAGCTTCTAAGATACTTCACACGGCCAAGGTACTTGTCTTCCCTTTCCCGAATAAAAGTGTCAGGGTTGCAAAGAATCTTGTAATAGTTACGCTTCACATATTCCATGGTTTCGCCGATTTGGCATCCGAAGTATGAAAGGCAGACATGAAGGTATTTGTTGGCCTGAATGCTCCTCTGTGGTTTCTTTTCGGTCAAATCAAATATCTTCTTGTCCTTGATGAGCTTTTCCAATTTTGCCCTTGCCTGCCCGGCGTGGAGTTCGTTGGAACCGTCGTACCTCATAAATTATCAGAAAGGCAAGTCGTCAAGAGGTGACACGCTTGGGGCTGCGGCCACTTGTTCGGGGGTTGGTGCGTTCGGTTGCGACTGGTAGGTCTGCAAGTCACCGATGAAGTAGTTTTCCCCCTCCTTCCGTTCTTCTTTCTTGGGGGAACAAGAAACGAAGTGGGTATATGTCCTGTCGCCAAAGGTTGCAGGTTCTTTCCTTTCCCCCACAAAGATGTTCAGGAATATACGTTCCTTTCCGTCCTTGCACATGATTTTCTTCATCTGTGAGCGTGGTATGTCGCTCAGGCAGATACTTCCATATAAACTGCTCATTTTCTAATGTTTTTTATGTTACTATTCACTTTTAAAATCACGCTTCCGGAAACCTTGGTTTTGATGAGATAAGCCTTGTAAAGGTCGGGATGGTCGGAGGCGAAACGCTTCTTGTCGAAGTCTTCCCTTTCGCTGTCTTCCTTGCGTGTAAAAGACACTCTGTCCCCGACCCACTTGCTTACACCGGCATTCTGCATCTCGAATTTTACGCCATCGGACAGTTCCTTTTTCTTTTCTGACCAATATTTATATTGCCGGTCGATTTCGGCTATGGCATCTTCCATGGCGGCATATTTTTCCGGAAGGCTCGTATCCGTGAAGGAAGGGGCATAGGGGTTGGCGAATTGCTCACCGTTCACCTCGTGCTCCATCAATGACACCACCACATCATCCGGGATGCGTTCAACTTCCACGAGTTCATGGCGTTCTCTGCGTAGCCAGATGGCATAAAGGTGGAGGACTTTTGCGCCGGGGTTCTGACGTTCAAAAAGGTAGGCGTAGACGGAAAGCTGCCACCTGACATATTCCTTGTCAAGCTTATAAGTAGTCTTTATGTCAGCCAATGTAAATGTTGATTCGCCATCCCTGTAAACCTTGTCGATGCAGCTTGCAAAGTGTTCGTTGTCTGATACAAGGTATTCGCTTTCCTCATGCTTCAGGGCGTATGTCTCTTTCAGTTCCTTGTAGCCTATTGCCTCTGGACTTTCATGTTCCACACCTAGACTGTCCACCAACTCACAAACCGAATGGATGAATGAGCCGCGTTCTGCGGCGTTGCGCATCGTTTCTTCATCAATCCCGTCATACTTTCCGGGAAAGAGTTGCCGTGAAAGCATGCCGGTTATCCCGTCAAGCATCCTGCCGTCCGGCGTTATGTAGGTGTGAGTGGCCGGATAAAACACGACATCCGATTTTTTAAGCTTGTACATAAGGCACCTCCTTTTTCCTTTCACCCAGACGCTTCATGAAAGCCTTGTCATCATGAAGCATGGTATATTTGTTGAATATTTTGGATAGTTCGGCCGTGTCCTTGGCAGCATCTATCTCTTGGAAAGCCATGTCCCGGTTGTCGGAAAGCCCGTCGTCCTTACCGCCGGTGTTCGTGTCGTCGCTGTCTTTCGTGTCGTCGATACAAAACATTCCGTTCAGGGCGTACTTCCGGGCATAGGAAGAAGCCGCTCCCGTCACCTGTGAGCCATCCATGCCTTTCTTGCTTTCTTCTTCACGGGCATAAGCGGTAGTCGATACGGTTTCGCCGTTCTCATTCTTTAATGTGACGGTGGCCTTTACATATATGCGCGTACCAACAAGAACCATTTCGTCGGCGATCGTAAGTTCGCACTTATGTTCATACAATAAGGGCTTCAATGCCTCCAGTATGTCTTCGCAGCTACGGTACTTATACTTCCCGTAGTTGTTCCATTGCCCTTTGGGGGCTTTCAGGCTGTGTTGGATTTCTATTAGTTCTTTCATTTTACTTCTAATTCTGATTTGAGGAATTGCTTCAGGTCACGACCGTAATAAAACGGCCGGCCGT
>ERZ838399.3221-NODE-3221-length-10704-cov-6.969199_pt1 | contig 10704 bp, 6 predicted proteins | sample MGYA00519683_ERZ838399 | MGnify/ENA primary metagenome ERZ838399 (study PRJEB31850, sample SAMEA3708833) | human gut metagenome | biome: human gut; feature: human-associated habitat; material: faeces | place: China | collected 2014 ...
AAAAGAACTCATTCACTGTAGCTCTCGCTGACAGCTTAGTTATAATAACACCGCCCAAAGCAAAAGTCAACACCTTTTTTCGAATTTTCTTATTTTTAGAAAAATACATGCAATTCTGTATTTAAAATATATTATCTGATTTTTTAAGTTGCAGTAAAACAGCCACAAACAATCTCGCTCACTCTCTGTTTGTGGCTGTTTTTTCAATATATAAATGTCAAGCGGATATTCGCAATGGAACCAGAGGACTTACTTGATTCGGTTAAATCACTTTTGTTGTCCACTCCGAGCAGTCCCATACACTCGTTGCCAGACCGTCGTAGAATTCCGGTTCGTGGCAGACCATAAGAATGGTTCCTTTATATTCCTTCAACGCATTTTTTAACTCATCTTTTGCGTCTACATCGAGGTGGTTGGTCGGCTCATCGAGGACAAGAAGATTGGTTTCGCGATTAATCAGTTTGCAGAGGCGAACTTTTGCCTGTTCTCCTCCTGAGAGCACACGCACCAGGCTTTCAATGTGCTGTGTGGTAAGACCGCATTTGGCAAGCGCTGCGCGGACTTCATACTGGGTATAGGATGGAAATTCTTCCCAGATTTCCTGGATACAGCTGTTGGTGTTTCCTTTTGGCATTTCCTGCTCGAAATATCCGATTTCCAGATAATCTCCAAGCTCCACGTCTCCGCCAAGGGATGGGATCAAACCGAGGATGCTCTTTAAGAGTGTTGTTTTTCCGATTCCGTTGGCACCGGTGAGCACGATCTTTTCGCCACGCTCGATCGCAAAGGTCAACGGTCTGGAGAGCGGTTCTTCATAGCCGATCACAAGTTCTTTTGCAGTCACAACGAAGCGGCCCGAAGTGCGCGCAGTGCGGAAATGAAATTCCGGCTTTGGTTTTTCTTTCGCAAGCTCGATCACATCCATCTTATCCAGCTTCTTCTGCCGTGACATAGCCATGTTTCTGGTTGCCACACGGGCTTTGTTTCGTGCCACGAAATCCTTCAGTTCACTGATCTCCTGCTGCTGGCGGTTATAAGCAGCTTCCTTCTGTGCTTTTTTGACCGCATAAACCTCCTGGAAGTGATCGTAATCACCCACATAACGATTCAGCTCTTTGTTTTCCATATGATAGATCAGATTGACAACACTGTTCAGGAATGGGATATCGTGAGAGATCAGAATGAAGGCATTTTCATACTCTTCAAGGTATCGTTTCAGCCAGGTGATATGTTCCACATCCAGGTAGTTGGTCGGCTCATCTAAAAGAAGGATATCCGGTTTTTCCAGCAGCAGTTTTGCCAGAAGGACCTTCGTTCTCTGTCCGCCGGAAAGCTCAGTGACATCGCGTTCGAGACCGATCTCCTCGAGGCCGAGTGCACGGCCGATCTCTTCGATTCTCGAATCCAGAATGTAGAAATCGTGTGCATCCATCATCTCCTGAATCACACCAAGTTCCTCCATCATCTGATTCAGCTCGTCCTCGGAGGCATCTCCCATGGAATCGCAGATCGTGTTCATCCGCTCTTCCATCTCATACAGCCAGGAAAAAGCGCTTTTTAATACATCACGGATCGTCATACCTTTTTCCAAAACGGTATGCTGATCCAGATAGCCGACACGGACATTTTTTGCCCACTCAACCTTTCCCTCATCCGGCATCAGCTTTCCGGTAATGATGTTCATAAAGGTTGATTTTCCCTCGCCATTTGCACCTACCAGACCGATGTGCTCCCCCTTTAGCAGGCGGAACGATACATCTTCAAAAATCGCACGGTCGCCGAAGCCGTGGGACAGATGTTCTACATTTAAAATACTCATGCATAAATTCTCCTTCTTCTGTTGTATTGGAATTTTCCGATCTCCTGACCGTTTTCTTTTTCATGTTATAGTCTGAATCATTATATAGGGAAATTCCCTCTTTTGGCAAGCTTTTTCTATACCGTCCCAGGCTTTTATCCCGTATCCGGAAAGTATCCTTTTCCGCAACAAAAAAGAAGAACTCCTTCGGAAAAAGGTTCTCCTCTCAGAATTCTTCTTTTTGTTTTTTTGTTCCAAAACCATAACCATTTCGGAATTTTAAGAGCATTTCTTTTTTTGTCCATACACCCAATCCGCATACATTTCCTTCACGGATGGATAGACATACTCCACAAGATACTGCGAGTTCTGCATTTCTTCGCGTGTAGATTCGCCTGAAAGCACAAGGGCTGCAGAAATATCCGCCATGTTTGCGCACGCAATGTCCGTATAGAGACGGTCTCCCACAAGAACAGCCTCATCGCGGGTTCTACCTGTCATATCAAGTGCCATCTCAACCATCCGTGTACCTGGTTTTCCGATATAAGTCGGCATGCGGTGGACCGCATGTCCGATCATCTCGCAGATGGAACCGCAATCCGGCACGTAGCCGAATTCAATCGGACAAGCATAGTCCGGGTTCGTTGCAGCGTAATCGAGCTCCGGGCGCTCTGTCAACAGCCGACAGATATCCGTCAGTTTTTGATACGTCAGTTCATTGTCATAGCTTGCAAGCACACATGCAATTCCTTCTTTCTCCGGATCGTGGGTGGTACACACACCGAAGCTCTCCAATTCCCGGATCAGAGAGTCCGTTCCCAGCACATAGACGGGACGGGATCCATATTTCTGCTTCAGATAATGCGCTGTTGCAACAGAAGCCGTCAGAAAGTTCGCGCTTGTTGTCGGGATGCCCAGCTTTGCAAATTTTTTCCGGTAATCTGCTACGCTCATCGTCGTATTATTTGTGATAAACACATAATCTCCACCGTACTCGGACAGTCCGTTTAAAAACCGGTCTGCTCCCGGAATCAGACGGTTCCCCACGCAGATGGTTCCGTCGATATCCAAAAGGAACAGCTTTTTTTCTCCAATCGGTATCACTTCGCGTTGCGGCAGGAAACGGCCACATCCGGATAATTAGTGATGACTGCGTCAACACCGGCCTCCATCAGACGCTCGATCTCCGCCTTATCATTGACCGTCCACACATGCACCGCAAGATCGCTTTCCACATACTGCTGAAGAAAGTCTGCCATCTGCACATGAAAGGTTGCCGGATGAAGAGCTCCTGTTCCGATTTTTTTCGCATAATTCACGACATCATAAATAATATCTGCGTAGAGGATGCCGGTGCTGGCTTTCGGATCCAGTTCCAGAATTTTTGCAATGCTGTAATGGTTAAAGGAAGAATAAATCACGCGATCTTCCATCTCCATCTCTTTTGTCAGCTCGAGTACCTTTTTTTCCAGGTCTTTATACCAGAAAATACCGGTTTTCAGCTCTACATTGATCGTCATTCCCGTTGGTTTTAATGCTTCATATACTTCGCGAAGCGTCGGAATTTTTACATCCTGATACTCCGGATGTGTCTTATTAAAATTCAGGTTCTTCAATTCCGCAAGCGTATAATCTTTGACAAATCCGCTTCCGTCACTGACCCGGTCGATTTCTTCATCGTGGACAACAACCATCTCGCCATCTTTCGTCAGCTGTACATCCAGCTCCACACCGTCTGCTCCCTGCTCTGCCGCAAGAAGAAACGCTTCCAGTGTATTTTCCGGTGCATATGCACTGGCTCCTCTGTGTGCCCATACTTTTGTTTTCATCTCGTATCTGTCCTCCATTTTCCGTTCCCATTTCCAAACCTGCACTCTTTTCTATCTTTTGTCCCGGCTGCAGCTTTTTTTCTTTTATCGTAAACCCTGAAAATAATTAAAAAAGCGGTACTGACTCTTTTGCATTATTTGGAGGCTTACTATAAATCCGGAAACACGCCGGATTTTTGTCTCCGGCGCATTTCCAGTCATATCTGAAAAATCATTTCCGTAACTCGGATCTTCCCCTTCATAGAAACCGTTCAAACACGCTTTGGGAACTCGTTTTTCTTCACTATAGGACGAAATCTTATTTTTGTAAAGCCTGTCTCTTATTCATTTACCAGATTATAGTCCTCGATGGAGCTGTTGATCTGGGAAGCCATCGATTCTACTGCTTTCTCCGGAGTCTCGTTTCCGTTGATCATATTCTCGATTTCTGTTTCCACAATCTGTCTTGCCTCCGGGAATACAGAGAGAAGTGCGCCGGCGTACTGCGGCTTGGAATCGTGCAGCTGATCAATCGCGGTCTGGAACTGTGGATACTGTGCCACATTATCTTTGAAGGTCTGCTCCTCATCAGCAGCTGTTGTTACCGGGAAGTAACCAGTCTCGGCATTCCAGTATGCCTGAGACTCCGGGGAAATCAGGAATTTGATAAATTTCCAGGTGGCGGCTGCTTTTGCATCATCGTTGTTGTTCAATGCCCAGAGAGATGCTCCTCCGATGGAAACACCGCCCTCATCGCCGTCCTTGATTGTCGGGAAATATGCGGTTCCAACTTCGAAGCTTCCATTGACATCCTGTAAAATCTGCTTCAGAGATGCGGTAGAGCCAAGGGTGATCGCTGCTTTTCCGGAAGTAAAGTCTGTCGTTGCGGTATCACTTCCGGCACGGCCTACGTTTGGTGCAACGTCGGCATCGTTCAGGGCTTTCCACTCATTTAAGATGTTGAGCGCTCCGCCGTTGGAATCAAATTCAACTGCAGTAGCAGCGGCATCACGGCCATTTCCATTATCCGCATAGGGAAGTCCCTGTTTACAGAGCCACTGTTCGAAATACCATCCATAGATGGAGAGTGCCAGCGGTTCACCGGCTCCGCCCTTTGTTTTCAGATCATCACCGATAGCAAGAATTCCTTCCAGGCTTGTCGGAACCTCAGTGATCCCTGCTTTTTCAAACATATCTTTGTTGTAATACAGAATCGGTGTGGACGAATTGAATGGCATCGAGTACAGCTCATTGTTTACCGTATAATAAGCAGCGATATTCGGCTCGATCCGGGAAATGTCATAGCCATCTGCATTAATCAGCTCCTGCATCGGAATGACCCAGCCGGAATCAATCATAAAGCGTGTTCCGATATCATAAATCTGTACCAGGTCTGCTCCCATATTTCCGATCTGTGCACTTTTCAGTTTGTTAATCGTATCATCATATTCTCCCTGATAAACCGCCTCAACGGTAATGCCATCGGTATTCTCTTCATTGAATTTATTGACAAGATAATCCATTGCCTCGCCATTGACACCGCCCATGGAATGCCAGAAGGTAATCGTGGTTCCCTTCGTATCCTGGTTTAAATCCGGTGCTTCTGCGCCATCTGCCGTACTTCCTGCCTCTGTGCTGGCTGTGGTTTCATCCGTTGTTGCACCCTGTGCCTCACTCGTTGTTTTTCCACCTCCACATCCAGTAAGCGCCATAGCTGCCATAGAAGCCGCAAGAATCGATGCAATCACTTTTTTCTTCATTTTTTTCTCCTCGTTTTTCATACAGTTTTCTATTCTTTTTTCTGTCACAGGAATCAGCCCTTGACTGCTCCTGAAAACATTCCTTTGATTAAGGCCTTCTGGCCTACGATAAAGATGGAAATGGATGGAATGATAATCATTACCACGCCCGCCAGCATCAGGGTAATCGACTGTGCGTCGACGCTGTTCAGCATACTGATACCAATCTGTACGGTACGCTTGCTGTCCGAACCTGTAACCAGCAGCGGCCACATGTACATATTCCATGCATTGATAAAGGTGTAAACCGCCATTGCAGAGGTAAGAGAAGGCAGGATCAGAACAATATAGGTATCGAGCAGTCCGAGACTTCCTACTGTCAGATAATTGGAAATAATGGTTGCCTCACCCGGCACCATCATGGTCGCCATGACCAGCATAAACAGAACATTTTTTCCTTTGAAATTCAGGAAAGAGAAGGCAAATGCCGCAAGAGAACATGTTACAATCTGACCCAGCGTAATGCTGCCCGCAACCAAAAATGAGTTCAGGACAAAGCGTACCAGCGGAATTTTATGAAATGCTTCCACGAAATTTTCCAGCGTCGGATGTTTTGGCACGATGTTCATTGCCATTGTGTAAAGCTCGCCGGACGGCATAAACGCTACACTGATGGTATAAAGCAGCGGAAACAGCATAAACAGACAAACGATCAGGTTCATGGTAACCAACGCTGTTTTCTGAAGCATTTTCTTTCTTTTTGCTTTTGCATTCATTGCCAGATGCAGTGCCTGCAGCTCCTCTGCAGAATAAGTTTTTGGTCCGGCAATCGTAGTTGCTATTGTAGACATCAGTATTTTACTCCTCTCTTTTCCATGCGGAACATAACCAGGGTAAGCGCCATGACAATCAGAAACAAAACAACGGACTGTGCGGCTGCGCTTCCAAACCGGTAATTAAAAAACGCATCACGGTATATCGAATATACAATCAGGTTCGTGGATTCTCCCGGTCCTCCCTGTGTCAGGATTTTCACCTGTCCGAATGACTGGAATGCCTGAATAATGTTAACAACCAGTGTGTAGAACATGATCGGAGAAAGTCCCGGCAGTGTCAGCTTAAAAAATTTCTGTACTGCATTCGCTCCATCTACAGAAGCACGCTCATAAATCGAATCATCAATGTTTCCAAGTCCCGCCGAAAAATACAGGAAATTGATGCCACTGTTCAGCCATGCCGTAAGGACAGCCACACAGATCAGCGCATATTTCGGATCACTGACCCAGTTAATGCTCACATGCAGCAATTTGTTTACGATACCGATCGTGGGATTTAAAATAATCTTGAAAATCATGGCGCCTGAGCTCGATGCTACTGCCATTGGGAGTGCATAGGAAGTACTGAATACCCGGATTCCCGGGAAAGCCTTGCTGCAAAGAACTGCTCCCAGAAGGCCAAGCGCCATACTTCCGACTACAACAATCGCCACAAATTCCAGTGTAACCCAGAGACTGTTGTAAAAGGATGGATTCGATAATAAGCTTTTATAGTTGTCCAGTCCCACATACAATTTCGCTTCTCCAAGCTTGTTTGTCTTATACAGGCTCAGATAAATGGTTTTAAAAAACGGATAAAACAGAAAGATGCTAAAGATCACCATACTCGGGATTAGATACATATAAACTTCTGCTTTTTTACACTTTTCGATTACTTTTTTCACTTCTTGCTCCTTCTTATGCTGTTGCACGTTCTTCTTTTTCAACCGGCAGAGATAAAATATTTTCTTCTGTAAACGGATCAAAGATCTGTGCTTTCTCCATATCTGCATACAATGTAATGCTTTCCTTTACAGTAACCGGCACCTCGGAAGGCACTCTTGCTGTAATCAGATTTTTTCCGGTATTCATATGCAGATACGCTTCTGCACCGATCATCTCCCGCAGGTCAACAAATGCCTTCAACTGATTCTCTTCGTAACAGATCCGATGTGCGGAAGCGGTTGTTTCGTCCTGTAAATCCTCCGGTCTCAGACCTAAGATCACCATTTTTCTGAGATAAGCGCGACGAAGCACCATTTCGTTCTCTCCTTTTGCACGAAGGGTAACTCCTCCGTCTGCCTCCAGATAAACCGCTCCGTTTCTTTCCGTCACCATCGTTTCCATAAAATTCATACTCGGAGCTCCGATAAAACCGGCCACAAATTTGTTTGCCGGATGGCGGTAAATCTGCCCCGGTGTATCCGCCTGCTGCACAACACCGTCTTTCATAACAATAATTTTTGTACCAAGCGTCATCGCCTCCGTCTGGTCATGTGTAACATAAATCACCGTCGTTTTCAGTTCCTTATGTAATTTTGCCAGCTCCACCCGCATCTGTGCCCGCAGCTTCGCATCCAGATTCGAAAGCGGCTCATCCATTAAAAATGCTTTCGGCCGTCTCATAATTGCGCTTCCAATCGCAACTCTTTGTTTCTGACCGCCGGAAAGGGCTGCCGGTCTCCGGTCAAGTAAATGCTCAATTCCAAGCATTTTAGCTGCCTCATGTACCTTTTTATCAACTTCATCCTTGGGCTGTTTCCGGATTTTCAGAGAAAACGCCATGTTTTCATATACCGTCATATTCGGATAAAGCGCGTAGTTCTGAAATACCATCGAAAGATCGCGATCCTTTGCTTCTACATAATTACAAAGCTGTCCATCAATCCAGAGCTCCCCGCTCGTAATCTCCTCAAGACCGGCAATCATCCGAAGCGTCGTCGATTTTCCGCAGCCGGAAGGTCCAACAAAAATCACAAACTCCCGATCCGGTATTTCAAGCGAAAAATCCCGAACCGCATAATGTTCCTTATCATAAGATTTACAGACATTCTTCAACACAATATTTGACATTCGTTTTTCTTCCTCCTCGTCTTGTCGAGATTCATTATACCTTTCCTTCCGTAAAGCCCACTACCACCGCTTTGTAAAATACCCGTTAATAAAATAACCGGCTACTTTACAAAAATCTTTTACATTTTCTCTCATCTCCGTCTCCATCCCCTTCTTTTCCAGCCATTTTTCCAGATCACTCTTTGTAAAATCCCCGAAAATCACCCGCAAAACCAATTTTCAAAACGAGTTCTGAATAGCCATTCTTTTTCCCAATACCAGACAGATTATTTTTGACACAAAAAAAACGCCGCAACTCTCAAAGCTGCAGCGCTTTCTCATCATAACATACCATATTCTTCTTTCATGTCAACGCAGTGGGCGCTCCCGCGCCCACATCCGTGTCCGTCCAAACCTATTCCACCGGTTCCGCCGGCACAAACACCCTGCTGTTTTCCTGTTCTTTCGGTTTTTCCGCTCTTTCCGTTGCCTCCCTACAGAAATACTCCTGTGAATTCACCAGCATCTTTCCGCGCTTATCCGGCTTTGTATACGTTCCGTCTGCCTGTAAAATACTGGCTTTCACATTATCCTTCATCTGGATATCAAGAATATGCATTACTTCTTTCTTGATCTGCTCATCCTCAACCGGGAACACAATCTCCACCCGTTTTTCCAGATTTCGCGGCATCCAGTCCGCGCTTCCCATAAACACCTCTTCATTTCCACCACTGTAGAAGTAGAAAATCCGCGCATGTTCCAGGAAATTGCCGACAATCGAGCGAACGGTAATATTCTCGCTGACACCCGGGATTCCAACCTTCAGACAACAGATTCCCCGGATAATCAGGTCAATCTTTACTCCGGCTGCCGAAGCACTGTAAAGCGCCGCAATAATATCGCGGTCGCATAACGAGTTCATCTTCGCAATAATATGCGCTTTCTGTCCCTTCTTCGCGTGTTCCTCCTCCATAGCAATCAGATGCAGGAATCTGTCTTTCATCCAGAGTGGCGCAACCACCAGTTTGTTCCAGTGATCCGGCTCCGAATAGCCCGAAAGCATGTTAAATACTGCTGTTGCATCCTCACCGATCTTTGCATTGCATGTCAACAGGCCACAGTCCGTATACAGCTTTGCCGTAGAATCGTTATAGTTTCCCGTGCCAAGATGTACATATCTGCGAATGCCTGTCTCCTCGCGCCGAACCACCAGTGTAATCTTACTGTGTGTTTTCAGTCCCAGAAGACCATAAATCACATGGCATCCCGCCTTTTCCAGCATCTTCGCCCAGACAATATTGTTTTCTTCGTCGAACCGTGCCTTTAATTCCACCAGTACGGAAACCTGTTTGCCATTTTCCGCCGCCTGAGCCAGTGCTGCAATAATCGGAGAATTGCCGCTCACACGGTACAGTGTCTGTTTGATCGCCAGTACATCCGGATCCTTTGCTGCCTGCTGTACAAATTGCACGACCGGATCAAACGTCATATAAGGATGATGCAGTAAGATGTCTCCTTTTCGGATGTTTGTAAAAATGTCATCCTCATTCATCAGCGCCGGAACTGCTGCTGGAATGTATTTTGGAATTTTATACTCATCAAAGCCGTCGAGCCCATACATTTTCATTAAAAACGTCAGATCGAGCGGTCCCGGAATCCGGAACAGATCGTCTTCATCGATGTCAAACTCTTTTTCCAGCATCTTCAGGAGCCGCTTATCCATCTTATCTTCCACTTCCAGACGGATCACTTCTCCCCACTGACGTTTTTTAAGCTGCTTCTGGATCTCTTTTAAAAGATCGCTCGCCTCATCCTCATCAAAGGACAGATCGGCATTTCGCATGATACGATAAGGATAGGCACACACAAGGTCATAGTTCAAAAAGAGTTGTGCCATATTCTTTTCTATGATCTGTTCCAAGAGTGTAAAAGTATAACGGTCGTCCTCGCCCGGGATCGGCACCAGTCGTGGCAGAACAGACGGCACCTGCACGGTAGCAAATTCCAGTTCCTGCTTACTTCCCTGCTGTAATTTTGAATTTGGATGCTTGGACTTGATGAGTGCCGCAATATTTAAGGACTTGTTGCGCACCAGAGGAAAAGGCCGGGAAGCATCTACCGCCATAGGGGTCAGCACCGGATAGACATGCTCCATAAAGTATTTATCTACATAGGTTGCCTGCTTTTCGTTGAGTTCCTCATAAGCGCCTATGATCCGAATGCCCTCCTTGCGCAGAATCGGCATTAGGGAACGATTGTAGGTGTTGTACTGCTTTTCAACAAGCGCATGGACTTCCTTTCCTATTGCACACAACTGTTCCGTTGGATCCATGCCGGCAATATCTTTTTTGGTATAGCCTGCATGCTCCATGTCCTTTAAGGAAGCAACACGTACCATAAAGAACTCATCCAGATTGGATGCAGTGATACTTAAGAATTTCAGTCTGTCAAATAAAGGAAGATTCTTATCTCTTGCTTCACTCAGAACACGC